>Ga0307278_10000997_pt1 | contig 13985 bp, 11 predicted proteins | sample ER_DNA_117_FD_194482 | JGI IMG/M metagenome (GOLD analysis project Ga0307278, IMG submission 194482) | Bulk soil microbial communities from the East River watershed near Crested Butte, Colorado, United States - ER_DNA_117 | ecosystem: Environmental > Terrestrial > Soil > Floodplain | place... | reverse complement strand
GCCGGCTCGCCACCCTCGATGGGCGCGGCGCCGCCGGCGCCGACCAGGGCACCCAGGCACCCTCGACCGCCGCCTGGCTGCGCGCCAGCTTGCGTATGAGCCCGGGCGCGGCCGCCCAGCGGGTCCGCACCGCCCGGGTGCTGCACCGCGGCCCCCTGGCCGCGACCGCGGCCGCCCTGGCCGCCGGGGCGGTCTCCTACCCCCACGCTGCGGTCCTGGCCGACACCACCTGCGACCTGCCCGCCGCCAAGGTCGCCGAGGCCGAGCCGGTCCTGGTCGAGGCCGCGCGGCGGCTGGACCCGGGCCGGCTGCGCCGCCTGGCCATCCACCTCCGCGACGTCATCGATCCTGAGAAAGCCGAGCAGCGCGGCCGGGCACGCCTGGACCGCCGCGGCCTGTGGCTGACCGCCACCGTTGACGGCATGGTCGCCGTCGACGGACTGCTGGACCCCGAGGCCGGCGAGGCCGCCCAGGCCGCCCTGGCACCCCTGGCCCGCCCCACCGGCCCCGACGACGCGCGCAACGCCGCGCAGCGGCGCGCCGACGCCCTGGGCGAGCTGGCCCGGCAAGGGTTGCAGACGGGACGGTTGCCGCAGGCGGGTGGGCTGCGGCCGCAGCTGACCGTGACCATCGACCTGGCCAGCCTCCTCGCCGGCGCCAACGGCGGGGTGGGTGGGGTTGGCGGCTGGGGCGGGACCCTGCCCGCGGAGACGGCCCGGCGGCTGGCCTGCGACGCCACCGTCACCCGCGCGGTCGTCCACCGCGACCCCAACCACCCCAACGCCACCAGCGGCCACGCCAACACCCACGACGGCGACGCCGGGGACGGCGGGCTGGCCGCCCGGCTCCACGACGCCATCACGCTGCTGCCGCCGCCGCTCGGGGCCCCCACCCAACTGCTCGACCTGGGCCGCGCCACCCGCGTCATCAACCCCGCCCTGCGCCGTGCCCTGGCCCTGCGCGACGGCGGCTGCATCGCCCCCGGCTGCGACCGCCCCGCCCCCTGGACCGACGCCCACCACCTGGTCCACTGGCTCCACGGCGGCCCCACCAACCTCGACAACCTCATCCTGCTATGCCGCACCCACCACCAGGCCGTCCACGAACACCGCTGGCAACTGCACCGCGACCCGGTCAGCGGCCAGCCGACCCTGGCCCCACCCACCTGCCGCAGCCACTCCCCACCCGCCGCATGACCCCGCCACCACCAGCGCCCCCCACCGGCGAGGCCGTCGGCGCCGAACCCGCGCATCCGGCGGGCGCATGCCGCCGGTCAGGCTGAGCGGTCGCGCTCCATGAGCACGCGGCGCAGGATCTTGCCCGACAGCGCCTTGGGGATCTCGTCGACGAACTCGACCGCGCGGACCTTCTTGTAGGGCGCGACGCGCGCGGCGACGAAGTCCATGACCTCCTGGGCCGACAGGTCCGCGTCGGTGACCACGAACGCCTTGGGCACCTCGCCCGCCTCGTCGTCGGGGATCCGCACCACTGCGGCGTCGCTGATCGCCGGGTGCGAGACCAGCACGGCCTCGAGCTCGGCGGGCGCGACCTGCATCCCCTTGTACTTGATCAGCTCCTTGACCCGGTCGACGACGTAGACGTAGCCGTCGTCGTCGACGTAGCCGATGTCGCCGGTGTGCAGCCAGCCGTCCGGGTCGAGCATCTCCGCCGTCTCCTCCGGCCGGTTGAGGTAGCCGGGCATCACCTGCGGCCCGCGGAAGCACAGCTCGCCGTTCTCTCCGCTGCCAAGCTCCTCGCCGCTGGCGACGTCGACGACCTTCAGCTCGGTGTCGGGCAGCAGTTGCCCGACCGAGCCGTGCCGGATCCTCGCCTCCTCGCCCGAGTGGCTGGTCAGCACCGGGCTCGCCTCGGTGAGGCCGTAGCCCTGCTGGACCACGCAGCCGAGCCGCTTGCCGCACGCCTCCTCGAGCTCGGCGCTGAGCGGCGCGGCGCCCGAGACGACCAGCCGCAACGCCGACAGGTCGAACCGGCCGACCAGCGGGTGCTTGGCCAGCGCCAGCATGATCGGCGGCACCAGGAACGCCCTGGTCACCCGGCGGTCCTGCATGATGGTGAGGAACTGCTCGAGGTCGAAGCGCGGCATCGTCACCAGCGTCGCGCCCTGCCACAACCCCGCCGCCATCAGCACGCTCAGCCCGTAGATGTGGAAGAACGGCAGCACCGCGATGACGACGTCGTCGGCGGCCGTGTTCAGCACGTGCTGGCCCTGGCAGAGATTGGCGACCAGGTTGCGGTGGGTGAGCTTGACGCCCTTGGGCAGGCCGGTCGTGCCGCTCGAGTACGGCAGGGCCACCAGGTCGGTATTGGGGTCGATCACGATCTCGGGCGGCGGCTGGCCGGAGCGCAACAGCTCGGCGAACGGGGTCGCGCCCTCGGCCTCGCCGAGCACGAAGATCTCCCGCACCCCGGACCTGCGCGCCGCCTCGGCGGCCTTGTCGAGGAACTGCGGGATCGTCAGCAGGTAGCTGGCGCCCGCGTCGTCGAGCTGGAAGGCGAGCTCCTCGACCGTGTACAGCGGGTTGATGGTGGTGTTGACACCGCCGGCCAGCAGCACCCCGTAGAACGCGAGCGCGTACTCGGGGAGGTTCGGGCAGTAGATGGCGAACACGTCGCCGCGCCCGAACCCGCGCGCGGCCAGGCCGCCGGCCACCAGCCTGGCGCCGCCGGCGAGCTCGCCGAACGTGACCGTGCGCCCGCTCGGCCCGTCGACCAGGGCCGCCTTGCCGGCCCGCTGCCCGACGTCGGCGAACACCAGCTCGGGCAGCGACACGTCGGGGATGGTCACATCGGGGTACGGGCTACGAACGATCGTCGAGTCCACGGACTACCTCCCCTGGCGCCGTCGAGATCGTGATCCGGCGGTACGCTGCGCTGCGACCGGCCAGCCAAGATGTCCCGAATCTGCTTGCAGGCCGGCTGCGTTGTCAATGGCCCGTGTCGCCCGGCCGCCGTCGCCGGCGGGCTGACCCGGGACAGGTCGCGCGAGGATCCGGCGTACCCGAGGCGAAGGAGGAGCACCGTGGCCGACAGTCCGTCCCGGGTCGCGATCGTGACCGGTGCCGGTAGCGGCATCGGCCGGGCCGTGTCGCTGGCACTGGCCGGCGACGGCTGGTCGGTGCTGCTCGCCGGCAGGACGGCCGCGGCCCTGCAGGAGACCGCCCGGCGAGGCGGCGGCCTCGGCGGCCCGCTGCGCCCGGTGCCGACCGACGTCGCCGACGAGGCGTCGGTGCGCGCCCTGTTCGACCATGCCGGGCAGGCGTTCGGGCGGCTGGACCTGCTGTTCAACAACGCGGGACGGAACGCCCCGGAGGCGCCGGTCGACGAGCTGCCGCTCGAGGAGTGGCGCGCCGTCATCGACGTCAACCTCACCGGCATGTTCCTGTGCACGCGCGAGGCGGTCCGGCTGATGAAGCGCCAGTCGCCGCGGGGCGGCCGGATCATCAACAACGGCTCGATCGCCGCCCACACGCCCCGCCCGCTGGCCGCCGCCTACACCGCCAGCAAGCACGGCGTCACCGGGCTGACCAAGGCGACCTCGCTGGACGGCCGCGGCTTCGACATCGCCTGCGGCCAGATCGACATCGGCAACGCCGCCACCGAGATGACCGAGGGCACCGCGCGGGGGGCGCTGCAGCCGGACGGCACGGTCCGCCCGGAGCCCCGCATCGGCGTCGAGCACGTCGTCCGCGGGGTCCTCTACATGGCCAGCCTGCCGCTGGACGCCAACGTGCAGTTCATGACCGTGATGGCCACGGAGATGCCGCTGCTCGGGCGCGGCTGAGCCCGTCGCGGCCCACCGGCTCGGGTCCGCGACGGGCGGCAACGGCCCGTGGCCCCGGCCCTCACTCCTCCCAGATCGGCCGCACCTCGATCGTCCCGAAGCGGGCGACGGGGTGCTTGGACGCCACCTCGATGGCCTCGTCGAGATCCGCGCACTCGATCAGGTCGTACCCGCCGACCTGCTCCTTGGTCTCGGCGAACGGCCCGTCGGACAGCAGCACCTCGTCGCCGCGCACCCGGACCGTGGTGGCGGCGCTGACGCGCCGCAGGCGCAGGCGTCGCCGCCTGACGGGCACGACGGGGGCGTCGGGCATGGCGGAGTGGGCCAGCTCCCAGGTGGCCGCCACGGCGATGGGAGCGGAGAGCAGGTCGGACATCACGGATCTCCTTCGGGTCGCATCTGCGTCGTCACCAGTACGACGAACGGGGACGCCCGGGACGGACACCCTCCAGCGACTGAGGTAGGTGTTGACGGCTTCCATCGGCCCTGCGTTACTTGTCTGGTCTGTCCCGACCGGGGGAGGGAGCCATGACGGAGGGCTCGACGGCCGCCGCGGCCCAGGTCAACCTCACACTGCCCGTCCTACGCCAGGGAGCCGGCCCGCGCTCGGCGGTCTCGCGCCTCCAGCACATCTTCAACGACTTCGCCAGGGCGGACGACGACGAGCCCGTCTTCGACGAGTCCGGGGTCTTCGGCCCCAAGACCGACACCGCCGTCAGGGAGTTCCAGGACGAGCACGACCTCGGCGTGGACGGGATCGTGGGGAAGAACACCTGGAAGGCGCTGCTGGAGCAGTGGATGACCCTGGAGCCGCCGGACTGATCAGCGCGGACACCGCCACCATATCCAGGCCGTGATCCTCGGCTACGAGACCGGCCTGGTCACCCCCGACGGGAACTGAGCGGGCCTACGGGGGGGCTGGGCCGATGCGGAAGACCGGGTGGTCTGGCGCGATGCGCCGCAGCTCCTCGTCGGAGGAGTCGGGGCCGACCCCGCCGAAGAACACGCCCACCTCGAACTTCCAGCGCTCGAGGTAGGCGCGCAGGATCGGTGGCTTGTCGTCGTCGGCGATCTCGGTCACGGTGAACGGCTCCCGCCGGCGGCCGAGCAGCAGGCGACCCTCGCCGCTGACGCGGATGTTGCGCACCCACTGCGTGTGGCCGCGGGGAGCGACCAGGTAGCGGGAACCCTCGAAGGTGAGCAGGTTGACCGGGTTGCGGCGCCACTCGCCGCTGCTGCGACCGCGGACCTCGAGCACGCGCGAGCCCCACACGCTGACGCCGATCCGCGTCAGGCCGGCGACGACGGGGTTGAAGACGTTGCGGGTGAACCAGTCGGGACGCTGGTAGTGCGCCTGTTCGCTCATGGCGGCCAAGATATCGAGCGAGCCGGCGGCCGGCCATGCCTGCATCGCCGTGACCGCTCACAGCTTCAGGCTCCCGTCCTCGACCTGGCGCTGGCCGGCACCGAGGTGGTGGCGCGCGACGGCGCGCTGTCCTCGGGATCCCCCCGGATCAATCACTCCCACTAGGCGAGGCCGGCTCCGTCCTCGATGATGGCGGCAGACGGACCGTGGGTCCCGACGAGAGGACCAGCCCATGAGCACGCAGCCGATCGTGGAGCCGGGCCGTGGCGAGGCGGGCGACGGCGAGCCACCCGGGATCACCATGGAGGAGCTGCAGCTCGCGGCGCGCAACCACGGCATGCCGCTGGAGGCGCTGCGCTACGACGTCACCCCGGTCGGCCTCCACTACCTGCTCATCCACTTCGACATCCCGGCGGCCGACGAGCGCACCTGGTCGCTGGAGGTCGGCGGCCACGTCCGCCAGCCGCTGACGCTCGGCATGGACGACCTGCGGCGGCGGCCGGCCGTGACCGTGCCGGTGACCATGGAGTGCGCCGGCAACGGCCGCGCCCGGCTGGACCCCCGGCCGCTCAGCCAGCCCTGGCTGCACGAGGCCGTCGGGACGGCCGAGTGGACGGGCACGCCGCTGTGGCCGCTGCTCGAGGAGGCCGGCGTGCTGGACCGCGCCGTCGAGGTGGTGTTCACCGGCGCCGACCGGGGCGTGCAGGGCGAGGTGGAGCACGACTACGAGCGCAGCCTGACGCTGGCCGAGGCGCTGCGCCCCGAGGTGCTGCTGGCCTGGGCGGTCAACGGCCAGCCGCTGCCGCCGCAGCACGGCTTCCCCCTCCGGCTGGTCGTCCCCGGCTGGTACGGCATGACCTCGGTGAAGTGGCTGCGCCGCGTCACCGTGGTGACCGAGCCGTTCCGCGGCTACCAGCAGACCCCCGCCTACCTGCTGCAGTCCTCCGAGGACGACCCGGGCGTGCCGGTGACCCGGATCGAGCCCCGCTCGCTGCTGCTGCCGCCCGGCATCCCCGACTTCCTGTCAAGGACCCGGTTCCTGGAGGCCGGCCACCACGTCCTGCAGGGCAGGGCCTGGTCGGGCCGGGCGCCGATCGCCCGGGTCGAGGTCAGCACCGACGCCGGCGCGAGCTGGCGGCCGGCCGCCCTCGGCGAGCCGCGCTCCCCGTGGGCATGGGTGGCCTGGTCGCTGCCGTGGGAGGCGACCGCGGGCGAGTACGAGGTGTGCTCGCGTGCGACCGACGAGGCCGGCAACACCCAGCCGCTGGAGGAGCCGTGGAACCTCGGCGGCTTCGCCAACAACGCCGTCCAGCGGGTGGGGGTGACGGTGCGGCCCGCGACCGCCTCGTGACGCCGACGGGCCGGCGGCCAGGACGCCCGCTCGCGGCCCACCCGACGGGCGGGCCGCGAGCGTCCCCCCGGCCTGGACCCGCTACAGCTCGAGGAAGCGGGCGGCGACCAGGGTCCCGTCCGCGAACCCTTCGACCCGTACCGACATCGCGCCGGGGACGCCCTCGACCTTGACGGTCGCGTGCCCGGCGCTGACGTCGACGGACGTGCGCGGACGGTCGTCGACGTAGACGTCGGCCCGGTCGACGTTGGCGACGTCCAGCTCCAGCCGCAGCATGCCGTCGGCGCCCAGGTCGGCGTCGGCGTCCAGCCGCCGGACCGGCAAGGCGGCCAGCAGCGAACCCGCCCGGTCGAGCAGGTCCAGGTTGCCTTCGAGCACGTCCCTGCGGGTCATGCGGTGGCGCACGTCGGGCTGGACGCCGAGGTCCTCGACGGGGGTGCCGGCCAGCGCCCCGACCCGCAGGGTCCGGCGGATGGCCACCCGCATGTTCGCCCCTCTCGGCAGGGCGCGGTACGGCGACCCGGGATCGGGCTCGGGGATCTCCAGCAGGTCCATGAGCAGCCCGTGGGTCCACACGTTCGCCCCGCCGGCGCCGGTGTTGTCGTCGACGCCGAGGACCGGACCGATGGCGTGGTCCTGGAACCCGGCGGAGAAGATGTCGGTCGCCGAGTAGCAGCGAGCGTCGGTGACCAGCACGACCGGCCCCGGGTAGTGCTGGCCGATCGCGTTGGCGCCGCCCTCCGGGGTGATGGGGAAGGCCGCCGAGAACGTGGCGCCGGTCTCGGTGGCCTGGTCGAGGGACCTGAACCATGGCCCGAGGTCGATCTGGCCGGTCGGGTTGTCCTTGTGCTGGCGGCAGATCCGCAGGTTCAGCGGCGTGGCGATGAACTGCACCGGTTCGGGGACGATCCGTCTCGGCGTGAGCGTCTGCAGGGTGAACTCGCTGGCGAAGATGTGGCCGCCGCCGTTGCCCCGCACGTCCAGGATCAGCCCGTTCTGCGGCAGCAGGCCGACCAGCCTGACGAACTCCTCCACGAAGCCCGCCGGGTCGTTCACGCTGAAGGTGAAGATGCGGATGTGGCCGAACGTGCCCGAGGCCGTCACCACGCTGTGGGCGCGGAAGACTCCGGGCATGCTCGTCGGCACGTCCTGCCCGGCCGCGGCCGGGGTGGTGGTGAGCGCCGGCGACTCCTCCGCCTGCGCCTGCCCGGCCACCTGCGGCGCGAACAGGAGGGTCCTGGCCCGGTTGGCCTCGTCGGTGTCCAGGTCGAGGCCCATGGACGCGGCGGCCGTGCTGGCGTGGTCGAGGTCGCCCACGAACGGTGGCAGGTTGTCGGCGACCAGCCACGCCTGGCGCAGCTCGTGCGCCTGGCCGTCGGTGCCGGCGTAGCTGACCGTCACCCACTCCTCGTCGGGCGGTCGGTGGATGACCAGCGGCCGGACGGTGAGCGACTGCAGGCCGCGCGAGTGGCGCGCGGCGGCGTTGCTTCCGGCGAACCGGGCCGCGTTCAGGTCGACGGCACGGCCGATCGGGATGCCACCCCAGTGGGTCACCTCGGCGCCCGGGCCGAACCCTGGCGCGGAGAAGCCCTGCACGAGGCCGGCCACCACGTAGTGCGAGGCTCCCGCCTCGTCGGAGAACTCCTCGACCCGGAACGGCAGGAAGGCGATCTTGCCCGCGAAGGGGCTCGGGAGCAGGTAGTTGGTGTGCAGGTCGCGCACGGAGTGGAAGATCTCCGACAGCTCGCCGTGGAACAGCCACTCCGGGTCCATCTTGTCCGGCGTCTGGCGCTCCAGGCGGACCCGCAGCAGGCGCAGGCGCTGCACCGGGTTGACCGCGTGCATCGCCGCCTTGAGCGGGAGGTGCACGTAGTTCTGGTCGAGCAGCAGCAGCGCCTGCTCGACCAGCAGCCGGCGCTCGTCGAGGGTGAGGCCGCCGGCGGTGTCGAGGAAGTCGCGCAGCGTCACCGAGGCGGCCAACTGGTCGCGGACCGGCTCGGCCGCCTCGGCGAGGAACGGCGCCGCCAGCTTCGTGTCCTTCATACCGATCTCCCCCCTCGCCGCCGGGAAGGGCACGATCCCCGCCCGCGGCACGAGCGCTCCAGACGACCGAGGTAACCACAGCCGAGCAGACCGCGCGGTGCCGTCCGTCACCACCGCCCGGTGACGTGCGTCACCGGCACGACGCCAGGACCACCTCCTCGAGGACGTCGAGCGGGACGGCGCCCTGGCCGAGGACCGCGTCGTGGAAGTCCCGGATCTCGAACCGCGGGCCGAGCCGCCGCTCGGCCTCCTCGCGCAGCGACCGGATGCGCAGCCTGCCGATCATGTAGCCGAGCGCCTGCCCGGGCCAGGCGATGTAGCGGTCGACCTCGTTGGCGATGTTGCCGGGCGAGAGGGCGGTGTTGGCGAGCATGTAGTCGATCGCCTGCTGGCGGGACCAGCCGAGGTGGTGCATGCCGGTGTCGACCACGAGCCGGCAGGCACGCCACGCGTCGAACGAGAGCATGCCCAGGCGTTCGAGGTCGCCGGTGTACAGGCCCATCTCGTCGCAGAGCCGCTCGGTGTACAGCGCCCAGCCCTCGCTGTAGGCCGGGATGTAGCCGACGCGCCGGAACATCGGCAGCTCGGTGAGGCCCTGGGCCACCGCGGTCTGGAGATGGTGGCCGGGGACGCTCTCGTGAAAGGCCAGCGTCTCGTACTCGAACCGGGGACGCTTCGTCGGGTCGTGGGTGTTGATGCAGTGCGCGCCGGGACGGCTCCCGTCGGTCGCGGGCGGGACGTAGTACCCGAGGACGCCGTCCGACGCCTCGAACTCGCTCATCTCGGTGACGACGCAGTCGGCGATGTCGTAGGCGGTGAACCAGTCCGGCAGCGCCTCGTTGGCCCGCGCCAGCGCGGTCGTGGCCGACGCGACGATCTCGCCCGCCTCGCGGAAGCGCAGCGCGGGGTCGTGACGGAGCCGTTCGAGCACCTCGTCCACGTCGCGCACGCCGAGCGCCCGGCCGCCGAGCTCCGACAGCTCCTCGCGAAGCCCGGCGACGAGCTCCGTGCCGACGGCGTGGATCTCGTCGGGATCCATGCCCGTGGTGGTGTGGGCGCGGACGGCCGCGGCGTATCCCTCGCGGCCGCCGGGAACGTGGCACACCCCGACGCGGTCGTCGGGCCGGCCCACGGGCAGCAGGTCCTGCTCCATGGTGTCGCGCAGCCGCCGCAGCGCCGGCCGGACGACGGCGGTGACGACCTCCGCGACCTCGGCTCGCAGGTCGATCCGCTCGCGATCGGACCGGTGCGCGGCCGTGACGAGCGGATCGGACTCGACCGGCGCCTCGAGGATGGCGTCGATCTGGGCGACGGCCTGACGGGTGCCCCGCTCGGTCGGCGTGCGGCCGTCGCGAGCCGCCTGCCGGTACCGCTCGCCCACCCCGTCGAGCCAGCCGCCCAGCTTCGCGCAGCGCGCGCGATAGTCGAGCGCCTGCCGCATGGTCGCCATGGGCGCCTTCGGCACGATCGAGATCAGGGTGGTCTGGGCGCCCATCACCGTGGCGCTGACGGCGAACTCGTCCAGCGCGGCGGTCACCTGCGCGCTGTCGTTGCGCGCGGTCACGAGCAGCACCCGCCGGGTCGCCCGGTCGGCCGGGCCGAGCGCCGACGGGTCGATGGCGCTCGCCCGCTCGGCGATCGAGTCGAGCCGCCGCGCCCAGGCCAGCCTTGCCGCCCTCGACGGGTCGGGCACCTCGGCGTCGTACCCGGGGATGCCGGCGACGGTCGCCGCGAACGGGTCCGCCGTCATCGCTCCGGTCAGGTACTCGTCGGCCAGCCGTTCGAGATCGAGATCCGGATCCACGTTCGACTCCCCTGTCCCACGGCCATCTGGCGAGCAGCCTCCCACATGGCCGCCGAGCGTGCCGGCGCGGTCACGGCGGGGCCTGCCCGGCGGCCGGCTCCCTGGGCGGGAGCGAGTCGAGCTCGTAGGCCCACTGGGTGGCGGCCTGACGCAGCACGAGCCGCGGGACCCGCAGCGCGACGGCTTGGCCCCAGGGGAGGCGCCGGTCCTCGTCGAGCCACGGTGGCGCCGCCTCCAGCGAGCAGTGGACGCGGACGACGGCGCCGGCCTCGTCCCGAGCGGCCAGGGAGAACGCCAGCACCGGCTCGACGAACCGCAGCGACGGCTCCCAGTCCCGCTCCGGCCGGTCGGGCATCGGCTGGGGCCGGACGTCGCCCTCGGCGGCCCGCAGCAGCCAGGCGCTGAGCTCGTAGGCCTCGTCGATGCGCAGGCAGGGGTCCTCGAACGACCAGGAGCGGTCGGCGACCCTGAGGTGCCCGCCGATCACCAGCCAGCGGTCGTCGTCGGGGCCGGTCCCGGCGGCGAACTGGTAGCGGAGCGGGTGCAGGATCAGCGAGGTCCCGTCCTGGGCGATCAGGCGCATGCGCCGATGCTATGGCACCGCGGCCTCGATGCCTCCCCGGCCGGGCACGCTTCCGTGACGGGCCGCCTCACGCGAAGATGACGAAGCCGGCGGGTGGCACCGTGAGGCGGACCGCCTTGCCGTTGCGGCGCTCGACCTCGAGCGCCTGGCCCTCCTGGGCCCGGTCGGTCGAGTAGCCGCAGGTGAGCGTGGCGCCCTCGGGGTGGAGGCCGTCGTCCACGGTGACCCAGGCGGTGCGCGGCTCGTCCGGGTCGGTGTTGATCGCCGCCAGCACCTCGTGGTCGGCGAAGATCCGCGACCAGGGCACGACCGAGCGCAGCTCGCCGCCCAGCATGGCGGGCAGGCCGAAGTGCTCGCCGTCGCCGGAGATCTCGCGCAGGTACTGGCGCCCACGGCGCAGCGCGGGCGTGGCCCGCCGGACGGCCAGGACCCTGGCCAGCTCCTGGTACAGCGGGTGGGACTCGTCGAAGGCGTGCCCGCCGCTGCTGCGGAACGGCCCGAACGCGCCACCGAACATCGCCTCGCGGATGTAGCGGTCGTTGCCGCCCTGGCCGTCGAACGCCTGCTCGCTGCCGTAGTAGATGCACGGGATGCCGAGCGTCGCCAGGTTCAGGCCGAGCGCGGCCAGCGCGAGCCGCTTGCCGAGGTCGTCGGCGCAGAAGCGCGCCTTGCTCTGGCCCTTGCGCACCTGGTCGTGGTCGTCGTAGCCGGTGACGACCTTGTTGCGGAACCAGACGTGCGACTCCTTGCGGACCTGCAGGGAGTTGCGGAACAGGTCGAAGTACTCGGCCGGGTTGCGGTAGCCCTTGGCCAGCCATTCGAGCTTGTCCTGCACGTCGGCCAGGCCGAGGGCGGCGTCCATGCCGACCTCTTCGAGGGTCTCGTAGGCCTGCGTGCGGTCCCCCGTGATCTCGGCGATCAGGTAGAAGCTCTCCTTGCCGATCGACTGGGCGAACTCGTGGATCGCCGCGGTGAAGAAGCGGGCGGCGCCGCGGTCCATGTGCTTGACCGTGTCGACCCGGAACCCGTCGAGGTCGGCCCAGGCGATCCAGAACTGGTAGGAACGGGTCAGCGCGAGCAGCGCCGGGGACGGCCGGTAGTCGTCGGTCGGGCCGCCGCCGAGGGTGACGTCCTTGAGGGTCTCGAAGTCGCCTTCCAGGTACTCCGGCAGCCAGTCCCAGTTGCGGATGCGGCCCTTGCGGGTGAAGGTGTCCGGCTGCTGCAGCTCCGCCGGCCACACCGTGCCGTCGGGCCAGGCGCCAGGGGTGGCCGGGTCCACCGGGCCGAACGGGAGCGCCGGCCGGCCGTCGGGGCCGCGGAAGCCGGCCGCCTCGAAGCGGCGGCCGTCCCAGAACGGGTCCGCGGACCCCTGCGGGTCCGGGGCGTAGGCGAACACGTTGCCGGCGTGGTTGAGGACGACGTCCAGGATCACCCGGATGCCCAGGCCGTGGGCGGTGTCGACCAGGTCGCGCAGGTCCTCGGCGGTGCCGAAGTGCAGGTCGACGGCGAGGAAGTTCTGCGTCCCGTAGCCGTGGTAGCTGTCCTCGAAGGCGACCTGCTTGAGCAGCGGGCTGACCCATACGGCGGTGACGCCGAGGCGTGCCAGGTAGCCGAGCTTGGTCCGCAGGCCCCGCAAGCTGCCGCCGGCCCAGCGGCCACCCGCGTCGCGCCAGCGGGCCGCGTCCGCCTCGGTGCGCACGGCGTTGCCGTGGTCGCCGGCTTGCAGCGGCGGGGTCCGCCCCTGGGCCACCTCGTTGCCCTCGTTGTCCCGGTAGCCGCGCTCCTGCCCGTCGGAGAAGCGGTCCAGCAGCAGGAAGTACAGGACCTCGTCCTCCCACGCGGCCGGGGACGGGTGGAAGCGCCGTCCCCGTAGACGGTCGAAGTCCAGGTCGGCGACGCGCCGAACGTCCACGGCCAGCACCCCCGTATGGCGCGAGTTCGAGTCATCCGTGCGCTTCGGCAGACTCGCGCTCACCTTACGGGGATTCCCGCATACCGGCTACGGCGACGGAGCGGGAGTCAGCGCCTGGCGCGCGCGGGTTCCGTGGTCGGCCCGACGTGCTCGTCGAGCCAGGCGTGCAGCGGCGCGGCCGCGCGCAGGAACTCCACCACTCGCCGCTTGGCGGCCGGCGTGCCGAGCCACGCACCGGTGGGCCAGTGTCGCCAGGCGATCAGGCCCTTGTGGCGCAACAGGTCGATCCGCGGGTGGTCGGCCGGGTAGCCCTTGGGTGCGCGCTTGAGGCTGTTCCGCCCTCCGACCTCGATCCCGTCGTCGGTCAGCCGTTCGACGACGGCGGCGAGGCTGGCGCCGGTGGTGTCGGCGGCGACGGCGCGCCGGTACCGGTCGAGCTGGTCCGGTTCCATCATGTAGTAGCCGATGGCGGCGGAGAGCCCGTCCGCGCTGAAGCTGACGTAGCCGCCGTCCTCGAGCATCGCGTAGATGGAGGTCTTGTAGGGCGACTTGTCGGCGCGGAAGCGCACGTCCCGGTACGGCCGGGCGATGCGGCCCGGCCCGAACTCCTCGGCCAGCTCGGCGAGCAGCTCGGCCATGGGCGTGTGCACGCAGGTCTCGTAGACCGGCTTGTGCGTCGTCCAGTAGGTCTTGGTGTTGTCGGCCTGGAGCCCCTCGAAGAACTCCACCGCCTCGTCGGGCCACCCGGAGAACGCCATGCCGCAGAGCATAGGTGAGATCCGGGCGCGGCGGCGACGGCCGGGTCCGGTCGCGCTGCGATGTCGGCGGTTGACCGGAATGCAGGTCTTGCGATTGTGTGGCGCGGATGCGCAGCGCACGAGGAGCGTCCCGCCGTGACCGACCGCTCGTCCGCTCCTGGCCAGCCGTCGTCGATCGACACGAGCGTGCCGCACTCGGCCCGGATCTGGAACTACTGGCTCGGCGGCAGGGACAACTTCCCCGTCGACCGCGCCGCCGGTGACCAGTACCGCGAGGTCTTCCCCGGCGTCGTCGACGTCGCCCGTGCCTCGCGGGGATTCCTCACCCGTGCGGTGCGGTACCTGGCCGGCGAGGCGGGCATCCGC
>Ga0307278_10000996_pt1 | contig 13987 bp, 19 predicted proteins | sample ER_DNA_117_FD_194482 | JGI IMG/M metagenome (GOLD analysis project Ga0307278, IMG submission 194482) | Bulk soil microbial communities from the East River watershed near Crested Butte, Colorado, United States - ER_DNA_117 | ecosystem: Environmental > Terrestrial > Soil > Floodplain | place... | reverse complement strand
GATCCGCATCCCCGGGTACAGCGTGATCGGCAGGTTGGCCACGTTCGACAGCTCCAGCGTCACGTGCCCGGTGAACCCCGGGTCCAGGAACCCGGCCGTCGAGTGGGTCATCAGCCCCAGCCGCCCGAGACTGGATTTGCCTTCCAGCCGGGCCGCCAGGTCTGGCGGGATCCCCACCTCCTCGAGGGTCGACCCGAGCACGAACTCGCCCGGGTGCAGGATGAAGGCGTCGTCGGGCTTGACCTCGACCAGCTCGGTGAGGTCCTCCATCGGCTGCTTCACGTCGATGTAGGGGTGCCGCGCCGTGTAGAAGACCCGGAAGCGGTTGTCGAGCCGCACGTCGATGCTCGACGGCTGGATGGCGTCGTCGTCCAGCGGGTCGACCACCAGCCTCCCGGCCGCGATCGCCTCCCGCAGACTCCGGTCGGACAGGATCACCAGTGCACTCCCAAAGACAAAGGCTGCTCGGCCGGCATTCTGCCACGACCTCGTTGCCCCAGCTCAGACCGCCCGGCTAGAATCACCCCTCCTGCGGGCGTAGTTCAATGGCAGAACTCGAGCTTCCCAAGCTCGCGGTGAGGGTTCGATTCCCTTCGCCCGCTCCACCCGAACCAGCAGGTCACGAGCCTGCCGCCTTCTTCCCGCTCCCCTGCCGGGACCCGTCGTGCCCTCTACGTGCCCTCGCCCGGCGCCGATCCTTCTTCTCGGCATCGCGAGCCAGGTCGTCCAAGGCGGCGGCGATAGCGCGCTGACGGTCGGCCATGACGTGCTGGTAGCGCAGGGCCACCGCTGGCGAAGTGTGCCCCATCCGCTCCATCAGCTCCCTGGTCGTCGCCCCAGCAGCAGCCGCCAGGGTCGCGGCCGTGTGCCGCAGGTCGTGGAAGCGCAGCCCCTCCAGGCCAAGCTGCTTGACCGCCGGGCGCCAGACCAGGCGGCTGAGGTCGCGGGCAAGTTCATCGAGTCGCCACCCAAGACGCTTGCCGGCCAGCGGGTGGTCGTCCTGCCGGCGGTGGCGGTGGCGGCGCTGGCTGAGCACCTGGAGGAGTTCGCCGCGTCGGAGCCGGATGGGCTGGTGTTCGCGAGCGGCCGAGGGCGATGAGAGCGGCCCTCCAGCCCGGCCAGCCCTTCGGCGCGATAGCGGCGCAGCCAGCCATGGACCGACTGTCGACCCACCCCGTAGCGGTCGGCCACCTGAGTGACCGGCATCCCGCCCAGCACCTCCTGCACGGCGGTGAAGCGCTGCTCGACCACGCTCAGCTCCCACAGCACCCATGGCCTCCCTGGCCGCGGCGGCAAAGCCGCCAGCACAAGCAGACCGAGCGGAGGTGTCAAGCATCAGCCGAGACACTGGAAACCATCAGCCGAGACCGACCTGTCAAGCATCACCCGAGCCAGCACAGCAGCAGGTCGCCGCACCTGTGAGAACTTTCTCTACCCGTTCAAGGCCAGCCTGCGGGCGGCCTCCGGCCGCCCTCCGGCCTAGCAGCCACACGACGGCCCACCCGGGAACCGGCCTCACCGTCCACACCAGGCCAGTGATGGCCGACACGCGGAAGGGAGACCCCTCATCCGCCAGTACGCCGATCAGGGCAGACCGCCCATGCACCACAACGTAGGTCCAATGCGGCGACTAGGCCATTGACCGCCCTCATGGAGCGGCTCAGATTGACCCGACACGCGAACCGTAGGGGCTTTGCGCCAGAAAGGGGGGGACCGCGATGCGTTCTCCAAGGTGGCCTTCCATCGCGAGCGCCCAACGCGCGCGCCTGAGTGTGCTGTCGGTCGTGCTGGCCTGTGGCCTGCTGCTCGCCATGGCCGGACCGGCGGGGGCGCAGCTGGTCGAGCGGTCCCATGAGCACATCGTGTTCACCATCCCTGACGATGAGGTCTGCGGCATCCCGGTCACCACCACTATCGACATCATCGAGAACGAGCAGCAGCGGCTGGCCAAGAGCGGCTTCCCGCTGTTCCAGTCCACCGGCCGAGGCACGGTGACCTTCACCAACCCGGAGACCGGCAAGTCGGTCTCATTCTTCTTCGCCGGTGTCAACTTCAAGGACCTGACCGTGGTCGACAACGGCGACGGCACCATCACCCTGCGCACCGCGGTCACCGGGGTGCCGGAGAAGCTCAGGCTGTCGGACGGCACCATATTGAACATGGACGTCGGGCGCATTGTGTTCGTGTCCGTGCTCGACTACAACGGCACCCCGACCAACGTCGAGGACGACGAATTCGTCTCCGGGTACATCGAGTCGATCTCCGGCCCGCACCCGGACCTGGAGAGCGACTTTGAGTTGTTCTGTGAGGTCGTGGTGCCAGGGCTGACGTAGCCGCCCGAAGCTAGGACCCAGCGCGGTGCTCGGTCCGCGCTGGGTCCGCGTCGCAACGGGAATCGGTGGTTCCAGGCGGGCGCGAGCGGTCATCGTCGGTATGCGGAATCCCAGGTCACAGGGCGTTCACCGCTCCCGCCTCGGACGGCGAACCAGGATGGGGCTGGGTTCGAATCCCACCTGACAGCTGCCGCGGGCCAGCGGCCCTTGCCAACGAGGCAAGTGGTCGCCCTGGACGGGCCTCACCCTCCGGTTGAGCTTGTGACCATCGCCGCCACGCTGGAGCCCGGTTGGTCCTAGCCGGCCGTGCCCTCCGCGTGCCCGTAGCATCGGCATCTGGCGGTCACTAACGGACAACAACGGTCGGTCGAGAGATACGCTGAGCTGGGCTATCGGCGTAGCGTCCCGGCTGATCGGAGTGTCCGGACGCGCCTTCCAAGCTCGTGACGCGGGTTCGATTCCCGTCACCCGCTCCACTGTTCTCCCTGGTGGATCAGTTCCTTGGCGCCCGGCAGGCGCTTACGAGCTCGGCCATGCGCCGGCAGGCTGTCCAGGTGCTCCAGGTCGTCGGCGAGCGGCCGCCTTGACGGACAACTCTAGCTATATAGAATTTTGGCATGCGGGCCACCACCGCGGCCGGCGGGCGCATGTACTGCGACCAGCGCATCGGGCTGCTTGGCGAGCTGGTCGCGGTCGCGGTGTCGTTTGCGATCGGGCCCTGGCAGCCGAGCTGGCCCAGGTGCCGGCGCAGGAGCGCTCGGCGCGGTGGGGTTCGCGGCCGGCTGCGCCCGCGCCGCGATCTTCCCGCCGGGCGGCACCCGTGAGGCGGTGGGCGCCAGCGGGGCGCTCGCGGTCACAGTGACGGGCACAGCCGCAGGGGCGGCGGGCGCTGCCCTACCCGCCGGGCGGGTGTTCGCGCTGGCGTTCGTCAGGCTGCTGGGTGGGCTGGCGACCCTGGCGGTGGCCCGGTCACGGCGGTGGTGCTGGCGGTGGCGCTGGCCGGGTGCGCCTGGCTGGCGCTGCGGCCGCCGTGCTGGCTGCTGCCCGACCGCAGCGCCCGGCTGTTCGGGATCGGCATGGCCGTGGCCCTGGTGGCCGGGTTCGTGCTGGCTTCGCGCCAGGAGGTGCGCGGCCTGGCGGAGGCGGGGACGCCGCGATGGTGGGGTACTTGGCCTACGGGCCGATCCTGGTGGTCCTGACCGGGCCGGCGGCCGCCGGGAGCGCGCATGCGCGCTACCGCCGGCCCCGCGAGCACGGCGATCTCGCCCCGACGACCTGAACGGCGGCACCAGCCCCCCGGTCCAGCTTCGTGAAGTATGGGGCGCCGGGAACCCTCGACCTAGGGGACCCCGGGGAACAGGGCGAAGCCGCGGTGGGTGGCGCCGCCGGCGCCCTGGAAGTCGCCGCCGATGGCCAGGCCGGCGGGGAGGGCCTCGGCGACCAGGACCCCGCGGGTGCCGCTGGCGCCCGGGTTCCAGGACAGGGGGACGCCGGTGGCCGGGTCGAGGGCGGCCACGTGGGTGCGGACGGTCAGGGCGCCGGGGCAGCGGAGAGTGTAGGAGGTGTTCTTGACCGTGCACAGGTTGGTCAGGTGGCCGCCCAGGTAGACGGCGCTGGCCGTCGCCGCCACCGCGTTGATGTCGCCGGAGTTGAACGGGCAGCCGGGGGCGCCGCCGTTGTGCCACAGCACCGGCGGGGTGCCGGCGGTGCCGGCGGGCATGGCGATCACCGACTCGTGCCCAGCCCCGCAGACCGTCTCGGTGCCGTCGGCGGTGGTCAGGTAGGCGGTGGCGCCGTCGGGCGACAGCGCCACCCCCCAGCCGGAGGCGTGGATGTTGGGGTTCCAGGACGTCAGGCTCCGGGAGGCCAGCGCCACCGAGGCGAAGCTGTAGCGGATGGCGCCGCCGACCGAGGTGAACGACCCGGCCAGGTACAGGGTGGTCCCGGCGGGGTTGACGGCCAGGTCGCGGACGGCCCCGTTGGCATGCAGGGCCATGGCCCCGACGGCCCCGGTGGTGGCGTTCACGGCGGCCAGCCGGACCCGCCGCCGGCCGCCGACGGTGGCGAAGGTCCCCCCGGCGTACAGGGTGTTGCCGGCCAGGGCGAGCTTGAGCACGGCGGCGTTGGGCTGCGGCCCGAAGGCGGTGTTGGCGACGCCGGTGACCGGGTCGAGCATGGCCAGCCGGTCGCAGCGGGTGCAGCCGCGGACGTTGTTGAACACCCCGCCGGCGTACAGGCGGGTGCCGTCGGGGCTGGCCAGCAGGGCGTCGACGTCGTCGTCGGCCCGCGGGTCGAAGGTCGCCACATGCTGGCCGGTGGTGGCGTCGAGGGCGACCAGGTGGGCCCTGGCGATGGTCGGGCTGCCGTAGCCGACGGCGGTGAAGCTGCCGCCGACGTAGATGGTGCTGCCGATCTGGGCCACGGCGTGGACCTCGCCCCCGTAGAACTGGAGCGTGGAGGCGGCCGGGGTGGGCGACGGCACGGCCCCGGCCGGCGGGAGCACGAGCCCGGCCAGCAGCAGGGCGGCGAGGACGGCGGGCAGGATGCGGGCGGCAGTGCGCATGTGGCCCCACTCCAGACGCAGGCGAGACGGACCGGCCCCCGGGCGGCAACGCTACGGGCTGCGCGGTCGTCGGGGGATGCGCAATATGACGTACTTCTGCCTTAGCTTCCCATCCTGCCGGAACGGGTCAGGACGCCAGGGTCGCCTTGACGGTGATCTCGAGGTTGCCGCGGACGGCGTTGGAGATCGGGCAGCCCTTCTCGGCCTCCTCGGCGGCCCGCTGGAAGCCGTCCTGGTCGAGGCCGGGCACCACGCCGTTGACCTCCAGGACCGAGCGGGTGACGGCGAACCCGCCGCCCTCCTTGGGCTCGAAGGAGACGGTGGCGGTGACGTGCAGGCGCTCGGGGGCGTTGCCGGCCTCGGCCAGGAAGTTCGAGAACGCCATCGCGTAGCAGGTGGCGTGGGCGGCCGCCAGCAGCTCCTCGGGGCTGGTCTTGCCGCCGGGGCTCTCGGTCCGCGCCGCCCAGGTCACCGGGTAGCGGCCGATGCCGCTGGAGACGAGCTCGGTGTCGCCCTTGCCGCCGATCAGCGGCCCTTCCCATACTGTGTGCGCCTGGCGCTCAGCTCCCGCCATGTTGACATCCCTCCCGGTTCGTCCCTGTTCCAGTCCCAGGAACGCTAGGCCTCTAGGCCCCGGCCTGTCGACTCGTGCTCCAGCAGCCAGGACTTGCGGGGCAGGCCCCAGCCGTAGCCGCCGAGGCGGCCGTCGGCGCGGACCACCCGGTGGCAGGGGACCAGCAGGGCGACGTTGTTGCGGGCGCAGGCGGCACCGGCCGCCTGGGCGCCCAGCGGGTCGGTGGCCGGGTCCTCGAGGCCGGCCATGGCGCCGAGCTGGCGGTAGCTGATCGTCTGGCCGGCCGGGACCGTCCGCAGCGCCGCCCAGGCGGCCTGGCGGCCGGGGTCGCCCGGCTGGGCCACCTCGACCTCGTCGAGGGCCCCGACCTCGCCGGCCAGGTAGGCGCGCAGGCGGCCGGCCAGGTCGTCGGGGTCGGCCGCGGGCCGGAGGGTGGCCTCCCGGCGCCGCGGGTCGAGGCGGCGCTGCAGGGTCTCGGGGCGGCCGCTGAACCCGGCCGCGCAGACCGCGCCGCCGTCGACCAGCAGGGTGAACGGTCCCACCGGGGTGGGGACGGTGGTGGTATGCAGGTGCATCGCTGTTCCTCCGCGGGGTCGCCGTACGCTCACCGGTGGAACACGCCCTCTCCCCGGATCGTTTCACGGACCCGGGACGGCCTCCGGAAGGAGCTCGTGGTCGTGGCTGCCGTGCAGGACCCCCCAGCCCGGGCCGGGCGGCGCGAGTGGGTCGGGCTGGCCGTGCTGTGCCTGTCGGCGCTGCTGTACGTGATGGACCTGACCGTGCTGCACCTGGCCGTCCCCGCGATCAGCGCCGACCTGCGGCCCTCCAGCTCCCAGCTGCTGTGGATCATCGACATCTACGGGTTCCTGGTCGCCGGGTCCCTGATCACCATGGGCACCCTCGGCGACCGCATCGGCCGCCGGCGGCTGCTGCTGATCGGGGCCGCGGCCTTCGGGCTGGTGTCGATCCTGGCCGCGCTCTCCCCCACCGCCGGCTGGCTGATCGTGAGCCGGGCCCTCCTGGGGATCGCCGGTGCGACCCTGGCCCCCTCGACCCTGTCGCTGATCTTCCACATGTTCCAGGACCCACGGCAGCGGTCGGTGGCCATCGGCTGCTGGATCGGCGGGTTCGCGGCCGGGGAGGCCGTCGGCCCGCCGCTGGGCGGGATCATGTTGGAGCACTTCTGGTGGGGGTCGGTGTTCCTGCTCGCCCTCCCGGTCATGGCCGCCCTCCTTGTACTCGGGCCCTGGGTCCTGCCCGAGTACAAGGACCCCGACGCCGGCCGCCTCGACCTCGTGTCGGCGGCCATGTCGCTGCTGGCCGTGCTGGCGGTGATCTACGGGCTCAAGGACCTCGCCCAGGACGGTCTCGGCTCCCTCCCGCTGGCCGCCATCACCGCCGGGCTGGTGGTCGCGGCCGCCTTCGTGGCCCGCCAGCGGCGGCTGGCCGACCCGATGATCGACGTCGGCCTGTTCCGGCTGACCCGCTTCAACATCGCCCTGGCAACCAACTTCCTGGCCATCTTCGTGTCCGTCGGCTACTTCCTGTTCGTCGCCCAGTACCTGCAGCTGGTGGTGGGGCTGTCGCCGCTCCAGGCCGGCCTGTGGTCGCTGCCGTCGGCCTTCGGGTTCATCGCCGCCAGCCAGCTCGGCCCCCGGGTCCTGCGGCAGGTCCGCCCGGCCTCGGTGATCGCCGGCGGCCTGGCCGTCGCCGCCGCCGGGCTGGTGGTGCTGGCCCAGGTCGGCGTCGGCGGCGGGCTGGTCCCGCTGGTGAGCGGGTCGGTGATCATTTCGCTGGGTCTGGCTCCGGTGTTCGGGGTGACCACCGAGGTGATCGTCGGCTCGGCCCCGCCGTCCCAGGCCGGCGCCGCCTCCGGCATCAGCGAGACCGGCGCCGAGCTGGGCGGCGCCCTCGGGATCGCCGTGATGGGCTCGATCGGGGTCGCGATCTACCGCGGCCGGCTGGCCGACCGGCTCCCCCCGGACCTGCCGGCGGAGGCGGCCGAGCTGGCCCGCAACAGCCTGGGCGGCGCCGCCGCGGTCGCCGCCCAGCTCCCCGACCGGCTCGCCGCCGGCGTGCTGGCCAGCGCCCGGGAGGCGTTCGTGGCCGGCATGCAGCTCACCTCGGCCATCGCCGCCGCCATCGGAATCGCCCTGGCCGTGCTCGTCCTGGTGGTGCTCCGCGGCCAGTAGGATCCAGGCGGCCGCCGACACGGGAAGGGGCGCGGTGCTCGAACCACCCGACCTGGCCGATGAGCGGATCCTCGGCGTGCTGGCCGGCGACTTCGGGATCCGGGGGGCCGCGCTGGCCTTCCTGCCGGTCGGCAACGACCCCCAGTCCTGGGCCTACCGGGTCGAGCCGGCCACGGGGCGGCCGTTGTTCCTCAAGGTGCGGGCCGGGGCGGGCGCCATGCCGGGCGCGGCCGTCCCCGACTACCTGCGGGGCTGCGGGGTGCCCCTGGTCCTGGCGCCGCTGCCCACCCGCAGCAACGCCCCCTATGCCGCGGTGGACCGCTTCGCGCTCGCCCTCTACCCGATGCTGGCGGCCCGCCCCGGCGCCGAGGCCGGCCTGTCGCAGGCCCAGTGGCGCCGGCTCGGGGCCGCCGTCGCCCGGCTCCACGCCGTGGCCGTCACCCCGGGGCTGACCCGGCTGGTCGCCCGGGAGCGGTTCGTCCCTGGCCGCCGCGAACTCCTCCCCCGCCTGGAGGCGGCGGTGGCCGCCGGCCCGGCCGACCCGGTGGAGGCCGACCTGGCCGCCCGCTGGCGAGCCCGCCGGGACATGATCGTCGAGCTGGTCGAGCGGGCCGACCGGCTCGGCCGCCGGCTCGCCGCCGTGCCCGCCCCCCAGGTGCTGTGCCACGCCGACCTGCACACCTGGAACGTGCTGGCCGGCCCCGGCCAGGACCTGTGGATCGCCGACTGGGACGAGGCCGTGCTGGCGCCGAGGGAGCGCGACCTGATGTTCGTGGTCGGCGGCATCGGCCACGGCCTGGTCCGGCCGCAGGACACCGCCGCCTTCCTCGAGGGCTACGGCGAGGTCGACCCCGACCCCGACCTGCTCGCCTACTACCGCTGCGCCTAGCGACCCGCCGGACGACCGCTGTGGCCGCTCAGGCGGGCGGGGCCAGCTCGGCCAGGAGCCGGCGGACGCGGGCGTCGATCTGGTCGCGGATGGGCCGGACCCGCTCGACGGGCTGGCCGGCCGGGTCCTCGAGCTGCCAGTCCTCGTAGCGCTTGCCCGGGTAGACCGGGCAGGCGTCGCCGCAGCCCATGGTGACGACCACGTCGGCGGCCTCGACGAGCTTGCCGGTGAGCGGCCTGGGGAGCTCGCGGGACAGGTCGATGCCCCACTCGGCCATCGCCGCCACCACCGCCGGGTTGAGGGCGTCGGCCGGGTCGGACCCGGCCGAGCGGACCCGGACCCGGCCGGCGGCGTGGTGGTCGAGCAGGGCGGCGGCCATCTGCGAGCGGCCGGCGTTGTGGACGCAGACGAACAGGACCTCGGGGACCTCGGGCAACGGCGGCTCCTCGGACGCGACCGGCATACCCCAGCCTAGCATCCCATTGGCAAACATCGATGTATTCGCGCATCCTCTAGATCGATGGATGTCGATGGAGAGGCGATGCCATGACCGAGGAGATGCTGGCCCTGGCCCGCCGCAACGCCGCCGAGGTGGGCGCCACCAACGTGGAATGGCTCGAGGGCCAGATCGAGGCCATCCCCCTCCCGGCGGCGACGGTGGATGTGGTCATCTCCAACTGCGTGGTCAACCCGTCGACCGACAAGCCGGCGACCTTCGCCGAGATCATCCGGGTCCTCAAGCCGGCTGCCGGCGCCTGACCGGCCCAGCGGCGGAATCCGTCGCCGGCGGGCGCGGTTGTAGCCTCTGTTGGTTGGGACGAACCTCGAGGAGGAGACAAACGTGCGGATCGGCGTCGGACTTCCCAATCCCGTGCTCGACGTTCCCGGGCGGCTGCTGGTCGACTGGGCCGCCCGGGCCGAGGAACGCGGCTTCTCCTCCCTGGCCACCATCGACCGGCTCGCCTATCCCAGCTACGACTCACTCACCGCGCTGACCGCGGCCGCGGCCGTCACCGACCGGATCGGCCTGGTGACCAACATCCTGCTCGAGCCCGCCTACAACCCGGTGCTGCTGGCCAAGGTGACGGCCAGCCTCGACCAGATCTCGGAGGGCCGCCTGACGCTCGGCGTCGGGGTCGGCGGCCGCCCCGACGACTACGAGCTGGCAGGCCGGCCGTTCGCAGGCCGCGGGACCCGCTTCGACGCCGACCTGGAGCTGCTGCACCAGGCGTGGGCGGGCGAGCCGGTCGCCGGCAGCCGGTTCCCGGTCGGCCCGACGGCCACCCGCGGCCGGGTCCCGCTGCTGATCGGCGGGCAGCCGGAGCTGGCCGCGCCCCGGGCGGCCAGGTGGGACGCCGGCTTCACCATCGGCGGCGCCCCGCCCGAAATGGCCGGCGGGGCGATCGAGCAGTTCAAGGCGGCCTTCGAGCGGGCCGGCGGGAAGGGCCGGCCGCGGGTCCTCGCCCTGTCCTACTTCTCCCTCGGCGAGGACCACGCCGAGGAGTCGCTGCACAACCTGCGGACCTACTACGGGTTCCTCGGCGACTGGGCCGAGAGGGTGGCCGGCGGCGCCTCCCGGACCCCGGACGCCATCCAGGCGACGGCCGGCGCCTTCGAGAAGCTGGGGGTGGACGAGCTCATCTTCGACCCGACGGTGGCCAACCTGGACCAGGTCGACCGGCTCGCCGAGGTCGTCCAGCAGGGCTGAGCGATGGGCTGCCTGCTGGCGGTGGTGGCCGCCATCTCCCCGAGGGTCGCGCTGGTGCTGGTGTGGATCTTCACCAACCTGGTCGACCGCGCCTTCACCGGCTTCCTGCTGCCCCTGCTGGGCCTGATCTTCCTGCCGTTGACCACCCTGCTGTACGTGCTGGCGTACGCGCCGGTGGTCGGGGTCAGGGGCTGGGGCTGGTTCCTGGTCTTCCTCGGCCTGCTGTTCGACCTCGGCTCCTACGGGAGCGGCGCCCGCAGCCGCCGCCGCTGAGCGGGGAGGCTGCTCCCGGAAAACCCCGTAGATTCCCGGATACTCCCGACCCCGGCGCTCCATAAGCTGCCCGCAGGACGGCAGCGCGAATGGAGGCAGCCATGGCAGGAAAGGCCGTCATCAGTCTGACCACCGGCCTGGAGGACCCCGAGCGGGTCACGGTGGCCTTCCTGGTCGCGGTCGGCGCGGCCGAGCAGGGCCGCCCGACGCTCATGTTCCTGACCAAGGAGGCGACCCGGCTGGTCCTGGAGGGCGTGGCCACCGGGGTCGCCTGCGACGGCTGCCCGCCCCTGGCCGACCTGGTCGACCGGTACGCCAAGGCCGACGGCCGCTACCTGGTCTGCCCCATCTGCTTCGACGCCCGGAAGCTCGACAAGGCCCAGCTCATCGACCACGCCGAGCTTGGCGGCACCGTTCCCATGTGGCAGTGGATCGGCGACGAGGGCGCCACCACCTTCAGCTACTGACCCCGCTATGGTGCTGTTGCGAACACGCGGCAGACCACCATGGAGGCGGCGATGGATCAGCGGCTGAGCCTCATTACCCTCGGCGTCCGTGACGTCTCGCGGGCCAAGGCGTTCTATGCGGACCTCGGCTGGCACCTGGACGGGGGCGTGGACGACCAGACCGACCACGTCGCCTTCTTCCAGACACCGGGGCTCATCCTGGCGCTTTGGGACCGCGGGAAGCTCGCGCGGGACAGCGGGGTCGAGGACAACGGCGGCTGGGGCGGCGTGACGCTCGCCTACAACGTCCGCTCGCCCGAGGAGGTCGACGCCGTGCTCGACCAGGCCCGGGCCGCGGGAGCCACCATCGCCCGCCCCGGAGCGGCCACGTTCTGGGGCGGGTACTCGGGCGTCTTCATCGACCCCGACGGCCACCCCTGGGAGGTGGCCCACAACCCGGGTTGGACCGTGCACGAGGACGGCCGCACCACCCTCGCCTGACGGCTCGCTGTCCGTAACGTTGCCGGGACGCATGCGGGTCACACTCGCCGGTGATCAGCGACACGGCGGTGGGCTGGGCGACGGCGTGCTGGTCCAGGTGGCGAAGGACAGCACGCTCCGTGACCGCGACCAGGTCACGGCCATCGACGGCGTGGCCATCGACGGCGCCGAGGGCCGCTGGCGCGCCTCCGCCCAGCGGCCTGGTGACCGGCTGGTGTACCAGGTGGTCCGCGGTGGACAGGTCCGGGAGGAACCCGTCACCCTGCGGCGGGCACCGGTGGCCCACGGGCTGCTGCAGTCGTGGGGAACGATCCTGTTCGTGGTCGCCCTGTTCGTCGTGGTGGCCTACCTGTACGCCCGGCGGCCCGGGCCGGCCACCGGGGGGCTGCTGGTGCTCGGAAGCGGGCTGCTCAGCAGCGACCTGGCGGTCGAGATCGGCGTGTCGGCCGTGGACGCCCGCGGCAACCTGGTCCTGTGGCTGTACCTGTTCGACACCCAGCTCGTGTACGTCATCGGCTGGGCGGGGCTGGCGGCGTTCATGGCCCGCTTCCTGACCGCCACCGACCCGATCGGCCGCCAGCAGCTCAAGTGGCTGGCCGGTGGTGCCTTCGTCTCGGGCACCCTGGCGCTGGTGGTGTGATTCCTGCCGGAGCTCGTGCTCGGCGAGAGCCTGCTCCCGGCCGGATGGCTGGGCTTCTCCGGGCTGCCGCTGCTGGCCGGCCTGACCGTGGCCGTCCTGTGGTACCGGCTGTTCGACGTGGACCGGATCATCAGCCGGACCCTGGCCTACGGACTGCTGACGATGCTGCTGGGGGGCGGCTACGCCGTGGTCGTCCTCGGCCTCGGCCAGCTCCTCGGCCACGACTCCAGCCTGGTCGTGGCCGCCGCCACCCTGGCCGTGGCCGCGCTGTTCCAACCGGCCCGCCGCCGTGTCCAGGCACTGGTCGACCGGCGCTTCAACCGCCGCCACCACGACACCGCCCAGACGGTCGAGGCGTTCAGCGCCCGCCTGCGCGAGCAGATCGACCTGGACACGCTCTCCAGCGAGCTGCTCGCCGTGGTCGACCAGACCATGCAGCCCACCCAGGCGTCGCTGTGGCTGCGGCAGCCGGCACCGTCCACCGCGACCGCCGCGGCTTCCCCGCCAACTTCGCGCCTCTCCCCGGCTCCGGCTCCCCGGCTCCGGTAACCCCTCGCTGCTCGTCGGGGTCGCGCGTGGTGAAATGGCTGCGGAATGACCGGCCAGCGGCAGGAGGGCCCCGTGAGCGTGTTCAGGGATGCCGAGATCGAGTACCTCGGGAGCCAGCGGCTCGGGCGGCTGGCCACGGTCGGCCAGGACGGCATGCCCCATGTCGTCCCCGTCGCCTTCCGCTACAACCCCGAGGCCGACGCCATTGACATCGGCGGCCACGACTTCGCCAAGCGCAAGAAGTTCCGCGACGTCAAGCGGACGGCCATGGCGGCGTTCGTGGTCGACGACGTGCTCCCGCCCTGGCAGCCCCGCGCCGTCGAGGTGCGCGGCGACGCGACCACCCTCGAGCTCGGCGGCAAGGCCATCATGGAGGGGTTCGACGACCCGATCATCCGGATCGTGCCCCGACGGATCGTCTCCTGGGGCCTCGAGGACGGCTGGCAGGCTCGTTCGACTCCGTAGCCTTGCCCTGTCGATTTCGGCGCTCCCCGAACGTCGTCGTGGTGAGGACGGCGAGCGGCGCCGCCAAGGCGAAGGGAGCGCACGATGCGCTACACCCTGTTGATCTACACCAACGAGGCCGACCGGCCGGCGTGGGGCACCCCCGAAGGAGATGCCGAGGCCAAGGGGTACGACGAGTTCCACGGCGAGGTCACCCAGCGGGGCGTGTTCCGCGCTGGGGAGCCCCTGCTGCGGGTCGCCGACGCCACCAGCGTCCGGGTCCGCAACGGCGACACCCAGATCAGCGACGGCCCGGCGGTCCAGACCGCCGAGCAGCTGGGCGGCTGGTACCTGCTGGAGTGTGACGACCTGGACCAGGCGCTGGAGCTGGCGGCCAAGATCCCCGGGGCCAGCTACGGCACGATCGAGGTCCGCCCCGTCCTGGAGCTCCCCTCCTAGGAGCCGAGCCTGGGCCGCCTGGTCAGCGTGCCAGGCGGGCGAACTCGCCCGGAGGGTAGAAGGTGGTCCTGACGACCAGGCTGTCGGCGACGATGTCGTGCCAGGTCCGCTTGCGGGGCTCCCACAGCATCCAGAGGTAGCCAAGGAACAGCGCGAGGGCCGAGGCGAGGACCCCGACCAGGAGCCAATCGAGGAAGCGGCGCCCAGGCGCCGCCAGAAGCCCGCCAGCGCCTCGCGAGGTGGGCCGGCCGCCACGAACGCGGGCGGTGGCGGCTGGGCGGGACCGCCAAACGTCCTCTCACCCAGCGGGGGTCACGGTAGAACGTGAGGAGCCACATCGACAGGAGTGGTCGGTCCGCTCGATCCCCCTGAGTAGTGGCCGGAAGAGCACCCAAGGTGGGGGTAGCCGGATCGCC
>Ga0307278_10000995_pt1 | contig 13991 bp, 8 predicted proteins | sample ER_DNA_117_FD_194482 | JGI IMG/M metagenome (GOLD analysis project Ga0307278, IMG submission 194482) | Bulk soil microbial communities from the East River watershed near Crested Butte, Colorado, United States - ER_DNA_117 | ecosystem: Environmental > Terrestrial > Soil > Floodplain | place: USA... | reverse complement strand
CCTCGAGGGCGTCCTCGTCGGAGAGCACCCGCTTGCGCACGGCCGCGCCGCCGTGGTCGGCCACGTACTGGAACAGGTCCTGGGCCCACGGCCGGTGGGAGACCCCGATCGCGATCTCGACCACGCCCATGGTCAGCCAGTCCCCGCCGGCCCCTGGGTGCCCTGTGTGGGCGTGCCGCCCGGTTGGCCCTGACCCTGACCTGTGCCCGCGCCGGCGGTCCCCTGTCCGCCGGCGCCGCCAGGCTGACCCTGACCCTGCCCCGCGCCCGTGGTCCCCTGCCCGCCAGCGCCACCGGGCTGGCCCTGGCCCGTGCCGAAGCCCCGCGATGGGACGGCGCCGGACTGGTCCGGGGGCACACCGACCGGGGCTCGGCCGGTCCCGGTCGAGCGGATCACCTCGAACTTCTCGCTACGGATGGCCGCGGCCAGCCGCAACGCGTCCTGGCTGGAGACGGCGAGCGTGAGGCTGTATGCGCCCGCCGGCCCGATGGTCGACGGGTCGGGCCGGTTCACGCTGAGCACCTGGGCTCCGGCCACCACGAACACGGCCTGCCCGCTGTCAAGGACCCGGATCACGTCGACCCGGTCGCCGGCCTCGAGCGCGCCGCCCACGGCATGGGCCGGGTCCACCGGCACGCTCATGGCGCGCTGCTGGGCGACTGCCGCCGGCGGCCGGAAGTCCCCGCGAGTCACCAGGTCGCCGGGGGCAATCGTCCGGGTGGCGATCCACCCCTCGAGCCTGGCCAGCGACTCAGGACCGATGAGCTGCTCAGCGATGGTGCCCGGCGCGCGCAGGTCGGTGAAGCGCAGCGCCGAGCGGGCGAGCGGCGCTCCGGCCCGAACCTCGCGGGCCGCCACTGCGACCCGGGAGGTGGCCTCGTCTCCGCGCAGCACGGCGAACACCAGCAGCATGGCGAGCAGTCCGGCCAGCAGCGTGACCAGGTGCGGCAACGAGAACCGGGATCCCACGCGCCGCCTGGGTGGCGCCGGGGTCGAGGTCTTCTGCGCGGTCGGCGCCGCGATGTCTGTGGCCTGCAAGACGGCCCCCGTTCAGTCTGCGATTGGTGCCTCCGCAGAACGGTCGGACCGCCCAGCTGTGGGCTGGTCCGTGAGGACCGGTCACCGACGCCGGACCGGCTCCTTACGAGGGGAAGGGGGAGAGCCGGGGGCGACGTTCGTTCTTGGCGCGGTTGCCTAGTTGCAGCGGACAGTCTGCCCTACAACGATTCGGAAGTGAAGTCTCGTTCCTAGGATCCTGCGTGTTCGCCCGGAACCGCGGCTGACCTGCCAGCATGGCTACGCACGCCCTCTGCGAATAGATGCGTAGTTCGTTGTCCGGCGGCGTCGTGTACGGTCCTGCCATGGCGGTAGAGGCATGGCTGGACCCATCTGGGCGTCCCGCCGACCTGCCCGGTCCTGCCGACCTGGCTGTCGGCGTCGGCGAGCCATGGCAGCCTGCCGCCATGCAGCCCGAGGAGGCAACCCCGCCGGCGGGCGTCGATCGCGCCCTGCCGCTGCTCGGCCCGTTCGCCGCACTGGTCGGACCCGATCACGAGCGCTACAAGCTCGCCGTGCTGTGCGCGCTCGCACAGCAGCCGGAAGCGAGCTGGCGGCTCCACGACGCCAAGGAGGCCGTCCCGTGGCTGGAGGCTGAGTCGACTGCCCGGGTGGTCGGCGAGCTGGCAGGTACGGGCCTGCTCCTGCCCGCCCCGGACGGCGCGGGAGCCTGGCGCCTGTCCGACGAGGCCCACGTGGTCGCGGCCGTCTGCTCGGCGCTGTCCGCACCCCAGTTCGAGCACGACCGTATCGTCAGGGTGCTCGCCGCCACCGTGACCCTGGCCAGGGCTGCCGGCGCGCCCGACGAGGCAGCGTTCGGCCCGTTCCTGGCCGCGGCCGGCGTGCTGGAGCGCGACCTCGACGCGATCGAGCGGCGCATCGCCAACGGCCAGGAGGAAGCCTTGCTGGAGGTGGCCGCGAACGCCCGCATCCACGCAGCCGACATGGCCGCGCTCCTACAGCAGCACGCCGAGCTGTTCACGGGCGCAGGCGGGCTGGCCGACGCCTGGGAACGGGCGGTCGCCGCGCTCAGCCGCCTCGAGACCCTGACCGACGAGGTGGTCGCCACCCTGTCGGGCAAGGCGGACGACAAGGTGCGCCGGGGGCCCAGGAGCGACCGGCGCAGCCTGCGCGGCCTGGTCGCCGCCTCCGACCTGGCGACCCTGGCCGCACTGGCCGGCGAGGCCAGCCCGCCGCCCGCGGTCGCCCCTACCCACCCGGGCGCAGCGCTCGCCGCGCTGGACGAGCACCTGGGCCGGCCCGACCCGCTGCCTGTCCCCATCCCCGAGCCGGTCTCTCTCCCGATGGAGCCGCCCGAGGACATCCCGGACTTCACCACGCTCGCCGCCCAGGCGCTCGAGTGGCTGGCTGGCAGAGGCGAGGCGGTCCTGACCGAGTGGGTGGTTGGCGGCTCGTGGGCGGAGGCGACCGGCCGCATGGCCGCGGTGGTCGAGGCCTGGTCCCGGCACGGCCCCGGCGGCGACGGCACCCTCCGGGCCGAACTGCACGCCAGCCCCGCGCTCGACGCCGTCGGCCACGACGAGGTCGCCGCGGTCTCCCGGACGCTCGTCCGCCGCCCAGCCGGCGAGGAGCTGGCCCCATGACGCCCCGGAGAGGTCCGAGGAACCTCGCAGGGGTGTCCCGGTGGACCAGGGGAGCGGCCTGGTCGACCAGGGGAGCGGCCCGGTCGACCAGGGGAGCGGCCCGGTGAACGCAGACGAGCTGTGCCGGGTGCTGCTGGTCGGGTCGGTGCCCGCGGCCGCGGTGCCGGAGCTGTCCAGCGACGAGGTGCGCGCCGAGGTGCGCCGCCGGCTGACCGAGGCCGGCTGCGAGCTGGCCTACTCGGTGGACTCCGACCGCTGGGTGGCCCGGCTGGCCGGCCCCCTGCCCGACCTGGAGGGCCACGAGCCGGTGCTCCGCCTGGGCCAGACCGAGCTCGCGGTGCTGGCCGCCTGCTGGCTCCACCTGCGTTTCCTGCCCGCCGAGCGCGCCCGCGCGGCCCCGGACGGCGTGGACCCCGACGCTGGCGACGGCGCCGTCCTGGACCCCGACGACCTGGCCGAGCAGTTCGACGGCCGGCTCGGCCGGGACCAGCTCGACGACCTGGTCGACCGGCTCAAGCAGTGCGGGTTCCTGACCCAGCGGGACGGGCTGCTCCGCGCCGGCCCCCTGCTGGGCACCTTCGAGCACCCGGCCACCGCCGAACAGGCCCGAACCCTGCTCACACGCCACCAGCGGCTCGCCTACCTGCGACGGCGGGCGGACGAGCTCCGAGGGGACGGGGACCCGGTTGCCCAGGATTGAGGAGGTCCAGTTCGTCAACTGGGGCTCGCTCCGGCCTGACCCCGTCCCCTTGCTGACCGACGGGGTCACCGTGGCGACCGGCCCCAACGGCTCGGGCAAGACATGCTTCCTGGACGCGATCAAGCTGCTCCTCGGGATCACCGGCTTCGCGCCCGGGCGGACCTCGGCCCGGTACATCTTCGACGGCGGCCCGAGCGGGGCACCGGCCGACCGGGCCTGGCTGCGGGCGACGTTCGCCAACCCGGTCCTCCCGGCGGCCGGCGGGGGGCGCCTGTTCGCCTCGGCCGGGACCGACTTCGAGGACGCCGAGCGGGTCAGCGTCGTCTGCCTGGTCACCGCGGACGAGCGCCGCTACCGGGTCCTGCCCGGCCTGGTTCGCTGGGGCCGGCCAATCGAGTCCGACCTGCGCGACTTCGCCGACGCAAACCCGGTCGAGGAGTGGCTCGGGCCCCGGCTCTACGACGATCTGCTGGAGCGGACCGGGGTGACCCAGGCGCTGCGCGCGGTGCTCGCCCTCCCCCAGGGCGCCATCGACCGGATCGTCGAGGAACGGCCGGCCGGCATGCTCCGCCGGCTCCTCGAGCTGGCCGGCGAGCGCGACACCTACGAGACGCTGCACGCCGGGCGCGACCGCTGGGAGGGCGCCCGAGCCGCCTACCTGGCCGCCATGGAGCAGCACAAGGCGGAGCTGGACCGCCTGGCCACGCTCGACCACCTGGCCCGCCGCCACCGGGAGTGGGCCGGTCTCCGCGACCAGCTCGACCACCTGCGCCTGGTCGCGAGGCCGGCGGCCGAGTACCGCGACCTCGCCGACGAGGTCGAGGCCGAGCGCGCCCGCCAGGACCGGCAGGGTCGGGTCGTCAACGGCGACCGGGCCACGCTTGCGGCCCTGGCCGAGCAGATATCCAGGCTGCAGGCGACCGTCCAGGGGCTCACCGACCAGGCGGCCACGCTCGAGCGCGAGCTCGACGAGGCGGAGACCGCCCTGCGCGGCCTCGACCTCCGGATCGCCTCAATGGACGTGAAGGGCACCGAGGCCCAGGCGGCCGCGGCGCGCACGCGCAGCCTGGCCGGCGACCGGAGCCGGCAGCAGGCCGGGGCGGCCGCCGCCTCGGCCGAGGCCGTCCTGGCCGCGGCCCGGGCCAGGCGCGAGGCGGCGGCCGCCGCCCTGGCCAGGCGGGAGACCGAGGTCGGGATGCTGCGGCAGGGCCGCCTCCCGGCGCCGCCGGAGGTGGAGGCGTTCCAGGACCGCCTGCGGGCCGCGGGGATCGAGGCGACCCTGGTCGCCGACGTCGTCGACCTGAACGATGGCGGCGCCGACGAGGCGACCAGGGTGCGGGCCGAGGCTGCCCTCGGCGACGCCCTGTGGGCACTGATGGTGCCGTCGGACGCCTACCGCGACGCCACCGCGCTCGCGCTCGAGACCGGCTACCGGGGTGGCGTGGTGCGGGCCGGTGCCGGCGACCCGACCGGCGCCCTGGCCGAGGTGGTGGCCCCGGTCGAGCTCGGCCTGCTGCTCGAGCGGGCCGACGCCTGGTCGGCCCATGACGCCAAGCAGGCGCATGGCTTGGCCTCCCGGGGCCATGCCGCGGTCGCGCCCGACGGCATGCGCTACGGCGACAGCCTCACCCGCCGGCAGGCGCCGGACCTGCCCGTGCTGGGGCAGCTGGCCCGCGAGCGGCGCCTGTCCGTGGCCAGGGCCGAGGTGAGCCGGCTCACCGAGGAGCTCGAGGAACTCGACGCCCGCATCCCGAAGCTCCGGGCCGCCTGGCAACGGGCGAGCTGGGTGCTCGAGGCGGTGCGCGCGGTCCCAGCCGGGCTCGAGGGCCGGGACTCCACCGGCGGCGAGCTCCGCGAGGCCCAGGCGCGGCGGCCCTCCCTGGCCGACCGGCCCGTGCAGCTCCGGCACGAGCTGCGCGCGGTGGCAGAGCGGCTCGGGGCGGCAGGCGCCGAGCTGGCCATGGCCCGCGAGCGCGAGACCAACGTCGAGGCCAGGCTGGCCAGGAACCTGCCCCGCCTGGCCGAGCAGGAGAGCCGGGTGGCCCGGCTCGAGGCCGAGCTGGCCGGCCGGTCGCTCACCTCCGAGCAACGGCTGGTGGTCGAGGCCGGCGCGCTGCCGGGCACCGAGTCGCTGCTGCACGACATCGACTGGCTGACCGCGCAGGTGGCGGACGAACGCTTCGGGCCGGAGGCGCGCGACCCAGGGGTCCTGGCCCAGCGGGACGCCCAGGCGGACGCCGTCCGCGAGGCCGACCGGGCGGCCGGCGAGCGCAGGCGCGACATGGTGGCGTTCGAAGCCGGGCTGGAGGAGTCCCGCCGCCGCTACGAGGCGCGCGTCCAGCGGGTGATCCGCGGGCTGAGCGACGAGTTCGCGCGCATCTGCCGGATCGCGCGCACCGACGGCGAGCTGCGCCTGGTCACCGGCGACCGGCCCGGGGAGTACGGCGTCGACGTGCTGATCGCACACCGGACCGGCGAGCGCAAGCGCTCCTACCGGGATGCCGCCCACTCGGGAGGCCAGCGTGCCAAGATCGCGATCCTCCTGCTGCTCGCCACCATGGGGTCGGCGGGCAGGGCCGACCTGCTGCTCATGGACGAGCACATCGCCCACCTTGACTCGACCAACATCGACCACCTGGCCGAGCTGATGCACGCCCTCAACGAGCGGGTGCAGTTCGTGCTCGCGACGCCCACCAACGCCGAGGCGCTGCGGCTGTCCTGGTGCGACCTGCAGCTCGCGTTCCTGCCCAGGGACCCCGGGCAGCCGTACAATCCCCCCATCCGCATCCTGTCCCGGCTCGGCACCGGCGACCTGGCCGCCCGCTACCCCAGCGGCGAGCTGGCCGCGTCCTGACCGCGGGCCGGGACCGCCGCCGAGCTGCGCAGCTCAGAAGCCCTGCACCTGCTGGGAGGCAGCCAAAACGGCGTGCCTTGTCAGGCTGTTCACCAGCGGAAACGCAAACAGCAGCACGCTGCCTACGAACGGGTCACGAATCGCGGGGCGGCGCCACCGATGGTGGACGTCGAACCAGCCGGCGTCGCGCCGTCCGGCGGTGGCGAGGCGCCTTCCGGTCGGCCGGCGGCTGCGCCTCGCGCTCCCTCCACGTCCGGCCGCCCAGCTCCTCCCAGAGCGTCATCATCAACACCTCCCAGGAGGAAGAGCCGCTCTCCCGGCCCTTGATACGTCACGCGCCCGGACCCGCCCGACGGTGCATCCCGCAGCGGCCCACCGGCCCCGCAGCGGCCCACCGGCCCCGGCAGCGGCCTACCGGCGCCGTGACCACCAGCGCCGACGGGCCCGCGCGGCTCCCGCCTGTGGAGCGGGCAGGCCCGGGGCCCCTGCCCCGGGGATGCCCATCTCGTGGACGACGCCGGCCGGCTCGTCGGCGACCGCAGAGTTGGCGCACTCGCCGGGGCCGAGCCGGTTGCGGTGGCCGTGGGGCGCCACCGTGCCGCCGTCCATCGTCGGCTTGCCGAACCGCACCTTGCTGTAGGGCACGAGGTCGCACGAGGCCAGCCCGCCGGGGACGTTGGCGCCGTAGAACTCGGTCCAGGTCGACGAGGAGCCGAAGCCGCCCACGCCGCCCCAGCGGGCCGGCACCCGGATGCTGCCGACCAGGGTCTCGGCCCCCGTGGCCAGGTCGGAGACGGTCGCGCTCCACCAGCCGGGCCGCCGGCTCGCCACCCGCAGCCGGTACTCGCGGCCGGTCACCCACTCGTAGGCCAGGCGGCAGGTCCAGAACGGCGCGCCCTCGGTGCCGGAGTGGCAGGTGGGATTGTCGGCGCAGCCGACCGCGGCCCAGATCGAGAACACCGCGAGCCTGCCGACGCTGCCGTCGTCGCGCAGGTCGTGGGCCTGGAGCCCGAAGTAGCCGACGTCCCCGCCGGCGAAGCTCCACTGGTGGGCCCAGAAGTAGGTGGTCCGCCCGGGGTCGTGCAGGACCGTGAGGCTCCACTCGAGGCTGGTGGAGCCGGCTCCGGCCAGCCAGTGCCAGTCGGTGAAGGTTCCCTTGGGCGCGACCATCGCCCCATTCGACCATGCCCGGCCCTCCGATCGCGCGATCGGCGAGCGCTGCGAGGAGAGCGGGATCGCTACGGAGGAAGACGACTCGCACGCTGCCCGAACCGCTCCTGCTGGTATCGCTGGACAACAGCGGCAAGCCCCGCGACCCTACGTTGAGCCTCGGCAACGGGCTGGCTGGAGCGCTGCGTCGGCGGCGCTTCCAGTGGGTAGTGGGAAGGGGCACGATGCCGACCGTCGACACCTTCGCCTTGCAGCGCGCCCTGGCAGAGCTCGGCGACGGGCTGGCCGCGGCCAGCCTGCGCGCGCCCGGCCCGGACGACGGCTTCGCCGAGCGCCGCCGCCGGCTCGTCTGGCACCTCGACCATTACCTCCTGCCGCGCGTCCACGACCTCGAAGCGCCCCTGGTGGTGGTGGTGCTCGGCTCGACCGGGGCCGGGAAGTCCTCGCTGCTGAACGGGCTCGCCCGCCACCCGGTCAGCCCGAGCGGGGTGGTCCGGCCCACCACCATGCGGCCGGTCGTGCTGCTAGCGCCCGGCCAGGTCGACGCGTTCATGGGCGGCAAGGTGCTCGCCGCTCTGGCCGACGCCGACCGCCTGGAGCTCGCGGTCCACAGCGGCGCCTTCCCGGAGATCGCGCTGGTCGACGCCCCCGACCTCGACTCGGTGGAGGCGGCCAACCGGATGACCGCCGACGAGCTGCTCCAGGCCGCCGACGTCTGCCTGTTCATCACCACCGCCCAGCGCTACGCCGACCTCGTCCCCTGGGAGTTCCTGCACCGGGCCCAGGCCCGCGGGGTGCCGCTCATGGTGGTCGTGAACCGCCTGCCCAGGAACGAGCCGGACCGCGCGGCGGTGATGGCCGACTCCCGCCGCCGGTTCGAGGAGGCCGGCCTGGGCCAGGCCGGCCCGGACGGCGAGCTGCCGTTCCTCGGGGTCGAGGAGGGCGCCCGGGACGAGGGCACCGACGGGCTCACCGCGGCTGCGGTCGAGCCGGTGCGCCAGGCCCTGGTCGAGCTCGGCCGCGACACCCAGGCCCTGGCGGCGGTCAAGGCGACCGCCCTGCGGGGCGCCCTGACCGGCCTGCCCGCGTCGGTCGAGCAGGTCGCGCGCGACCTCGAGCTCGACGAGCAGCGGGCCGCGGCCCTGCGCAGCCCGGTGACGCGCGCCTACGCCGAGGAGGCGGGCAAGCTCAACGACCGCCTGGCTGGCGGGGACTTCCTGCGCGGCGAGGTGATGCGCGCCTGGCAGGAGTTCGTGGGCCTCGGCGACGTGTCGCGCTGGCTCTCGAGCGGCGTCGGGCGGGTCCGATCCTGGTTCGCCCGCCGGTTCCAGGCCCCCGGGGCGACCGAGGGGCCGCTCAGGCAGGCCAAGGAGCAGGCGTTCGAGGAGCTGGTGGCGGCGCTGGTGCGGCACGCCGACGCGGCCGCGGGCCACGCCGCCGCCGAGTGGGCCGCCGCGCCCGCCGGTACCTTTGCGGGCGGGTCGGCGGGGTCGCTGCTGCTCGCGGACCGGCCCGACCTCTGGGGCCACGGCGAGGGGCTCGAGGCTCAGGCTCGCGAGCTGCTGGCCGCCTGGCTCGGCCGCCTGACTACAGTGGTCGAGGAGCGCGGCCAGAACCGGCGCGCGTTCGCGTTCGCCACCTCCCTCGGAGTCAACGCGATCGGCGTGATCGCCATGCTGGCGGTCTTCGCCCACAGCGCCGGGCTCACCGGCGGCGAGCTGGCCATCGCCGGAGGCACCGCGGTCGTGAACCAGAAGCTGCTCGAGGCCCTGATTGGCGAGGCGGCCGTGGCCGACATCGTCAGGGGGGCCGAGCGCGACCTGCGCTCGACGCTGCGCAGCGCCCTGGACACCGACGCCCGGCGCTTCCTCGACCTGCTGGAGCCGCAGCTCGTCGCCGGCCCGAACGACCTCCGCGCCGCGGCTGCCCTCGTCGTGGTCGAAGCCGAGCGCCTCCTGGCCGAGCTGGGCGTCCCGGACGCCGGCGACCGGGCCGAGGGGCACCGGGCCAAGGGGCACCGGGCCGACGAGCAGCCGGCCGAGGGGCGCCCGGCCGAGGGGCGCCCGGCCGAGGGACGGCGGGAGCCCAGGTGACCAGGGACCTCGGGCAGTGCCTGGTGGCGCTGGAGCGGGTCGCCGAGGCAGCCGAGCGGCTCGGGCTGGACGCGAGCGGGGCCAGGCAGGTGGTCGAGTCGGCCCGGACCCGGCTCGGGTTCCCGGGCACCGCGTTCGTGCTGGCACTGGCCGGCGGGACCGGGGCGGGCAAGTCGAGCCTGCTGAACGCGCTGGCCGGGCACGAGGTGAGCCGGCCGGGGCCGGTCCGCCCGGTGACCGACGAGCCGGTCGCCTGGGTGCCCGCCGACGCCGCGGGTGAGCTCGGGCCGCTCCTGCGCTGGGTGGGGGTCGAGCGGGTGGTGAGCCACCACGACCCCTCGTTCGCCGACCTCTGCCTGCTCGACCTGCCCGACTACGATTCGGTCGAGCGCGCCCACCGGGCCCGGGTCGACGAGGTGCTCCCCAGGGTCGATGCGGTCTGCTGGGTGCTCGACCCGGAGAAGTACAACGACCGCGTGCTGCACGAGGACTACCTGCGCCCGCTCGCCCACCACGCCGAGCGGGCGGTGTTCGTGGTCAACCGGCAGGACGTCATCGGCGGCCCCGGCGCCGTGGCCGAACTGGTCGCCGACGTCCGGCGCACGCTGGCCGCGGACGGCATCACCGGCCGACCGGTGTTCGCGGTCTCGGCCACGCCGCCGAACGGCGCCGGCACCGGCGAGCTGGACGCCCTGCGCACCTGGCTGTCAGCGCGCATGCAGGCCAAGTCGATCGTTGCCGACCGGGTGGCGGCCGACTGCACGGCGGCCGGTGCCGAGCTCGGCCGGCGGGCCGGCCTGGACGGCGAGGGCGCCAACCGGCCGCTGGTCGACGAGCGGACCCGCGACGCGGCGCACCAGCGGGCGGTCGCGGCGGCCCGGGGCGCGGTCGACGTGGCCGGGGTGCGCCGAGCCTGCCAGCGCCGCACCCGGGCCGAGGCGCAGGCCAGCGGCGCCGGTCCGGTCGGGCGGGCCATGGCCGGCATCGCCCGGCTGCGCGGGGGCAGGGAGGCGGGTGCGGCGTCGGCGCGGTCCATCGACCCGGTCGCCTACGCACGCGGCTGGCGGGGACGCGCCTCGCTCAGCCGGACCGTCAACCCTGTCCACGACCTGCTGCGCCAGGCGGCGGTGGCGGCGCCGCCCGGCCTGCGAGCCGACGTCATGGCCCTGGCCAAGCCCGACCGGCTGGAGGAGCGCCTCGGCGACGCGGTGGACGAAGCGGTCGCCAGGGCCGGGGTCGAGCACGCCCGCCCGCCCCACTCCTGGCTGTGGCCGCTGGTCGGGGTGGTGCAGACGCTCGCCACCGCGGCGTTCCTGACCGGCGTGCTGTGGTATGCGACCCTGTACCTGGCCGGCCGGGCCCGGGCCGACCTGCCCGACCTGCCCACCTTCCGCAACGTCCCGGTGCCGCTGCTGCTGGTGGTCGGCAGCCTGGCCGGCGGCTGGCTGCTGGCCCGGCTGCTTCACGCCAGCGCCCGCCGGCAGGGCCGGAAGTGGGCCGACCGGCTCACCCGCGACCTCGACCGGGCCGTCGCCCGCGAGGTCGACCAGGCGATGGACGCCCCGCTCGCCGAGCTGGAGACGGCCCGGTCGGAGCTGCTGGTCCGCCTGGCCGACCTGCGCCAGGCCGCGCGCGAGTAGGCCCGGTACTCCTGAATGAGCTCAAGACCGGCCCGGCACCGCCCGTGTGGCTTGCCCGCGCCGCGGGCCCGTACGAACATCGCGCCCATGACCGGGCCAACCCGGGCCGTCTTCGTGGCCCATGCCTTCCCCCGCTCCGAGCAGGACATGGCTGGGCACTTCCTGCTCGGGCTGGCCACCGCGCTGGCCGAAGACGGTGTCGAGGTACAGGCGGTGGCCCCGTCGGGGCCCGGGCTGGCCGCCAGGGAGCGCCTGGCCGGCATCGCCGTGCGCCGCTACCGCTACGCCCCGCGGCGGGCCGAGACCCTCGCCTATGCCGGGACCATGCACACCCGGGCGGCCAGCCCGGGCGGCGCGCTCGCGCTGGCGGGGCTGGTCGGGGCCGGCGCACTGGCCGTGCGCCGGGCCGGTGGCGCCGCCGACCTGGTGCACGCCCACTGGTGGTTTCCAGGCGGCCTGCAGGCCCTCGCCTCGCGCCGGCGACCGCTGGTCACGACCCTGCACGGGACCGACGTCCGGCTCGCCCGCTCCCGCCCCGCGGCCAGGGCTGCCTGCGCCAGGGTCCTGCGCGCGTCGGCGGTGGTCACCGCGGTGTCGACCTGGCTGGCCGACACCGCGGCCGGCTTCGCTCCCGACGTCGCCGACCGCATCCGGGTGGCGCCCATGCCAGTCGACGACACCATGTTCACCCCGGGCGACCAGGCCCGCACCGAGCTCCTGTTCGTGGGTCGGCTGGACGAGCAGAAGGATCTCGACACCGCTTTGCGCGCCCTGGCCCGGATGGACGGTCCCGCCGCCGGCCGGTCGCTCCGGGTGGTGGGCAGCGGGCCGGCCCAGGCCAGGCTCCGGCGCTTGGCCGCCGACCTGGGCGTGGCCGCACGGGTCACCTGGGAGGCGCATCTGCCCCAGCGGGAGCTCGCTGACCGCTACCGGCGAGCGGCCGCGCTAATCGTGCCAGGTCGGGACGAGGGCCTCGGTCTGGTGGCGGTCGAGGGGCAGCTCGCCGGCGCCCCGGTGATCGCGGCGGCCTCCGGCGGCCTGCTCGACGTCGTCCGCGACGGCCAGACCGGCCGGACCTTCCCGCCCGGGGACCCGACTGCCCTGGCCCGCGCCCTGGAGGGCGTGCTCGCCGATCCGCTGGCGGCCGCCGGCCTGGCCGTGGCCGCCCGCAGAGCGGCCATCGCCCGGTTCGGCCGGCAGGCCGCGGCCCGCACCTATGCGGCCCTCTACGCCGAGGCCCTGATCACCAGGGCGCCATGAGCTGCGACCGGGTCATTATCTGCCGGTTCGCCATGGGAGCTCGAGCCTGGCGCGCGCTGCAGGCGGCGCGGGCCTCACGCGCTGCAGGCAGCGCCAGCCTCACGCGCTGCAGGCGGCGCCAGCCTCACGCGCTGCAGGCAGCGGCGCCTCGGACGTGCAGGCGAGTGGGCCTCGCACGTTGCAGGCTGTGGGGCCTCACGCGCTGCAGGCCATGGGTGCCTCGCACGCTGGAGGCGATACGGACCGCGCTCAGTACCAGCCGTGGGACTGCCAGAAGGCCTTGGCTGCCTCGGCGGTGCCGTAGCGGTCGCGGACGTAGCTGCGGAAGGCCTTGAGCTGCTTGCCGCAGTCGGTGGTGGCGTAGTCGACGCCCAGGTAGAGGATACGGTTGCCGAGCAGGAGCTGGCCGAGACCGAACGCGGTCGAGGTGGGGTTGTCGGCCGTCGGGTCGCCGCCGGACTCGTGCATGATGATCCAGCGCTCGGCCGCCGAGGTGCCCGACAGGTCGCAGCGGCCCCCCGGACCCCGTCCCACCGGCTGCTCCCGGACCTCAGATCGCTGGGTGCCGCCAGCCCGCCGCTCGGCCGCCTGGCGTGCCCGCTCCGCCTCCTCCTGCCGGATCAGGCGCCGCAGCTCGGCCGAGCGGGAGCGCAGGGCGACGGCCTGGCCCGCCAGCCGGGCGATCCTGCCGTCCAGCGCCTGCTTGGCGCGGGCGCGCACCGCCTGGACCCGCTCCAGGTCGGCGACCTCCCTGGCCACCGCCTCACCAGCCGCTCGGCGCGCCCGCTCCACCTGGAGCGCCCGCTCGTGCAGCTCCTCGGACTGCCGCTGCACCCCTCGCAGGCGGCTGAGCGCGTCACTGCCCGACTGGGCGATGTAGTCGAGGGTTGTGGCCCGGTCCAGCAGCTCAGGCAGGTGGTCGGGGTCGACCAGCACGGCGAGGTCGCCCGAGCCGCCGGTCATGTAGGCGCCGCGAGCCCGCTCGGCCAGCCCGGCCCGGAGGTCGGCCAGCTCGGCCTCTACCCTGGCCGCGAACCTGGCCGCCTGCACGCTGCTCTGGCGTGCCGCTGCCAGGCGCTCCCTGGCCACATCCAGCCGGCCCCTGGCCCCGGCCACGGACCGGTCCGCCTCGGCCAGCGCCGAGGCGACCGCCGCCGAGTCGGCGCGGGCGTCACGCAGCACGGCTTCGACCCGGCCGAGCTCCCGCTGGGTCTGGGACAGGTCGGTCCGCTTGTCGTCGGCCGCGGCGGGCAGGGCGAGCAGGGATGCGACCGCGAGCAGCGCGATCAGCAGGGCGAGGGTGCGGGCGCGGACGGGCAAGAGCGCCTCCCTGGCTGGGGGGTCGGTTGCCCTGCGCTCGGTTGGGGGACCGAAGCGCAGGGCGACTACCTTAAACGAGGAGAGGTGGTCTACTGCAAATTGGCTATGAAGCCCCTGGCAGCCCGCGTGGCGCCGGCCGGTCCGCCCGGCTGTGGCACCGGCGCTGTTGGGGGCCGGTGGCGGTGGGATCCACCCGACCATGGCACCGGCGCTTTTGGGGGGCCGTGGGGGGAGCGTGTCCTGGTGCACCCGCGGCTCCCCGGGAAGCTGGCACAGGCGCTCTTGGGGGGCCGT
>Ga0307278_10000994_pt1 | contig 13992 bp, 9 predicted proteins | sample ER_DNA_117_FD_194482 | JGI IMG/M metagenome (GOLD analysis project Ga0307278, IMG submission 194482) | Bulk soil microbial communities from the East River watershed near Crested Butte, Colorado, United States - ER_DNA_117 | ecosystem: Environmental > Terrestrial > Soil > Floodplain | place: USA... | reverse complement strand
TGGAGCCCGACCCGTCGGCCAGCGGGTAGCGCAGGTGGGCCAGCTCGCCCGGGACCTCCTCGTGCTCGACCTCGATGTCGGACAGGGCGGTGAGGCAGCGCGGGCACCAGTTGATGATCCGCCGGCCCCGGTACAGCAGGCCCTGCTCGTAGAGGGAGACGAATACCTCGCGGACGGCCCGCGACAGGCCCTCGTCCATGGTGAAGCGCTCCCGCGACCAGTCGACCGAGTCGCCCAGGCGCTGCATCTGGCCGATGATGCGCCCCCCCGAGGAGGCCTTCCAGGCCCAGACCCGCTCCACGAACGCCTCGCGGCCCAGGTCGAAGCGGGTCTTGCCCTCCTTGGCGAGCTCGCGCTCGACCACGTTCTGGGTGGCGATGCCGGCGTGGTCCATGCCGGGCAGCCACAGCACCTCGAACCCGCGCATGCGGTGCAGCCGGGCCAGGTAGTCCTGGTAGGTGTGGTCGAGGGCGTGGCCGATGTGCAGCGACCCGGTCACGTTCGGGGGCGGCAGGGCCATGCTGAAGCGGGGCCGGTCCGAGGCCGGGTCGGCCCCGAACACGCCGGCGTCCAGCCAGCGCCGGTAGGTGGGACCCTCGACCGTCGTGGGGTCGTAGGTCTTGGGCAGCTCGGGGCGCCCTTGTGGGGTGGTCACCGGTGGTGTGCTCCTCGATCGGAAAGCTCGGGCGCGGCGCCGCGCGGGCGACGCCGAGAGGCGAAGCCTAGCCCGATACTCGGAGCGCCGAGGCCGTCTGGGCGGCCAGCGTGGCCACCAGCCTGCGCACCCGGATCCCGTCCATGGCGGTCAGGCGCTGCGCTCGCGGCGCGTGCGCTCGGTGCCGGTGTCGCGGTCGCGGGGGACGAGGGTGGGGTTGACGCCCGAGGAGACCACGTCGGCGGTGATCACGCAGCGGCGGATGTCGTCGCGCGACGGCAGGTCGTACTGGACGTCGAGCAGGACCTCCTCCAGGATCGCCCGCAGGCCGCGGGCGCCGGTGCCGCGCAGGATCGCCTGGTCGGCCACCGCCTCCAGGGCGTCGTCGGAGAACTCCAGCTCCACCCCGTCGAACTCGAAGAACTTGCGGTACTGCTTGACCAGGGCGTTCTTGGGCTCGACGAGGATCCGGACCAGGGCCTGCTTGTCGAGCGAGTGCACCGAGGAGATCACCGGCAGGCGGCCGATGAACTCCGGGATCAGGCCGAACTTGAGCAGGTCCTCGGGCAGCACCTTGGCCAGGATCTCGCCGACGTCCTTGTCCGCGATGCGGCGGAGGTCGGCCCCGAAGCCGACCCCCTTGCGCCCGATGCGCGACTCGATGAGCTTCTCCAGCCCGGCGAACGCCCCACCGCAGATGAACAGCACGTTGGTGGTGTCGATCTGGATGAACTCCTGGTGGGGGTGCTTGCGGCCGCCCTGGGGGGGGACGCTGGCGGTGGTCCCCTCCAGGATCTTGAGCAGGGCCTGCTGCACGCCCTCGCCGGAGACGTCGCGGGTGATCGACGGGTTCTCGCTCTTGCGGGCGATCTTGTCGATCTCGTCGATGTAGATGATCCCGGTCTCGGCCTTCTTGACGTCGTAGTCGGCCGCCTGGATCAGTTTGAGCAGGATGTTCTCGACGTCCTCGCCGACGTAGCCGGCCTCGGTGAGGGCGGTGGCGTCGGCGATCGCGAACGGCACGTTCAGCATCCGGGCCAGCGTCTGGGCCAGCAGCGTCTTCCCGCAGCCGGTGGGGCCGAGCAGGATGATGTTGGACTTCTGCAGCTCGACGTCGCCGGAGGCGGCCGCCCCGACCTGGATCCGCTTGTAGTGGTTGTAGACCGCGACCGACAGGACCTTCTTGGCGTCGTCCTGGCCGATCACGTAGTCGTTGAGGAAGTCGTAGATCTCCTTGGGCTTGGGCAGCTCGTCGAACTTGAGCTCGGAGGTCTCCGACAGCTCCTCTTCGATGATCTCGTTGCAGAGGTCGATGCACTCGTCGCAGATGTACACCCCGGGCCCGGCGATCAGCTTCTTGACCTGCTTCTGCGACTTGCCGCAGAACGAGCATTTCAACAGGTCGCCGCCGTCTCCGAACTTGGCCATCTGGTCGAGTCCTCTCGCTCAGGGCTGCGGTCGTCGACTGCTGGAGCGTACCTGCCCGCCGGTCCCTGCCGCCACCATCTTCTGGAGCCTACTGGCCGCTCGCGACAGCCAGCAGCTCCTCGGCGGCCTGCCGGCTCTCGATGATCTCGTCGATGATCCCGTACTCCTTGGCCTGGCTGGCGGTCATGATGAAGTCGCGGTCGGTGTCGCGGCCGATCTTGTCCACGTCCTGGCCGGTGTGGGTGGCCAGGATCTCGTCCAGCATCCGGCGCATGCGGATGATCTCGCGGGCCTGGATCTCGATGTCGACCGACTGGCCCTCGGCCCCGCCCGACGGCTGGTGGATCAGGACGCGCGAATGGGGCAGGCCGAGCCGCTTGCCGGGGGCGCCGGCGGCCAGCAGCACGGCCGCGGCCGAGGCGGCCTGGCCCATGCAGGTGGTGGCCACGTCCGGCTTGACGTACTGCATGGTGTCGTAGATGGCCAGCAGGGCCGTGACCGACCCGCCGGGCGAGTTGATGTAGAGCTGGATGTCCTTGTCCGGGTCGTCCGACTCCAGGTGGAGCAGCTGGGCCATGACCAGGTTGGCGACGGTGTCGTCGATCGGGGTGCCGAGGAAGATGATCCGCTCGTTCAGCAGCCGCGAGTAGATGTCGAAGGAGCGCTCGCCGCGGTTGGTCTGCTCGACGACCACCGGGACCAGATAGTTGGAAGGTGGCTGCATCGCCGCTTACTCCTTGGGCTCGGAAGCGTCGTCGGGCGCCGGATCGTGCTGGACGGCGTGCTCGACCAGGAACGCCAGGGCCTTGCTTCGCAGGATATCACCGGCGATCACCCCGACCCGGCCGTCGGTGAGGGCCGCTCGGACCTCCTCGGGGGTGCGGTTGACCCGCTGGGCCTGGCGGGCCAGCTCGGCCTCGACCTCCTCCTCGCTGGCCTCGAAGCCCTCGGCCCTGGCGACCGACTCAAGGACCAGCTGGGCCTTGACCGCCCGCTCGGACTGGGCGCGCAGGTCGGCCTCGATGTCGTCGCTGGTCTGGCCGACCGCCTGGAGGTACTGCTCCAGGTTGGCCCCCATGTAGGTCAGCTGCTGGGCGAAGCGGTTGGCCCGGTAGTGCAGCTCGTCGTGGACCAGCGACTCGGGCAGGGGCACCTCGACCTGGTCGAGGTAGGCCTGCAGGACCCGGGTCTCCAGCTCGCTGGCCCGCTGGGCCTCGGCGGCCTGCTCCAGGCGCTGGCGCAGGTCGCCCTTGAGCTCCTCCAGGGTGTCGAACTCGCTGGCCTCCTGGGCGAAGTCGTCGTCCAGCTTGGGCAGGACCTTGGCCTTGGCCTCCTTGACCAGGACCGAGAAGGTGACCTCGCGGCCGGCCAGCTCCTCGCCGGCCTCCTCGGGCAGGGTGGCGTTGAACTTGAGGATGTCGCCCTTGCGCTTGCCCTCCAGCTCCTCGTCCAGCTTGGGCACGACCGTGCCCGAGCCGACCTCGTAGAGGAAGTCGGTGCGGGTCAGCTCGGGGATCTCCTCGGTGTGGTGGGTGGCCCGCAGGTCGATCTGGGCGAAGTCGCCGGCGGCCAGCGGGCGGCCGATGACCTCCAGCTGGGCGACGCGCTCGCGCAGGCGGTCCAGCTGGGCGTCCACGTGCTCGTCGGTGACCTCGATGTCGGGCCGCTCGACCTCGACGCCCTGGTAGGGGGGCAGGTCGAGCTCGGGCTTGACCTCGAAGGTGGCCGAGAACGAAAGCGCCTCGCCGTCGGTGTAGTCGGGCGGCTCGACCTGGGCGCGGGACAGCGGCTGGATGCCGAGCTCCTCGATCGCCTTGGCGTAGAACTCGGGCACCGCCTCCTGCTCGATGGCCTCGGCCAGCAGGGCCTCGCGGCCGATGCGGGCCTCGATCACCTGGCGGGGCACCTTGCCCTTGCGGAACCCGGGCACCCGGACCTCCCGCGACAGCCGCCTAGCGGTGCGGTCGATCGCCGGTCGGAGCTCGTCGGGCTCCACGACCACGTTGATCCGCACCTTGGTGGGGTCGACTGGCTCGAGGGTGCTGCGCACAGATGCCTCCGGGTTGGGAACGGGTGAGCCGAGCCGAAGGCTCGGGAGGTCGCGACCCGGGGCGCCATGGCTTCCCCGGGCGCCCGGGCGGTCACGCCCGGAGCGCTGACAGAACGCCGGCCAGTATACGCGTGCCCCTTCCCCGCCCCCGGGCCGCTGTGGGTATCCGGGGGCGCCGCGGGTGGCGGGCCGCTGTGGATCCCCGGGGGCTGTGGACAACGGCAGCCTCCAGATCCGGCGATCGGCTACGCTCCCCCACCGGGGGACCCGGCGGCGATGGGTCGGGGTGACGCACGGGGACGCGGAGGGACGCTATGGGGGCTGGGACCGTGCCGCCCCCGACCGGGGAGGGGCCGGGGACCGTGCCGCCCGCGATCGGGGAGCGGCTGGCCTGGGGCGACGCGCCGGCCTGGCTGCGGGAGGAGGTCGAGGCCCGGCTGGGGGGGCGGGTGGTCCGGGCCGCCACCCAGCCGAGCGGGTTCTCGCCCGGGCTGGCGGCACGGCTGCGGCTGGCCGACGGGCGCCGGGCGTTCGTCAAGGCGGTGGGTCCGGAACCGAACCCCGACAGCCCGGCCATCCACCGCGGCGAGGCCCGCGCCATGGCCGTGCTCCCCCGGGCCGCCCCGGCGCCCCGCCTGCTGTGGTCGCTGGACCGGGACGGCTGGGTCGCCCTGGCCTTCGAGGACGTCGACGGCGCCCACCCGGCCCTGCCGTGGCGCCAGCACGAGCTCCGCCGCGTGCTCGGCATGGTCGCCGGCCTGGCCGCGCTGCCCCCGGCCCCGCCCGGGCTGCCGCCGATCGCCGAGCGCCTCGAGGACAGCTTCGTGGGCTGGCGTCGCCTGGCCGCCGCCCGCGCCGCCGGCGCCGACGACCTGGCCGGCCTCGACCCGTGGGCGGCCCGCCACCTGGACCGGCTGGCCGACCTGGAGGCCGGCTGGCCGGCCGCCACCGAGGGCCGGACCCTGGCCCACGGCGACCTGCGGGCCGACAACCTGCTGCTCACCCCGACCCGGGTGGTGGCCGTCGACTGGCCGTACGCGTGCGCCGGGGCGGCCTGGTCCGACCTGCTCCTGCTGCTGCCGAGCGTCACCATGCAGGGCGGCCCCGACCCGGAGCCGACCTTCGCCGCCCACCCGGTGGCCGCCGGGGCCGACCCCCGGGCGGTCACGACCGCCCTGGCCGCCTGGGCCGGGTTCCTGGTCGCCGGGTCGCGCCTGCCGCCGCCGCCGGGCCTGCCCACCCTGCGGGCCTTCCAGCTCGGCCAGGGCCGGGTCGCCCTGGACTGGCTGCGGCGGCGCACCGGCTGGCCCTGACCGGCGCGGGCCCTCGGGCCCGGGTCCGGGAATTGGATGAGGGGCCGGCCCAACTTCTCCAGCCGGGGTGCCGGCCCCTCAGCGCCTGTCGCAAGCTCGGAACCCAGCAAACCACCCGGCGCTCACGAACCGCTCACGTTCCGGCGACGCTCCGGGATCAGCGGATCAGCACCGGCACGCCGATCCCCAGGATGGGGAGGCTGGGGTCGTAGTCGACCCGCACCGAGGGGTCGGGACCGATGATCGACAAGGTGGCCAGGGAGTCGACCACCAGCAGCGAGTCGACCCGGAGGTCGCCGGTGGACTGGAGCCGCACCGGGGTGCTCGGCCCGTACAGGGCGCCGGCCAGGTGGAGGTCCCGGGTGCTGCGCAGGCGCAAGGTCCTGGTGTTGCCGCGGTCGGCGAAGATCGACAGCCCGGCGTACTCGCCGACCGACGGTGGGCCGGCCAGGAACTGGCCGTCGTCCTCCAGCCGGAACCGCGCCCCCGTCCCCGAGCACGGCGCCGGGTAGCCGCCGCAGGCCAGGTAGATGGTGACCCCGTCGCCCAGGTTGACCACCCGGGCGGTCTCCCGGACCGTCAGCCCGTCCGTGCCGGTGAACACGTACACCCCCGAGGCCAGGGTCAGGGTGGCGTTGCCCTCCATCGTGACGCTGTTGTAGATCCCGGGCTGAAGGGTCTGGTCGGTGTTGAAGGTCTGTGGCGTGCTGTCGCGGGGGATCGGCGGGGAGGCCAGCGCGTCCGGGGTCGGCAGGCCCTCGAGCGGGTCGGGGACCGGCGGCCCGCCCGCCTCGGCCGGGGGCAGCAGCAGCCCCCCGCCCGGCGGGTCCAGGATCCCGCCGACGACCCGGATCTGGTTGGCGGTGACGTCGCCGAGGCCGGACAGCACCAGGGCCAGGGGGCTGTCGGAGTTGACCACGATCCCGCCGCCGCTGACGTCCACGTCGCCCGCCCCCAGCACCTGCAGCCCCCGCGGCGCGGCCGGCTCCAGCAGGCAGAGCACGCAGTTGTTGGGCGCGGCCGGCCCGGCCGCGGCCGCCGCGGCCGCCTTGATGCTGTTGGTGCTCTTGCCCAGCACCGGCGCGAACGCGTACTGCACGTTGATCGGCGGCGTGACCACCTTGAGCGCGTTCGACCCCGGCGGGCAGACCCCGCCCGCCACCGGGTCCGGCGGGTCGCCGGGCAGGGTCCAGCAGACCACCTCGCCGTTCGACTCCAGGCCGTCGGACGCCCACCCGACCCCGGCCACGATGCCGGCCACGTTGTCGTTGAGGGTGTCCCGCACCGTGGTGATCGCCGCCGCCGGGCCGTCGACCAGCAGCCGCGACGCCCCCGCCAGGGCGGCCGCGTCCGCCGCCGACTGCGCCGAGGTCCGCGCCGCCCAGTTCAGGCCGACGTCCACCACCAGAGCGGCGAACCCGAGCAGCACGGTCATGGACAGCACCACCGTGATGGCGACGCTCCCCCGCTCCGAACCCCCCCGACCCCGCGACATAGTGGGGTATCGTCCCCGATCGGCCGTTCCTCAGCCAGTTCCCCTCGAACGGCGCACAACCCCCGCACCCGTCCCGGGCACACCCCTGCGCAACTTGTACTGGTTTAAGGGGTCTTGACCGGATGTCTAGACTGAACCGCCGACCCGCCGGTCAAGGAGGACCCGGATGCGCCGTCCCGTCGCCACCGCCGCCGCCGTCGCGTTGCTGGCCAGCATGGTCCTGCTCCTTCCGGGCAGCGGAGCGGTGCGGCCGGCCTACGGCCTCTCCTACAACAAGCTCAACAAGATCCAGCGCCGGATCCTCTCGGGGTTCGCGACCAGCGAGCTGAACCCGGCCGCGACCAGCGCCGCCGTACGCCCGCGCTCGGCCCGCCAGGCCAGCCCCGGCGGCAGCTACGTCCCGGCCGACAGCCTCGGCTGCCCCGACCGCCGCGGCGGCAACGTCAAGGTCAACCGCAACTGCCTCAACCTGGCCGACGTCGACCTGACCGGCCGCTCGCAGGCCAACAACGAGACCTCGGTGGCGATCGACCCGTCGACCGGCGACCTGGTGGTGGGCGACAACGACTACCGCCGGGGCGACTCCGGCTGCGTCGGCGCCTACAGCCGCAACGGCGGCAGCACCTGGTCCGACAGCGAGGTCCCGACCGGCTTCACCCGCGGCACCGCGTTCGGCGCGGCCCGCGAGTACTGGGAGGGGGCCGGCGACCCCGCGGTCGCCTTCGACAGCCGCGGCAACGCCTACTTCTCCTGCCTGCAGTTCAACCGCGGGCAGCCGACCACCGCCGTGGCCGACGCCTCCAGCGCCATCTACCTGTACCGCTCCACCGGCAACGCCGGCGCCTCCTGGAACTTCCCCGGCAGGGCGGTGGTCGAGAACCCCAGCGTCGACGGCACCAGCGGCGTGCTGGAGGACAAGGAGCTGCTGGCGGTCGACAACCACCGGGGCAGCCCGTTCCGCGACCGCGTCTACGTCACCTGGACCGAGTTCGCGGCCGACGGGACCGCCTACATCTGGTCGCGGACCTCGGCCGACTACGGCGAGACGTTCCGGCCCCGGGTGCTGGTGAGCGGGGCCAGCCCGACCTGCACCAACACCTTCGAGCTGCCCACCCCCAACGGCCCCTGCAACGAGAACCAGTTCTCGCAGCCGTTCGTCGGCCCCGACGGCGACCTGTACGTCGCCTGGTCGAACTACAACAGCGCCGCCGAGCCGCCCGGCCCCGAGGTCGACCAGCCGCAGGGCGGCGCCCGGGCCGCCCAGCAGCCGGAGCAGCCCGAGGAGGAGGGCGAGAACGCCTACCAGATCCTGCTGGCCCGCTCGACCGACGGCGGGGCCAGCTTCGGCGCCCCGGTGAAGGTCAGCGACTTCAACGACCTGCCCGACTGCGCGACCTACCAGGACGGGGCCGGCTTCGGGTCCTCCTGCGTCCCCGAGAAGGGCGCCAGCGCCAACTCCTTCTTCCGGGCCACCAACTACGCCTCGGGCGCGGTCGACCCGACCAACCCCGACCGGGTGGTCGTCACCTTCGGCTCCTACATCAACCGGCACTCCAACGAGGCCAACGGCTGCGTGCCGGCCGGATTCTCCGAGGACACCGGCAACCCGCTCTACGACGGGGTCAAGACGGTGGGCGCCTGCAACAACGACATCCTGATCAGCGTCTCCGACGACGGCGGGGCCAGCTTCACCGGCACCGACACCGAGGTCGAGGAGCTGCCCAGCGCCACCTCGGCCACCCGCCAGCGCACCACCGACCAGTGGTTCCAGTGGGCCGCCTTCACCCGCGACGGCAAGCTCGCCACCTCCTACTACGACCGCCAGTACGGCGACGACGAGCTGACCGGCTGGTCGGACTTCAGCCTCTCCGGCTCCCGCGGCCTCGGCCACTTCGGGGTCCGCCGGGTGACCAGCTCCTCGATGCCGCCGCCGACCCAGTTCTCCGGCGGCTTCCTCGGCGACTACACCGGCCTGGCCGCCGACCGCCTCGCCCACCCCGCCTGGTCCGACACCCGCACCCCGGCCCCGGTCCTCTGCCCCGGCAGCGCCACCCCCGGCAACCCACCCCGCCTCTGCGTCACCCCGGCCGCCAACGCCCCCTACAACAACGACCAGGAGATCTACACGGCCGCCGTCCAGGTCCCCTCTGGCTGACGGCTCACGGGCAGGCGGCCCCGGGATGCACCCGGCGGCGCCGGGTCGGGTAGCCTAGCGCCACGGGACGTGGCGCAGCTTGGTCAGCGCACCTGCTTTGGGATTATCTCGGAATTAGTGCAGTGCTATCCAGCATCTTTGCAGCTCACGCGCGACCGTAAATGGCCGAATAAGGTGCGGAGCTACACCCTATCTTGAGGCGTCTCAAATCCTCTCCGGTCGATTCGTCATCGTGAGCGCTTTCAAGCTCTCGCATCCCCAGCTCACGCTCCATCACCATGCTCTACCAGCCACAACGCAACACGACCAGCCATCATCACCTATCACTGCCATGACAGCACTCAACCCACCACTCCTCCGCCTCCAACCCCGCCAGCTATCCCTTCTCTGACTCCCACATCAGCTACACTCATTTCAGTTCGACAGGTATGCATCCGCGGATGCAGAAGCCCCACCAGGATTGATGCTTAAACGTCAACGGGCGGGTGCGGGAGGTGGGCGGGATGACGCTGACAGCCCCGACGACGGCAACCGGCTCGACGCTGCTGACGGTGGACCGCAGCCGGGCTGGTGACTATCAGCGGTCGCTTGCCACGCTGGGCCACCGGCTGCCGCTGGGCTGGGACGCGACCGGCTGGCGGTGCCGGGTGGCCGGCTACGACCTGCTGTTGGCAACCCCCAGGACCTTGAGCGCGCTGGGGTGGTTCCTGATGGCGGAGGACCTGCAGCTTGGCCGGCGGGTTCACCAGGCCCACCGGGAGGCCGCCCGGACGGTGGCGGTGGAGTTCGCCGCCGCGACCGGCGCCGAGGCGCCCAGCCTGGTCGGCCACGGCCTGGACTCGGCGCACCAGCCGTGGCTGCACACCCACCTGGTCTACGGCGCGCTGGCCGCCGGCGACGACGGCTTTGTGCCCCTCGACCGCGAGCGGGTCGAGGAGCAGGCGGACCTGCACATTTTCGGCTGCCACCTGCTGGTGCGGCGGGCGGTCACCGAGCTGGTGCGGGAGCTGGGGCTGGGGTGGGCGCCGCCAGCCTATGACGGCTCGTGTGAGGTGTCCGAGCTGCCGGCACGGGTGCTGCAGGCGGTGGAGGAGCCGTGCCGGCCCCTGTCGGAGATCGTCGCCCGCAGGCTGGAGTAGCCCAAGGTGACAGCGGACCTGCACAAGCTGTCGGCCGGCCGTGCCGACTACTACCTGCGCGAGATCGCCCGCGACCGCGAGGAGTACCTGTCCGGGCAGGGCGAGTCGCCGGGCGAGTGGCTTGGTGGCAGCGCCGCCGCCCTCGGCCTGCAGGGGGAGTGCTCGGCCGAGGAGTTCCAGCGGGTGTTTGCCTGGCGGCACCCGCAGACGGGTGAGCTGCTCGGCCGCGCTCCCCGCTCGGACGCGATGCCCGCCTGGGACCTGGTGCTGCGCCCGGTCAAAGACGTGTCGGTGCTGTACGCCCTGGGCGATGACCGCACCCGTCGTGCGACGCGGGAGGCACATCAGGTCGGGGTGCAGGCGGCGGTGGCCTACCTGAATGGGCAGGTCGGGACCCGGAGGGGTCGGGGCGGGGGGGAGCATGTTGGTGGGGAGGGGCTGCTGGCGGTGGGGTTCACCCACCGCACCAGCCGCGCCGGGGACCCGCTGCTGCACACCCACCTCGTGATCGTCAACCGCACCCTCGGCCCCGACGGGGTGTGGCGCACCCTGGACTCCCGCGACCTGCTGGCCCACCGGCAGGCCGCCGATGCCATCTATCGGGCCGCCTACCAGCACGAGCTGACCCGCAGCTTGGGCATCCGCTGGGCCGAGCCGGACCGCTGGGGCAACCGCGCCATCCAAGGGATGCCCGAGGACCTCGTCCGTAGGTTCTCGAAGCGGCACGAGCAGATCACCGCCGAGCTGGAGCGGCTGGAGCGCGACGAGGGCAAGCCGCGCACGGGCCGGCTGGTCCAGTACGTCGCGCACGCCACCCGCCCGCCCAAGACCCACGACACCCCCGAGACCCTCTACGAGCGCTGGCAGCAGGAGGCCCGCCAGCGCGGCATCGATCCCGAGCGGCTGGTGGGTGCGGTCAGCGGCCGGGAGCTCCACCAGCCGGCGGTGGCCAACCTGGCCGTCAAGCGCGCCTTCAACCAGCTCGCCGGCCCCGAGGGGCTGACCGCCAACGCCTCCACCTTCGCCCGTCACGATGTCGTGGTCGCCCTCGGCGCTCACCTCGCCGCCGTCCCGCCCAAGGAGCTGCAGCGGCTGGCCGACCGGTTCCTGGCCGAGCGGGCCGTCAGCGTGATGGCCGAGCACGCCGCCGGGGAGCGCCGCTACACCACCCCAGAGCTGCTCAGGGTCGAGGAGCGGCTGCTAGCCGCCGCTGTCGGCCGCGCCGGCGAGCAGACCGCCACCTGCTCCCACGCCGCGGTGCGCGAAGCCCTCAGGGCGCACCCGACGATCGGCGGCGAGCAGGCCGCGGTGGTCCGCGACCTCACCCAGGGCGGCGCCGGCGTGGCGGTGGTGGAGGGCAGGCCCGGCACCGGCAAGACCTTCACGCTCGGGGTCGCCCGCCACGCCTGGCAACTCGACGGCTACAAGGTGGTCGGTGCCGCCCCGACCGGGATCGCGACCATGTGCCTTGGCGCCGAAGGCTTCGAGGACGTCGCCACCGTCGACCGCATGCTCGGCGAGCTGGACACCACGCACCGCCGCGCCGGCCGCGGCCGGGATGGCGACGGGCCGCTGCTGGATCGCCGCACGGTGTTGGTGGTGGACGAGGCGGGCATGCTCGGCTCCCGCAGCTGGCCCGGCTGCTGGACCATGCCGAGCGGGCCGGGGCGAAGGTGGTGCTGGTCGGCGATGACCGGCAACTTGCCGCCATCGAGGCTGGCGGCGGCTTCCGTGGCCTGCGCCTGCGGCTGGGCGCCAGTGTGCTCAGCGAGAACCGCCGCCAGCAGGAGCCGTGGGAGCGCGAGGCGTTGGAGGCGATGCGCGACGGCGACGTCGACCAGGCCGTGGCCGCCTACCGCGAGCACGGACGGCTGGTGGCCGCCGAGACCCCCGGCCAGCTCAAGCAGGCCCTGCTTTCGGACTGGTGGCAGGCCTTCCAACACACCCAGCGCGACCCCGAGCAGACGGTGGTGATCCTGGCGCGGCTCCGCAGTGAGGTGGACCAGTTCAACACGGCCTGCCAGCAGCTCCGCGAGCAGGCCGGCCACCTCGGCGCCGAGCGGCTGCAGGTCGGCGACCGCAGCTTCGCGGTAGGCGACCTGGTGGTGTGCGGCAAGAACGCCCTCCGCTCGCTTGGGGTCGCCAACGCCACCCGCGGCCTGGTCACCGCCATCGACCAGACTCAACGTGCGATCACCGTCCAGCTCGAGGACGGCACGACCGTCACCCTGCCACGCTCCTACCTGGAGGAGCGGCCCAGCTGGTGGCTGCGCGGCAACCCCGACCGGCGCACCCTGGACCTTGCCTATGCGACCACCGGGCACAAAGCCCAAGGGCTCACCCGCGAACGCGCCCTTGTCCGGGTGACCGGTGGTGAGGACGCCAACTGGCTGCGCGTGCAGGCCTCCCGCGCCAGGCAGGAAACCCGACTGTACGCGGTCATCAGCCCCGAGGCTCGCATCCCCGAGCTGGACGTCCCCGACCACCCCGCCCACACCGTCGCCCAGCAGCTCGCGCAAGGGTTGCGCCGTGACGGCAGCCAGCAGCTCGCCACCGACACCCCCAGCCGGCTGGACCTCTCACGGATGAGCACCCGTGAGCTGCGCGCCGAGAGGAACCGGCTCGCCACGCTGCTGCGGGAGGCGCCGCCCGACCGCAGCCGGCTGGTCGCCCACATCGCCGAGCAGCGCCAGGACGCTGAGCAGGGGTTGGCCGGCGCCATCACGGCGGTGGACGCGGCCCAGCGGCGCCTGGTCCAGCTGGGCCAGGGCACCGGCCGGCTCCTCCACCGCCGCGAACTCACTGAGACCCGCGAGCAGATCACCCTGGCCGACACCGCCGCCAAGCTGGCTCGCCAGCAGGCCGACCGCGCCGCCGACCGCGAACGCATCGCCCGGCAGGCGCAGCAGCGCCGCGACGGCTGGCTGGAACGCCACCCCGACGCCATCGCCACCGATCAGGAGCTGACCCGGGTGCTGGCCTGGCGTGGCCGCGTCTACGCCAGAGCGGCGGAGCTGGAGCGGCCCGCCTGGACCCGGGAGCTGGGCGAGCCACCCCAGAGTGTGCGCGGCCGGCGTGCCTGGCGGCAGACCCACGCCCTGCTCAGCGACTACCGCCACCGCTACGGCATCACCGACCCCGAGCGAGCGCTCGGCCCCGAACCCCGCTGCCTCGACCCTGCGCAGCGGCAAGCGCGACGAGTAGCCCGGCAGGCGATGGACCGGCTCCAGGCCAAGCAGCGCGCCGAGCGCCAGCAGCGCCTCGACCAGCGTGAGCGGGACCGTACCGACCGACCGCCCACCAGGCCCACGCGAGCCGACCGGGCACGCCCACCGCGGCTCGATGAGCATGAGCGCAGCGGCCGTGAGCGCGAAGCCGGCTGAGCGTCTTCCCTGTCCAGCGTCTTCCCTGCCTGTGAGAAGTTTCTCTACGAACTCAAGGCCGGCCCTGCGGGCGGCCGCCTGCGGCGGCCGTCCTCGGCCGGCGGCGCGACGACCTGGCGCCGGCGACCGGGCCCAGCAGCGACCAGCAGGTGGATCCTCAAACTGTGGTATCCCGGCCTTCCGAACTTTCGGCCCACCAAGGCCGTGTGAGACGACAGGGCCGGCCGGTAGCTGAGAAAAGGTGAAGCCCGCGCAGCCGCTGGCTGGCTCGGCAGTGCAGTCCGCCGGCCGTCGCAGCGACCCGATGCGACCGACACCGAGGCGTTCGAGACCTTGCCGAGCGACGACGTCGTCCCGCACCCCATGGCGAAGTG
>Ga0307278_10000993_pt1 | contig 14011 bp, 8 predicted proteins | sample ER_DNA_117_FD_194482 | JGI IMG/M metagenome (GOLD analysis project Ga0307278, IMG submission 194482) | Bulk soil microbial communities from the East River watershed near Crested Butte, Colorado, United States - ER_DNA_117 | ecosystem: Environmental > Terrestrial > Soil > Floodplain | place: USA... | reverse complement strand
CACCTACTACGAGCTGCGCCGCCACAAGGGTGTGGCCCGGCCGGTGGCCGAGGACATGATGGCCGACGTCTCCTACTTCGGCACCATGATGGTCCACAAGGGCCTGGCCGACGGGATGGTGTCGGGGGCGGCCCACACCACCGCCCACACCATCCGGCCGGCGTTCGAGTTCATCCGCACCGTGCCCGGGACCTCGATCGTGTCCAGCGTGTTCCTGATGCTGCTGACCGACCGGGTGCTGGTCTACGGCGACTGCGCGGTGGTGCCCAACCCCAACGCCGAGCAGCTGGCCGACATCGCCGTCGCCTCGGCCGGCACCGCCGCCCAGTTCGGCATCGAGCCGCGGGTGGCGATGCTGTCGTACTCGACCGGCGAGTCGGGCGCCGGCAGCGACGTCGACAAGGTCCGCCAGGCGACCGCCATCGCCCGCGAGCGCCGGCCCGATCTGCTGATCGAGGGGCCGATCCAGTACGACGCGGCCATCGACCCCGAGGTGGCCCGCTCCAAGCTGCCCGACAGCCAGGTCGCCGGCCGGGCAACGGTGTTCGTCTTCCCCGACCTCAACACCGGCAACAACACCTACAAGGCGGTGCAGCGCTCGGCCAACGCGGTCGCCGTGGGCCCGGTCCTCCAGGGCCTGCGCAAGCCGGTCAACGACCTGTCCCGCGGCGCCCTGGTCGCCGACATCGTCAACACCGTGGCCATCACCGCCATCCAGGCCCAGGGGATCGCCGATGCCTAGGGTCCTGGTGGTCAACACCGGGTCGTCGTCCATCAAGTACCAGCTGTTCGAGATGCCGGAGGGGTCCGGGGATCGGGAGCCGAAGGTGCTGGCCGGGGGGGTGGTGGAGCGGATCGGGGAGGCGGGGTCGAAGCTGACCCACCGGCCCGCCGGGGCCGAGCCGCTGGTGGTGGAGGAACGGGTGGCCGACCACTCCGAGGGCTTCGACCGGGTGTTCCGGGCGTTCGAGACCGCCGGCGAGCCGATCGGCGAGCTGGCCGGGATCGGCCACCGGGTGGTCCACGGCGGCGAGCGGCTCACCGAGCCGACCCGGATCGACGACGCCGCCATCGCCGCCATCGCCGACCAGGCCCCCCTGGCCCCGCTGCACAACCCGCCCAACCTGCTCGGCATCCGCATCGCCATGGCCAGCTTCCCCGGCACCCCCCAGGTGGCGGTGTTCGACACCGCCTTCCACCAGACCATGCCGCCGCGGGCCTGGCGCTACGCCCTCCCGGCCGAGCTGGCCGCCGAGCTGCGCATCCGCCGCTACGGCTTCCACGGCACCTCGCACGCCTATGTGTCCCGCAAGGCGGCCGAGCACCTGGGCCGCCCGGCCGCCGAGCTCAACCTGGTCACCCTGCACCTGGGCAACGGGGCCAGCGCGGCCGCGGTCGCCGGGGGCCGCTGCATCGACACCACCATGGGCCTGACCCCGCTGGAGGGCCTGGTCATGGGCACCCGCAGCGGCGACCTGGACCCGGCGGTGGTGTTCTACCTGCACCGCGAGGCCGGGCTGTCGGTCGACGACATTGACGACCTGCTCAACAAGCGCAGCGGCATGCTCGGGCTGGCCGGGGCCAACGACATGCGCGAGATCGCGCGCCTGGTCGCCGAGGGGGACCAGGCCGCCGCCGAGGCCATGGACGTCTACTGCTACCGCATCCGCAAGTACGTCGGCGCCTACGCGGCCGCCCTCGGACGGCTGGACGCGCTGGTCTTCACCGCCGGGATCGGGGAGAACAACGACACCGTCCGGGCCGGCGTCTGCCAGGGCCTCGAGGGCCTCGGGGTCACCCTCGACGCCCGGCGCAACAAGGGCCGCTCCGGCCGCCCCCGGACCATCTCGGCCGACGCCAGCAAGGTCGCGGTGCTGGTCGTCCCCACCAACGAGGAGCTCGAGATCGCCGAGCAGACCCTCGCGGTGGTCGGCGCCTGACCGACCGTACTAGCGTCCAATTCGCCGGATCTCGTAGAAGAACTACGATTCTACGTACTTGCATGTGCTGCTCCCCTCCACTAGGTTCTTGCAGGTTGTAACCAGTTATGCCTGTTCGGGGTGCCATCCGGTTCTGACACCTCGACACGCTCGGACAGGCCTTCCTCGGGGGGAGGAGGAGTTCCGGTCCAGGCTGTGCTACCCGCGCCCTGAGCTCGCGCCAGCGTGACCAGGGCCGCAGGGACAGCTTCACGCTCATCACAACCATGCTCGGTTACGGCTTGCCGCCGCGGTGGGCGACCTCGTTGTGGCGTGTCCAAGCGCGCCTCCAGGTCGGCCGCGCGCAGCCCAGGCCGTCTCCTCAGCGGGGGGAACCTTCCGTGGCGCGCATGCAACGGCGATACATCGGCACCAACGCCCTCTCCGACACCGCATCCCGAACCACCCCGAGGCTTCACCGCCGCCGGGCCGGCAGGGCGGAGCCCGGCGCGGCCTCCGGGCCGGCCCTGGCGGCCACCACCCTGCCCCGGCCTGAGGCGGGTGGAGCGCTGCGCCGCTACCGCGAGATCGCCATCGGGCTCGCGCTCTCGGACGCCGCCTGCGTCGTCGTCGCGCTGCTGGCCTCCTACGCGGTGCGCTATCCCGGCGAGCTGGTGTCGGTCCACGAGGCTGTCGTCGTGGCGCTCGCTCCGCTGGTCTGGATCGCCGTGTTCCAGACTTTCGATCTGTACGCCCCGCTGCACCTGTCGGCGGCCGAGGAGCTGCGCCGCGTCATCGGGGCATCCGGTGTGGGGGTCATCCTGCTGGCCATGGGGAGCTTCTGGTCGAAGGCGTCGTTCTCCCGGTCATGGGTCGGTCTGACCTGGGCGCTGGTCCTGGTGCTTGAGCTGCTGCCGCGGCGGGCCTGGCGCGTGTACCAGTGGCGCCTGCGGCTGGACGGGCGGTTGGTCCTGCGAACGCTGGTCGTCGGCACCTCGGCCGAGGCGGGCAGGCTGGTGGAGAACCTCCGGGCGGCCGCCTCGGGATATCTCCCGCTCGGCCACGTGCAGGCCTCCGATCCGATCGTGCCCGCGAATCGGCTCCCGGTCCTCGGGGACATCGGCGAGCTCGACCGCCTGGTCCGGGACCATGCCGCCGACTGCCTCTTCGTCGGATCCACAGGGATCACCGAATCGGACATGTCTCGGGTGACCCAGGTCGCCCGACAGGCGAAGGTCGAGGTGCGGGTGCTCGCCAACCTGCCGCAGATGCTCACCTCCCGTCTGGCGCTCCTGAAGGTGGGGGCTGCGATCGCGGTCGCCCTGCGACCCGTGCGCCTGTCCGGGCCACAGACCGCGATGAAACGGCTCTTGGACCTGGCGGTGGCGTCGGCCACGCTGCTCGTCAGCTTTCCCTTGTGGCCGGTCATCGTTCTGGCGATCCGGCTCGACTCCCGCGGCCCGGCATTCTTCCACCAGGAACGGGTGACCAAGGACGGCCGGATCTTCCGGATGCACAAGTTCCGGACGATGCGAACCGGCGACCATGGCCTGGACACCTCCAGCCCGTTCTTCAAGCTGGAGTCCGACCCTCGGCTGACCCGCGTCGGGGGGTTCCTGCGGCGTTTCAGCCTCGACGAGCTTCCGCAGCTGTGGAACGTCATCACCGGCGAGATGAGCATCGTCGGCCCCCGTCCGCTGCCCGCCGACCAGGTGGCCGCCAACGCCAGCCTGCTGAGCCCGCGGCACATCGTCCCCGCCGGGGTCACGGGGTGGTGGCAGATCAACGGCCGCAGCCGCGTGACGGCCGAGGAGGCACTGCGGCTGGACCTGTTCTACATCGAGAACTGGTCGCCGACCCTCGACCTGTACATCCTGCTGAAGACGTTCGGCGCGGTCGTCAGCCGGCAGGGGGCCTACTGAGATGGGTGGCCCCGTCACCCCGGTCCCGGCCTGAGGGATCCGTGATGTGTGGGATCCTGGGGACCTACGACATCGCCGTCCGCGACGATCAGTTCGCTGCGATGTCGGACGCCATCGCCCACCGCGGGCCCGACGCGGCCGGCGCCTGGACCAGCCCCGACGGGCGCCTGCGGCTCGGGCACCGGCGGCTGTCGATCATCGACCTGTCCGCCGCGGCCAACCAGCCGTTCGTCAAGGACGGGCTGGCGCTGGTGTTCTGCGGCGAGCTCTACAACTACCGGCAGCTCCGGGCCGAGCTGGGGGCTGCCGGGACGGTGTTCCGCACCAGCTCCGACACCGAGGTGCTGCTGGAGGCGTGGCGCCGCTGGGGCCCAGCGAGCCTCCGCCGCCTCCGCGGGATGTTCGCCTTCGCATTGTTCGACGAGCGCGAGGGAACGCTCAATCTGGCCCGCGACCAGTTCGGCATCAAGCCGCTGTTCTGGACGGCGCGGGACGGCGGCGTCGCCTTCGCCTCGGAGCTGAAGGGGCTGCGGCCGCTGCTGGGCGCGCGACCGCCGATCGACCACACCGCCATCGTCGCCTCGCTGATGTACTACTGGATCCCAGAAGACCACTGCGTCTACCAGGGCGTCGAGAAGCTCCCGGCCGGGAGCTGGCTGCAGGTGGGGCCGGAGGGCCGGCGCCGGCTGGAGCGCTTCTTCGACCCTCGCGCCGAGCTGGCCGCCCCGTCCGGCCGGCGGGTCGGCGTCGAGGAGCTGCGCCGGGTGCTGGAGGACTCGGTCGCCGCGCACCTGGTCGCCGACGTGCCGGTCTCGACCTTCCTGTCCGGCGGGCTCGATTCCAGCCTGCTCACCGTCCTGGCCACACGCCAGAACCGCGACATCGACAGCTACACCATCTCCTTCAGGCCCGAGGACCGCCGCCTGGAGGCGATGCCGGACGACCTGGCCTACGCCCGCAAGCTGGCCGGCCGGCACGGCATCAGGCTGCACGAGGTCGAGATCGCCCCAGACGTGGCCGACCTGCTCCCGCGTATGGTCCACACCCTCGACGAGCCGATCGGCGACGCGGCCGCGATCAACGCCTACCTGATCTGCCGGGCGGCCAGGGACGCCGGGGTGAAGGTGCTGCTGTCGGGCATGGGGGCCGATGAGCTGTTCGGCGGCTACCGCAAGCATTACGCCTGCCTGCTCGCCACCCGCTACCGCCGCCTGCCCGGCCTGCTGCGCCACCGGGTCGTCGCCCCGGCGGTCGGCCGGCTGCCGGTGGCCGGCCGGCGCCGGGGCTACCGGGCGGCGCGCTGGGCCAAGCGCTTCGTCGCCTTCGCCGACCTGCCCGAGGAGGCGGCGTTCCGGCGCAGCTACACCCACTACGACGTCGGCGAGCTGCACGAGCTGCTCGACCCCGAGCTGTGGCCGGCGGTCGACCGGCTGGTCGCCGAGCACGCGGCCGTCTACCACGAGGGGCCGGCCGACGACCAGGTCAACCGCATGTGCTACACCGACACCCGGCTGTTCCTTCCGGGCCTCAACCTGGCGTACACCGACCGGGCCAGCATGGCCGCCTCCACCGAGGTGCGGGTCCCGTTCGTGGACAAGGAGGTGGTCGCGGCCGCCTTCGCCATCCCCGGCAGCGCCAAGATCGTCGGCCGGGAGCGCAAGGCGATCCTCAAGCAGGCGGCCGAGGCCTGGCTGCCCCGCGAGATCGTGTACCGGCCCAAGGGGCTGTTCAGCGCGCCGCTGCGGGCCTGGATCCGGCGCGACCTGGCCGACATGGTCGAGGACCTGGTCGCCGGGGGGACCCTGGTCACCTCCGGCCTGGTCGACAAGCAGATGGTGCGGGCCATGATCGACGCCGACCGCCGCGGCATGGCCGACCGCTCCAAGGAGATCTGGCAGCTCCTGACCCTCGAGCTCTGGTACCGCCAGCAGGACGGCGAACGATGAAGCAGATTGCCCAGAACTACAAGTCGGGCGAGCTGGTCCTGCTCGAGGTCCCGGTGCCCGCCGCGCGGCCGGGTGGCGTGCTGGTCCGCACCCGGTTCTCGCTGATCTCCGCCGGCACCGAGATGATGAAGATCAACGAGAGCAGGCTCTCGCTGCTGGGCAAGGCGCGGGCCCGGCCCGACCAGGTCAAGAAGGTCCTGCAGTCGGTCTCCCAACAGGGCCTGCGCGCCACCTACCGCAAGGTCAGCGACCGGCTCGACGCCTACACGCCGCTCGGCTACTCGCTGTGCGGCGAGGTCGTCGAGGTCGGCGCCGGTGTGGAGGATCTCGCCGTGGGGCAGCGGGTCGCCTGCGCCGGCAACAGCTACGCCCTCCACGCCGAGTACAACTGGGTCCCGCGCAACCTGTGCGTGCCCGTGCCCGACGGGGTCGCTGCCGACCACGCCGCCTTCACCACCGTCGGCGCCATCGCCATGCAGGGCTACCGGCAGTCGGAGGCGCGGCTGGGGGAGACCGCCGTCGTCATCGGGCTCGGCCTGGTCGGGCAGCTGCTGGTGCAGCTCCTGCGGGCGGCCGGGGTGCAGGTGGTCGGCCTCGACCCGTCGAGCGAGCGGTGCCGGCTGGCCGAGGGGAGCGGCGCGGCCGCCTGCCGCCCACCCGACCCGGCGGCCCGCGGCCCGGTGCTGGAGACGCTCGCCGCCCTCACCGACGGCGCCGGCGCCGACCACATCTTCCTCACCGCCGGCGGTGACACCAACCAGCCGGTCGAGCTCGCCGCCGAGCTGGCCCGCGACCGCGCCCGGGTGATCGATATCGGCAAGTGCCGCCTTGACCTGCCCTGGACCGAGTACTACGCCAAGGAGCTGGACGTCCGCTTCTCGCGCTCCTACGGCCCAGGACGCTACGACCCGACCTACGAGGAGGGCGGGGTCGACTACCCGATCGGCCACGTCCGCTGGACCGAGCGGCGCAACATGGCCTGCTTCCTGGACCTGCTGGCCGAGGGCCGGCTCGACCTGGACCCGCTCGTCTCCGCGGTGCTGCCGTTCGACGACGCGGTCGGCGCCTACGAGCGGATCCAGCGCGGCGAGCAGGGCGGCGTGGGTGTGCTGTTCCGCTACTCGGCCAACGGGTCGGCGCAGCGCCGCCTGGCCACGGCCACGCCGGCCATCCGCCCCACCCGCCAGCCCGCCCCCCGGTCGGTGGTCCGGCTCGGCGTGATCGGGGCCGGCAACTACGCCACCAGCATGCTCCTGCCCCATCTGCGCGGCCGGGACGACGTCCGGCTGGTCGAGGTGGCGACCGCGACCGGGCTGTCGGCGACCAACGCCCAGCGCAAGTTCGGCTTCGAGCGCTGCTCGACCGACCACCGGGGCCTGCTGGCCGACGAGGCGATCGACGCCGTGCTGATCGCGACCCGCCACAGCGCGCACGCGGCCATGGTGTGCGAGGCCCTGCAGGCCGGCAAGGCGGTGTTCGTCGAGAAGCCCCTGGCAGTCGACCCCGACCAGCTCCGGGCGGTCCTGGCGGTGGTCGCCGACAGCGGCAACGACCGTTTGATGGTCGGGTTCAACCGGCGCTTCGCATCCCTGCTGGTCGACCTCAAAGCCGCCTTCGGCGCCCGCAGCGGGCCGGTACAGGTCCGCTACGACGTCAACGCCGGGCGGCTGGAGGCGGGGAGCTGGTACGCCCGGCCGGAAGAGGGCCCGCGCCTGGTCGGCGAGGGGTGCCATTTCGTCGACACCGTCTCGTGGTGGCTCGAACAAGACCCGGTGGCGGTGTTCGCCGCCGCCACCGGCGACCCCGACGACACCGTGAGCACGCTGCTGTATCCCGACGGGTCAGTCGCCACCGTCGCCTACCAGACCGGCGGCGATCCCCGCGCGCCCAAGGAGCTGCTGCAGGTCACCGGAGGCGGCCAGCTGGCCCGGCTGCACAACTTCCAGCGCACCGAGCTGTGGCACGGCGGCCGCCGCCACGTCCGCCGGTCCCGCACCGGCATCGACAAGGGCCAAAAGCAGGAGCTGGACGCCTTCGTGCTGGCCGTCGCCGAGGCGCGGGCGATGCCGATCCCGCTGGCGTCGCTGGCGGCCACGACCCAGGCCACCTTCGCCGCCCGGCGCAGCCTGGGCAGCCGTCGCCTTGAGGCCGTGGCGGGCGACGGGCGCGACGGAGGAGAGCCAGACCCGGCGGCCGGAGGAGGCGCGGAGGCGTGAACCTCCGGTGGTACCTGCGGCGGCTGGCCAGCATGTCGCCAGCCGAGCTGGCCGGTCGGGCCCGCGACGAGCTGACCAAGCGCCGCTGGCGGGAGCGGCAGGTCACCGACCCCGGCGCCGACCCGACCGGCGTGCCGGCCGCCCGCCCGGCCTTCGCCGCCCTGCTGCCCGGGGCCGGCGACGACGTCCCCGAGGACGCCCGCGTCCGGCTCAAGGAGGCCGCCGAGGGGCTCCTCGGCGGCCGCTGGCCCGTGCTCGGCCGCGAGCGCGACGACATGGTGCCGGCACCCGACTGGTTCCTGGACCCGACCACCGGCCGGCGGGCGCCCGACCGGACCTACTGCTTCGACATCGACCACCGCGACCCCGCGGTGGTCGGCGACGTCAAGCAGGTGTGGGAGCCGTCCCGCCACCAGCACCTGACCATGCTGGCAGCCGCCTACCACCTCAGCCGCGAGGACCGCTACGCGCAAGCCGTCGCCACCCAGCTGCGCTCCTGGTGGACGGCCAACCCGTTCCTGTCCGGCATCCACTGGACCAGCGGCATCGAGCTCGGCGTGCGGCTGCTGTCCTGGGTCTGGATCCGCCGGCTGCTGGACGGCTGGGCCGGGGCCGGGCCGCTGTTCGAGGACAACCCCGGCTTCCTGCAGCAGCTCCACCACCACCAGGAGTGGCTGGCCCGGCTGCCGAGCCACGGGTCGTCGGCCAACAACCACCTCCTGGCCGAGATGGCCGGGCAGTTCGCCGCAGGCTGCGCGTTCCCCTGGTTCGCCGAGAGCACCGCCTGGCGCGAGGCGGCCGCCACGACGCTCCGGCGCGAGCTGCCCAGGCAGACCTTCGCCTGCGGCCTGAACCGCGAGCTGGCCACCGGATACCACGGCTTCGTGCTCGAGCTGGGGCTGGCCGCCGCCCTGGAGGGCGAGCTGGCCGGGCACCCGCTCGGCGGCCGGGTCTGGGACACCATGCGGCGCATGACCGACGCCCTGGCCGCCGTCGTCGACGTGCGCCTGCGGCCACCCCGCCAGGGCGACGCCGACGACGGCCACGGCCTGCTGCTGGACGAGCCCGGCTACGACCGGTCGGCCTCGCTGCTGGCCACCGGCGCGGCGCTGTTCGGCCCGGCCCCCTGGTGGCCGGCCGCACGGTCCGAGAGCGACGTGCGGACCGCGCTGTGGACGCGGCTCGCCACCCGGCCGCTCCCAGGCGGCGCCCGGCCGGAGCGCCGCCCGTCGCTGTTCCCCGAGGCCGGCATGGCCCTCCTGCGCGACCAGCAGGGCCAGCCCGACGAGCTTTGGTGCCGGGCCGACCACGGCCCGCACGGGTACCTGTCGATCGCCGCCCACGCCCACGCCGACGCCTTGGCGGTCGAGGTCCGGGTGGGTGGCGTCGACGTGCTCGCCGACCCGGGAACCTACTGCTACGCCGCGGAGCCGACCTGGCGCTCCTACTTCCGCTCGACGCTGGCCCACAACACCCTGGAGGTCGGCGGCGTCGACCAGTCGGTGGCGGCCGGCCCCCACCTCTGGACCCGCCAGGCCCGGGCCGAGCTGGAGCAGGTGGCCGGGCTGGACGGCGGCCCGGTGGCGGAGTGGCGGGCCGCCCACCACGGCTACCGCCGCCTCCGCCCAGCGGCCGTCCACCGCCGCAGCGTCCGGCTGGACCGGCGGGCGCGCCGCCTGGTCATCGAGGACCGCCTCGACACCGGCGGCATCCATGACTGCCGCCTGGCCTTCCACCTCGGCCCCGAGGTCGCCTGCACCCTCGAGGGTGGCCGGGCGGTCCTGGCCTGGCCGGCCGACCACGGCCGCGGGGCCGCCACGCTGACGCTCCCCGGCGGCCTGGCCTGGCGGCGCCTGGAAGGCCAGACCGACCCACCCGCCGGCTGGTACTCGCCCGCGTTCGGCGTGCGGGTGCCCACGGTCACCCTGGTCGGGACCGGCCGGGTCGGTCGCGGCCAGGCCCTGATCACCGTCCTGCAGCTCGACCATGGGAGCACAGCATGAGGATCAGCGTGTTCGGCCTCGGCTATGTCGGCGCCGTCTCGGCCGCCTGCCTCGCCGCCGACGGCCACACGGTGGTCGGCGTCGACCCCAACCCGGTCAAGGTCGACCTGCTCAACCAGGGCCGCGCGCCGGTGATCGAGGCGGGCCTCGGGGAGCTCATCGAGCAGGGCGTGCGGGCCGGCCGCCTGCGCGCGACCACCGACTGCGAGGAGGCGGTCGCCGGCACCGACCTCGGCTTCGTCTGCGTCGGCACGCCCAGCAGCGGCAACGGCAGCCTCGACCTCGCCTATCTGCGCCGGGTGGCCGGCGAGATCGGGCAGGCCATCCGGCGCCGGCGGTCGCCCATCACGGTGGTGGTCCGCAGCACGGTGCTGCCGGGCACGACCCGCCAGGTGCTGCTGCCCGACCTGGAGCGCGCCGCCGGCCGGCCGGTGGCGGTCGCCGTGTACCCCGAGTTCCTGCGCGAGGGCACGGCCATCCGCGACTACCACGAGCCGCCCAAGGTGGTCGTCGGCGCGCTCGACCAGGCGGTCGGCGACCTCGTCACCCCGGTGGCGGCGCGGCCGGGGGCGCCGCTGGTCCAGACCGGGCTGGAGCTGGCCGAGATGGCCAAGTACGCCGACAACGCCTGGCACGCCCTCAAGGTGACCTTCGCCAACGAGATCGGCAGCCTGGCCAAGGCCAAGGGCCTGGACGGCCAGGCGGTCATGGACATCCTCTGCGCCGACACCAAGCTGAACCTGTCCCCGGTCTACCTGCGCCCCGGCTTCGCCTTCGGTGGCTCCTGCCTGCCCAAGGACGTCCGGGCGCTGCGCTACCTGGGCCGCAACCTTGACCTCGACCTCCCGGTGCTCAACGCGATCCTGCCGAGCAACGCCCAGCAGCTCGACCGGGCGTTCCACCTGGTGGCCGACGCCGGCTCGCGCCAGGTCGGCGTGCTGGGCCTCGCCTTCAAGGCCGGCACCGACGACCTGCGCGAGAGCCCGATGGTCGAGGTCGTGGAGCGGCTGATCGGCAAGGGGTTCGACGTCTGCATCTACGACGCCAACGTCAGCCTGGCCAGGCTGGTGGGCGCCAACAGGAGCTACATCCTCGACCAGATCCCGCACATCTCCGACCTGATGGTGTCCAGCCTCGACGAGGTGCTCGACCGCGCCCGCACCCTGGTGATCGGCAACAACGACCCGGCGTTCCGGGCGGTCGCCGAGCAACCGCGGCCCGGGCAGCGGATCGTGGACCTCGTCCGCGTCGTCGACCGGCGCAGCGATGGGAACGGCTACGATGGCATCTGCTGGTAGGCCCCGCCGGGTCCTGATCGTCGTCCAGAACCTGCCCGTCCCCTTCGACCGCCGGGTGTGGCTGGAGGCCACCACCCTCGCCAGGGCCGGCTACCGGGTGAGCGTCATCTGCCCCAAGGCCAAGGGCTTCACCCGCTCCTTCGAGGTGCTCGAGGGCGTGCACATCCACCGCTACCGGCTGCCGGTGGACGCCCAGGGCGCCCTCGGCTTCGTGGCCGAGTTCCTCTGGTGCTTCGTGCGCACGGCCATGAAGTCGGCCCGGGTGGCGCTGCGGGGCGGCGGCTTCGACGTGCTCCACGTCTGCAACCCGCCAGAGACCTACTGGCCGCTGGCCCGCTTCTGGCAGCTGTTCGGCAAGCGGTTCCTGTTCGACCACCACGACCTCTCACCCGAGATGTACCAGGCCAAGTTCGGCTCGTCGGGCGGGGCCGCCCTTGCCGGGCTGCGGTACCTGGAGCGCAAGACCTTCGAGACGGCCGACCTGGTGATCACCACCAACCAGAGCCACCGGCGGATCGCGACCGAGCGGGGCGGGAAGGCGCCGGCCGACGTGTACGTGGTCCGCTCCGGCCCCGACCTGGAGCGCCTGACCGTCCATCCACCGGACCCGGCCTGGCGCAAGGGCAAGCGCCACCTGCTCGTCTACCTCGGCGAGATCTGCAAGCAGGACGGGGTCGACCATCTGGTGCGGGCGCTGAAGCTGCTGCGGGACGAGCTCGGGCGCGACGACCTCCACTGCGTGCTGGTCGGGGGCGGGCCCCACCAGCCGGCCATCCGCGCCTACGCCGAGGAGCTCGGCGTGGCCGAGCTGTGCACCTTCACCGGCCGGGTGAGCGACGAGGACCTCTGCCGCATCCTGTCCTCGGCCGACCTCGGCGTCGATCCCGACCCCAAGAACGACTGGTCGGACCGGAGCACGATGAACAAGATCATGGAGTACATGTACTTCGGGCTGCCGATCGTCGCCTACGACCTCACCGAGCACCGGGTCTCGGCCGGTCCGGCCGCGCTGTTCGCCGAGCCCAACCGTGAGCAGGCCCTGGCCGGCTGCATCGTCGAGCTGCTGGACGATCCCGAGCGCCGCCGCGCTATGGGCCAGGCCGGCCGCGAGCGGGTGCGGAGGGTCCTGGCCTGGGAGCATTCGGCGCCGGTGCTGCTGGCTGCCTACGACCGGCTCTGGCCGGCCGCCGGCGGTGGCCGGGTCATCGACCTGGAACCGCGGGCGCTCCCGGTCCCCAGCCGGCACGCCCAGCGCGGCCCCCACGAATCGGGATAGGCCCGTTCCAGGCCTGCGCTACTGGCAGGTGGCCGACTGGATGGTGTTGCGGCTGAAGGTGATGTCGCGTGCGGCGAGGTTCGCGCCGTTGTCGGCCACCACGCCGGTGGGGTGGCCCCCGCCGCCGGTGGCGCAGATCAGGTTGTCGTGCACCTGGAGGTTGTTGAGCAGGTGGGCCGGTGGGGTGGAGTCCGGCCGGTCCTGCTGGACACCGGTGATGCCGTTGTAGTTGCCGGACAGGCGGTTGCCGTACACCTCGACGTTGAAGCTGGCGTTCACCGTGATGCCGGCGTCCCAGTACCAGCCGTTCGCGACGTAGCCGTTGCGGTAGACCTGGTTGTCGCGGATGACGGCGTCCTGGCTGATCTCGTAGAAGATCCCCTCCGCCAGGTTGTGCTCGATGAGGTTGTGCTCGATGAGGGCGCCGTGGGCGTTGATGTCCGCCCACAGCCCCCGGCAGTCGTTGTCATGGACGTAGGCGTTGCGGATGGTGACCTGGCCGACGTCCCATTTCATGCCGCCGGCCTCCCAGAGGCAGCTGGCGTGCAGGGTGTGGTTGCGGGCCATCTCCGGTCCGTCGATCGTGGTCGGGTCCGCGTCCAGACCGTCGACCAGGATCCCAGTCGCCGCGTTGCCGCCGATGCCCAGCTGGTCGTTGTCGTTGTAGTGGCCGCCGAGGATCCGCATGCCGTCGGCGACCAGCAGGCCGGCCCAGGCGTTGTGCAGCGCCGAGACGTTGCGCACCACCCAGCCGCTCGCGTGCGACTCCGGCTGGATGGCCGCGCCCTGCTTGCCGCTGTTGTAGTCCCGCACCGTGATCGAGTCGAGGGTCACGTCGGTTGCGCCCCCGGAGAACGCGGTCTGCAGGCTCCGCCCGCCGTCCAGCACCGCGCCGGGCTCGCCGCAGAAGCTGTCGCCTGATCTCGGCCGGACGCTGAAGTTGCCCTGGTGGATGCCGGTCTTGACCAGGTAGGTGGTGCCCGCGGGGTGGGCGTCGACGACGCTCTGGGCGGCGTCGGCGGCGCCGATCCCCACCCCGCCGCCGGCCACGCACTTGGAGGCGGGCTGGGGCGCCGTGGTTGCGGTGGTGGTGGGCGCGGCGGTGGTGGTGGGCGCGACCGTGGTGGTGGTCGCGGCGGTGGTGGTGGTCGCGGCGGTGGTGGTGGGCGCCGGGGCGGCGTCCGCGGTTCCGAAGAACGGGTCGCGCGCGAAGCGGATGAACCCCTGCATGGACTGGTCGGAGGTGTCGGGACGCCAGTCGCAGCGGCCGCCCTGGTCGAAGTAGACGACCGCACGGATCCCCGGCATCGACCCTGCCAGGGTGCTGGCGGCGTCGGCATACCAGGCGCTCTTGCGGCCCGGGTCGGCCGCGTCCTCGACCGTGCCGGTCTCGGAGACCATCAGCGGCTTCCCCCTGGCCGATCCCCAGGC
>Ga0307278_10000992_pt1 | contig 14012 bp, 14 predicted proteins | sample ER_DNA_117_FD_194482 | JGI IMG/M metagenome (GOLD analysis project Ga0307278, IMG submission 194482) | Bulk soil microbial communities from the East River watershed near Crested Butte, Colorado, United States - ER_DNA_117 | ecosystem: Environmental > Terrestrial > Soil > Floodplain | place... | reverse complement strand
GGTCGAGCCCCAGATCCCCAGCGCCTTGTTGCGCTCGGCGCCCTCCGGGAAGGTCGTCATCACGATCGACAGCGCGGTCGGGGTCATGATCGCCGCCGCGACGCCCTGCACGACGCGCGCGGTGAGCAGCGCCCCGCTCGTGCCCGCCAGTCCGGCGCCGAGCGACGCCAGCGCGAACAGGCCGGCGCCGACGATGAACACGCGGCGACGCCCCAGGAGGTCGGCGGCGCGCCCGCCGAGCAGGAGCAGACCGCCGAAGCTGAGCAGGTAGGCGCTCAGAACCCACTGCAGATTCCCGGCCGAGAACGCGAGGTCCGCGTCGATCGAGGGCAGCGCCACGACCACGATCGCGGAATCGAGGATGACCATGAAGAAGGCAGTGCACAGCAGCGCCAGCGCCTTCCAGCGGCGCGGGTCGGGCTGTGCCGGGGGTTGTGTGTGCTGCGGATTGGACATCACGTTCTCCTTGTCAATGCGCCGCCTCAATGGGCGGCCTCGACAAGACGTCGCAGCAGCGGGGCCGATTTGGACAGGCTTCGGAGATCCGTTTAACGCAGCGCGCCCAGGCGCCGCTCGAGCTCGGCGCGCTCGACGGCGTTGGCGCTGAGCGCGATCGCGCGCTCGTACGCGCGCGCGGCGCCCTCGGCGTCGCCCCCGCGGCTGAGCAACTCGGCGTGCGCCGCGTACAGCGGCTGGTAGCGCTCGAGCGCCGGATCGCCGAGCAGCGGCTCGAGCAGCTCCAGGCCCGCCGCTGGCCCGGCGGCCAGGCCGACGGCGACCGCGCGGTTGAGCTCGACCACCGGCGACGGGTTGAGCCTGCCCAGGGCGCCGTACAGCTCGGCGATCTGCGCCCAGTCGGTGGCCTCGGCGTCCGGGGCCTGGATCTGCAGGGCAGTGATCGCGGCCTGCAGCTGATACTCGCCCGGGCGCCGCAGGCGCACGGCGCGCTCCAGCTTCGCGAGGCCCTCGCGGATGCGGTCCTGATCCCAGAGCGACCGGTCCTGAGCGTCGAGCGCGACGTACTGGCCGCTCGGATCGACGCGGGCGGCGCGGCGCGCGTCGTGCAGCAGCATCAACGCGAGGAGCCCCCACACCTCGGCGTCATCGGGCATCAGCCGGGAGAGCAGCTCCCCGAGACGGATCGCCTCGTCGCACAGCTCGTCGCGGACGAGGCGATCGCCCTCGGTGGCCGCGTAGCCCTCGTTGAAGATGAGGTACACCACCCGCAGCACGCCGCGCAGGCGGTCGGGCAGCTCCTCGTCGGCCGGCACCCGGTAGGGGATGCGGGCGTCGGCGATCTTGCGCTTCGCGCGCACGATCCGCTTGCCCATCGTCGGCTCGGCGACCAGGAAGGCGCGCGCGATCTCGCCGGTCGTCATGCCCCCGAGCACGCGCAGCGTGAGCGCCACGCGCGCGGGCATCTCCAGCGCCGGGTGGCAGCAGGTGAAGACCAGCCGCAGCCGGTCGTCGACGATCGTGCTCTCGTCGTTCATGGATGGCTCCTCGTGCTGGGCGTCCAGGCGCGTCAGCTCGGCCAGGCGCTCGGCGCGATCGGCCACCGACCGGTTCCGGCGCAGGCGATCGATCGCCCGCCGCCGCGCGGCGGTGGTGATCCACGCCCCCGGATTGGCCGGAACCCCGTCGCGCCGCCACACCGTGACCGCCGCCTCGAACGCGTCCTGCACCGCGTCCTCGGCCAGCTGGAAGTCGCCGACCTGTCGGATCAGGGTGGCCAGCACGATCGCGCGCTCGTCGCGAAACGCGCGGGCGATCGCGGCCGAGACCGCGTCGGCGGGCTCCACGTCCCCGCTCACGCCAGGTTTCTCACGTCCTCGTCCGACAGGTCGACGCCGGCCCGGCGCGCCGTGTTCAACCACTCATCAGGCGGCATGACCGGGCGCACCTCGATCGTCGCCCAGGGCGCCATCGGCAGCCGCGCGGCCTGCTTGAGCGCCTCGTCGAGGTCGGCGCATTCGAGCACGTAGTAGCCGGCCAGCACCTCCTTGGTCACCGCGAACGGGCCGTCGGTGATCTCGGTCTGTCCGTCGCGGACGCGGACCGACGTCGCGCTCTCCGTCGAACGTAAGCGCTGGACGCCCACCAGCAGCCCGGCCTCGCGCAGGCCGGCGTGCAGCTCCACCAACATCGGCGTCACCTGCTCGCGCTCGGCCTGCTCGGCCGGGTCGACCTCCTCCTCGTACACCAGCAACATGTACTGAGACATCACACCTCCGACGTTCGTGCTCTTCGCCGCACCTTATGCGGCCTCGTCACTACGTCGCCGCTCGCGGGACCATTTGGACAGACCCGACCCGCGCGGCGCCGAGCCTTTCAGCGCATCCAGGCGCAACCACGCGTGACGGGACGCTGGCGAGGGCGTGTCCGAGAAGGACAATTCCCTAGGTGACCGACGCTCCCGCTCCGATCCGGAAGGAGGCGCGCGAGCCGCCCGACGCATGATCGCGCCGCATGGAGGGCATATCACCTTCGAGAGCCGGAGAGTTCGAAGAGGGGACGTTTCCATGCGTGCCGCAGTCGTTACCGCGCTAACCGTGGGCATGTTGCTGGGCGCACCCGGGGCGTCCGTGGCGCTGGAGGAACTGTCCACCACCGACCGGCTCGACCAGCGGCGGTACGTCGCCGCGGGGGACCAGGCTTACATCATGGGCTTCCAGGACGGGAGCTTCCAGGCGCAGGGCTGGCACGTCACCGGCGAGATGGGCGGCGTCTGGAGCCAGCCGCTCAAGCTCGTCGACGGCGTCTGGTTCGGGGTCGATGGCGACTGGGTCGGCCCGGCGACGAAGTTCACGAGCGGCTGGGGCTACGTCGGCATGGGCCTGCCGGACACCGCCGGCCTGAAGCTCTCGCGCGTCGACTTCGCGCCCGACGGGCTGCGCGCCGCGTTGATCGGCCTCCGGATGGAGAACCCCGGCGCCGAGCGCACGGTGAGGGTCATGGTCGACGCCCACTCCGAGGTGATGAGCCATTACCCGTGGGCCTGGACGACGCCGAACGCCGGCGACTTCAACCTCGCCGACAGCGGGGCGTTCACGGGCGACGCGCTCGAGTTCCACGACACGGGTACGCCGCACCCGAACGCCGGCCCACACGACTGGGTCGCGCTGGTCGGGTCCGACCGGACGCCCGTCGGGGGCATCGCCGAGCCGGGGCACTGGGGTTCCCAGGGCCCGCCGGTGCTGTGCACCGGCGAGGACCAGCCCACGTGCGACGACGGGCCGTTCGGCAAGGGCACCGGCGGGCAGCTCCGCTACGCGGTGACGATCCCAGCAGGCGAGGCGCGCTGGCTGTGGATCGGCGTGGCGGGCTCCGACAAGGGCGCATCCGCCGCGCGCGGCGAGCTCGGGGCCGCGCTGGACGACCCCGCCGGCCGCCTGGCCGACAAGCGGGCGTCCAGGATCCATTGGTCGGACTACACGCGCTTGTCGCTGCCCGGCGATCCGCGCCTCGCCAAGGCGATCGCCTGGGGCAAGCAGAATCTGCTCGACTCGACCCAGGCCGCGAGAGGCCTCCAGGTCCGTGACGTCGACGAGGGCCGCGCCTACCCGCCGGCGGCGGGGACCGTTGCCACCGCCCGCTGGTTCGGTGCAGGCTTCCCGGACTACCCGTGGCTGTTCGCCACCGACGGCGAGTTCACGGGCTTCGCCGCCGTCACCGTCGGCCAGTTCGAGACGATCAAGGCTCACGCTCGGGCGCTGCGCGACGTCTCCCTGCTGCTCAACGGCGACTCGGGCAAGGTCGTGCACGAGATCGTCGCCGACGGGTCGGTCTACTTCGGCACGCTCGCGCACGGCGGCAACACCGACGAGACGGCCAAGTTCCCGAGCCTGGTCGCGCTGGTGTGGCGCTGGACCGGCGACAACGCGTTCCGCGACGACCTGTACGGCTTCGCCAAGCGCAACCTGGAGTACGTGATGCAGCAGCTCGACGCGGACGGCGACGGCTGGCCCGAGGGGCTCGGCAACGTCGAACGCGCGGGTATGGGCGAGGAGAAGCTCGACAACACCGTGGCCACCGTGCGCAGCCTGTACGACCTGGCCGACCTCGCCCGCTCCAAGGGCGACGGCGCGACCGCGGCGTGGGCCACCCAGCGGGCCGACGACCTCAAGAGCCGCTTCGAGGACGCGTGGTGGATGCCGGTCCGGCAGTACGCGGACTCGCTCGACGATCCGGGTGACCTGCAGGTCCAGCAGCGCCACTGGATCGGCCAGACGCCGATGGAGGTCGAGCTGACGATCGGCGCGCTGCCGACGCCGGGCCTGGCCGTCTTCCCGCACGGCGACGCAGCGCTCGCCGGGCGCGAGAGCGACTGCTACAGCGGCACGCGGCCCTACAACCTCGGGCTCTTCCACACCGGCTGCGGCGGCGGCCCGACGGGCGCGGGCGAGCGGACGATCTTCACGCTCAACACCGCGATCCAGGCCGTCGGCGAGGGCAACTACGGGCGCCTCGGGGCGACGCAGCAGCAGCGCTACACAGGCGCCAACGCCGAGCCGATGTTCTCCGAGCCCTACACGGGCGGGACGCCGGACGAGCAGCCGGGCGCGATGCCCGAGATCGTGCCCTCGCCGGACTTCGACAGCGGGGCTCGCGACGCCAACATCGAGCGCTGCACCCGCTGTCGCGCCATGGTCATGCAGGCCTGGGGCAACTACGGGACCATGTGGCCGGTTGTCCACCAGCAGCTCGGCGTGCGGCCGGACATCGGCCGCGGGCGCCTGGAGGTCATCCCGCAGCTTCCGTCGGCCGGCAGCCCGATCGCCGGCGAGAACATCCGGCTGGGCTCGGGCGCGCTGGCGCTGGTCAGGGCGAGCCGCGCCGCCGGTCGGTTCCTGACCGTCGTGGACACCGGGACCGCTCCGGTGTCGGTGTTGCGCATCGGCTACACGCTGCCCCGGAACACCGGCAAGGTGACCGCGCAGCTCGACGGGCGCGAGGTGCGCGCGGAGCGGCGGATCACCAACCGCGGCGTCGAGGTGTCGGTCGCCACCGGACCCGGGCGGCACACGCTGCAGGTGGAGGGCTAGATCTCCAGGTCACACGATCGAGGTGCCTACGTCGGCGACCAGGGCGAGGTTGCCGCCGTGGTCGCGGCACGCACGCTCCGCGAACCGCAGGGTTTCGTTCGCAGCGCGCCTTAGCAGCGCGGGTAGCTCTGCGGCTGGACGAACCGGATGGCGCGCTTGCTGGCGCCCAGCCGGATCAGTGTCGGGTCGGTGCCCGCGCGGACGAAATGCGTGCCGCCGAACGTCACCGTGGCCGCGTAGTAGCCGGGCATCGTGCGCGGCCTCTTGACCTTGAACTTCGTGTGGCCCTTGGCGTCGAAGGTCCCCTTGTAGCTCGCGAGCCGCTTGAACACGAACCCAGACCGCTTGCCGCAGCGCACGAAGCGCAGCAGCCTCAGTGTGGCCTTCCCGCCCGCCGACGTGGCGGCGAACTCGGCCTCGACGTCGAACGTCGGACGCGTCCTGCGCGGGCCGATGATCGTCGCCTGCTTGCGCCGGAAGTCGCTGTGCACCTCGAAACGCAGCGGGGCCGACCACGGCGTGCCGAAGAACGCGCGCGCGAAGCTGTCGTCCTGGCCCTCGACGACGCCGCGGCTGACGCACGCCCAGTTGCCCGGCTCGGGGAACGTGCCGATCGCCTGAACCGGCGGCTCGGGATCCGTCGGTACGACCACTCGCCCGGCGACCGACCCGTCGGGGTTGATCGCGGCGTCGATCGCGCAGCGGCTGTCGGCGAAGCCGCCGGGAGGGTCCGCGGCACGGATGCCGACGAACGGGTCGCCGGGCAGCGGCTTGGCGCGGAACGCGAACGGGGCGCCGACCAGCTGCGGGACCACGTGGGTGTCGACGGTGAACGAGCCGGAGCTCGTCGCCCCGGCGGCGCCGAAGCAGCCGCTGCCGACCGGGTCACCGCCGACCGAGACGGAGATGGTGTAGAGCCCGTTGCCCTCGTACTGGATCTCGCTGCCGACCGGCGTGATCTCCCCCGCGGTGCCGTTCTTGCCGACGCAATACGGCGGTGTGTTGGTCGGCTGCGTCGGCTGGCCGTCGGGGACGCCGAGGATCGTGAGCGCCGCCGTCTGGAAATTGCCGTTGACGCCCGTCTGCTGCAGCCGGTAGCCGATCTGGAAGCCGCCGATGTAGTTGAAGGTGGGCGCCGCCGAGAGCGGGATCCAGTCGCTCGCCGGCTGGTGCTCGATACCGCCAAGCTGCGCGCGCACGAACAGCTCCGGCGGGGTGAACACGGCGCTCGCAGGCGCGGCGAGCAGGAGGCTCACGAGGACACCGAGCAGCACGGCGCAGGCGCGCACCAGAAGACGTTAACCGGCGACCAGGCCGCTTTCCAGGGGCAAAAGTGCAGCATGCTCGTGGCAGCGGTTTGGCCGAGTTCGTGGCAGCGGCCGTAGAGGGCGCTGAGGCGCGGCGGCTCCGAGCGGCGGCTGTAGTCGAAGGTCGCATCGCACAGGGCGGTCGGCTGAAGCGCCGCCGAGCGGACCCCTCCCCCACCGGGACGCCCGTCGTGGACGCGCGCCCTGTGAGAGGACGACGGCCGCCGACGCCGGCCGCCACGCAATCGGGCTGCTCGATATCGGCGCCCGCGGGAGGCGCCAGGGTCGTCACGCTGACGAACGCCGCGTCGACGCCGGGGTGGGTGTGCTTGTAGTCGCCCATGAAGCTGGCCGAAACGAAGCAAGAGGTACAGATGCTCGAGCTGAACATCACCATCCCCGGCCGCCCAGCCGCCGCGAGCCGCAGGCGATGGCCGTTCAGCGATGTCAACGCGATCGCGGGTGCCCGGCTCGATGGCGGTGAGCCAGGGGCGGCGACGACCTATGGCGACGACCGCCGGCCGGGCACGACGATGACCGCAACGACAGCGCCGACGAGGATCGCTGCCACCAGCGCGATTCGCCATGGCGAACGCGCCAACGAGGCGCGCGCGGGCTTCGGCAGCGCTTGCCTGTTCTTCGGCGCCATTCCTGTCAGGCAGTCGTGGACGCGAAGTACTCGTCGATGACGGGGCGCGCCTCGCGCGCACCGGTGATCTCGAGCAGCAGTTCGTCATCCGCGCTTTCGATGCGAAAGGTCAGGAACGCGCAGCAGCGTGACTCCGCTGCCGCGAGCGCACGCACGCGTGCTTCGATGCCGGGCGCGTTGCGCAGGTGCATTCGCAGGCCGCCGGGGATCTGGGTCTGGCCCACGAGGGCGTCGCGGCGCAGCGCTTCGACGGTCGCTAGGCGGTCGCCGAGCTCGTTCGCGTCGAGGGTGCAGGCGATAGGAACATCGGTCATGCTCCTTATCGTGAACCTTGAACCCAGCTTCAAGTCAAGGGGGCTGCCATCGACGTGGCGCAACGCGCCGGCTTCACGCTCGAGGAGATCAAGCACCTCACGGGACCAACGGCGCGGCGCGCCGAGACGAGCGACCGTGTGCATGAACTGGCCGATCGCAAGCTCCCGGAGATCGAGCGGCTGATCACCCGCGCGCAAGCCGTGCACGAGTGGCTTGCCCTGGCCGCTACCTGCGACTGCCGCACGGTCGACGTCTGCAGCCTCTTCACCGACCCAGCATTGGCACCGCCGCCAGGCGGGCTCGGCGCACTGGCGTCAGACGCGTCGGGCTAGCCGACTCAGCGCGCGTACATGATCACGCCGACCCCGGCGAGGCAGATGATCGCTCCGGCGAGATCCGCTCGGTCGGGGCGAAAGCCGTCGAAGGCGACGCCCCACAGCAGCGAGCCGACGATGAACACCCCGCCGTAGGCGGCAAGCACCCGGCCGAACTCGTGGCTGGGCTGAAACGTCGCGACGACCCCGTAGATCGCCAGCGTGACCGCACCGAGCGCCACGTACAGCGCGCCCTTGTGTTCGCGCAGACCGATCCACACCAGGTAAGCGCCGCCGATCTCCGCGAGGGCGGCGGCGAGGAACAGCGCGATCGACCGGGCGGTCACGCGTGCATCGTGTCAGCCGGATCACCCGGTCGCGACGCGCGCGGTGTGGGCCATACGCGCGGCGACGGCCGCCGCAGCCAGGTGCAAGACGGCGATCGCGCCGGCGAGGATCTCCAGACCGGTCTTCGCTTCGTCTGACTGGTGGAACGACTCCCGCACGTCGAGCGCGGCGAACACGACCATCGCGACGACCACGACTGCGAGCAGCGCGACCCAGCGCGGCCGAAGCCACGCGCCCGCCGCCAGCGCAAGCGACCCGAGCGCAGCCAGGACGATGAACGGGATCGCCTCGATGTCGATGCCCAAGGGCCGCAACTCCTCGTCCTGCTCGACCGGCGTCGTCGAGCCTTCGGCAGTGTGGGTCGCCGCGCTCTCACCACCGGACTCGGACCCCGCAGGTGCGGCCTCGCCGCCGTTCTTGGCCGCATGCTCAGCCGGTGTCTCGCCCCCGGTCTCGTCGTGCGCGGCCGCCTTGGTTTCCGCGCGCACATGGGCGGCGGCCTCGTGCCCGGAGTTGTGTCGCTCGATGCTCGTTCCGACGACGAACCCGATCGTGGACACGACGATCAGCCCGGCGAGCAGCGCCTGCAGGCTCATCAGCAGCCGCGCGTCCGGCTGCGGCGATGCAGGAACAAGCCAACCAGGGCGGCCACCAGGACCGCGCACGCGATCCCCAGCCAGCCGCCGATCGCGCTTCCGGCTGCTGCGCCGATGACGGCCGGGCCCACGGCGCAGCACAGCACCATCAGAAGGGCAGCGCCAGCGAACGCGCCGTCTGTGCGGCGAGAGGACTTCTGGTCGGTGCTCACGTTGCCGGAGGTCTCTGATGAGGTGGAGTCATGTCGAGCTACTATCGCGCTTCAACCCGTGTTGAAGTCAAGAGGAGTGCTCGTGGCGCAGGCGACGTTGTCGATCGGTGAGGTGGCCCGGCAAGTCGGGCTGAAGACGTCAGCTATCCGCTTCTACGAGAAGCGCGGCGTCCTGCCCGAGCCCGAACGTCAAAGCGGCCAGCGCCGCTACACCGAGGACACGGTGCGACGGCTGCGTGTACTCGACATCGCCAAGCGCGCCGGCTTCAGCCTCGACGAGGCAAAGGTCCTCCTCGACTCCGCCAACGCCGGCGCACACGAGCCGCTTCGCGAGCTCGCCGTCCGCAAGCTTCCCGAGGTCGACGCACTGATCGCCCAAGCCCAGGCGGTCCACGCATGGCTGACCACCGCCACCGGCTGCAAATGCGACACGCTCGACGTCTGCCGACTCTTCGCGGACGACGCGATGGCGCGCTCCGTGGCGACCGGCGAGCCGGTCGCGCTCAGTATCACGCATGTCTGCGCGTAGCTCCGGCAACCGAGTCGTCGATCTCATGTGCGTGTGGACCGGCCACGTTGACGGCGTGACTGCCTCCCAGGCCGGATCTCTCTGCGGAGATCGAGCGCAGGACCCAGATCGCCGTCGAGCAGGTGTCCGTCGACCTCGAGGGTGAACGCGGGCGAGTGGTGGCCCATCCAGCGCTGCAGGCGCAGCACGTTCAGTCCCGATTCGATCAGCAGCGACGCGCAGGTGTGGCGCAGCGTGTGAAAGCCGACACCGGGCAGCCCCGTGCGCGGCCGGCACGACCACGCGCCGGCGAAGCGCTCCGGGATCCGATGGCCCGCCGTCACGACCGGAGAACACGAATGCGTCGTCGGGCACGCCGACTGGGCGCAGCGCGATCGCCTCCGAGGTCCGCAGGCCGGTCGAGCCGAGCAGTTCGAACAGCGGTCGCCACTTCGCCGCCGTCTCGTCGAGCAGCCGCGCGCGCTCTTCGCGTGTGAGGAAGCGTCGCTCCGTCATCTCCCACGCCCGTCCGGCGCGGCGACGCGGCGACGCGGCGGCTCGAACGGGTTGGTGCGGAGCGGCCCTTCGGCGACCGCGGCGTCCAGCGCCAGGCGAAGCGGCGTGATCACGTTGGCGATCGAGCGATCACGCAAGCGACCGTCACGACCCGGTTGGCTCGTCAGCCAGTCGACGAACCGCTGTACACGTGTGCGGTCAAGATCGAGCACGCGTACCTCGCGGTCGAAGCGTGAATCGTGGGCCCGCGACGGTCCGCGCGTGCCTCGGCATCGTGCACGAGTTTCAGCGCGCAAGCCTCCGTGAACGTCGCCGCCGACTGCTTGCACTGACGGCCACCGGCGCGATACACCACCACGAAGCGCGACCCGCGCCGATACACGCCTGGGAACGCCGTGCGCACCAGAGGCAACGCGGTCACTGGGTCCTAGGCACTGCCTGTTTAGCGAAGTGCTGCCGGAGTTCCTTGGTTCCACCGGGCGCTAGTCAGTCCACCAGTCGCGCTGACCCTCCACGTCTTCGCGCGGATCCTCGCCGAGATTGGGCGCGCCGAAGACGAGGATCTCAAGGCCCTCCGGCCCGCCCTCGTAACCTCGCCACGTGCCGGGCGGGACGCGCACCACATCCCACTCCTTGACCTCGACGATCTCGTCGTCGAGCTTCATCCGCCCGCTCCCGCGCACGACCACGTACAACTCCTCCTGCTCCTTGTGCGTGTGGCCGTAGGGGAAGCGATAGTCGGGCGGGATGCGCTGATAGCTAAGGCCGGACTGCTCGAGCTCGAGCGCCTTGGTTGCGAGGCGGAACTCCAGGTCCGGCGCGCCGTCGAAGTTGGACCCGACATCCTCCAGATCCTCTTTGAGGTTCTTGAGCGTGAACGGCACGGCCGCGATTCTACTTTTTAGTCACTTCCCGCTCATACCGTTCGCAATGCCACGGTGGGCGGCATCCGAGACGCTCGAACGGCCGGCATCAGGCCGGCGAACGCGCCGATCAGGATGGCCGAGGCGATGCCGCCCGTCCATGCTTCGACGGGGATCACGATGTTCCAGTTCTTCGACCTGGCGTAAATGACCGTTGCTATAGCTCCGGCGAGCACCCCGACGATGCCGCCGATGGCGGCGAGCAGGATCGATTCGCCGAGGAACTGGGTGCGGATCTGGCTCTTGGTCGCGCCGAGGGCGCGGCGCAGGCCGATCTCCGAGCGGCGTTCCAGCACGGAGATGATCATGATGTTGGCGACGCCGACGGCGCCGACGATCAGGGCCACGATGCCGAGGCCGAGGAAGAGGCTGTCGAACGCTCCGGCCGCGGCGGCGCGGGCAGTGAGCGCGTCGGAGGGCTGGCTGACGTTGACCTCGTCGGGGGCCTGAGGGTTGGCGGTCGGCGCGAGCAGCGACTGCACCTCAGCGACATGGTCGGTGTCCGCGCGCACGTAGATGGAGGTCGGCGAGCCGGCTTTCCGCTCGCCCTGGACGAGGCTGATGTACCCGAGGTACCTCTGGGCGGCCGGGTAGCCGATCAGCGCGCTGTTGTCGATGTCGGGCTCCAGCGGCGAAGTCGTCAAAACGCCGGCGACGTTGAACCACTGGCCTCCCAGCCAGATCCGTTGGTCGGGGAAGATCCGGTCGATGCTCAGCCGTTGCGCGGCGGCCCAACCGAGCACGGCGACCGGCTCGCGGGCGGTCCCCCGGTTGAGCCAGGCGCCGCGCGCGAGGCCGGTGTTGAGCACGGAGAGGAGGTTCAGGCTGGTAGCGCGCACCTGCAGCCCGCCGGTGTTGGTTACCGGGATCATCCGACTGCGGTAGACGCTCTTGTCCTTCACCAGCGCGGTGTGTGCCAGCAGTTGGACGTCGTCCAGATGCGTGATTCGCGCCGGGGCTTCGAGGGGCAGCTTCGACGGCTGCCCGGTGATGCTCTGGCCGGCCTCGAGGGTCAGCATGTTCGTGCCGAGCCGGTCGATCTCGGCGAGCAGCCCGGCTTGTGAGGAGGCCGACAGCCCGAGGACCGCCACGATCGCTGCTGTTCCGATCGCAATCCCGAGCGCGGACAGCGCGGCGCGCAGGGGCCGGGCGCGCAGCCCGACGCTGGTCACCCGCAGCGCATCGTTCAGGCGCAAGCGTCCCGCGTCGGCGCTCATGACATCTGTCCCTCCGTCGCCACGTGCACGGGCGCCGCAGGGGCGCTGCGGTCGCCGGCGGTGTCGGAGACCACCTGGCCGTCCAGCATCCGGATCTGGCGAGGCAGCTGCTCGGCCAGGCCCGCGTCGTGGGTGATCATGATGATCGTGGCGCCGGCGGCGTTGAGCTCGCGGATGAGCTCCACGATCGATGCGCCGGTGGTGCTGTCGAGATTGCCGGTCGGTTCGTCGGCGAGGACGATCGCCGGCCGCCCGACGAGGGCCCGGGCGACCGCAACCCGCTGCCGCTCCCCTCCCGAGAGCTTGGTCGGCTTGAACGTCGCGCGGTGGGACAGGCCGACCCGCTCGAGCGCCTCATCGGCGCGCGCATACCGCTCGGCGGAGGGGGCGCCGGCGTAGAGCAACCCGTCGGCGACGTTCTCGCGCACCGTGGCATGCTCGGCCAGGAAGAACTGCTGAAAGACGAACCCGATCTCCCGCGCCCGCAGCCGCGAGAGCTCGCGGTCGCCCAGCCCCGCCGCGTCGATCCCGCCGATGCGGACCACGCCGCTGCTGGGTCGCTCCAGCGTCCCGATGACGTGCAGGAGGGTGGACTTGCCCGACCCGGAGGGCCCCACGATCGCCACCAGCTCGCCCCGGCGGACTGAGAAGGACACCCCCCGCAGGGCGAACACCGGGGGCTCCTCGCCGTAGACCTTGGTGACCTCATCCAGCTCCAGTACCGCGTCACTCATATGGACGGCACCACCACTGAATCGCCTGCGCGAAGATCGCCCTCGACCTGGACTCGTCCGCCTCCAGTGTCGAACAGGCCCAGCTTCACGGCGACCAGCTCGCGTCGCTCACCGGCGCGCACGACCTCGACGGCGAACCCGCCGCCGGACTTGCCGACCAGCGCCGTGACCGGGACGCTCAGGGCGTTGTCCACGCCCTTGGTGGTGATGTCCACCTGGACCGGGGCCTGGTCGAGCCCGCCCGCTTTGGCCGGGTCGTCGAGGCTGATGAAGGTCGGGATGGTCGCGTCGGCCGCCTGACTTCCTTGTCCAGCCGGGGTCTGGGCGACTCGTCCGAACCCCGCGACCCGTCCCGTCACCGGCGTGTTGCCCGGCAGCGTGATCTGGGCTCGGTCGCCCTTCTTGACCTCGCCCTGCTGCGACGGGTCGAGGTTGACCTGCACATGCAGCGTGTCGGACGTGGCGCTCAGCACCGGAGCACCGGGCCTGGCAGATCCACCGACCTGGCCGGTGACGTTGGCGATCCGGACCGCCACGGGGAGGAAGACCGCGTCATCGGTCGCGAGCCCGCCGGTCACGCCAACGCCCTTCTTGCGCTGGAGCACCCTGAGCGCCTGCTCAGTCTTGGACGTGAAGGCGTTGTCGCCGGGGTCGATGCGGACGTGGGCGTCGGTGTCGTAGCCGAGCTGGTGCAGGTTGCGGTTGAGCTGGCGGACGTCCCGGCCCTTCATGCCCACGTGCAGAGCACGGTAGGCCGGGACCGTGCCACACAGCAGCACCACCGGCCTGTCGTCGACCCGGTAGAGCACGCCGCCGCAGGCGACCTTGTCCCCACTCTCGGGCAGCTGGGTGTACACGCCGCCGGCCTGGTTGATCACCGCGTACGGCGAGCCATCTGACCGCGCCCGGTAGGTCAGGGTCCCACCCTGCGAGACCATCGCCGAGAGCTCGCCCTTCTCCACCTTGACGGTGTCTGCCGCCAGCCCCTGGGCGGCCGCGGCCGGGTGCTTTGCACCCGACATCGCGACCACGCCGCAGGTCGCCGCGACCAGCACGGCCGCTGCGGCCAGAGCCCAGCTCTTCCGCGTCACCCTTGGCCTCCCGCCGCCTCTTTCAAGATGCTGCCGCACTTCCGCATCGCGGCATTGAGAATGGTCATGCCGTTCGCTGTGTTTGTGGATGGGATCTTGGTCGTGTCGACGAGCGGATCGCCGTTGACGGGGTCCGGGAAGTCCTTCACGCCGTTGTCGCGGATGCACTGGGCGAACCTGAGGCTCGCCGACTGCTGCTTGGGGGTCCGCTTCCCGGACAACGTGCCCGGTGGCTGC
>Ga0307278_10000991_pt1 | contig 14014 bp, 11 predicted proteins | sample ER_DNA_117_FD_194482 | JGI IMG/M metagenome (GOLD analysis project Ga0307278, IMG submission 194482) | Bulk soil microbial communities from the East River watershed near Crested Butte, Colorado, United States - ER_DNA_117 | ecosystem: Environmental > Terrestrial > Soil > Floodplain | place... | reverse complement strand
ACGAGCTGGCCGCGGCCGGGGTTCGCTGGGTTCGCATCGACGTCGCCTGGGATGGGATCGAGGACAGCGTGAAGGGCGCGCGCAATCCCTGGTACATCGGGATGGTCGACTACTGCGTCGACCAGGCCCGGGCGCGTGGCCTCAACGTCCTCGTCACGCTGTGGCTGACCCCCGCCTGGGCGAACGGAGGCCAGTCAAACAAGGTTCCACCGACGAACCCCCAGGATTACGCCGACTTCGCCCGCTGGGCCGCGAGCCACTGGCACGGCCGCGTCGCCGCCTGGGAGGTCTGGAACGAGCCGGATCCGAGCCAGTCCTTCTGGCAGGGCACTGTGCAGCAGTACGTCTCGCTCCTGCGCGCCGCCTACCCCGGCTTCAAGGCCGGTGACCCCGCGGCGAAGGTCCTCCTCGGAGGCCCCGCCTCCAACGACGACGGCTGGATCGGACAGGTTTATTCGCTCGGCGGCAAGGACTCGTTCGACGTCCTCTCCACCCACCCGTATCAGGGCGTCGCCGACGCTCCGCCAGAGCATCCGGACGACGGCCATCGCTGGTGGTTCACCCATCTACCGGCGGTCCGCAACGTCATGATCGCCAACGGCGACGCGGCCAAGCCGGTCTGGTTCACGGAGTTTGGCTGGTCGAACCACACGAATGGCCCGAACACACCGGACTGGCAGCGGGGCGTCACGGCGGAGCAGCAGGGCGACTACTTCGTGCGGGCGATCCAGTACACGGCCGCCAACTACCCGTACGTGCCGGTCATGTTCTGGTACAAGGAGCGCGCGCAGGCCGGCAGCGCGAACCTGCACGAGGAGGGGTATGCCCTCCTGAACGGCGACCTCAGTGAGCGGCCGGTCTACACGCGCCTGCAGACCTTCCTCGCCGGCCGCTAACTACTAGGCTCCGCGCCGCGCGCCTCGCGGAGGCAAACCAGCAGCGCGCCGATCAGCGCCCACGTCGCGATGTTCGCGACCGCATTCCGGAGCACGTAGTCGAAGACGCCCTGCCCCAAGATCGCGAGGAGCCCGGCCGCGACGCCGGCCACGACGGCGCGATCTGCGCGTCGTCCGAGACGCCGGAAGCGGAGGCCGGCCTCGCGAGCCGCAAAGGCAAGGGAGAGGCACAGCCCGAGGATGAAGAGGACGGCCGGGATCCCGACCTCAGCTCCCCACGTGAGAAAGAGGTTGTGCGCATGGACGACGGCGTACGTGCTCGTCCGCGACCCTGCGCGCGCACTCGCCAGCGGGAAGCCGCCCGGACCCACGCCCGTGATCGGATCCGCCCGCATCTCGCGCCAAGCCTCCGCGTAGATCTCGTGCCGGTTGTCGTACGGGCTGAGCGCGGTCAGGCCCCGCGCGCGCTCGCCCACGACCTTGATCTCGGTCTGCCCGACAGGGAGGAAGGAAGCGACAAGCGCCGCGACGAGGACTCCCGGGACGACCAGCGTCATCAGCGCCCGGCGGACCTCGCTCACAGCAACGAGCAGGAAGAGCAGCGCGAGGGCCGTGCCGATCCACGCTCCGCGTGAGAGTGTGAACATGAGCGCCGTGAGAATGACGAGTGCCGCGGCCGCGGCGGCAATGCGGGTAATAGTCCTACGAGCCCCGAAGGCGAGACCGAGCGCAATCGAGGCCCCCATCGCGCACAGGGCGCCAAGCTGGTTTGGGTGGTCGAACGCCCCTTGCAGGCGCCCTCCGACGGCCGCGGCGCCGTACGTCGGCTGCAGCTGCACACCTCCCGCGAGGGAGGCGACAGCGATACCGGCCGTCACCGTGACGAACGCGCCCAGAATCAGGCGCAGCTCGTCCATGTTCCGGCAAGCGGCAAGGATCGAAGCCGCGAAGATGATCCCGCCGAGCAGCGATCCGATCTGCTTGAGGGCAAGTGCAGTGTCGATCGACGACTGCAGCGCCACAATCGTCCACACGAACAGGGCCAGAGCCCAGGCGAGCGGGGGTTGCCAGGGCAAGGGCACCTGACCGAGCGCAAGCCTGCGGAGGACGATGACGGTCGCGATCGCGAGCACGGCGAACTCGGCGGCCTGCAGCGGAATCACGCCCGTCGGTACGCCCACCGAGCCAACCGGAAACGTGGCGAAGACGACGATCGGAGCGAAGACCGGTGCTACGAGGGTGCCGATTACGATGATCGGCACGAGCGGAACAGCGAGGAAGACTGCGGGGGAGGCGTCGCCGAAGCGTGCGACGAGCGCCGCGAGCGTGACTCCGAGCGCGAACGCAACCGCGCCAGTGGCGATCGCGCCGAGCAGGCCGAAATGACGACGCTTCGGAAGGCCGAGGAGGGCTGTCTGCAGCGAGCTCACGTGACCCCCTTCGCTGCTCGCCAAGAAAGGTCCTGCACGGTTCGCCCCACACCCGCAATGATGCCGATCCCGGCAAGCCGTCTCTGGCGCGAGCCGCTCTTCTACGTCGCTAGCTCGCGATAGACCTTCTGCATCGCGTCCACCATCCGATCAAGCGAGAACTCGCGGGCGACGCGCTCGCGCCCGCAAGCTGCGAGGTCCTGCCGCAAACCGTCTTCCTCGAGCAGGAAGGCGATCTCCTCCACGAGCGCCGGTCGCGCGTCAGGAGGCGTGAGACGGCCGCAGGGACCGACGAGCTCGGGCAGGCCACCCTGGGCATAACCGACGACCGGCGTCCCCACCGCCATCGCCTCGAGACCAGCGTACGGGAACCCTTCGCGGCCGAACCCGCGTTCGTCGACGACGGTCGTGATCGCGAGCACCTCACAGCCGCTGATGAGCGCGACGGCGTCTTCGCGATGACCGAGAAAGGTGACGACGTTCTCGAGGCCCCGATCGCGAACCTCGCGCCGGAGCTCGACCTCGTAGCCCCGGTGGGAGGGGTCCTCTCCGCCCACGAACACAATGCGGAGTGCGGGCCTCCTCTCTCGCAGCTCGTGCGCGACCGAAAGGAGCTCGCGGTGGCCTTTGACCGGGTCGAGCCGGCCGACGAGCAGGACCGCCTCGCCGACCGGTGCGCCGACCGCGTCCTCGAGCAGTCGCCTGCCTGCGGCGCGGTCATGGTGGCTCGGGGAGATTCCGTTGTGGATGACCTCGAGCTTGCGGGACTCGCTCGAACCGAGTGTGTCGAGCACCGCTGCGCTGACGCCGATCACGCGCTCGCAGCGGCCGGCGATGAAACGGGCGAGTGGGCCGTCCCAGGAGAAATCGTGCTTGACCCAGACGACCGGCACGCGCGAGGGAGCGAGGGCGGCGACCAGAGCAGCCTTGACGCCATTCGCGTGCACGACGGCGGGACGGGTCGTCCGCAGCCGTCGCGCGAGACGCAGCGCGGAGGCGAGAATGGCGGGCGGCCGTGCGGAGGTAGCAATGACAGTCGTCGGCACGCCCCCCGCCCGCAGCTGATCGGCAAACGGCCCCTCCTCGAGACAGACGACATCGCGGATCCAGTCGCTCTCGAGCCGGCCAAGTAGGTTCGTGAGGTAGAGCTCCGCGCCTCCGAGCCGCGCGTGGGAGGAGACGAACGCAACCGGGACCCCGGTCAAGGCCTGCCGCGCAAGACCGCGACTGCGCCCTCGACGAGACCTTGCGCGCCTCGCCACTCGCGGTTCGCGAGCCTGTGGCCGATGAGCCCGGCGACGAGGAGGCTGAACTGGAGCCGTGCCAGCGGCGTTCGGCGGAAGTTCTTGCGGAAGAGGTACGCCCGGTTCAAGACGACCGAGCGCCCGAAAGCACGCTCGTCTCGCTCGGTGAAGCCTGTCTTCCGATGCTCCACCGTCGCCTCGGGCTCGTAGCGGATCCGCCCTAGCCGAGAGAGCCGGTACGAGAAGTCCTCGTCCTCCGCGAGGGCGTAGCCGCTCAGCTTCTCGTCGAAGCGGACCTGCTCGGCGGCCGTGCGCCGCGCGGTCATGAAGCAGCCGGGCATCACCTCGACGTCCTGCGGCGTGTCGTCGATGACGTATCGCGGATAGCCGAAGCGCGTGAAGGTGCCTTTCCGACTGCCGAGCAGGAGTCGCCTGAGCCGCGAGCGAGGGCCGCCGAGCCGGTGTGCGTCAGGCTCGAGCACGCGTACCGTCGCCCCGACGACCGCCTCTCTGTACACGTCGGCGAGGACCGCGAAGACCCGGGGATCGAAACGAACGTCGTCGTCGGAGAAGACGACGACCTCGCCGCGTGCCGCCGCAAGCGCGGCATTTCGCTGCCGGGTCAGCCCGGGCTCGCTGGCGAGGTAACGCACCCGCAACTCGTTCGCGACAGGCTCAGCGCTGCGACCGGAGTCACCGTCGACGACGATCACCTCGTCGGGAGGCGGGCGGCAGGCGAGCAGGCTCTCGAGCGTCGAACGAAGCTCGTCCGGACGGCCGAGAGTCGGAATCAGGACCGAGAAATACAATCGTTGTTCTGGACGAGCGGCCGCCATCTGAGGAGGAAGCGCTGATCGAGAGCGGCCATCTGCGCCGCTTCGCAGCCAACGCATTGTGGCTGACGATCGCTCAGGTCGCAGGGAAGCTCGCCAGCTTCGTCTTCGTGATCGTCGTCGCGCGGGCGCTCGGCGTGCGGGAATTCGGTTACTTCAGCTTCTCGATCTCGTTCGTACCGCTGTTTCTAATCGTCGGAACGCTCGCGCTCGACGGAGTGCTCGTGCGCGAGATCGCACGCGACCGGAGCAGGGTCTCGGAGCTGTTCGCGAGCGCGGCGGTGATCAGGGTCGGGCTCGGGCTGGCGGGGCTTGCGATCGCGTTCGCGCTCGCACCCGCCTTCGTCGCCGGTGGTGAGGCGTATTCGGCGCTGACGATCGTCGGCTCGGCGCTCTTCCTCGACGAGCTCTCGTCGCTGGTCGGAGCCGTCTTCAAGGCGTACGAGCGCATGCAGTACTACGCACTCGTCGTCCTCGTCAACCGAGTGCTGTCGACGGGGCTCGCCGTCCTCGCACTCGTGCTGGGCGGCGATTTGATCGTCATCTGCCTGACGTACTTCGCCGGATCCGCGGGTGCGCTCGCGTTCGGAGTCGTGGTGATGCGGCTCCAGTTCGCACCCGTCCACCTGCGTTCCGCAACCAGGTCGACCATCACCCGGCTCGCGCGCCTCGCGGCACCCCTCGGAGTCGGCGGCGTCTTTAACACTGCCGTCTTCCGCATCGACGCGGTCATGTTGCAGGCGATTCGAGGGCCGATCGAAGTCGGCGTGTACGGCGTCGCGTACCGCTTCTTCGAGACCCTCCTTTTCGCCACTTGGGCGCTCTCCAGCGTCGCGCTGCCCCGCATGGCACGTGCGCGGGCCGGAGCGGAGACAACCCGGACGTTCGAGCTCACCGCCGCTCTCGTGATCACCTTCTACCTCCCGATCGCCGTCGGCTCGCCGTTCTTGGCCGAGTGGCTCGTCGTCAAGTTATTCTCCGCGCGCTATGTCGAGGCGGCCGACATCGTGCCGGCGCTCACAGGCGCCGCGCTCCTCTACGGCATCGCCTACCTGGCGCGGATGGGAGCGATCGCGCTCGACCGCGGCGCGCCGATTGCCTGGATCGCAGCGGCCACACTAGCCGTCAACGTGAGTTCGAATGCCTTCGCTATTCCTCGCTGGGGTTTTCGCGGCGCGGCGTGGACGACTTTGGCGACGGAGGCTTTCGAGGCGGTGCTCCTGACGGGCCTCTTCGTGAGCACGGACGGACGTCCCCGCGTGCGCAGGATCGCGCTCGTCCCAGTTGTCGCGGCCGCCTGCATGGCCGGAACGCTCCTTGCGGCGCAGGCACGCGATGCGGAGGCCCTTCTGCTCGCGGCGGCCGTCTACCCAGTGGCGCTCGTCGTCGTCGCACGCATCTTCGCCCGCGACGATCTGCGCGCAGTGCGCGGCATTCTTCGCCCCGGGTGGGGCTGATGGCGCGGGCGACGGTGATCGCGTATCACGCCGTGGGCGACTGTTCTTCGGCTGACGATCCGTACAACTTGTTCGTCTCGCCCGATGCCTTCCGGCGACAGATGGCCTTCCTCGCGCGCCGACGAAACGTCGTCCCGCTCGATGTCTTGCTCGCCGACGAGCTGCCCCGCAGGCGGCCCGCCGTCGCGATCACATTCGACGACGGCTACCGCAGCGTCCTCACCGAGGCGGGGCCGGTGCTACGCAGCTACGAGTTTCCCGCAACCGTGTTCGTCCCGACCGCGTTTGTGGGCCGCCGCAGCGAGTGGCTCCCTGCCTCCCGGTGTCCGCTCGAGATCATGTCGCCGGACGAGCTGCGCGAATCCGACGAGCTCGGGATCGCGGTCGAGAGCCACGGCCACGCGCACATCGACTTCGCCCGGGCCGGCGCCGCCGATGCCGAAGCCGACCTGCGAACGTCGATCGAGCGCCTCACCGAGATCCTCGGTCGCCGGCCGCGCTACCTCGCCTATCCGTTCGGCCCGAGCTCGCCAGAGGCGAGAGCGGCAGCCGAAGCCTGCGGCTTCGAGACGGCATTCTCGATCGACGCGCTCGACGAGGGGCCCTGCGCACGAGAGCGCGTGCAGATCACGCCGCTCGACGGGCCGGTCGCCTACGCGCTCAAGACCTCCGGCCACTATTTGGCTTGGCGGCGGTCAGCGCTCGGCTCACGCGCGTACGCGCTCGTCCGTCCGTTACGGCGGAAGGGCTAGCCACACTTCGGCTGCGATCTCCGCGCAGAGCTCGTCACGGGGACGCTCACCGTCGAGGCGCCGAATGCCGAGCCGTTCATGCTCCTCCCGGTAGAGCCGCACCTGGCCCGACAGCTGGTCGAGGTCGTACTGCTCGGCCTTCCGGGCCAGCGCGGTCTGCGCCGGCACGTCGAGGAAGAAGGAACAGACGGCTCGCGGCGAGAGCAGCCGAACGAGCAGCGCCTGTGCGCGGAAGCGCCGCGCCTCGCCGTAGCGGTACCGGAGATGCACTGCGGAGTCGAGCGAGTAGCGGTCGCAGAGGACGATTCGGCCGCGGCGGAGGTGAGGCCGGGTGGCGCGCCGCTGCGACGACGCGTTGGCGATAGAAACGATCAGCGCCCATGCGTGCGAGACAAGCGCGCTGCGTCGACGAAACTCCTTCCCCAGGTCGGCGTCGGGCGCGGTACTCGGCTCAGAGCCACGCGGCCACCGCCGAACGACGCGCACGAGTGCCTTGACGGGATTGGCGACGAGGTCGAGCGAGGGGTTGTACGAAAGCCGGGTCCATTCCGTCACCGTCTCGTAGCCGAGCCGTTCGAGCGTGTGCACGAGCGCGAGTGCCTGGGAGGTCTTGCCCGACCCGTCGACGCCCGAGAAGCTGACGACTCGGCCGCGCCGGCGGCGGGTGAGCCGCCTTCGCCACTCTCGGCCCCGTGCCCGAAGCGGCCGCTCACCCGTGCGATAGGCCTGATCGAGAGCGGCCAGGGCGGACTCGGCACCCCAGGCCCGGGCCGATCCGCGGGCTCCCTCCCAGGCCTCCGGCTCCTCGGCCAGCGCCTCCTCGAGCCGGCGCCGCCGCGTCGCGTCGAGACGTCCATCGCCCCGCGCGAGGCGGAGCGCGAGGATGAGGAGTGCGTGGTGCGGGGCGGGGCGGACGAGCCTCGCGTAGGAGTGAATCGGGCGCGCCTCAGCGAACAGCGTACGCAGCTCTTGTCCGGAAAGCTTCCAGGCCGTGGCAGGAACGAGCTCGACGGCGTCGACCGTACACGCGTGAAACCGTGCCCACTCACGTCCCCGTCGGACGAAACGCTCGCGGTCGAGGCTCGTGATGAGCGCCTTCTCCTCTGCAGGGCGGACCAGGAGGTCGAGGTCGCGGCCCCCGGGCGGCAGCGAGCCGAAGACCAGCACCGGTTCCGAGACGACCGCATCGACGAGCTCCGCGATCATCGACGGAGCTTCTGGGCCGCGCGCCGTGCGAGGCGCGAGCCGAGCCGGAGAGCAGGGGCGGGGTCGCCGGCCTGCCAGATGCTGTGCCGAGCCCCGACCGCGTACGCGAGGCAGCCCCAAACGTCGCGGGCGAGCCCGTGGCGGCGCTCGGCGCGCGCCCGCCGCAGATCGCCTTCGAGCCACTGGTAGCGCACGCCGAGGCGTGCGGCCGGAGCGGGCGGGACCTCCCTCCCGGTCGCGAGCGCCGCCCACATCGCCGGCAGGTTGACACCCGCAGCGACGGCAAGCGACATAGAGCCGTAGAAGCGTCCGTTGAGGTCGATGAGGGCCGGAGTCCGATCTCCACGCCGGATGAACTGAAGCTCGGCAATTCCGAACCAGCGGAGCTCCGCGAGCAGGCGGGCGGCTGCTGCGGCAAGACCGGCGTCGACGGGCACCGTCCTCGCACGGACGCTGGCCCCGGAGCCGGGGGGCCAGGTGGCCTCTGCCTCTTGCTGGAGCGCCGCGACGATGCCTCCCTCGACGTCGGCGAGCGCCGTATACGCGACGAGTGGCCCCGAGATGTGCTCTTGGAGCAGCGGCTCGCCCCCCGCGGCCCTGATCGCGGCAGCGCGACGCCTGGCGGCCGCTGGGTCACCGCAGAGCCCGGCTTCGAGGCGCGCTCGTCCCGGCACGGCGTGTAAGCGAGCCTTCACGAGCACAGGGCCTTGGACGTGCAGGAGCTCGGCTTCAGTCGCCGGTGCCGTGCGCGGAACCGCGAAGCCGGCGACGGCGGCCGCCTCGCCGAGAAGCACCTTGTCGAAAGCTCGAACGACCGACTCGTGGGGCGCGTAGGGGACAACCGGCTCGAGCCGGTCTCGACCCTCCGAGAGCGCCAAGACCTCGGCGTCGCCGCACCCGAAGACGACCTCGGCGGCGCTCTCCGCGGCCGCGCTCGCCACCGCGTCGAGGAAGGCGTCGGTACCGCTCTCCGAGGGCGGCACGTCGTGTCGCGATTCCGTCGCGCGAGAGAGGGCGGCGAGGCCCTTGCCTCCGGGAGAGCCGACCGCGACCTTCCAGCCCGCCTGCGCCAGCGCGCGCGCGGCCGCGAGGGCGCCGCGTGAGGCGCCGTCCTCGACGATCAGAGCGCGCATACGAGCTCGAGCATGCGCGTCGCGGTTGCAGGCGTCGTCGCGTACGAGTCCGGGCGCGCGAGCCGGCGTCCCAGCCTGCGCGCGAAGAAGACCACCTCGAGCGGTCCGAGCAAGCTTTCCGGGACGCCCGCCGCGGTCGCGGAGTCGGCCGCCGCGGCGCGCGCTGACGCGCCCCACGCGCCGAGCCAATTGTCACGGAAGGCAACCAGCACCCGCTCCTGTGACCAGCGCCTGAGCCCGACACTGTGCTCGAGCAACGCGAGTGCCGCGTTCCAGAGGTCGAATCCGGGCACGCCTCGCTGGCGGGCGCGTTCCCAATCGACGAGGCCGGTAATACGCTCGTCTTCGAAGAGACAGTTCTGCGCCGACGTGTCGCCGTGCTGGAGCACAGACACCTCTAGGCGCTGCACGTCCCGCCAGGCAGCCTCGACAGCGCGGCGCGCGGATCCTTGGAGCCGAGCCAGCGCGAGCTCGACAGGGAGGGCGAGCCCGTCAGGCGGCTCGCCTCGGACGGACACCGCAGCCAGCCTGGTCAGTGAGATCGTGAGTTGGCTCAGGCGAGCGTTCCAGAGCAGCGCGTCGACGGGGGGTATTGGAAGCGCCTTCCCGCGGAGACCTTCCTGCACATAGGCGCCGCCGACCTCGCCGAGGTAACGGGGCGCGATGTGAACAGGCTCCGCGCGCTGGAGCGCGGCCCGCTCCGCGTCGAGCAGGTTCCTGTCTCCGGCCAGCTTGGCGACGAGGAGCGGACATTCCTCGTCCCCCAGCACGAAGACGGTGAGGCCCGCGGCTCGGTGCAACGCAAGCGCCGAAAGAGACGGCGGCTCGCCCGGAAGTCGATTCGATCGCTCCGCAAGCCCGGGCCACGCAGCCGCGATCTCGGCGAGGAGATCGTCGAGCTCAGGACGGCGACGCCGCGGAAAGCGGCGGCTGACAGCCGCCACGAGCGCCCGCGGAAGACCGAGTCGGGCGGTGGCCGCGAGGAGGCCGCCTCCCCGCCGCGCGGGCAGGCCGTGCCGGAGCGCCTGCGCCGCGAGCTCCGCATAGAGCCGGGAGGGCCGGGGCGACCCGAGGCCGATCATCGCCTTCGCGCCCGACGCGGACGGGACGTGGGCGTAGTGTGCCGGGCTCACCAGGGACGATCGTAGCGCCCGGACCTGCGGCTACTCGGGCGCCAGGTCGAGCGTGGATCCGGGACGGACGGCACCGGTCTCGTCGCGGACGTCTGCGAAGAGATGCGCGGTGCTGTCGGAGGCGACACGTACGCGGACGTACCCGAAGTTGAAGATGCCTCCCTCTTCGTAGAGCGGAGTGGGCCCGAACGTCGGATCGAGAGCACGCGCCGCATTTCGATCAGCGGCGAGCGGGCCCGTGATCAGCTCGTGAAAGAGGAGCCGCTCTCCGTCTCCGTCGTAGTCCCCGTAGTAGCGGAGCTGGCGGGCGTGGTGGACATCGCCGGCGAGAAAGACCAGGTTGTGCACGTTTGCGCGGTCGAGCTCCGTGAGCAGCACGCGTAGCTCACGCTCAAAGCCCGTAGAGGTGGGCAGATCGCGACTGTGCCCGTTGGCCCAGCCGTCGCGTGCCTGATCCTGGCCGCTCGCGATCGCAAGGCTCGAGCCGGTGACGACGAGCTTCCACGTTGCGGTCGATCTGCGAAGACGCTCGAGCAGCCACGTGCGCTGCGGCGCGCCGAGCATCGTCTTTGCGTTTTCCGCCGTGTCGGCGAGCGTGTTGAGGCTCCGATACGAGCGACAGTCGAGGATGAAGAGCTCGACGTCCTTCCCCCATCGGAACGATCGGTAGATCCTCCCGCCGTCGATGAGGCCGTAGAGGAAGAATGCCTTCCGCGCCTGCCTGACGAGATTCGGGTAGCCCAGGCGGTTCGGGTCGGCGGGATACTGCGGCCATGCCGCCCCGAAGTCGTTGAGCACCTCATGGTCGTCCCAGACCGAGTAGAGGGGCGTCGCCCGCAGAAGACGACGGAACTGGGTATCCGCGCGGTTGTAGCGCCAGTGGGCGAGGTAGACCCGACGGATCCGGTTGGAGCTCCGCCAATCGATCGCCGGATTCGTCACGCTCGAGAAGCGGCCGGGAACGTTCTGCCAGCCCGGCGGACCAGCGCTGGGGCACTCGTCGTCCGCATAGATCATGTCGCCGTTGGCGATGAAGGCGTTGGGGGCGAGGCGCGCCATCTGCCCGAGGATGCCGTAGCCTCGTTGGTTGACGTTTCGGCAATAGCCCTGGCCGGCGAGGTCACCCGAGGTCACAAAGCTGATCGGGGCGCTCGTGGACGCGGCCGGCGCAGTTCTCAACGACCCGACGAGCTTCGACGAGGCTTGCGCCTTGCGCGAGAACCAGACGCGGTAGAAGTAGCGCGTATTTGGGCGGAGACGTGTGAGCCTGACCTTCGCCGTGAAGTCGGACGAGCTCGTCGCCGAAGCAATTCGCTCGTGGGCTCGCGCCGTGAAGCGAGGGCTTCGCGACAGCTGCACGTGCATGCGCGCCGAGTCATTGGCACGCGCCCAGATGAGCGCCGTGCTCGCCGAGACGTCGCCGCTCGCGACGCCGTGCGTGATCACGGGCCTCACTGGGGCTTGAGACGTCTGCCTCTCGGCGCGCGCCGAGCCAAGCCCGAGCACGAGCGCCGAGAGGCAGACGACCCTCACGGTGATCGAGGGACTGCTCACTCACGCTCGCGCAGGGCCGGAAAGAGGATCGCGTCGCGAATGTTGTCGCGGCCGCTCAGCACCATGGCCAGACGGTCGATGCCGAGGCCGAGCCCGCCGGTCGGCGGCATCCCGTAGGCAAGCGCCTCCACGTAGTCGGGATCACCCTGCTGCCCGGCCGCGTCGGCAGCTTGCTGCGCGAAGCGCTCGGCCTGCTCGTCGGGATCGTTGATCTCAGTGAAGGCATTGCCGAGCTCCATGCCCCCGACGAAGAACTCGAAGCGCTCGACGATCGACGGGTCGCCGTCGGTCGCGCGCGCGAATGGCGAGAGCTCAACTGGATAGTCGTAGAGGATCGAAGGCTGGACCAGCTCCGGCTCGACGAAGTGGCTCAGCGCGTGGTCGACGAGCTTGCTCCAGCTCTCGTTGGCGCTGGTGTCGACGCCACGCTCCTCGAGCCGCTTGCGGAGGTCGTCCTCGTCCCGCGTCCAGAGCCCACGCTCCTCGAGCGCCTCGATCAGCTTGACGCGCTGCCAGGGCGCCGCGAGGTCGACTTCGTGTTCCCGAAACGTGACCTTCGTCGTCCCGAGCGTCTCGCGGGCGACGGTCTCGACGAGCTCCTCGATGCGGGCCATCGTGTCGTTGTAGTCGGCGTAGGCCTCGTACCACTCGACCATCGTGAACTCTGGCGCGTGCTTGTACGAGACGCTCTCGTTGCGGAAGTCCCGGCCGAGCTCGTAGACGCGCTCGAGCCCGCCGACGATCAGGCGCTTGAGGTAGAGCTCGCTTGCGATGCGCAGGTAGAGGTCGGTGTCGAGCTCGTTCGAGTGCGTGACGAACGGCTCGGCGAGAGCGCCCCCGTAGCGCGGCTGGAGGATCGGCGTCTCGACCTCGAGGAAGCCACGCTCGTCGAGGTAGTGGCGGATCGCGGCCACCATGCGCGCCCGGAGCTCGACTTCGGCTCGGGTGTCCTCGTTCATCAGCAGGTCGAGGTGGCGCTGGCGGTAGCGCGTCTCGGTGTCCGTCAGCCCATGAAAGGTGTCCGGAAGCGACCGCTTGATTTTTGCGAGCAGCACTGGCGGTTCTTCGACATTGAGCGATGGCTCGCCGCGCCTCGTTCGCGCTGGCGTCCCGGATACCCCAATGATGTCTCCAAGGTCAACGTCAACACTCCCGGTGCGATCTTCGGCGAGGAGCAGTTGGATCTTTCCGGAGCGATCAACGAGATCGAGGAAGACGACCTTCCCCATGTCCCGCCGAGCCATTACGCGACCCGCAACCCGGCGGCGTTCACCGCCCCCTGTTCCCGGCTCGAACTTCTCAGCCTCGAGCCGGACCGCAGCAATCTGGTCCCGTTCGGGATAACGCTTCGGCAAAGCCATAGCGCGCGAGTCTATTGCGGAGAAGCGGCGAGCTCGCCTAGCCTAGCCCGTGCATCCCAATGCGGTTCAGTCCCGAACTGACTTCATCGAGTTCATCCAAGGGCTTAGACGCGACCTCGTAACCAATCGCGCGCAGTGAGAGCCCTGATCTCGACTCGTTCCTCGAAGCGATGGCGGGTTACGCCGAAGACGTCGACAAGGAGCCCAGTTGGGGTTTCTTCGCCACATTGCTGTGGGCGGGTAACAGATACGAGTAGGTCGGCCGCGGAGGTGAGCTTTGCCCGCCTCCGCTCACGGACGCAGGTCGTCGAGATACTCCGAGAAAAGTCGTCATCGCTCGCGCTCGCGCGAGCCGGACTTTTCTCGGCTCAGGCGGCCTTGATATCCAGGATCTTGTACTTCAAGGCCTTGCCCCGAGGCGTCGTCACTTCGACGGTCTCGCCCTTCTTCTTGCCGATGATCGCCCTGCCGACCGGCGACTCGTTGGAGAGCTTTTGCGCGTCCGGGTTCGACTCGGCCGAGCCGACGATGTGGTACTCGACGGTCTCCTTCGCGGACAGGTCGCGCAGCTTCACGTGCGAGCCGACGGAGACGACGTCCTTCGAGACTTCCTTCTTCGAGATTACGCGCGCGTTGGCCATGCGCTCCTCGAGGATGGCGATGCGGTGCTCGAGCAGCGCCTGGTCGTTCTTGGCGTCGTCGTACTCGGAGTTCTCGGCGATGTCGCCGAACTGGCGCGCCACGCGGATCCGCTCCGCGATCTCGCGGCGCTTGGCATTCGACAGGTGCTCGATCTCCTCCTTGAGCTTCTTGTAGCCCTCCGGAGTGAGGATCACTTCCTTCACGGTTCCTCCTCAGAAAAAAAGACGCGCGGCGCAAAGGCGCCGTCGCGGGCAGGCATAGTACCTGCGACCGCGGTCAACGTCAAACTCCAGTTCCGCGGCTACGATTTGGCCTCTGTGCAGGTAGATCTACGTGAAAGTTGGCGGATTGGGCCGGTCGAGATACCGACCCG
>Ga0307278_10000990_pt1 | contig 14016 bp, 12 predicted proteins | sample ER_DNA_117_FD_194482 | JGI IMG/M metagenome (GOLD analysis project Ga0307278, IMG submission 194482) | Bulk soil microbial communities from the East River watershed near Crested Butte, Colorado, United States - ER_DNA_117 | ecosystem: Environmental > Terrestrial > Soil > Floodplain | place... | reverse complement strand
CTCTTCCGTGGCGTCGCCGGCTGGGCCTTTGTCGCCGGCTGGGCCTTCGTCGATGATTGCCAGCTCGGCGCCGACCTCGACGGTCTCGTCGGCCTGGACCTTGATGGTCTTCAGGACCCCGGCGACGGGGGAGGGGACCTCGGTGTCGACCTTGTCGGTGGAGACTTCGAACAGCGGCTCGTCGGCCTCGACCCGGTCGCCCTCCTGCTTGATCCAGCGGGTGATCGTCCCCTCGGTGATCGACTCGCCGAGCTCCGGCATCTTGACAGGTGTCGCCATGGACCATCGTCTCCCGGCTCAGAGCTGGTGGAAGGGCCGTCCCGCGAGGGTCAGGTGGGCCTCGCCGACCGCCTCGGACAGGGTCGGGTGGGGGTGGATGTACTGGGCGACGTCGATCGGCAGGGCCTCCCAGTTGTAGATGAGCATCGCCTCGGCGACCAGGTCGGTGACCCGCGCCCCGATCAGGTGGATGCCGAGCACCGGGCCGTCCTTGGCCGCCACCACCTTGACCATGCCCCCCAGGCCGTGGATCAAGCCCTTGGCGGTGGCGTTGAACGGGAACTTGTTGACCACCACCTCCTGGCCCTGCTCCTTGGCCTGGGCCTCGGTGAAGCCGACCGAGGCCACCTCCGGGGTGGAGAAGGTGACCCGCGGGACGCCGGCGTAGTCGATCGGCGGGGAGGGCTGCCCGGCCACGGTCTCGGCGATCAGCATGCCCTCGGCGAAGGAGGCGTGGGCCAGGGCCAGCGACGGCGGCGGCAGCAGGTCGCCGACCGCGTACACGCCCTCGACGTCGGTCTCCAGGGTGTCCCAGCTCTTGGGGGTCACGAACCCGCGGTCGAGCTTGACCCCGATGTCCTCGTAGCCGAGGTCGGCGGTGACCGGGCCGCGTCCGGTGGCGACCAGCAGCAGCTCGGCCGAGACCTCGGAGGTCTTGCCCTTGGCGTCGGTGACCGTGACCGTGACCTGCTCGTCGGTGACCTTGGTGTCCTCCAGCTTGGTCCCGACCATCGAGGTGATGCCGCGCTTCTTGAACGCCCGGGCCAGCTCGCGCTGGATGTCGGCGTCCTCCAACGGCACCAGGCCGGGCAGGACCTCGACGATGGTGACCTCGGCCCTCATGGAGCGCCAGAAGGAGGCGAACTCGACCCCGACGGCCCCGGCGCCGAGCACGATCACCGACTTGGGCAGGTGGTCGAGCTTGAGGGCGTGGTTGGAGTTGATCACCCGCTCGCCGTCGATCTCCAGGCCCGGGATCGACTTGGGCTGGGAGCCGGTGGCCAGCACCAGGGCGCGGGTCGCGGTCAGCTCCCCGACCCCCTCGACCTGCACGGTGCGCGGGCCGGTGACCCGGCCGCGGCCGCGGACGATGGCGATGCCGTCCTTCTTCAGGTGCCCCTCGAGGCCCTTGACGTTCTTGGTGACGATGTCCTCGCGGTTGGCCACGGTGGCCGAGTAGTCGATCGACTCGACGGTGGCCTTGATGCCCCAGCGCTCCGACGCCTCGTGGACCCCGTCCATCACCTCGGCCGCGTGCAGCAGCGCCTTGGTGGGGATGCAGCCCCAGTTGAGGCAGGTGCCGCCGCAGCGGTCCTCCTTCTCCACCAGGGCGACCTTGAGGCCCAGCCCGGCGGCGCGGATGGCGGCCGAGTACCCGCCGGTGCCGCTGCCGAGGACTACGAGGTCGTAGGAGTTCTCCGCCATGGCCGTCGGCTCCTTTAGGGTCGGGCTTCCCCGGCTGAGTCTAGCGAGGAGTAGGCTCCTAGTGAGAGGCCGGGGCGCTGCTGGGCGGCCCGGCCCGACCCTCTGGCGTCGCTTCAAGGAGGACTGCCTCGATGGAGGTCTCGGAGGTCATGACCAAGGAGGTCGTCACCGTCGGCCCGCACTACAACGTGGCCGACGTGGCCAGCCTGATGGACGCCAAGGGCATCGGCTCGGTGATCGTGCTGGAGGAGGAGCGGGTGCTGGGCATCCTCACCGAGCGCGACATCCTCAAGGTCATCGGCGCCGGCGAGGACCCCAAGAACGTGGCCGCCCACGAGGCCTTGATCGGCGACCTCTACACCATCGCCCCCGACGCCTCGGTCGAGGACGCGGCCAGCAAGATGACCCAGGCCAGGGTGCGCCACCTGCCGGTGATCGAGAACGACCAGATCGTCGGGATCATCTCGATCCGCGACGTGGTCCGCTGGAGCGTCCGCGAGATGGCCCAGGCCACCGAGCTGCCGCACATGGACGTGACCCAGAAGGTCCTGTCGATCGTCCACCCGGCCGACGCCGCCGCCGGCAAGCCCCGTTGAGCTTCCTCGACAACCTCCGCATCCGCCGCACCCGCGGCCGGAAGGTCGCCTCCATGGACCGGGAGGCGACCTCGGAGGACCTTGACGCGCTGCGGGAGTTCGCCCGCACCCGGGTCGGGGTCGAGTTCTTCGTCGAGCCCGAGACCATGGTCACCGACACCACCGCGGTGGCGGTGGCGGCCGACGGCGAATGGACCCGCCGCAGGGTCGGCTCCCCGCAGGTGATCCGCCAGGTGGCCAAGCAGCTCCAGCTGCCCGTCTACGACGTCCAGATCGTCGGCTACCCGGAGCGGATGCGGGCCTACAACGCCCGGCTCAAGGCCAGCCGCTCCGAGCGGATCATGGGCGACCAGACGGCCCCGCCGGTCCGCACCTCCCGGCCCCCCGGCCGCACCCCCCGACCGCGACCGACCGGAGGGCCGGGCACCAGCCCCCCGGACCCCCGCCGAGAGGACCCGCCACGATGAGCGGCACCGCCGAGCTGCGCCGCTCTCCGCTGGACGCCGTCCACCGGCGCCTGGGGGCCAAGATGGGCGCCTTCGCCGGCTGGGACATGCCGATCCAGTACCAGGGCACCATGTCCGAGCACCAGGCGGTGCGCGAGCGGGTGGGCGTGTTCGACCTGTCGCACCTCGGCAAGGTCGAGGTCCGCGGCGACGGCGCCCACGACACCCTCCAGCACGCCCTCTCCAACGACCTGGACCGCCTCGGCGAGCCGGGCGCCGCCCAGTACACCCTGTGCCTCACCGACGAGGGCGGGATCGTCGACGACCTGATCGTCTACCGCGAGGCCGGCGGCTACCTGCTGGTCCCCAACGCCGCCAACTGGCCCAAGGTCGCCGACGCCGTCCGCGCCTCCGACGCCGTCCGCACCGAGGTCACCCCCCGGCCCGACATCGCCGTCGTCGCCGTCCAGGGCCCGCGCGCCCCCGAGCTGGTCGGGGGCCTGTTCCCGTCCTCGGCCGAGCTGCCCTACATGCACCTGGCCGCCACCACCTACCGCGACACCCCGGCCCGGGTGTGCCGCACCGGTTACACCGGCGAGCGCGGGTTCGAGCTGCTGGTCGACGGCGAGGTCGCCCCGGCGCTGTGGCAGGAGCTGTTCGAGCGCGGGGCGCCGTTCGGGGTCGTCCCGGTCGGGCTGGGCGGGCGCGACACCCTGCGCCTGGAGATGGGCTACGCCCTGCACGGCAACGACATCTCCACCGACACCGACCCGTTCGAGGCCCGCCTGGGCTGGGCGGTGGCCATGGGCAAGGACGACTTCCGCGGCCGCGAGGCCCTGGCCGCCCGCAAGGAGGCCGGCCCCAAGCGGCTCCTGGTCGGCCTGCGCTCGGGGGACCGGCTGATCCCGCGTCACGGCATGGCCACCTACGACGGCGACCGCCCGGTCGGGGAGGTCACCAGCGGCACCTTCTCGCCCACCCTGCGCCAGGGCATCGCCCTGGCCTACGTGCTCCCCGACGTCGCCGCCAAGGGCACCGAGCTGTCGGTCGACGTCCGCGGCCGCCGGGGCGCCGTCACCGTGACCCGCCCCCCGTTCGTCGACGCCTCCCCGAAATAGGTGGCGACCCGGACCGACCAGGAGCTGGTCGTGCTGCTGGACGCCGACGGGCGGCCGGCCGGGACCATGCCCAAGGCCGAGGTCCACGGCACCGACACCCCGCTGCACCTGGCCTTCTCGGTCTACCTGTTCGACTCCGGCGGCCGCCTGCTGGCCACCCGCCGGGCCCTGGGCAAGCGGACCTGGCCGGGGGTGTGGACCAACTCCTGCTGCGGCCACCCGGCCCCGGGCGAGGACCCGGCCGCCGCCGCCCGCCGCCGCCTCGACCAGGAGCTCGCCCTCCGCCCGTCCCGCATGGAGCTGGTCCTGCCGGACTTCACCTACCGGGCCGTGGCCCCCGACGGGATGGTGGAGCACGAGCTTTGCCCGGTGTTCTTCGCCCACCTGGACGGCGCCCCCGAACCACCGCCAACCCCCGACCCCCACGAGGTGGCCGACTGGCGCTGGGTCCCCTGGCCGGCGTTCCGCACCGTCGCCGCCACCGCCCCCTGGGCCCTCAGCCCCTGGTCGGTCGAACAAGTCCACCACCTACCCCCATGAACTGGCCGGCAGGGCGGCCGCCGGTGCAGCGAGGTCGGCGCAACCGGCTGGACCTTCGTTGCGTGTAGGTGGGCATGAGCGGCGACGACCCCGACTTCCTGGAGTTCTTCGCCGGCGAGTTCTGGCCCCTGCGGCGGGTCGGGTTCCTGCTCACCGGCGACTGGGGCCAGGCCGAGGAGCTGGCCCAGGAGGCCATGGCCCGCACCTGGGCGGCCTGGCCGAGGGTCCGCGGCTACGACCGCCCGGCCGCGTTCGCCCGTAGGGTCCTGCTCAACCGCCACCGCTCCCTGCTGCGCCGGGCCGTGGTCGAGGCCCGCCACCGCCTGGCCAGCCGCCCCGAGGGCCACCAGCCCGACTTCAGCGGCGACGACCTGGTCCTGTGGCAGGCCCTGCGGCGGCTCCCGGACCGCCAGCGGGAGGCGATCGTCCTGCGCTTCTACCTGGACCTGCCCGAGGCCGAGGTCGCCCGCCTCCTGGGCGTCCCGACCGGCACGGTCAAGTCCTGGACCCACCGCGGCCTGGCCCAGCTGCGCAGCCGGCTCGGTCCCACCTACGCCGCCGAGCGCCTCACCGGCGGCACGACCGCGGAGGCCGACCCATGACCATCGAGGACCGGGTCCGCCGGGTCCTGGCCGACGCCGCCGCCGGCGAGCCGCCCCCGAAGGCCGCCCCGCTGGCCGCCGTCCGGCGCCGCCGGCGCCGCCGGCCGCTGCTGGCCGGCGCCGCCGCCCTGGTCCTGGTCGTGGCCGCCGTGGCCGGCCTGGTCGCGGTCCGGTCGGGCCAGCGCCCGCTCCCCTCCACCGACCCCACCGCCGGCTGGAAGCTCTACAGCGACACCGCCCGCAACCTCCGGTTCCGCTACCCGCCCGACTGGGTGATGCGCGAGCGTCAGCCGGGCTGGTGGAGGGTCGCCCCGCCCGGCCAGGCCGCCGGGATGCTGAAGGACCAGCCGCCGTTCGCGGTCGGGATCCGCGCCAGCGCCGCCGGCTACTACCTGGGCGAACAGACCGGCGCGGACCTGGCCCGAGGCCGGCTGGCCAGCGGGCTGGCCTATGTCGTCGCCGACGAGTCGGGGAAGATCGAGGCGCCGCCGGGGGAGAAGGCGCCCGTGCTGTCGCGGCAACGGGCCTACACGATCGACTGGGGCCGCGCCTGCGCCGGCGGCGGCGCCGGCTCGGGCTGCCCGACCCAGGTGGTGCGGGCCGGCGTGTCGGCCTACCCGCCCGACTCGCCGCTGTGGGACCGCCACCTGGCCGCCGGCCAGGCCATCGTCGGGTCGATCGCGCCGATCACCCCGCTGCCGCCGTCCTCCGGCGACCGGACCCGGCCCGCCTGCCGCCCCGACCAGTGGCGGCTGTTCCACCCCGGCGGCTGGTCCTACCAGGACCTGGCCCAGCGCTATGTGCTGGAGGGTGGGTTCAAGTTCCTCGGCGGGCCGCCCTGCCACCTGGCCCTGGCGTTGCGGCTCGACGTCGAGAAGCCGGCCGGCCACCCGCTGCCGCTGCCGGGAAACCCTTCGAGGACCACCGTCGAGGGCGACCTCCCCGAGGACCAGGACCCCAGCACCGCCAACGCCACCGTCTACCAGGGCAGCCCCCTGACCTGGATCTGGACCTGGCAGGAGTGGTGCAACAAGGGCCTGCCCCAGGCCAGCCTGCGCATCACCGCCGAGTCCGGGGCTGCCATCACCGTGCCCGGGCCGCCCAAGGCCAACCCGCCGGAGGAGCCCGAGACCGGCTGCCGCGACCGCGGGCGGCGATCCAGCATCGCGCCCTGGCCGTGAGCCGGCCGGCTACGGCACCTCGGTGGTGGCGTCGGGGTCCAGGTCGTAGCGCTTGATGGCCTCGGCGACCTTCTCGCGGTCGAGGTCGCCGGCCAGGGCGAGCTCCTGGAGGACGGCCACGGCGATGTTCTCGGCGTCGATCTTGAAGTGGCGGCGCAGGGCGGGGCGGGTGTCGGAGCGGCCGAAGCCGTCGGTGCCGAGGACGGTGTAGGGGCGGGGGACCCAGCGGGAGATCTGGTCGGGGACCAGCTTCATCCAGTCGCTGACGGCCACGATCGGGCCCTCGACCTCGGCGAAGGTCCGGTGGACCAGGGGCACCCGCGGCTCCTCGGTGGGGTGCAGGCGGTTCCACTCCTCGCAGTCGAGGGCGTCGGCCCGCAGCCGCTGCCAGCCGGGGGCGCTCCACACGTCGGCGGCCACGTCGAAGTCCTCGGCCAGCAGCCGGGCCGCCTCCAGGGCCATCGGCATGGCGCTCCCCGAGGACACGATCTGGGCCCGCAGCCCATGGCCGTCTCCGGCGGCCTGGTAGCGGTACAGGCCCTGGAGGATCAGCTGCTCGTCCAGGCCCTCGGGCATGGGCGGCTGCACCGACGGCTCGTTGTAGACGGTCAGGTAGTAGAAGATGTCCTCCGGCTCGGGCCCGTACATGCGGCCCAGCGCGTCCTCGACGATCACCGGGATCTCGAAGGCGAAGCTGGGGTCGTAGGTCACACACGCCGGGTTGGTGGTGGCGACCAGGGCCGAGTGGCCGTCCTGGTGCTGCAGGCCCTCGCCGTTCAGGGTGGTCCGCCCGGCCGTGGCCCCGATCAGGAAGCCGCGGCAGCGCTGGTCGGCGGCGCTCCACATGGAGTCGCCGGTCCGCTGGAACCCGAACATCGAGTAGAAGATGTACAGCGGGATCATCGGCTCGCCGAAGGTGGCGTGGGCCGACCCGGCGGCCGAGAACGACCCCATGGCCCCGGCCTCGGTGATCCCCTCGTGCAGGATCTGGCCCTTGACGTCCTCCTTGTAGGACAGCACCAGGTCGCGGTCGACGGCGTCGTACTGCATCCCCTTGGACGAGTAGATCTTGAGGTTGGGGAAGAACGAGTCCATCCCGAAGGTGCGGGCCTCGTCGGGGATGATGGGCACGATGCGCTTGCCGACGTCCTTGTTGCGGAGCAGGTCCCTGACCAGGCGGACCAGGGCCATGGTGGTGGCGACCTGCTGCTTGCCCGAGCCCTTCTTGAGCTGGCCGTACAGCTCCTTGGCGGGCAGCTCAAGGGGGCTCGAGCGGTCGACCCGGGCCGGGACCGGGCCGCCCAGGTCGCGCCGCCGCTCCAGCAGGTACTTGTGCAGGTCGGAGTCTTCCGGCGGCCGGTAGTAGGGCGGGTAGCCCTTCTCCAGCGCCTCGTCGGGCACCTCGATGCCGAGCCGGTCCCTGAAGGTGTTGAGGGTGCCGCGGACGAACTTCTTCATCTGGTGGGTGGCGTTGCGGGCCTCGAACTCGCGGCCCAGCCCGCGGCCCTTGATGGTCTGGGCCATCACCACCGTGGGCCGGCCCTTGGTGTCGACCGCGGCCCGGTAGGCGGCGTGCACCTTGCGCAGGTCGTGGCCGCCGCGGTCGACGGCCAGGGCGACCACCTCGGCATCCGACAGGCCGTCGACCAGCTTGGCCAGCCCCTTGGTGTCGAACAGGTGCTCGCGGACATAGGCGGCGTCCTCGGCGGCCAGGGTCTGGAGCTCGCCGTCGGGGGTGGCGTTCAGCTTGGCCACCAGCTCGCCCGAGGTGTCCCGGGCCAGCAGGTCGTCCCAGAGGCGGCCCCAGACCACCTTGATGACGTTCCAGCCGGCGCCGCGGAACAGCGACTCCATCTCCTGGATGATCTTGCCGTTGCCCCTGACCGGGCCGTCCAGGCGCTGGAGGTTGCAGTTGAGCACGAAGGTGAGGTTGTCGAGCTGCTCGCGGCCGGCCACGGTCAGGGCGCCCTGGGCCTCGGGCTCGTCCATCTCGCCGTCGCCGATGAACGCCCACACCCGCGACCCGGAGGTGTCGACCAGCTCCCGGTGGGCCAGGTAGCGGTTGAAGCGGGCCTGGTAGATGGCGTTGAGGGGGCCGAGGCCCATGGAGACGGTGGGGAACTCCCAGAACTCGGGCATGAGCCGCGGGTGCGGGTACGACGACAGCCCGTCGGGCTTGTGCTCCTGGCGGAAGGCGTCCAGGTTGGCCTCGGTCAGGCGGCCCTCCAGGAACGCCCGGGCATACACGCCGGGGGAGGAGTGGCCCTGGAAGAAGATCTGGTCGCCGGCGCCGCCCTCCTTGCCCCGGAAGAAGTGGTTGAAGCCGACCTCGAACAGCTCGGCCGCCGAGGCGTAGGAGGCCATGTGCCCTCCGACGCCAAGCTCGGGCCGGTTGGCCCGCGACACGATGGCGGCCGCGTTCCAGCGCACGATCGCCAGCAGGCGCCGCTCCAGCTCCTCGTCGCCGGGGTAGTCGGGCTCGGCCGAGGCCGGGATGGTGTTGAGGTAGTCGCTGGAGGGGAGGGCGGGCAGGCCGACGTCCAGGGTGTCGGCGTGGGCCAGGACCTTGCGGAGCAGGAAGCGCGCCCGGCCGGGACCCTCGCGCTCGACGACGTCGCCGAGGGAGTCCAGCCAGTCTCGGGTCTCGTCGGGGTCGGGGTCGGGGAGCTGGTCCAGCGCCCCGCCCGCGGTGACCTGCTCGCGCTCGTCGCTCACCGTCGGCTCCCTGGGTCCTGGGGGGGTTCGTCCTCTCCAACCCTTACCTTAGTCGCCGACGCCGACCACTACCATGACCGGCGTGACCGAGGTGCTCTGGCTGGGAACGCTGCTCGGCGTCGGGTCGGCGCTGGCGGTCGGGCCCATCTTCGTGGTGATCGTCCAGCAGGCCGCGACCAGCGGATTCGGGGCCAGCTTCCGGGTCATCCTGGGGTCGGCCACCGCCGACCTGATCCTGCTCGTCCCGGCCCTCGCCTTCGCCTGGCTGATCCGGTCGCTGGACTCGGGTTCGCGGTGGGTCGGGGCGGTCGGCTCCCTGTTCCTGCTGTACCTGGCCTGGCAGGCGGCCCGCGACGCCCTGGCCCTGTGGCGCGAGCGCCGCCCGGCGGCCGCCGGCGGCCGCTGGGCGTTCTGGAAGGGCGTCGCCGGCAACCTGGCCAACCCGCTCACCTGGACCTTCTGGCTGGCCACGGGCACCCCGGCGATGCTGGCGGCCCGCCGGGCCGGCGGCGCGGCCGGGCTGGTGGCCTTCACCTGCGTCTGGTTCCTGGTCGCCTGCGGGCTGGAGTCGGTGATCGCCCTGGCCGTGGCCCGCTCCCACCGGCTGGTCGGGGCCCGCGGCCAGGCCGGGCTGACGGCCGTGTCGGCGCTGGCGTTCCTCTGCCTGGCCGCGACCCTGCTCGCCCGCGACGTCCTGCCCGGCCTCGGCTAGGGTGCCGGCTGCGGCTGGCGGCGGCGGGCGCCGGCCAGCTGGGCCAGCACCACCCCCGCCACCACCAGGGCGGCGCCGGCCAGCTGGGCCAGGGTGAGCCGCTGACCCAGCAGCAGCCAGGCGAAGGCGGCCGCGAACACCGGCTCGGAGGTGGCGGCGATCCCGGCGGTGGCGGCGCTGATCAGCCGCACCGCCCCCACGGCCAGGGCGAACGGCACCAGGGTGCCGACCAGGCCGACCCCGACCACGGCGGCGGCCACCCGCGGGTCGGCCAGCCGGCCCAGCGGCCACGACCACCAGGGCGCGGCCACCGCCCAGATGGCCACCGCCACCAGGAACCCCCACAGCAGGGTGGTCGCCGGCTCGGCCCCGCGCCGGCCGGCCAGCTCGGCCGCCAGCAGGTAGGCGGCGAACAGCACCGCCGACCCCAGCCCGGCGGCCAGCCCGGGCAGGTCGAGGGACCCCAGCCCCTCCAGGGCCCGGCTCACCAGCACCGCCCCGGCCAGGGTCAGCCCGGCCGCGACCCAGGCCAGCCGCGCCGGCCGAGAGGTGGCGGTGTCCCTGGCCAGCAGGGTGGTGGCGGCGACCAGGATGGCCGGGCCGGTGTACTGGAGGGCCACCGCCACCCCGACCGCCAGGTGCTCGATGGCCAGGTAGTAGGTGAGGTTGACCGCGGCCACGCAGGCCCCGAACCCGGCCAGGGCCGGCCAGGCCCCCGGCGGCGGCCGCAGCAGCCCCGGCCGCCGCCAGGCCAGCACCGGCGCCAGGGCGACCAGCGCCACCGCCACCCGCGCCTCGGCCAGCCGCACCGGCGGCACCCCCCGGTCGAACGCGAACCGCGCCAGCACCGCCGCCAGCGCCCAGCACGCCCCGGCCAGCACCACCCGCCCGATGGCGAGGGTGGCGGCCCGGTCGGGGCGGGTCTCGGCGGCCATGGCCCCAAGGGTAGGGGGCCGGCGGTCAGCGGGGCAGGAGCCGGCGGGCGGCGATGGCCGGGGGCGGGATGCCGTTGGCCAGCAGCCGGTCGTGGAAGCCCCGGAGGTCGCCGCCGACCCGGTCGCGCAGGGCGAGGATCTCGAGCTTGCCCAGGGTGTAGCCGAAATAGCCGGGGTCCCAGGTGCCGCGGACGGCCTCCAGGCGGGCGTGGTCGGGGTCGAGGCCGGCGGTGGCCTGGAACTCGGCGCCGGCCTCCTCCAGGGTCATGCCCTGGGTGTGCATGCCCACCGCGCAGAGCAGCCGGGCCACCCGGACCAGGGCGTCGGTCCGCATCGCCACCTCGGCCTCGGGGTCGCCGGCGCGGAAGCCGGCGTCGAAGGCCGCCTCCTCGCAGTAGTGGGCCCAGCCCTCGCCGAGGACCTCGCTGTAGAGGGCGGTGGCGACCCGGCTGGGCCCGGGGCGCAGGTGCAGCTCGTGGGCGTGGTGGCCCGGGTAGGCCTCGTGGAGGGTGCAGATGGCCAGGATGTGCGGCTCGAACAGGGCCAGCCAGCGCCCGGTGCGCTCGGCCTCCCATTCGGGCAGGGGCGGGGTCAGGTAGTAGCGGAAGGCCGACGGCGGCGCCGGGTCGAACGGCCCCGGGGCGTAGTGGAAGGCGAGGGCGCCGCGCAGGTAGGGCGGGGCCGGCTCGACCCCCGGCGGCTCGTCGCCGGGCAGCGACATGAAGCCGCTGTCGACCACGAAGCGGCGGCACTCGGCCAGCGAGGCGGCGGCCGCCGCCAGCAGCTCACCGGCGGCCGGGGCCTGCCTGGCCGCCCGCGCCCGGACCTCGGCCGGGGTGCCGCCGGCCCGGGCGGCCGCCTCCCGCTGGGCGGTCAGCTGCCGGTCGGCCTCGGCCCGGCCCCGGGCCAGCAGCCGCGCCGGGTCGAGGGCGGTGCCGGTGCGGACCCGCACCAGCTCGGCGAAGTCGGCCGGCCCCCACGGCTCCAGCGGCGGCCCGTCCAGCGCCGCCACCTTGGCCGCGTACCGCTCGACGGCGGCCGCGGCCCGCTCGGCCACCTCGGCCCCGGCCGCGCCGGCAACCTCGGTCCGGTAGAAGCCGGCGTAGCCGTCGAGCACCTCGGCGGCCGCCTCCCGGAACGCCAGCGGCACCTCCTCGAGCCCGGCGGCCAGGCCGTCGAGGGCGTCGGGGACCTGCTCCAGGTGCCGGCGCAGCGCCTCGGCCCGCTCGGCCGCCGTCTCCGGCGGACCATCCAGGTACGAGGTCACCCCCAGGACCCGGCCCGCGCACAGGGGGTCGCACCGGGTCTGCTCGCGCCGGGCCAGCAGCAGCTCCTCCTCGGCCAGGACCAGGGCGAGGTGGTCGCGGTCGGCCGCCTCCTGCTCGCCCGCCGCCGGCAGGCCGGCCAGGGTGGCCAGGTGGCGGCGGCGCTCGGCGGCCCGGCGGGCCAGGGCGGCGGGGGAGAGGTCGTCGACCCGCCCCTCGTAGCCGGGCAGCCCCAGGTCGCGGCCCTGGGACGGGAACGCGTCCAGCATCGCGTCCAGAATGGCGTCGAGCGTCCGGCTTGTCGGGCCTGTCATGTCCGGAGTCTGTCATATACTCGGCGGGTCCGGCGCCTCCGCCGGACGCCACGGGGACCAGCGAAGTCCGGTGCGAACCCGGCGCTGTCCCGCAACTGTGAGGCCCCGCCCGCCCGGGCGGGGACGAGCCAGGTCGCCTGCCTCCGTGGCCGCAAGCTCAGTCCTCGGAGGAAGGGCGGGTTGTGCCTCGGGTTCCTGACGGGCCTCGCATCCTCCGACCGAGAGGAGGATGCATGCGAAGGTCCCTCGTCCCCCTACTGCTGCTGCTGGTCCTGGCCCTGGCGGCCGCCGGCTGCGGCAACGACGGCGCCAAGTCGGACGCCGCCGCCCCCGCCGGGCAGGGGGCCGCGTTCCCGGTCACCATCGACAGCGCCGGCGGCAAGCTGACCATCGACCGCCAGCCCGCCCGGATCGTGTCGATGTCGCCGACCGCCACCGAGATGCTGTTCGCCGTCGGCGCCGGCCACCAGGTCGCGGCCGTCGACAGCAACTCCAACTACCCCGAGGAGGCCCCCAAGACCGACCTGTCGGCCTACGAGCCCAACGTCGAGGCCATCGCCGGCTACAAGCCCGACCTGGTGGTCTACTCCGACGACCCCGGCGGGCTGACCGCCGGCCTGGCCAAGCTCAACATCAAGGCGCTCAAGCAGCCCGCGGCCACCACCCTCGACGACACCTACGCCCAGCTCGACCAGCTCGGCCGGGCCACCGGCCATCCGGCCGAGGCCACCCGGCTGGCCGCCACCATGCGCGGCGAGATCCAGAAGCTTTCCGCCGCCAAGCCCGACCGCCCGCTGACCTACTACCACGAGCTGGACAAGAACCTCTACTCGGCCACCTCCAAGACCTTCATCGGCCAGCTGTACGCCCAGCTCGGCCTGGAGAACATCGCCGACAAGGCCGACAAGGACGCCAGCGGCTACCCGCAGCTGTCGGCCGAGTACGTGATCAAGGCCGACCCCGACCTGATCTTCCTGGCCGACACCAAGTGCTGCGGCCAGTCGGCCAGGACGGTCGCGGCCAGGGACGGCTGGGACCGGCTGACGGCGGTCCGGACCGGCGGGGTGGTCGCCCTCGACGACGACGTCGCCTCCCGCTGGGGGCCGCGGGTGGTCGACTTCCTCAGGACGGTCGCGGCCAAGGTCCAGGCCCTGGAGGCGGTCGGCAAGTGATCGTCGCCCCGGCCCGGCTTCGGGCCGGTCCGCTGCTGGCCGGGGTCGCCGGCCTGGCCGGGGCGGCCGTGGCGGCCGTCCTGGTCGGGCCGGTCCGGCTCGCCCCCGCCGCCGTCCTGGCCGAGCTGGCCGGGCGGCTGCCGGGCGTCCACCTCAGCTCGGGGCTGTCGCCGCAGGAGGCGGCCATCCTCTGGCAGCTGCGCCTGCCCCGGGTGGTGCTCGGCGGGCTGGTCGGGGCCATGCTGGCCATGGCCGGGGCCGCCTACCAAGGGGTGTTCCGCAATCCCCTGGCCGACCCGTACCTGCTCGGCGCCGCCGCCGGGGCCGGGCTCGGCGCCACCCTGGCGATCGCCTACGGCCCCGACACCTCCGGCTGGCCGGTCGAGCTGCTGCCGATCGCCGCCTTCGCCGGGGCGGTCGCCGGGGTGGCGGCCGCCTACGCCCTCGGCCGCTCGGGCGGGGCCAGGACCGCCACCACCCTGATCCTGTCCGGGGTGGCGGTGGCCGCCTTCCTCACCGCCATCCAGACCTACGTGCAGCAGCGGCAGTCCGAGACGCTGCGGGAGGTGTACGGCTGGATCCTTGGCCGGCTGACCACCGCCGGCTGGCACGAGGTCCTCCTGGTGGTGCCGTACGCGCTGGTCAGCGCCACCGTCATCCTGCTCCACCGGCGGCTGCTGGACGTGCTCGCGGTGGGCGACGACGAAGCCTCCAGC
>Ga0307278_10000989_pt1 | contig 14017 bp, 14 predicted proteins | sample ER_DNA_117_FD_194482 | JGI IMG/M metagenome (GOLD analysis project Ga0307278, IMG submission 194482) | Bulk soil microbial communities from the East River watershed near Crested Butte, Colorado, United States - ER_DNA_117 | ecosystem: Environmental > Terrestrial > Soil > Floodplain | place... | reverse complement strand
CCGGATGAGCACGAGCCGGAGCGTACCACCGCCGAATCTTGATAGGCTGGCGGGCCATGAGCATGTCGAGACGCCGCCTTGTCGTGGTCGGCGCCGGTTATGTCGGGCTCGTCACGGCGGTCGGGCTCGCGCAACACGGCCACACCATCCACCTCGTCGAGAAACGACGCGATCGCCTGGATTCACTCCGAAACGGCCGGGTGCCGATCCACGAGGCCGGCCTCCAGGATGCCCTCGCCGATGTTCTGGCGGCCGGCCGGCTGACCGTAGGATCGACCGTCGGGGCGGGGTTCGAGGCAGCGCTGGTCTGCGTGGGGACGCCGATTGGCGCCGACGGCCGGAGCGACCTCAGCCAGCTCCAGTCCGCGCTGATCGAGCTCGCACCGGCGCTGCCAGGTGGAGCGCCGCTCGTCATCCGCAGCACACTGCCGCCCGGCTCCACGACGCTCGCGGTCGAGTGGGCGGACGTCCCGACGAGCCGGATTTTCACCAACCCCGAGTTCCTGCGGCAGGGCACGGCGCTCGCGGACTTCCGCAATCCCACCAGGATCGTGATCGGCCGGTTCCCCGATGCCGACCCGGCCGCGCAGGAGCTCGTCCTCGGGCTGTACGACGGGATCGAGGCGCCGCGGATGGTCGTCGACGTCGCGTCGGCCGAGCTCATCAAGAACGGGGCCAACGCGTTCCTCGCGCTGAAGCTGTCGTTCGCCAACGAGATCGCCTCGCTGTCCGAGGAGTACGGCGCCGACGTCGAGGACGTCATCGCGGGAATCTCGCTCGATCCGCGCATCGGCTCGCAGTACATGCGACCGAGCTTTGGGTTCGGCGGCAGCTGCCTGCCCAAGGAGCTGCAGGCACTCGCGGCGGCCGGCGCGGCGCGAGGCCTGTCGATGCACGTGACGATCGCCGCCAGCGACGCGAACGCAGCCCAGCAGGCGCGGTTCGCCGATCGGATCGCGACCGTCGTGGGTGGGCTCGAAGGGCGGACGATCGGGTTGCTCGGTCTGGCGTTCAAAGCTGGCACCGACGACGTCCGCGACTCCCCTGCCCTCGCGGTCGCCGCCCGCCTGATTGCGGCCGGGGCGACGGTCCAGGCCTATGACCCGGAGGCCTCGGCGAATGCCGCCCGGGAGCTGCCCGATCTCCGGATCGCGGCCTCGGCCGCTGAGGCGATCCGGGGCGCCGACGCGGCCGTCATCGGGACGGAGTGGCCCGAGTTCCAGGCGCTGGACTGGGCCTACCTCAAGGACTCGCTGGCGCGCCCGATCGTGATCGACGGGCGACGGATCTTCGACGCGGCTGCGCTGCGCGCCCTCGGCCTCCGCTATGAGGCGATCGGGAGCCCACCGGACGACTCCGCCGAGGAGACGGCCGCCCTCGCCCCGGCCCCGGTCACATCATGACCAGGCCGCCGTCGACCCCCAGGACCTGGCCGGTGATGAACGCGGCTTCGTCCGAGGCGAGGAAGGCGACGGCGTCGGCGACCTCCTCGGTCGTACCGAATCGCCCGAGCGGCGTTCGATCGACCAACTGGGCCTTGAGATCCTCCGGGAGGTTCTCCGTCAGCTCGGTCAGGACGAAACCCGGTGCGACGGCGTTGCACGTGATCCCGCGCGACGCGAGCTCCCTGGCGGTGGCCTTTGTGAGGCCGATCAGCCCGGCCTTCGCCGACGAGTAATTGGCCTGGCCCATCTGCCCGGCCTGACCCGACACGGAGCTGATGTTGATGATCCGCCCGGCGCGTGCCTTGAGCATCGGCCGGGTGACGGCCTTGATCGCGTAGAACGCCCCGAACAGGTTCGTCTCGAGAACGTCCCGCCAGTTCTCCGGGCTCATCCGCATGATGAGGTCGTCGCGGGTGATGCCCGCGTTGTTCACCAGAATGTCGACCTTGCCGAAGGCATCAAGGGCGGCCTTGACGAGCGCCTCAGCGGCGGCCGGATCGGCGGCGTCGCCCTGGACGGCCAGAGTCTTCCGTCCCAGCTTCTCGACCTCGCCGACCGTGTCCTTCGCGGCCGCCTCATTGCCGCGGTAGCTGAACGCGACATCGGCACCCTGGCGAGCGAGCCGGAGGACGATCGCCCGTCCGATACCTCGCGAACCTCCGGTGACGACCGCGCTCTTGCCCGACAGATCGATCAACCCGAAACCCTCCTCCGCGGCCTCAGCGACCGACTGGCTGGCGGGCCGGCTCGGGTTCGCCCGGCACCACATCGTCGAGGGGCACGTCCACAGGCCCCGGTCGCGACATGATCTCGGCGAGGGCCTCCGGGATAGGGTCGACCGAGTCCCAGTCGACCGGCAATCGCACGTGGACGTCCTCCGGACGAACCGCCTCATCGGCCGACAAACCGCGGGTCGGGTCGGCCGTCCACTCGATCGTCACCGCGCCACTCGTGAAGCCGGCGCCGAACGCGACGAGGGTCACGTTGTCGCCGATCTGCAGGCGGCCCTCGTTGACGGCCTCCGCCAACGCGATCGGCACCGACGCGGCCGACGTGTTGCCATAGCGATCCAAGTTCACGTAAATCCGGTCCATCGACAGGTTGAGGCCCTTCGCAACGGCTTCGACGATCCGGATGTTCGCCTGATGGGGAATAAACAGGCCGACGTCGTCAGCGCTCAGGCCAGACCGTCGAATGGACTCGAGTGCGGTGTTCGCCATGGTCTTCGTCGCGAAACGGTACGTCTCGCGGCCCTCCATCCGGAGGAAGTGCTCGCCGCGAGCGATCGTGGTCGACGACGGCGGCGCCTTTGAGCCCCCAGCCGGAATCCAGATCATGTAAGCGCCCTGCGGTTCGGTCGTCATCTCGATCCCGAGTGCCCCCCCGGGCGCGTCGCTTGCCGAGAGGGCGACGGCACCCGCGCCATCGCCGAACAAGATGCAGGTACTCCGATCCGTGTAATCGAGGAACCGTGTCAGGAGCTCCGAGCCGATGACCAGCGCGTGCTTCGACAGCCCGCTCGCGATGTACGCCTGCGCGGTCGCGAACGCGTAGACGAACCCCGAGCACGCCGCCATGACGTCGAAAGCCGAGGCGCGCGTGTTGCCGATCGCCTCCTTGACGAGGGCCGCCGTGGACGGCATCCAGTAGTCGGGTGTGAGCGTTGCCAGGACGATCAGGTCGATGTCATCCGGCTGGAGACCGGCCGTGTGGATGGCGCGAAGACCGGCGACGGCGCCCATCGAGGCGGTGGTCTCGTGCGCCGCGGCGACGCGTCGCTCGCGGATGCCGGTCCGGCTCCGGATCCACTCATCGGAGGTGTCGACCATCCGCTCGAGATCAGTGTTCGTGAGTACCTGGCTCGGCGCATAGCGCCCCCAGCCCGTCACATGGGCCGAATGCGCCCGGCGGGCACCTTGCGTAGTCACAGCGGTTCCACCTCGATGAGTGGCTGCTTCGCTTTCACCAGCTGGCCGCTCTCGGCCACGATCCGGACAACCCGCCCGGCGAGGTCAGACTTGATCTCGTTGAACAGCTTCATGGCCTCGATGAGCCCGACGATCTGGCCGATTGCGACCTCGCCCCCGACCTGCAGGTACGGCGGCGAGCCGGGGCTTGGAGACGCATAGAAGATCCCGGTCAGGGGGGCTCGCACCGTCTGGCGAAACGTCCCCGGCTCTGATAGGGCGGCATTGACGCCGGGCCCGTCGGCCGGCCCCGCGGCCGCCGTCGGGACGGCCAATGCCACGGCCGCCGGCTTGCGCAGGACGAGCGCCGTTTCCCCGGATTCGACCTCGAGCTCGGTCAGGTCGCTCCGCTCGAGCAGACCCGCGAGGCGGTCGATCAGCCGGAGCAGCGACGCGTCCCCGGCGTCAGCGACACGGACCGCTGCCTGGGCAGGCTCCGGATCGGCAGGGACGATCGTGCCCGGGTCGAGCTCGTCCATCACGACTCCCACCGCCGGAAGATCAGCGCGGTGTTCTGTCCACCAAAACCGAACGAGTTCGACAGTGCGATGTGGACGTCCCGCGTCCCGGCACGGCTCGGGGTGAGATCGAGTCCTTCGGCGGCCTCATCGGGGTCGACCAGGTTGATCGTCGGGGGAATGCAGCTCGTCCGCAGAGCCTGGATGCTCGCAACCGCCTCGATGGCGCCGGCGGCGCCGAGGGTGTGCCCGATCATCGACTTGTTCGCGGTGATCGCGACCTTAGGCGCGTGGTCGCCGAAGATCGTGCGGATCGCCTGGAGCTCGGCACGATCGCCTTCGGGCGTCGAGGTCGCATGGGCGTTCACGTGGTCGACCTCGGTCACATCGAGCCCGGCCTTCTCGAGCGCGCGCCTTGCCGCCCGCACAGCACCGATCCCGCCCGGGGCCGGCAGCGTGATATGCGACGCATCCGCGGTCGCGCCGTAGCCGACGATTTCGGCGAGGGGCTCGACATCGCGTGCACGGGCGTGCTCGAGCGTCTCGAGAACCAGCACCGCGCAGCCCTCGCCGATGACGAAGCCATCGCGACCCCTGTCGAACGGGCGGGACGCCCCTTCGGGATCGTCGTTGCGCGTCGACAGGGCGCGCATCGATGCGAACCCGCCGACGATCGATTCGTAGATTCCGGCCTCGCTCCCGCCGGCGAGCATCGTGTCGGCATCCCCACGGCGGATCGTCTCCCATGCTTCACCGATGGCGTGGCCACCGGTCGCGCAGGCCGAGACCGTGGTGAAGTTCGGGCCGGTCATCCCGAAGCTGATCGCGACCTGGCCGGCTCCGACGTTGGGGATCCCCATCGGAATGAAGAACGGGCTGATCCGGTCCGGTCCGCGGGTGGCGCTGATAGAGATGCCCTCGACGAGCGTACCCACCCCGCCGAGACCGGTCCCGAGGATCACGCCGGTTCGTTCGGCTTCCTCGCCCTCGAGCCGCGCCGGCAGGCCGGCCCGGTCCATCGCCTCCCGCGAAGCGACGAGCCCGAAGGCGATGTAGCGGTCCGTCCGGCGCTGCTCCTTGCGATCGAGGACGCGCGACGCATCGAAGCCCCGCACTTCGCCCGCGATCTGCGACGAAATCCGGCCCGGGTCGAAGGCCTCGATCCGGCGGATGCCCGAGCGCCCGGCGACCAGCGCATCCCAGAAGCTCGGCAGATCGTTGCCGATCGCGGTGAGGGTTCCCATCCCGGTGACGACCACGCGCGGAACTGTCACCGTCCCGCCTCCCGGTTGGTCAGGACGAGTGCAGCGCGAGGCGGCGGCGAGCACGTGAGCGAGCGGGTCATCGGACAAGCTTCCCGGTCCGGACCGTGGCAGCGCGATAGACGTCGCCCGCGAGGCCCCGCTCGGAGATCGCAGTCGCGACCGTGAGGGCGTCGAACGCTGTGCGCCTGATCTCGGCCGTGACCTCCTCGCCGTCGATCTCGACGAGCGCCCACGAGGCGGTCGGATCGCCGTCGAACGCGTAGCCGGCGCTGCCGTCGTTGACGATGACCTTGAACCCGAGGTCACGAACTTCCGGCACATGGGTATGACCGCACGCGATGACCCGCGCGTCGGTCCGGGCGGCACGCTCGAACACGACCGAGGCGTCGAGCGCCTGATCGAAGCCCTGCGTCTGGGATCCCGGCGACGCGTGGGTGACGAGGACGAGCATCTCTTCGAGCTGCAGTCGTCGCTCCGCCGGCAGGCGCCGCAGCCAGTCGACGCGCTCGTCGCCGAGCTGCTCGTGGGCCCACTCCGCGGCGGCACGGAATGAGTCGGGAACTCCCTCGGTCAGCCACGGGAATGCGGCCGTGTAGTCGAAGTCGGCGACCGCGACATCCGTGTTGCCCTGGACGACCATGGAGCCAGCCGACTCGAGCTCGCGGATGCCGTCGACCGCGGCCGCCGGCTCCGGCCCGTTCAGCACGTGGTCGCCGGCAATCAGGATCGCGTCCGGTTTGGCGGCCTTGATCTGTCTCCGGACGGCGTCCAGCGCGATCGCGTTTCCGTGCACGTCTGACAGGACGGCAATGCGGGTCATGGTGAAGAGAGTCCCGCTCGCCAGGGCGGTACAGCGGAAGGCGGCACCGAGAGTGCGAGCAAGCGCACTGCGTTGTGCGTGCGCGAGCGCCCGAAGGCGCCAACGCTCCGATGTGCCGTCATCGCGAGCGGCCTCATCTCAAGACACCCTCACCGGGGATGATGAAGCTGATCGTGGCCTCGCACGCGGTCTCGCCGTCGACGCTTGCGACGCCGCGCCCACGCCCGAAGCGCGACCCGAGCTTGTCCATCGTCACCTCGAGGCGGAGGGTGTCGCCGGGTGAGACCACTCGCTTGAAGCGGCATTCGTCGATTCCGGCGAACAGCCCGATCCGGTCACCGAACCCAGGCTGTTTCGCGACGTATACGGCCATCGTCTGCGCGAGCGCCTCCACCTGGAGGACGCCTGGGACCACCGGCAGGCCCGGGAAATGGCCCTGGAAGAACCACTCGGTGGCGGTCACGCCCTTGATCGCGACGATCCGTTTGGCTTCGGGCTCGTACTCGACGATCCGGTCGATCATGAGGAACGGCCAGCGATGCGGGATGAGGGCCTGGATCTCCGCTGTCGTGTGGACGATCGCCCTGGCCGACGGATCAGCCCGGCGCGCAGCCCGTTCCGCGGTTTTGCCAGTCACGAGGGAGACCATCCGTCAAGTTTGACCCGCTCTGCCGCCGTCGAGCGTGGAACTGATTGCATGCCTGCAATCGCGACCCTGTCGCTCGTCACACGCGAGCCGCCGCGGCGAGGAAGGCGGCGCTCCCGACGCGATCGAGCAGGTTCGTCGTGACTCGACCTCCGAGGAACGCCTCAGAGGTGAGCAGCGCCTGGTGGATCGACACGTTGGTGACGAGCCCGTCGATGAGCAGCTCGTCGAGCGCAGCGGCAGCGCGCGCTATCGCGCTCGGCCGATCCGGGCCCCACACGATGAGCTTGCCGAGCAGCGAGTCGTAGTAGGGCGGGACCTCGTAGCCCGCGTACAGGTGGGAGTCCATCCGCACGCCTGGCCCGCCCGGCACGAGATACCGCTCGACGATCCCCGCGGATGGTCGGAACTCGTGCTCGGGATCCTCGGCGTTGATGCGTAGCTCGACCGCGTGCCCGCGGAACGTGACGTCAGCCTGGCTGAACCCGAGAGGTTCGCCGGCGGCGATCCGGATCTGGGTTGCAACCATGTCGATCCCTGTCAGCATCTCCGTGACCGGGTGCTCGACCTGGATCCGGCAGTTGATCTCGATGAAGAACGGGTAGCCATCCTCGTCGATCAGGAACTCGAGCGTACCGACGTTCTCGTAGCCGGCGGCGACCACGGCCCGCAGGGCGCGTTCGCACAGGTCCGCGCGCGCATCGGCAGACAGCGCCGGGCTGGGCGCCTCTTCGAGGATCTTCTGGTGCCGCCGCTGGACGGAGCAGTCGCGCTCGCCGAGGTGAACGCCGTGGCCATACCGGTCGACCACGACCTGGACCTCGACGTGGCGGTTGTCCTCGAGCCATTTCTCGAGGTACAGGGAGTCGTCGCCGAACGCGGCCTTTGCCTCGGAGCGGCACACCTTGATCGCCGACTCCAGCTCCCGCGGCGATCGGACCATGCGCATGCCCTTGCCGCCGCCACCCGCCGATGGCTTGATCAGCACCGGGTAGCCGATCCGCTCGGCCTCCTCGAGACCGTGGGCGTCGTCGCGCAGCATTCCGTCCGAGCCCGGGATCGTTGGCAGGCCGAAGCTGCCCAGAAGCCGGCGCGTGCCTTCTTTGCTCGCGAATCTCTCGAGGACGGCCGGAGGGGGTCCGATGAACGTCAGCTCGTGGGCGCGCACGACCTCGGCGAAACCCTCGTCCTCGGACAGGAAGCCGTAGCCCGGATGGATCGCGTCACAGCCGGTCAGGAGCGCCGCCGAGATGACGGCGGGAGCTGACAGGTAGGATCGGCGGGCGTCCGCCGGGCCGATGCAGATCGCCTCGTCGGCGAGCTGGACCGGGAGGCTCTCACGATCGGCCTCGCTGTAAGCGACGACAGCCTCGATCCCGAGTGCGCGGCACGCTCGGAAGATCCGGATCGCGATCTCGCCCCGATTGGCGATGAGGATCTTGCGGAACATCAGGCTCCACCGCCGAGGCTGCCACCCGGGCGGCCGTCAGCGCCGTCGACGCTATCGACCAGTGCCGTGACGAGCTCGATGGCGATGAGATCCTGGCCGTACTCGACGGCGTCACCAGCCTCGGCGAAGCTCGCCCCGACCACGCCATCGGCCGGCGCCACGACCTCCTGTGGCACCCCGAGCATGTTGACCGAGCCGATCCGGTCGCCCGCCCGCACGCGCGTCCCCGGGGTCAGCTCGGCGCGTGGCTGGTAGATACCAACGGCTGTTGACGTGGCGACGACCCGATGGGACTCGCCACTCGCCGGTCGCGTCTGGACCTCGATGGGCCTGCCGTGCCCGACCGGGAGAGGGCCGAGCGAACCGCTGCCGTTCGAGCCGAGTGAGCCCGAAGACCCGGACAATGCGGGGGACGCGGCCGAGCGGGTCGTCCGATGACCCTCGGTCGCGGTCCGGGCATGACCGTGGCCCTCGTGCCCTGGCTGCGCTCGCGACGCCCGGTCCGGTGACCGATCCTGAGATCGACCCCGTGGCACGACGCCGTCCGCGGGACGACGCAGCCGGACCCGCCAATCGCCCTCACGGACCTGGATCTCGCCGAGCTGGGTCGCAGACAGCTTGGCCACCAACGCCGGCAGGAGCTCGTCGACCAGGCGGTCGATCGCCGCGTGATCCTCGAGCCTCGTGCCGTCCGACCGCGCGGAATCGGCCTCTGGGCGGTCGGGCGACTTCGAGGCCGCCCGCACAGGTCGGATGGGTCGGCGCTCGTTGGGCACGCGCTAGACCTCCTCGCGGGCAGGTGGCTCCTCGCGGCCGCGTCCCGGTGGGAGCGGCACACCTACCGACCATCGCCCCGGGTCGAGCAGGTTCCTGAATCGATCGGCGAAACCGGGTCGCTCGGGCTGGACGACCGGGGGCGCGGAGAGCTCAGTGTAGGCGCCCATCGACCGATAGCGTTGGTAGCGGCGCTCGAGCAGTTCGTGGATCGGGACATCGGCAAGGGTGGTGAGCTGGGCGGAAATGACGGCCTGGAGCCGGCGGGCCGTCTCGGCATGGTCGTCTTGCGCGCCCTGCCCGGGCTCTGCCACGACCAGGTCGACGACGCCGAGCTCGCGCTGATCCTCTGCCGTCATCTTCATCGCCAGCGCCGCGGCCGGCGCCTCGTCGGCGGTCCGCCACAGGATCGACGCGCAGCCCTCGGGGCTGATGACCGAGTAGACCGCGTTCTCAAGAGCGACGACGACGTCTCCGACCGCGATCGCCAGCGCGCCGCCGGACCCGCCCTCGCCAGTGATCACCGCGACGATGGGAACCGGCAGCCTGGTCATGAGCCCGATCGAGCGTGCGATCGCCTCGGCGATGCCGCGCTCCTCGGACTCGGGGCCTGGGTGCGCGCCCGGGACGTCGACGAAACTGACGATGGGCAGGCCGAACCGCGCACCGAGCTCCATGACCCGCATCGCCTTGCGGTAGCCCTCGGGATGCGGCATTCCGAAGTTGCGGCTGATGTTCTCCTCGGTATCGGTGCCCTTCTGCTGTCCGACGATTACGACCCGGCGGCCGTCGAGCCTCGCGAAGCCGGCAACAATCGCCGGATCGTCGCCGAAGCCGCGGTCGCCATGGAGCTCGATGAACTCGTCCGCCATGAGCTCCACCAGCTCCAGAGTCCGCGGCCGTCGCAGGTTCCGGGCGAGCTGGATGCGTGCCCAGACCTCGTCCTTCGGGTCGACCGGTTTCGTATCCGGACTGGCCTGCTCGCGACCCCGGCCGAGAAGGCGGTCAACCACGGTCTGTCTCGCGGGGCACGGTCGCGGCCGGCTCGGGCTCGGGCGCCGGTCTCGCCTCGGGCAACGCGTCGGGCGGGCGGACCGCCACCGATTCGGGTGCCACCTCCGGCTCGGGGTACCGGCCGTTCGTCTCGGGTTCGAGATCGGGGATCACCCTGTCGGCGATCGCGGACAGGATCGACCGCGGCCTGAATGACGGCAGGCCGGCTCCCGCCTCGACCTCCGCCTCTTCCTCGCGCGCCGGCTCGAGATAACGGAGCAGAAGCGCCAGGTCACTGCGCAGCTCGGAGCGCTGGACGACGCGATCGACGAAGCCGTGCTCGAACAGGAACTCCGAGCGCTGAAAGCCCGGCGGGAGCTCCTGGGCGATCGTGCCTGCGGAGACCCGGGCGCCGGCGAAGCCGATAAGCGCGTTCGGCTCGGCCAGGTTGACGTCGCCGAGGACCGCATAGGACGCGAACACCCCACCCGTCGTCGGATCGGTCATGACGCTCAGGTACGGGACGGCGACGGCGCGGAGCCGCTCGAGCGCGGCGATCGTCTTGGCCAGCTGCATGAGCGCGAGCGTGCCCTCCTGCATCCGCGCCCCACCGGAGGCTGACACGATGATCAGGGGCACCCGCTCGTCGTACGCGGCCTCGGTGGCGCGGGTCACCTTCTCGCCGACGACGCTGCCCATCGAGCCGCCCATGAACGCGAAGTCCATGACGCAGACCGCGATGCGTCGCCCATCGAGCCGTCCGAATCCCCAGACCGCGGCGTCACGCATGCCGGTCGCAACCTGGGCGGCGGCGATCCGATCGGGATAGGGCTTCTGGTCGACGAAACCCAACGGATCCACCGATTGAAGGCCGCCATCGCGCTCCTCGAACGTGCCCGGATCCAGCAGCTGCTCGAGGCGCATCTCGGCTGACAGCCGGAAGTGATGGCCGCACGACGGGCAAACGCGCAGAACTTTGTCCAACTGCTTGTTGAACAGCATCTCCTCGCACGACGGGCACTTTGTCCACAGGTCTGGCGGGTAAGCGTTCCGACGCGAGCGGAATGACGGGAGCTTGATCGGCATCAGTCGAATCTCCGCCGTGGAGCGCGGGAGGCGCGGGTGCGTCGCCACGCGACGAAGGCGGCACCGGCGATCGAGAGCGCGGCGGACGTGAGGGCGCCGCCGATCAGCAACGGGCGCGCCCGGCCGGCAATGTCGTCTCCGAAGATATCCTCGAATGGCTCCAGGCTGCGGGGATCGCTCAGCGGGAGGGGCGTCCCCTCGGACCCGGCGGCAGCGGCCAGGCGCATCGATCCTGCGGCCTCGGCCAGCCGGCGGGCCAGCCGTTCCTCGAACCTGAAGGACGGGTGGACCGGCACGAGGTGGCGCCGCAACTTCGTGGCGATCTCGCGAATGACAGGGTCGAGCCCTGCGTCAGCGGGCGCGTCGACGGCGGCCCGATCGGCCGAGAGGAGGCTTTCGAGGTAGCGGTCGGTCTGGAGCGCGTCGACGTCCGACCCGCGATCGAGGAACGTCATCGACTCCGGGTCGCCCGTGCCGCGGGCCGTCGTACGCCGAGATCGCGTGCAACCGCTCGCAACGAGCGATGGAGCAGGACGCGGATCGCTCCCTCGGAGCGGCCGAGGACGGACGCGATCTCGGACGTCGACATCTCCTCGACGAAGCGCAGGATGATCGCGCGTCTGCGGTCGGCCGGCAGTCGGCCGATCGCCTTCCACGCCTCGGCAGCCTCGTCCTGGCGGACGACAGCCAGCTCCACGTCGCCGCCGGCGGCGATCACCGCGGCATCGTCGAGCGCGGCGACGGGATGCCGGCGGCGGTGTCTGTGCTGGTTGGCGATGACATTCCGGGCGATCCGGAAGAGCCAGACCCGGAAGCTCGAAGCCTCGGCGCCGTCGGCCGCGGCCGCGCGTTCCTCGAACCGGTCCAGGCCGGCGAGCGCGGCCAGGAAGGTCCGTTCGGTCGCGTCCTCGGCCTCGTGATGATCGCCGAGCTCGTAGTAAGCAAAGCTGTACACCTGCGCGAGATACCGGCGGTAGAGGGGGTCGAACTGACTCGGATCGCGCCTCGCGGCGTCGACCATCGGCCGATCCCGATCGAGGCGGGTGATCGACGCGCCGGGCGCTCGTCTCTGTCTGCCCGTACTTCCCAACACCGCTCGCGCCATCCCGTTACACCCCGATCCGCGTCGGAACTTCGATCGGAGCGGTGCCAGCGAGCCGCAGATGGTGGATCTCGCCGGCGACGACGGTCCGCTCGATGCCGTTCTCGTCGACGACGAGCCCGCCGGTCGAGGGATCCACGCGCACGGCGGTCACGAACGCCACGGTGCCGTCCACGCCCTCGAGGCGAACGGGGAGCCCGTTCGTGTGCTGCCGCCGCTCCCACGCATCGGCATCGAACTCGCCCGCGCGGAGCAGCGCGACGCGCTCCTCAAGACTGAGCAGAAATTCTTCGAGGAGCTGCTCGCGATCGACCCGTCGTCCGCCAGCCAACTCCCGGAGCGATGTCATCTCGGTGGCAATGTCGGGTGGGAAGTCCGCCACCGCCCAGTCGACGTTCGTCCCGATGCCGACGATCGCCACGGGATCGCTCGCGCCGAGACCCGCCGTCTCACCGAGGACACCGGCGAGCTTGCGCATCCTCGGGCTCATGGCGTCGCGGGGCTCCGCCTCAGACCTCGGAGGGCTGCGCCGCAGGCTCGCTCGTGGTTCGTCGATCGCCACCAGGTCGTTTGGCCACTTGAGCCTGATCGCGCCGTCCGTGAGACTCGCGACGCGTTCGACCGCCTCCGCCATCGCCAGGCTCACGACCGCCCCCAGTCGCCACACGCGATCCGGCTCGAGCCATGACGGGCGGAACCCGAGCGACATGAGCAGGGCGGCATCCGGTGGCGCCTGCCACGTCCGACCGTCGCGGCCACGACCGGCGACCTGCTCATCGGCGACGGCGAGGCAGACCTCCGGGACGCCGTCGGCCAGCCACCCGGCGACGACATCGTTCGTCGAGCCGACGACCGGGAAGTGCTCCTGGCGGCTGATCAGCGTCGCTCCTCCCACGCCGCTCAGCCGGCCGCCGCGGCCTCGACGGCCTCGGGTCGTTCGAGCTCGAGTGCGTCCTCGGCGATGATCGTCGTGATCCGAATCTCGGAGGTCGAGATCATCTCGATGTTCACGCCGGCATCGCGAAGGGCCGCGAACATTCGGGCGGCGTAGCCCGGCGCGTTCTGGATGCCGGCACCGACGATCGAGACCTTCGCCACCGACGAGTCCGTCGTCATTTCGCGGAAGCCGAGCTCGCGCACGGTTGGCTCCAGGATGCGCTTCGCCTTCGGCAGCTCGACCCGAGGGATCGTGAACGACAGGTCCGTCGCCCCGTGATGGCCGACGTTCTGGACGATCATGTCGACGTTGATCCCCGCTTCCGCGAGCGGCTGGAACACCGTCGCCGCGACGCCCGGACGGTCCGGCACCTCAACCAGGGTCACCTTCGCCACGTTGCGGTCGTGGGCGAGTCCGCGAACCTTGTTCCGTTGCTCCACGAGCGGATCCTCCGTGATGAGCGTGCCAGGAGCATCCTCGAAGGAGCTCAGGACTTCGATCGTGACGTCGTTCACCCAGCCGAGCTCGACCGCCCGGGTCTGCATCACCTGCGCGCCCTGGTTCGCGAGCTCGAGCATCTCCTCGTAGCCGATGATCGGCAACTGTCGGGCGCGCGAAACGATCCGGGGATCAGCCGTGAAGATACCCCGGACGTCGGTGAAGATCTGGCACCTATCGGCCTGGAGACGCGCCGCGAGCGCCACGGCGGTCGTGTCGGACCCGCCCCGTCCGAGCGTCGTCATCTCGCCCTGACCGGCGGCGTGGGCGCTCAAGCCCTGGAACCCGGCGACGATGACGACCTTGCCCCGGTCGATCTCTGCGTGCACCCGGTCCGGCTCGATCGCGGCGATGCGCGCCTTGCCGTGGCGGCCGTCGGTCGTGATCCCGGCCTGGCCGCCCGTCAGGGAGATGGCCGGGATCCCCAGAGCGTGCAGTGCCATCGACACAAGCGTCGCGCTCTGGTGCTCGCCGGTGGCGAGGAGCATGTCGAGCTCGCGCGAGTCCGGTTCGTCGGTGATCGCGCCTGCCAGCGCCAGCAGCTCGTCGGTGGTGTCGCCCATCGCGGACACGACG
>Ga0307278_10000988_pt1 | contig 14019 bp, 6 predicted proteins | sample ER_DNA_117_FD_194482 | JGI IMG/M metagenome (GOLD analysis project Ga0307278, IMG submission 194482) | Bulk soil microbial communities from the East River watershed near Crested Butte, Colorado, United States - ER_DNA_117 | ecosystem: Environmental > Terrestrial > Soil > Floodplain | place: USA... | reverse complement strand
CGGTGCTCGTTCAACACCTCGGAGCCGCCGCCGTGCCGTGCCAGCACCTCGCGAAACGCCCGGTCGTACCGCGGCTGCCGGGAGAACGCCACCAGCTGCCGCTTCAGCTCACCCGCCCGATCAAGAAGAGCAGCATCCACCGCCATCAGCACAGCTCCGCCTACCGACGATCCGCGACCGCGCCACTCTACCGGTGAGCCCGTTCCGGTGAGCTGCCGATCATGGACGCGCCGGCCGCGCTCGTAGGCGAGTCGACCTCGCGCTCGTGGCGGCGCTCTCGCGCGCTGGAACGGGAAGGCGAGCTACCCGGATCCTGGAGGAAGCGGCTGCCGCCCCGTTGGCAATGGCGTGCTCGACCCTGGCTCGGAGGACCGCCAGCCGCTTCATGCCTGCTACGCCGGCCATCTTCGACTCCGCCGCTTGTGGGGGCAGGCGGTAAGTGCTATACGGTAAGTATGAGCCAGGTACAGGCCACGATCGCGCAGCAGCAGTTCGCCTTCGACACCGCTGAGGTCGGGCGACGGCTTCGCGACGTCATGCCGGAGCCGCTGGGGGAGCACTACGTCGTCGTAGCCGGCAAGCGGTTCCCGCCCAAGCAGGTGATCAGCCTGATTACCGGCCTTGATCGCGCCGATTTCAACAGCCACCAGGCCCGCCGCATCCTGAGCCGGCTGGGTTTCACGGTGGGCCGCCGGAGCCGGGGGACGCAGCTTGCGTCCTCGGCCAGGCGCGGCCCGCACCACGGTCGCGAAGCCGACCTCCTGCGGCCCTTCGCGGGTCGATGGGTTGCCCAGCGCGGACTCGAGGTGCTCGTGGCCGCGGACACGCCACAGGCCATCTTGGAGTGGCTCGAGCGCCACAACCAGCACGCCGACGCCATGTTCCGCGTCCCCGGCGACGAGACCGAAGCGACCGGTGTAGCGCCCGCATGAGGTTCCCGTTCAAGGAGCTTCCGGGGACCTCAGGCGACTACCTTCGTCCGGCAGTGCCAGTGACAGTCGAGGGTATCGCGCGCGCACCACAACTTTGCCTCTTGGACACCGGCGCCCTGCACAACCGGTTCGCCGCCTGGGTCGCCGACGCCGCCGGGGTCGACTTGACCGCCGCGGACGAGGAGCGCTTTGCTGTGGGGGGCTTCGTCACCGCCGCACGGCAGGCATCCGTGCAGCTGACCTTGGGCGAGGTGACCTGGGAGTCGTCGGTGTGGTTCTGTGACCCCTGGCCGCTCGCGTTCCACCTCCTTGGCCAGGAAGGGTTCTTCCGCTGGTTCGACGTTCGCGTTCGAGCAGCCATCTACGAGGTCGAGATCGAGCCCGAAGCCTCAGCCTGAATCCCCCAGGGGTTCGTACATTGAGCGCTGGCTTCGTCCGCGCAGCCGCCGATGAATCAATCGACGCGACCCCGTAGGGTGCAGATATTCAGACAGGACCCTTGAGCTGGGTGAGTTCCATCGAAGCTCGGGTTGCTACCGTGGCGCCTCTGGTACCCACCGCGGAGGCACCCGGTGCTGCCACGACCTGCCTACCTGGCGCTGTGCCACTCAATCCAACTGCTCGTGCTGGTGACCTACAGCGAGGCCGCCAAGGACCTGGAGATCTTGGGGCTCGGCCACCAACTCGCCGTGCTCCGCCGGCAGACTCACGCCCCAGGCTCGAGCCCGCCGACCGCGCCCTGCTTGCCGCCGTCAGCCGCGTCCTGCCCAGAGCCAGCTGGTCCTGCTTCCTCGTCACCCCCAGAGACGCTGCTGCGCTGGCACCGACGCCTGGTCGCCGGCACCTGGACCTACCCGCACCGTGGAGCAGGGCGACCATCACTCGCCGAGGACGTCCAGCGGCTCTGTTGCGTTCGCCGTAGGGTCGTCAGGGCGATGAGACTCCGGTCATGAGAACCGCTCACCGCTCCTACCGGTCGATCCCGCCGCGCTCTGCCTTCGCCGGCTTCCGCTTCCCGGCCGAGGTGATCGTGCTGGCGGTCCGCTGGTATTTACGCTTCGGCCTGTCCTACCGCGACGTCGAGGAACTCCTCACCGAGCGGGGTGTCGATGTGGACCACGTGACGGTCTATCGGTGGGTGCTGCGCTGCACGCCGCTGCTGGCCGACGTCGCCCGACCGTGCCGACACGCCGTCGGTGACCGCTGGCAGGTCGACGAGACCTATGTGAAGGTCGGTGGGCAGTGGCGCTACGTCTACCGCGCGATCGACCAGTTCGGCCAGGTCATCGACGTGTTCGTCTCCTCGCGCCGAGACGCCAAGGCCGCCCGTCGGTTCTTCGACCAGCCCATCAGCGCGACCAAGGTCACGCCCGTCGAGGTCACCACCGATCAGGCGCCGGTCTACCCGGCCGTGCTGGAGGAACTGCTGCCAGCGGCATGGCACCGCACCGACCAGTACGCCAACAACGGGATCGAGTGCGACCACGGGAGGTTGAAAGCGCGGCTGCGACCGATGCGCGGGCTCAAGCAGGACCGCAGCATTAGAGTGATCGTCGTTGGGCATGCATTCGTGCAGAACCTGCGGCGTGGCCATTACGAGCTGGCGGTCGAGGAGCTAGCGAACCGGCGAGTGGCCGTGGCGGTCGATGAACTGGCCTTGATGATTTGACGCCCGAGGAGACTACGGCTTCAGCCCGCCTGGGTCGGGGCAACGCAACAGTGCCGGCCATCCTCTCAGGCGCCGGTGACCGTTCACGTCGAGCCGGGCGGGTCCATGGCATCGAAGCGCAGGCCACTGGAGGCTTCACCGCGGCCGACGGTCTTGCGCCGGGCGAGCCAGAGATGCGTGGTGCCGTCGATCCAGCGGGCGAGCTGGTAGGCGCGGGTGAGGCGCGTGCCTTCGCGTGGTACCTCCTCCTCGCGGATGACGACCCCGGCACCGGGAGCAGGCGGCCGCAGCAGCCGGCCGCGTGGGGCGATCGGCTCCAGGGTTCCCTCCGTGGTGATGCGCGGCAGGGCGCCGAGGTGGAAGGTCATCGACGCGTCCGTGGGTCGCGCTCGTTGCGGCAGGAGCGGGAACCAGTGTTCGGGAACCTCGGTGCGCAGGCGGTAGGCGAGCAGGTCCGCCTGCTGCGCGGCAGGCGGTGCGCCGCCGGGCGGGTCGCCCTCGTAGGCGGCTTGGGCGCGGTCGGCCGGCAGGCCGTCGTCGCCTTCGACGGTGCGCTCCACGGCCCAGGCGAGGTTGGCGGCTTCGTCGCGCAGGAGCAGGACCTCTTCCATGGCGGGTCCTTGCAGGCCGCTGGCGAGCGCCGGCACGACCAGGAGCGATTCGCCTGGTCCCGCGCCGTCGGTGGACGCCAGGCCGAACATGGCCCATTCGGGAACGGGGCCGCCGAGCCGTGAGGTCGGGGTGACGCTGACCGCGCGCCCGAAGGTGTCGCGCACGGTGAGCCGGGTGATCTCCAGCAGCGCACCGACCGGCGCCTCCAGCGGAACCAGCAGCCAATCTCCACCGTAGATCAGCGCGAACTCGGCCAGCAGCATGCGGCCGAGGTCCTCCGGGTTGGCCTCGACCGCGCCGAAGTCGACCCGCGCGTCTTCGAACTCCCACAGCCGGGAGGCGGGCATGCCGGGGTAGGTGACCGCGGAGGGTACGACGGTGAGCGGTCCGATCTGGCTGGTACCGCCCGCCGGCGGGACGCCGGCGGGACCGCCGCTGGTGAACGAGTGCCAGTCCAGGCGTCCGTCGGTGTGCTCGGCCGAGGTGAGCGAGGTGCCGTCAGCCGCGGTCGCGGTGTAGGCGTACTCGAGCCGCTCGGGGATCCAGGCGGCGGGGGCGCCGGCAGGCGCGAGGACCAGCGCGTCGGCCCAGGCGAGCCAGGCTTCCGCGGCCGCCCGGACGGCGCCGGCCTCGGCGGGGTCGATCGCCGGCTGGGCGGGGAGCGCCGCCACCCCGCCGGGACGGCGCAGCGCCGCGGCGAGGTCGCGGTACAGGCGCGCGCCGTCGATGACGCGGCCGGCAACCACCGCGAGAAAGCGACGGCTGCCGGCATCCGGGACGTCGCCGGGTGGCTGGATCGCGTACGCCGCGCGGTACGCGGCGGCGTAGCGGCCGGCGCCGTGGGCGGCGAGCAGGCGCTCGAAATGCTGGCCGGCGCGGCAGCGCATGCGGGCGGTCGGCGCGGCGTGCACGTCCTCGGCCTCGAGGACCGCCTGCAGCGGCGCGGCTCGCGGGTCGTACGGCTGGGGCTCGGCGGCGCCGGACGGACCCAGGCGGACGCCGGTCAGCGGCGCGACCCGCGCGGTGATCTCCGCCAGGATGGCGCTGCCCACGTCCGCGTCGGCCCCCAGCTCGCCGAACTGCCATTGGCGGCCGAGCAGCCACAGCGGGTCGTGGGTGCGCGCTTCAAGCCCGGGCGCGAGGCTGGCGTCGGACGACCGCGGTTCCAGCCGCGCCCAGCGGATCGGCTCAGCGGCCATCAGCCGCCTCCGGGGGTGGCCGCCGCGACGCGCCCCAGGTCCGTGGTGACCGTCCCGGCGGCTGGTGCGGCCGCCAGGTAGACGGCCGGCAGGTAGTGCCCAAGACGCGGCGCCTCGGTGCCGCTCAGGCGTCCGAGCGTCTCGCTGCCGACCAGGCGCACGCGGGCGAGTTCGAGCGTCTCGAGCACCGTGGCCTCGAGCGCGGCGAGGCTCCAGAGGTGGTCCTCGGTCGGCGGGACCGCCAGCAGGATCGCCTGCGGTGCCCGCGAGCTGGGCTGGTCGACGTGGAAGCTGATCCCGGTCACCTGCGTCGGGTCGGGCACGACCTCGGTCCACTCGTCGACAACCAGGCCGGCGACGGCGGCTGCCGGGGCGACCGGGCCGGCCTGCGCGACGAGCGACAAGCGGCCGCCCGGGATCGAGGTTCCCGGCGCCGCCGGCAAGCCGGCCCAGCGGTCGCCCGGCTGGTGCGGGAGCTGGGCGACGCGCAGGCGCAGGCGCTCCGGGCTGCCGCTGGCCTGGGCGTACAGCAGCGCGGTCTCCAGTCTTGCGGCGCCGGCGCGCACATGCGCCGCGCGCTGCAACCAGGTCACCGCCGCCAGCTCGTCGCCGCCCTGCAACTCGGCGCTGGCCGCCAGCGAGGCGGCCAGCTCGCCGCCGGCCGCGGCCTGCAGGCGCGGCAGGACACGGAAGCCATCGCCGAGCACCGCGGCGATGCGAGCGAGGTCGCTGTCCGCGGCGCTGAGGGCCCGAGCGCGGCGGTCCAGCTCCGCCAGCGCTGCCGCCGCGCCCTCCGGCGCGGCCGGCACGCCCAGCCTGGCAGCCCGCGCAAGCGCGGCGCGCAGCACGGGGCTGTCGCCGTCCCCCAGTGCCGCCGCAAGCTGCGAGCGCACCGCCTCCAGCGCGCCGGTCGCCACGGCGGCGCGCGCGGCGAGATCGGCGTTGTCGATGCCCGGGCCGGCGGCCTGGCCGGGCGGCAGGAGGTCGCGGGCGACGAGCGCGCGGGCGCCCTCGAGCAGCTCGCGGACGGCGCGCGCGAGCTCGAGGAATTCGGTGAGCCCGAGGTCCCCGGCGCTCCACGCCGGGTCGCGCTCCAGCTCCAGCTGGGGCGCCGCGCCGTCGGACACGCCGGCGGGCCGGACGCGGGCGAAGTGGTCGAGCAACGCGAGCTCGATCTCGGTCGCGCCGGCCGGCCCGCCGGCGGGTGCCATCGCCACGGCGTCCAGCGCGGACAGCCCGAGCACGCCGAGGTCGGCCTCGGCGTGGGCATGCCCGCCGTCGGGCAGGGTGTAGCCGGCGCGTACGCGGACCCGTGCGGCCGGCCCCAGCAGGTTGGCGGCCCACGCCTCCAGCGCCGGCTCGACGGCGGCGCGGACCTGGGTGCCGTCCGTGGGCCAGCCGTCGGTATGCGCCGCGGGGTCGAGCAGCACGAGCAGGCGGTGCGTGACCCCGGTCCCCGAGCGGGGGGTGCGCACGACCTCGACCTCGGGCGGGGGCACCTCGCCGCGGGAGAGCGCGTCGACGGTCGCTCCGGCGCGCTGCGGGTTCCCGTGCACCAGCTGGTGGACGCTCTCGGCGACCAGCAGATCGCTCAGCGCGTCGACTGCGTCGTCGAGGGCCTGCAGCTCGGCGTTGATCCCCTGACCGTCCGGGCTGGCCAACGGGGGCAGGCCCGCGGTGGGATCGCCGAACGGGATCGTGCTGGCGTCCCAGCGCCCCTCCGCGGTGCCCGTACGCCAGCGGCGGCGCAGTCCGAGCCCGTCGGCGACGTTGCTGGCGCGGATCGCCTCGGAGACGGGGGGCTCGCGGTCGCGCACCTCGTCCAGCCGGGTGCGCGCCGCGGCCACGGCGGAGCGGGCGTCGTCGAGGTCGGACTGCAGCTGGGTGATCTCCTGCTCGAGCGCCGCAGCCTGCGAGTCGGCGACCGCGAGCCGGCCGCCAAGCTCCGCCGCCCGGGCCGCGGCGTCGCTGGCCAACCGGTTCGCCCGGTCGAGCGAGAGTACCAGCGCCCGCAGCTCCTGGTTCGCCGCCTCGATCTGACCTTCCAAGCCAGGCTCGCGCTCTTCCAGCAGTTCCTTCAGCGCCAGCTGGGCCGCTTCCAGGTTGGCGGCGACCTGCTCCGCGCCGAGCTGTGCCGCATCGAGCTCGGCCTGCGCCGTGGAGAGCTGGTCGCTGGTCGTCTGCCTGGTGCTCGTGGCCGCGTCCAGCTCCTGCTGCTTCTGGCCGAGCAGGTTCTCGACCTCGCTCTGGCGCTGGAGCGCGACGCTCAGGTCGTGCTCGGCCTGCGTGGTGGCGTCCAGCGGCGCGACGCCGCGCAGCGCGACGACGTAGCGCTCCAGCGCCAGGCCGGGATGGTGCTCGTGCAGGCCGCGCTCGACGCGGTAGCCGAGCAGCGCCCCGAGCGGCTGGCCCGCGCGGATGCCGTCGAGCAGGTGCAGCGCGAGCTGCACGCGCCGCGAGGTGAGGTCGAGCGCCAGGGGAGCATCGGCGTCCAGGCGGTGCGCGAGATGCCCGGAGCGCAGCACGGCGGCGGCCGCCGCCTGCCCCAGCGACGGCGCGTGAATGTAGCCGCTGCTGGCCGCCGCACGGTCCGGTGCCGGCCGCACGTCCTCGAGCACGCCGTAGCCGCCGAGGCGCAGACCCTGCGGCTGCCGGGCGCGCAGCGCCCCGAGCCGCCTGACGGCGTGCGCGGTCACCCAGGCGTCCAAGCGGTGGGCGGCGAGGTCGAGGACCCCGCCCGCGAGCCGAGCGAGCCTGGCGGTTGGCAGGCCGGACAGGTGGAGCAGGCTCTGCTGCAGCTCCAGCAGCTCCCCCAGTTGCGCCGCGGCAGGAGAGGACGCGCCGGTGCCCACCGCACGCACGGCGTCCAGGTGCACGCCGAGCGTCTGCGCCGGTGCCGTGACCCCGTCCAGCGGTGCCGCGAGGCGGTCCCAGGGTGTCGGCGCGGACTCCTCGCCCAGGCCCGGCTCGGTGCCCTCGCCCGGCGCGGCGAGCCCACGCGCCCGGACGATGCGCAGCGCCGAGCTCGTGTACGCCCGCAGCAGCGCATGCCGCAGCAAGGCGAACAGCAGGGTGTTCCCGCCGCCTGGCGGAGCGGCGTCGCGGAGGTCGTCCAAGCCGGCGGCCGCGAGCCAGTCGAGGTAGTTCTCCGCGGGCGGGAGCGGTGCGACCTCCGATTGCTTGGCAGCGACCAGCGGGCCGGTGAGCGGCGCCGCGCCCGGGTCGAAGACGGCCCGCGCGAGCGCAGGGTCCTGGGCGAGACCCAGGGCACGCACGGCGGCGAGCGCCGCCTGGCGCCGAGCGAAGCTGGCGTCGTCGGGCGCGGGCACCGAGAGATCGCGCGCCGCGAACGCCACCGAGACGGGGCTCATCGCCAGCGCCGCGGCGAGCACGTCGCCGATGTCCACCCCGGCGGCGATGCGCGGCACGGACAGGACCGCGGCGCGCCAGGCCGGCGCCAGCGACCGCAGCAGCGGCGGCAGGTCGGCGTCGACACCGGCTGGGTCGAGCAAGCGCCACAGCTCCAGCGAGGTCGCCGGGAGCACTCCGTAGGGCTGGCGACCGATCCGCACGCTCGGCAGCACGCCGCCGGCCGCCACGCTGTCGACGAGGTGGGCGCGCCCCGCGGCCAGCGCCGCGTCGGACAGCCCGCCGACGAGCTGGTCGAGCACGTATCCCCAGGTCACCGGCCACAACGCCACGCGCATGTGGCGCTCTTCAGCCACCGTCGTCGCGTCGGCGCCGGCGGCGTGGGTGAACGGGGCGGCGCCGACGCCGAGCGCCCGGCCGAGCAGGTCGCCGTCCGACCCGTCGCCGGCCGCGACCAGCGGCGCGCGCCGCTCGGCCGCCAGGCTCGCGGCGGCGTCGCCGTCGGCGGCCGTCCAGGCCGAGCGCGCGGACTCGGTGTTGTTGGTCGGCGTGCCGGGCAGCAGGAGCGCGAGCCCGTCGGTGTAGTGGTGGGCGTCCAGCAGCCCCGCCAGGCGCCGCGCGCCGCCGGCGGCGTCGGCGCTCGCGTGGACGCCGAGCGCCAGCAGCCGGTCGAACCCGCCGCTGTCCGGCGCGCCGAGCGCGATCCGCAGTGCCATGCCCTGCTCGACGGCGCGGTCGAAGTCGACCAGCCAGTGCGCCGCCGTGCCGAGCGGCGCCGTGGCGGAGTCGGCGTCGACCGCACCCGGGTCCGGCCCGACGGCGAGCGAGTCGGGGATCGGACGGCCGAGCGCGGCGAAGCGGCGCTCGCCGTCCCGGTAGCCCAGGACGATCCAGCGGTCGGGCAGGACGGTCGCCGTGGGCGCGCGCGTCCAGGTCTCGGCGCGGTGCGCTGGCTCGCCCGCGGTCGCCGCGTGCGCGATCCAGGCGGCGCGCCGGGGCCCGAAGCGGCCGGCCAGCAGCCGCCAGGCCTCCAGCGCCGCGCCGCCGCCGCCGGCGGCGCGCTCCTGCTCGAGATACCGCCGGCCCCAGCTGAGCTCGTCGGCGGTCAGCTCCGGCTCGTGCGCGTCGACGTGGACTGTGTCCGGGTAGATCCGCACGAGCAGGTCGGTGCCGCCGTCGTGCCGCTCGAAGCGGGTCTCCAGGCGGACCGGGAGCAGGGCGAGCGGGACGTCGGTGGGGAGCAGGGCGACCAGGTCGTCGGGGCTGTCGCCGGCCGCCAGCGTTGCCCGCAGGCGCTCCAGCTCGGCGCGCGCCGCCGCGGCCTGCGCCGGCGACGCCGCGGCCGCGAGCGCCGCCTCGGCCTCGGCGATGTCGGCGCGCGCGCTGGCGAGCAGGTCGTCCCAGGGCCGCCACGCGGCGGCGGTGCCCGCCTGCTGCGCCGCGATCTGGCCGCTCAGCTCGGCGGGGAGCGCCTCGACCGCGGCCCGGCGCGCGTTGGCGTCGTCGAGCCTCGCCTGGACCTGGGCCGCCTCCGCCGTCAGCGCCTCCAGGGCCGACTCGGCGGCGTCGAGCTCGGTGCGCGCCGCCGCGAGCCGGTCGGTCAGCTTATCGACCTCGCGGTGGGCGGACGCCGCCCGGACGCTCGCTCGCTGCACTGCCGTCGCGGCGTCCTGCACGTCCCTGCGCAGCGCCGCGAGCTCGCTCACCGTTGTGCCCGGGTCGTTTGCGGCCGCCTCCAGCTCGGCCTCGGCGGCTTGCAGCGCCTGCTCCGCCGCTGTGACCTCCGCATCGGCGCCTTCGGCGCCGGCCTCGGCGACGTTGCGCTGGGCGGCCAGCCCGTCGTGCGCCTGGCGCGCCGTGTCCAGGTGCGCCCGCGCCGGCGCGAGCGCGCCCTGGATGGCCGCTAGCCGCTGCGGCAGGACGGCGAGGTCGTCGCGCAGCCGGCGGCGCTCGGCCTTGGCGGCCACGAGCCGGTCGGCCAGCGCGCGGGCGTCGGCCTCCGCGCCCTGCCCGGCGGCGCGCGCGCTGGCGATCGCGGCGAGATCGATCACGACACTGCGCCGCCAGGCAGCAGTCGCGACGCGTGCATCGCGACGCGAAATGGCCGCTGGAAGCTCAGGCGCGCCATCCCAGCGGCGTCATGGCCCCACCCGGCCTGGAGCTCCGCGGCGGCCGACAGCAGCGGCCGCGTGGCGTCGGCGTGCCCGGACTGGCTCAGCGGCACGTGCGGCCAGGCGAGATCGTCCGGCGTCCGGGGAACGCCCGGACCGGCGACCTCGTCGAACCCGAAGCGCGGCTCGCCTGGGTGCTCCTCGAAGCCGAAGTACCAGCCCGGCCCGACCGGATCGGTCCCCGCCGCGGCCTGCTCGCTCAGCGAGAAGCCGACGAACGCGATGTCCGGGGCGATGGTGCCGCGGAACATCGGGGCGAGCCGTGAGGTGGGGTCGAGCGTGCCGTCGGCGTTGGCACGGGCGGCGAAGATCGTCGTGGCCGGGTAGCGGCGCAGCAGCTCGCCGCGGACCAGCAGGACGAGCTGGCGGTCCGCCCCGCGCAGGTGGGCGCCGAACGCATGTTGGGCCCACTCGGAGATCAGGGGGATGTCGGCGAGCGCCTCCGCGTCGCCGGCCTGGCCGCGGACATCCCAGAACTGGCGGAACGGTGTCGCGCCGAGGTCGGCCGGAAATTCACGCCACAACAGCTCGCGGCTCATCTCGTGATTCAACCCGACCATGTACGCCTCGATCACGTGCGGCGAGGCCTCCAGCAACATGACGCTGTCCGTCTCGACGTGCTCGAGGCCGGGCAGGAAGAGCCACGGCGCGACCTCCTGCAACCCCTGGTACATCGGCTCCGGGAACCGCGGCCCGGTGGCGACCGGCGCGAGCGGGTCGGCCCGCGTCCAGGTGGCCTCGGGTGCATCGACGCGCGTCCTGGTCCGGCCGAGCACCGTCGCCTCCGGCCGCAGGCGCTCCAGCAGCCGGAACTGGATCGAGCCGACCGGAAACGCCGGGCGCGCCTCCTCCGCCGCCGGCCGGGCCGCCATGCCCGGCGCCGCCACCATACCCGCGGGCACCCCGGGCGCGGGCGCCGAGGCCATCCGGTCGACGGCACCGAGGAGGTCGATCGGCGCCGAAAGGGCGCCCTGCAGGGCCCGCCGCGCCACCAGCCCCCTGGGGCTGGCGAGCCGCCGCATCGCCCCCGACACCACGGCATCCGGCACCCGGCTGGCTCGCAGCTCGGCGTCCACGGTCGTTTCGGTGAGCTCGAGGCGAGCGTGCGCCGGCTGCGTCAGCGCCAGCAGCTCCACCGCCGAGAGCCGCCGGAGATGCCGGTCTATGAGGACGGTGCCAAGCTCGCGGGCCATCTGGGAGCGGTGCAGCAGCGCGTTGACCTCCCGCACCGCGCCGGCCTGCTCCCAGGCGCGCGCCATCAGCTGTTCCTGGCGGAGCTGCACGACTCGCGTGCCCACAGCCGCGGCGGCGCGCCAGCGCGGGTCCAGGTTGCACTCGCGCAGCCATGCCGGCTCCCCGCCCGCGGGGGGCAGCGCGTCGGCACCCGCCTGGACCTGCCCGTAGACCGGCGCGGTGACCACTTCCGCCGCGGCCGCCGGCGCGGTCAGCAGGCGCTCGAGCGCCGCCTGGAACGGCCGGCGGGTTGCGTCCGGCCACGCAGGCGGCTCGTCCTGGCCGGGAAGGCGCAACGCGCTCTGCAGGCCGACGACGGCGCCGTCGGCCGCCGGGTCGAAGTCCGGCATCCCGCCGCCTGGCGCGGTGAGGTCGAGCCGCGGCGGCCGCGCCCGGGCGCCGTCCAACCTGCCGGGATGGAGCCTGCGGACCAGTGTCTCGAAGCTGCCGGCGGCGCCGGTGGTGAACTCCCACGAGTAGTACACCGGCAGCCGCAGGGGGCCAGCGGCGTCCGCGCTCCAGGCCGGGTCCAGGCGCGCCTCGTCCGCCGGCTCGACCGGCTCGCCGAGCCCGGCCCGCACGCCCACCAGGAACGCCGGCACGACACAGGCCAGGTAGGCCGTGTCCGGTTCCAGCCGCCGCGGGCAGACCAGGCGCGAGCAGGCGCGACCCGGATCGGTCTCGAGGAGCTCCGCTGGCGTGTGGCCTGCGCCGAGCCCCGTGATCTGGGCGTGCGCCCACGCCCACGACTGCGCCAGGTCAGGAAGCTCCGCGGCGGGGCTGGCGGGCGACGCGATCTCGAGCGCGGGCAGCAGGCTCCCGGGGTTGGGGTCCAGGCGCACGCCGTCGTGGCGGCGGACCGTGACGAGCACCAGCCACGGCCGCAGCCGCTCGCCGCCGGGCGCCGCCGGCGTGAACAGCCACGGCAGGTCGGCCCGGGCGAACTGGATCTGTGGCATGTAGCCGGGCTCGAAGCCGGTCGCGCCGGGCTGCGGGTCGGTGCGCACGACCTGGCGGGCGTCGAGCCCCGTGACGTCGCCCGGGCCGTGCAGGCGGACCGTTGTGGTCACCTCGCCGGCGCCGTCCACGCGCAGCCGGACGGGCAGGGTGACGCGGGCGGTCAGCGGCTCGGCGGGCTCGTCGCGGGTGGTGATCGCGCGGGCCAGGCCGCGTCGCACCCAGGGCAGGAACGTGTAGGCCGCGCCGGCCGGAGCGCTCATGGCGTGCCCCGCATCGCGAAGACCGACGCGTGGACCGGCGCTCCGCCGAGCAGAGCGGTGAGGACGTCGCCGGCGAGGGCGCTGCGCTCGGGCTCCGGCTCGGGCACCCCCGCCGCGGTGACCAGCTTCTGCTCGTAGACCAGGTCGACGCGCACCGGGGTACCGTGCGCGACGTCGCTCGCGCCGATCGTGGCGCCGGACGGCATCGCCTCGAAGGAGGCCAGCGAGAGCTTCTGCTCGTCGTTGAGCGCACGGAACTGGCCGGGGGCGAACAGGTCCCGCACGTTGGACGTCGCGGCGTCGGCGTCGCCCACGCTCGCGCCGGTGATCGTGAACCGCGCGGCCCCGCTGGGCACGTTCGCGCCGAAGCGCTCCAGGGTGCGGTCCAGCGGCGCGACGCGCTGGCGGACCTCGAGCGTGCCGAGCGGGTGGGCGAGCACGCCGGTTTCCGCGTCCAGCGCCCGCAGGGTGACCAGCGGCGCGCCGCCGGCCGGCAGTGGCGCACTCCACGCCCGCGCATCGGCCAGCGCTTCGAGCACCAGCGCGGCGACGTCGACCGGCAGCAGCGCCTCCAGCAGCTCCGCGGTTCCGATGGTGAACTCGAAGCCGACCGTGACGTCGAGGAACAGGATGGAGAACGACGCGCGGCCGCGGACATGCCACGGCTCCGGGCCGCTGAGCGTCAGCTGCAGCGAGATCGACAGCAGCGTGGTGCCGCCCGCCTTGATCGCGACCTTGGCCGCGATGTCGACCGTGAACGCGAGCGGCCGCCTGGTGGCCAGCGCGTCGAAGGACAGGAAGCCCGCGATCGAGAAGCTACCGGCCCTTGCCGAAAGGTCCACCCGTGCGCCCACCTGCAGGGTGTTGGAGGTCAGCGCGAGATACAGCTCCAAGCGCAGCTTCGGGTTGTCGCCGCTGGCCAGCGCGACCGCCACGCGCTCCAGCACCGGGAACTGCCGAGGAGCCACGAAGCGTGGGTGGAACCCGCCGGCGGCGAGCAGGAACGACGGCTGCGCGCCCCAGCTCAGCCGCATGGCCATGTTGCCGGTGAGGGGGAACTGGGCCAGGTGCGAGTCGACCAGGGTCGCGTCGACCGCCGCCTCGCGACGGTCGAAGTCCACCACTCCCATCAGGTCGACCTGGATCCGCAGGATCGCCTCGCGCTCGTCCGGCACCTCGGCGCGCAGGCGCCCCAGCACCACCAGGCGCACGGGCGCCGGGAACTCCAGGACCAGGCACAGGTCGATGGTGATCAGCGTCGGGGAGCCCCACACGATCCGTGCCGTGGGTCCGAGCACGTACCGGCCGGCGGCCGGGGGGAACAGACCGGCCAGGCCCGCCACCACGCGCGCGGCGTTGGCCACCGGGTCGGGCGGCGACAACACCCCGGCCAGCGCATCGCTCTTCAGCCCGGCACGCAGCGCCTCGACCGCGACCGTCCGGTTGACGCCGAGCAGGCCACCCACGCCCACCAGCTCGAACCCGAGGCCGAGCTGCAACGGCGGGATCTCGGCCGAGATCATCACCAGCAACGAGAACCCGGGCGCGCCGCCGGGGAGCTGCGTGGTGATCAGCCCGACGCCGGTGACGGCGATGCCCCCTCCCAGGTGCAGC
>Ga0307278_10000987_pt1 | contig 14036 bp, 9 predicted proteins | sample ER_DNA_117_FD_194482 | JGI IMG/M metagenome (GOLD analysis project Ga0307278, IMG submission 194482) | Bulk soil microbial communities from the East River watershed near Crested Butte, Colorado, United States - ER_DNA_117 | ecosystem: Environmental > Terrestrial > Soil > Floodplain | place: USA... | reverse complement strand
CACCCGTGCCCCCTGGTACCCGTGCTCGGCGAAGTGACGCATGGCGGCCTCGGCGATGGCCTCCCGCTTGGCCGCGGACCTCGGCTTCGTTGACTTCAGGTCACCGACCATCGTTCAGCCTCCGTCCTCCGTGATGCACACTTCTCGTTGTCCGACCGAGAGTGTCTGACCGAGGGTCACATGATACGTGAGACGAGGGCGCCGGAAAACGAGGAGGCCACCGAGATGCAGCGGACCCTCCCGTCGTCGGCCTACCTCTCCCAGGAGACGTTCGAACGGGAGCGGGAGCAAATCTTCGCCACGGAATGGTTCTGCGCCGGCCGGGAGGATCTGGGGTCCTCCGCGCCCCCTAACGACCTCGGCCGACAGGCGGCTCGCGCTCCGGCGTCTATTTGCCGCGTGATGCCGGTACCATGTCGAAGTCGTCGAATACGCCCACCGTGCCACCCTTGGTGTACTCGAAGTAGAGGCCGCCGGCGGGACCCGTCAGCGGAGTGGGATCGACGCCCACGACCACCTCGTTCCCGTCGATCTCAAGGCGGATCTGTGCCTGGCCTTTCCCTCGCGTGCAGGTCAGCCTGAGCGAGAGCGGCTGCTCGAGAGAGACGACCTCGTCGATGTGCTTGCCCTCTCCCATGATCTGCGGACCGGCCGAGGACAATCGGCCGATCGTCGCGTTTGCCCTCACCGGGTCGACGAAGCCGATGTATGCGCTCGAGAGATCGGGTCTGCCAGCACAGAAGAGTCCGATGACGGAAATTCCCGGTCCATCGATAGAAGCCATGGCCGTGACGATGACGGGACCGTTGAACCCTAGGGGAGAGGGAACCAGCGCTGCCGCGGGCGTCTTGTCGCCGACGACGAGCATCCCATCTCGATACTGCGCTATTCCAGTTGCATCCCAACCGGTTGAAGGATCGCTGAAGTCGTCGGCCAGCGACGAGGTCGGTGCCGGAGGAGAGGTGGACGCGTCTGGTATCGGCGACACTGAACTGGTGGGAGACGCGACGTTCGTCGGCGTCGAGTCCGGTTCGCCACCGCAGGCGACCGCGGCGATGCCCAGCACCGATACAAGCACCAGCGATGGACGCGCTTGCACCCCTCCAAGTCTATGTCCTGGCTCCCAGTGAATACGGCAGTCGCAGGGGTTCTAACTATCTCGCTTCCACCTCGGGCACGGCTCGCCAAGCTCGGCGCGAGGGACCGGGGCATCCCTGATCGGGAGGGAGCCACGACGTTCTCGTTCACCGGGACCACGGATCGGGCGCTGTTCCCCGGTTTGTCGGAGGACGAGCGCACGCGCCACAAGGGTGAGCTGATCTGTCCGAACCTCATGCTCAGCAGGTCGCCGGACATGTCACGGTGTTCACGTTGTGGCCCAAGGGTCCCGGCCGGACCGTGGCTGTGGACGTCTGGACCTGGTGGGCCGGCAGGATTGGCGGATCTGCGAGAGCGTGCAACAGGGGATGTCCTCTCGGGTGTTCCGGTTCGGGTACCACGCGCCGATGGAGGACCTGTCGCTCGACATCCGCCGGTACGTGGGCGAGCGGCCGGATAGCTGTCCGCCCTGAGTCAAGGGATCTTCAGCGGGCCTTCAGGCGGGCCACGATCTCGTCGTGGAGCACCCGGTTGGTCGAGACGACGCTGCTGCCGTGCTCGAGGGGTCCACCCTCGAAGGTGGTGACCCGCCCGCCGGCCTCCTCCACGATCACCTGGACTGCGGCGAAGTCCCAGGTGGCCAGCTCCCGCTCAAACATCGCGTCGGCCGAACCCCGGGCGACCAGCATGTGACCCCAGAAGTCCCCGAACCCCCGGCTCCGGCGAGCCTCAGCGAACACCTCTTGCAGCGATGGCGCGTACGGGCCTTCCAGGAGCAGTTCCACGCTCCCGTGGATTACGAACGCCCGGTTCAACCGGTCGGCCCGGGAGACCCGGATAGGCCTGCCGTTCAGCCGGGCCCCGCCGCCGCGCACCGCCTCATAGCGCTCGCCGAGCGCCGGGGCGTTCACCACGCCGAGGACGGGATGGTCGTCCACCGCGAGCGCGATCAGTGTCCCCCAGATCTGGATCCCATCGGCGAAGTTCTTCGTGGCGTCGATGGGGTCGACGATCCACCGCCGGCTGCCGCCGCCCTCCAGGCCCCCCTCCTCGCCGAGCACGGCGTCGGAGGGATATCGCTCCCGTACCCGCTCGCGGACCATGGCCTCGATCGAGGTGTCGGCCTCGGTGACCGGGGAGCGGTCCGGCTTCAGCTTCACCTGCAGGTCCGTGCCGAAGAGGGAGAGGGCGATCTCGCCGGCGGCGTCCGCCACCTCGTTCGCGAACTCGAGCTCCTCCTCGAACATCGAGGCGGACCATACACGGCCCCGCCATCCACCCGGACGGCCGCGCAACCTGCCACGCAGGGCGACGAATCCGGATTCTCCGGTACGCTCGCCTCGCCATGCAGACGACCGTCCAGGAGACCGACAAGCACAAGGTCAGGCTGACCGTCGAGATCCCCACCGACCGCTTCGGCAAGGACCTCGACGCCGCCTACCGACGGGTGGCCCAGCAGGTCAAGGTGCCGGGGTTCCGCAAGGGCAAGGCCCCCCGCAGGGTCATCGACGCGCAGGTCGGCCGCGAAGCGGTCGTGGCGGAGTTCCTGGAGGACGCCGTCCCCACCTACTACCGGGAGGCCATCCGGGAGAACGAGCTCGCGCCGATCACGGATCCCGACATCGCGCTCGAGCAGGTGGAGGAGGGAAAGCCGCTCGTCTTCACGGCGACGGTCGAGGTCCGTCCGCGATTGCAGCTGGAGGAGTCCGACTACAGGGGCGTTCGGGTCGAGCGGCCGCCGACCGAGGTCACCGACCGCGAGGTGGACGAGCTGCTCGACCGACTCCGGGACCGCTTCGCCGAGCTCGATCCGGTGAGCCGTCCCGCCAAGGCCGGCGACTACGTCGTCATCGACCTTCGGGCCACCGTCCACGGCGAGGACGTTCCCGAGGCCTCCCGGCCCGACTACCTGTACGAGGTGGGCTCGGGGGAGTTCGTCGAGAAGCTCGACCAGGAGCTGGAAGGCAAGCGGGCCGGCGAGATCCTGAAGTTCAACGCGACCCTTCCCGATCGCATGGGCGAGCGGGCCGGGCAGGAGGTCTCGTTCCAGGTGCTGGTGAAGGAGGTCAAGGCCAAGCGCCTCCCCGAAGCCGACGACGAGTTCGCCAAGACGGCCTCCGAGTTCGACACCCTGGAGGAGCTTCGCCAGAGCCTCCGGGAGCAGCTCGGCCGGAACAAGGAGCGGGGCGCCGATGCCGAGGTCCGGGACCGGGCGTTGCTCGCTCTGGTGAACACCGTCGACGTCGACCTCCCCGACACGCTGGTCGACGAGGAGACGGAGCATCGGGTCCAGCACGCACGGGAGCGGGCCGAGCAGGCCGGCCTGACCCTCCAGCAGGTGCTCGATGCCCAGGGGTTCGACGAGCTCCGGTTCCGCTCCGACGCCCGGACCCACTCCCTGCGGGCCATCAAGGCCGATCTGGTGCTCGAGGCAGTGGCCCGCAATGAGGACATCCAGGTGACGGCCGAGGAGATCGGGAACGAGATCGGAGTCCTGGCCTCGTCCCTGGGCCGGGAACCCAAGGACGTGGCCCGAACGCTCGAACGGACCGGTCAGGTCGTAACACTGGCCGGTGATATCATCCGCTCGAAGGCGCTCGACTGGATCGTCGAGCATGCCGATATCGTTTCGGAAGGCGAGCGCCGAGCGGCCGACCGGGTTTCCGACGAGACCGGGGAACCGTCCGAGCCTCCCCAGCAGGATCGAGCGGAGGAGCAGTCATGACCGAGCCGAAGAACTACCTCGTCCCCGTGGTCGTCGAGCAGACCAGCCGCGGCGAGCGGTCGTTCGACATCTATTCGCGCCTGCTGAAGGAACGGATCGTGTTCCTGGGCACGCCCATCGACGACAACGTGGGGAACCTCATCATGGCCCAGCTCCTGCACCTGGAGTCCGAGGACCCCGAGAAGGACATCAACCTGTACATCAACTCGCCGGGCGGCGACATCACGTCGCTGTTCGCCATCTACGACACCATGCAGTACATCAAGCCCGATGTGTCGACCATCGTGATGGGGCAGGCGGCCTCGGCTGCCGCGGTGCTCGTCCTGGCCGGCACGAGGGGCAAGCGCTACGCGTTGCCCCACTCCCGGATCCTGCTGCACCAGCCGCACGGCGGGGCCCAGGGCCAGGCCGTGGACATCGAGATCCAGGCCAAGGAGATCACGCGGTACCGCAAGCTCCTGGAGGAGCTCATCGCCACGCACACCGGCCAGCCGCTCGAGAAGGTGGCCAAGGACACCGACCGAGACTTCATCCTGACCGCCGACGAGGCCGTGGCCTATGGGGTGGTGGACGAGGTCATCAGCACCCGGAAGATGCTCCCCGAACTTGCAGCGGCGGCTGTCGGAAGCTCGTAGAATCCGTTCGAGGGGCCGGGTGAGGAACCCGGCCATTTCCTTCAAGGAGCTCGGAGGCGATGGGGAGGCTGGGCGACTCGGACCTGTTGAAGTGCTCCTTCTGCGGGAAGAGCCAGAAGCAGGTCAAGAAGCTGATCGCGGGCCCCGGCGTCTACATCTGCGACGAGTGCATCGATCTCTGCAACGAGATCATCGAGGAGGAGCTCTCCGAGACCTCCGACCTCAAGCTCGAGGAGCTCCCCAAGCCCCAGGAGATCTACACGTTCCTGGACGACTACGTGATCGGGCAGGAGCAGGCCAAGAAGGTCCTGTCGGTCGCCGTCTACAACCACTACAAGCGGATCCAGGTGGGGGCCAAGGACGGCGACGTCGAGCTCCAGAAGTCCAACATCCTGATCTTGGGCCCCACCGGATGCGGGAAGACCTTGCTGGCCCAGACCCTGGCCAAGATGCTGAACGTGCCGTTCGCCATCGCCGACGCCACGGCGTTGACCGAGGCCGGGTACGTCGGGGAGGACGTCGAGAACATCCTGCTCAAGCTGATCCAGGCCGCCGACTACGACGTGAAGAAGGCCGAGACCGGGATCATCTACATCGACGAGGTGGACAAGATCGCCCGCAAGAGCGAGAACCCCTCGATCACACGGGACGTGTCGGGTGAAGGCGTCCAGCAAGCGTTGCTGAAGATCCTCGAGGGGACCACGGCGTCGGTCCCGCCACAGGGCGGGCGCAAGCACCCGCATCAGGAATTCATCCAGATCGACACGACGAACATCCTGTTCATCTGCGGTGGCGCATTCGCCGGCCTGGAGAAGATCATCGAGAGCCGGATCGGGAGTCGCGGCATCGGGTTCGGCGCCGACGTCCGGCGGGTCGAGGAGAAGGACATCGGACAGATCCTGTCTCGGGTCCTCCCCGAGGACCTGCTGAAGTACGGGCTCATCCCCGAGTTCGTCGGACGCCTGCCGGTCCTAACCCACGTGCACAACCTGGACAAGCAGGCCCTGGTTGACATCCTCACCAAGCCGAAGAACGCGCTCGTCAAGCAGTACTGCAAGTTCTTCGAGTTCGACGGCGTGGAGTTGGAGTTCGATGAGGGTGCGCTGTCGGCCATCGCCGATCAGGCCATCCTCCGCGGGACCGGCGCGCGTGGCCTTCGGGCCATCATGGAAGAGGTCCTGCTGAACGTGATGTACGAACTTCCCTCGCGACAGGACGTCACCAAGTGCCTGATCGACCAGAACGTCGTGATGTCCGGGGTGAACCCGACGCTCGTCCCACGGCAGGAACCTGCGCCACGCGTGCGCAAGGAGCGGACGGCCTAGCCTTCCAGCTCGCCCCGCACGTTGCCAACCATCCTCTGGGATTTCGTGGCCCTCAACTGTTCGAATGTTGCGGTCGCCCGGTCCAGGGCGACCACTGCCTCGGCCCTTCGGCCCAACGGGATCAGCGCTTTCGCCAGGTCGACCGACGTCAGGGCCGCGTCGTACGGGGTTCGAAGCCGGTCGAATCCCTCGACGGCCCTCGTCAAGGTCGGGACGGCCGCCTCGGGGTCATCGGCGGCGAGCGCCGCGCGTCCCTCCAGTCGGTCGGCGTAGACCGACGGCGGGAGGGCCTCCGAGGCAGCCGAATAAGCTCGAGCCTCCTCGACGAGTGCCGGGACGTGCTCCCACCCTCCGACTGCGGCTACGAACTCACACCGCGCCTCAAGCACCTCGGTGGTGTGGACCCGCCACGCGGGCGGGAGGTGCTCGAGGAGGTCCTTCGCCGGGCCCACGTCGCCTCGCTCGACCAGGAGCATCACGAGCCACGGCAGCAGCCGCGCCGAGAAGCTCTGGGCCAAGGGGAGGAGGAGCCCCGTCAATCGGTCGCTCTCGACCGTGTCGCCGCGGCGCTCCGCGATGATCCCACCCGCGGCAAAGGCGTGGGTGGCGAAATATGGGGGATCGTCGCGGCGCTCGTCGAGCAGCTGTCGGAGCACATCCAACGAGGAGAGCGCCCCGTCCCAGTCGCCGAGCCGGTACCGGATGGCGGTTTCCCACGACACCATGTGGACCTGGGCGATCGGGAGCGTGACTCCCACGTGACGGAGCCCCTCCTCGGCCCGCTTCAGCCCTTCCTCGTACCGACCGAGCTCGTGCCCGGCCCACGCCAGGGCGGCGTACGCATCCCCGATCTCGAGCGGGTCACCGAGCTCGGGAAGGAGGCCGAGGCGCCGCTCCTCGATCGCCAGGCTTCGGGCGTAGAGCCCACGCGATGTCGCGTACCCAACCGCCGCGTCGTAGGCGCCGGATGCGAGATCGTGCATCCCAAGTCGGAGCGCCATTTCCGCAGCCTCCAGCCCGATGCGCTCGCGGTCGAGTGCTTCCTCCTCGTTCATCTCCGCGTCCGGAAAGGCGAAGGGCCACCCGGCCTCGATGCTCTCCAGCCGGACCCGTTCCTCGCTATCCCCCTCGGGGACGTGCGAAAGGCCCAGGTGCAGCAGTGGTTCCACTTCCTCCGGGCCCGTGTGGCGTCGCATGGAGCCAGGCCAACGAGTGGGAACCTCACACGCTCGGGCGCATAAGTAGGCGACCTTCGTGTCTCGGGAACCCTCGGCGCTCGCTGCGCGGGCCATGGCTGCCTCGCGGTAATACTTCCAGGCGAGGTCGCCGATGTAGTCCGTGAGGAATGCGTCACCCAACGCTTCCAGCGCCCTGGAACGTTCGCGCTCGTCGCCCGCGAGCCGGAGCGCTTCCTCTCCATATCGTTCGGATTTCTTGAGCACCTGCTTGCTCCGGCTCTCGCTGGAAGCAGCTACCAGGTGCTCGAACGCCTTCCGCCGAAGGGCCTCGTCGGGCGGTCCCGGCGACTCCTGGAGCGCGGTCGCGTAGTGGTAGGCGAGGAGCTCGACGAACTCGCGGGCGCGAGCGCCCGCCGTCTGCTCGATCCATCCCGCGACGGCCGCGTGCGCCGGCGCGCGTTCACGCTTCGGCAAGCTCTCGTAGGCCACGTCACGCGTGAGGATGTGCTTGAAGATGAACTCCGGTTCCCCGGCGATGGAGGAGCCGAGCCGGGACAGCACCAGCTCGCGGGCCTCGAGCTCTGCGAGGGTCGCATCGACATCGACGGGTTCCCCCAGGCCGCGGAGGGATCCCGGCCAGAAGACCCGCCCCACGACGGCCGCGGACTGAAGGACCCTCTTGGCGTCAGGCTCGAGCAGGTCGATCCGTGCGGCCAGTACCCCCTGGACCGTATCGGGGATCTCGACGTCCTCGATGCCGGCTGCCGTCCGCCACCGGCCGTCCTCGTGCACCAGGAACCGCTCATCGATCAGGTGACGAATGATCTCCTCGAGGAAGAAAGGGTTGCCTTCCGCTCGCTCCAGGATCCGGCCGCGCACGGTCGCGGGCAGGTCGTCGATGGCCAGGAGGAACCCCACCAGGCGTTCGGATTCCTGCGAGGTGAGCGGATCGAGGGTCACTGCCGTGTGGTTGCGACGTCCGCCCCCCCAACCCGGCCGGCGCGCTGTGAGCTCCGGACGGGAAGGGCAGATGAACAACAGCGGACCGATCGATCGTTCGGCAAGGTCCTCGAGCAAGTCGAGCAGTGCCGGGTCGGCCCAGTGGATGTCCTCCACGAGCACCACCACCGCCTGGGTCATGGCCAGCGCGGAAAAGAAGGAGCGCCATGCCGCGTGGACCTCGACCCGTACCTCCTTCGGGTCCATGCGCGAGAACGCGTAAGCCGGGTCTTCCACGCCGACGGTGAACGCGAGCGCGGCCGTCGTGCGCCCCGGGTCGATCGTCACGTCCTCGGTCAGCAGGTCGAGGCCGGCCTTCTGGATCCGCTCGAGGGCGATGTCCGAGGGATCCGTGTCCAGGACGCCGGCGTGCGCCTTCAGGATCTCCGCGAGCGGCCAGAACGTCACGCCCTCGCCATACGGCGGGCAACGCCCATGGAGGACGAGCGCCTGATCCGCCAGGTGATCGAGGAACTCGCGCGTGAGCCTGCTCTTCCCAACGCCTGCGTCCCCGTACAGCGTGATCAGGTGCGGTCGGCCCTCGCTCGCCACTCGCCCGTAGATGCTCTCGAGCAGGTCGATCTCGTCGTCTCGACCGACGAGCGGTGCCCGCAGTCCCGGCACACCTCGTTCGGGAAGCGTCGTGGTCTCGTCGAGGACCCGGAACGCGTGGACTCGCCTCGCCTTGCCCTTGAGATCGAGCGCCCCCAAGTCCTCGACCCGGAAGCCGCGCACCGCCCTGACCGTTCGTTCGGAGGCGATCACCTGTCCGGGAGCGGCGGCGGCCTCCAGCCTCGATGCGGCGTTCACCGCATCGCCGGTCACCATCGATTCGCCGGGCCGGGGTTCCGTGGTCGCGAGCACCTCTCCGGTGTTCACGCCGATGCGGACCTCGAGCGTCACGTCGTGGTCCTTCGCCAGGTCCTGGTTCACCACCTCCAGCCGCTGGAGCATATGGAGCGCAGCGCGCAGGGCGCGGGCTGGGTCGTCCTCGTGCGCGTACGGGACGCCGAACGCCGCCATTACGGCATCGCCGATGAACTTCTCGACCGTCCCGCCTTCGGCTTCGATCTCTGCGCGCATCGCCGCGAAGAACGCGTCCATCACCTCGCGCATCCGTTCGGGATCCAGCCGCTCGCCAAGGGTCGTCGAGCCCGTGACGTCGGCGAACAGGACCGTCACGAGCTTGCGCTCGCGCCCCCTTCCCTGTGCCTCCGCTACCGCGGACCCGCAGTTCGGACAGAAGCGAGCGCCACGGGGGAGGTCGGTACCGCAGATCGCGCAGACCGCCATGGCGGAGAGTGTATTGCCGGTGCGCGGGCACGAGCGTCCCGTAGACTCCGCGCATGACCGTGCCGGAGAAGCCCAGCATCGAGGGACTGGAAGCCACCTGGGGCGAGCGGTGGGAGTCCGCTGGCACGTATCGGTTCGACCGGTCGAGGTCGCGCCGGGAGATCTACGCCGTCGACACGCCTCCCCCCACCGTCAGCGGTTACATCCACGTCGGTCACGTCATGTCCTACACCCATACCGACGTGATCGCCCGGTTCCAACGGATGGCGGGCAAGATGGTCTTCTACCCGATGGGATGGGATGACAATGGCCTGCCGACCGAACGTCGGGTTCAGAACCACTTCGGCGTCCGGTGCGACCCCTCGCTTCCCTACGTCCGGGACCTCGACCCGGATGCGCTCGAACGACCCAACGGCGAGCCGGTCGCGGTGTCGCGGCCGAACTTCGTCGAGCTGTGCGGCCGGCTGACGGCGGAGGACGAGCGGGCCTTCGAGGAGCTGTTCCGCCGCCTGGCGCTGTCGGTGGACTGGTCGATGACGTACGCGACGATCGACGAGCGCTCCCGCCGGGCATCCCAGCGAGCCTTCCTCCGCCTCCTGACCCGGGACCTCACGTACCAGGCCGACGCCCCCACCATGTGGGACGTCGACTTCCGGACCGCAGTGGCGCAGGCGGAGATCGAGGACCGTGAGGTGAACGGGACCTATCATCGGGTGACCTTCGACCTCGAGGGCGGCGGTTCGGTCGAGATCGAGACGTCGCGCCCCGAGCTCATCCCGGCCTGCGTGGCGCTCGTGGTGAACCCCGAGGACGAGCGGTTCCGTGAGCTGATGGGCAAGCATGCGCTCACCCCGCTCTTCGGGGCGCGGGTACCGATCGTGGCCCATCGGCTGGCCGACCCGGAGAAGGGGACGGGCATCGCCATGATCTGCACGTTCGGCGACATGACCGACGTGATCTGGTGGCGGGAGCATTCGCTTCCGACCCGGGTCGTCGTGCAGCGCGACGGCACGATCGCGCCGCCGCGATGGGGTCAGCCGGGGTGGGAGTCGAAAGACATGGAGGCCGCGATCGCGGCGCAGTCGGAGTTGGCTGGGCTCTCTACTACTCGAGCCCGCAAGCGGATCGCCGAGCTCCTGGCGCAGTCGGGCCACCTGGTCGGCGCCCCGACCCCCGTCCGCCACGCGGTGAAGTTCTACGAGCGTGGGGAACGGCCCCTGGAGATCATCTCCAGCCGGCAATGGTTCGTGAAGACCCTCGAGTTTCGGGAAGAACTGGTCAAGCGGGGCCGCGAGCTCCACTGGCACCCCGAGCACATGCGGGCCCGCTACGAGTCCTGGGTGGAGGGGCTGAACACGGACTGGTGCGTCAGCCGGCAGCGGTTCTTCGGGGTCCCGTTTCCGGTGTGGTACGCGCTCGACGACCATGGTGAGCCCGACCACGAGCATCCGCTACTTGCTGCGGAGGAGCGGTTGCCGGTGGATCCCTCCAGCGATGTGCCCGAGGGTTTCAGGGGGGAGCAGCGCGGGGCGCCCGGCGGCTTCGTGGGCGATCCGGACGTGATGGATACCTGGGCGACCTCGTCGCTCACGCCCCAGATCGCCGGACGGTGGTGCGAGGACGACGACCTGTTCGGGCGCGTCTTCCCCATGGACCTCCGACCTCAGGGCCACGACATCATCCGGACGTGGCTCTTCTACACCGTGCTGAAGTCGCATCTGGAGCACGATTCGCTCCCGTGGACCAACGCAGCCATCTCGGGATGGGTCCTTGACCCGGAGCGCAAGAAGATGTCGAAGTCGAAGGGGAACGTGGTGACGCCCATGCCACTGCTGGAGCGTTACGGGGCGGATGCCGCCCGGTACTGGGCGGCGAGCGCGCGCCTCGGCGCCGACACCGCGTACGACGAGAGCCAGATCAAGGTGGGACGCCGGCTGACCATCAAGGTCCTGAACGCGTCGCGGTTCGCGCTCTCGATCGAGGCCACCGACGGGGTCGTGACCGAGACGCTCGATCGATCGATGCTGCGTCAGCTCGCCGAGACCATCGGGGAGGCCACCCGCGCGTTCACCGCGTACGACCATGCTCGGGCCCTCGAAGTGACCGAGCGCTTCTTCTGGAGCTTCTGCGACGACTATCTGGAGCTGGTCAAGGGACGGGCGTATGGGGCGCGCGGCGCCGACGCGGCAGCATCGGCCGTGTCGGCGCTGCGCGCCGCCCTGTCCGTGCTCCTGCGGATGTTCGGGCCGTTCCTGCCCTACGTGACCGAGGAGGTCTGGTCGTGGTGGCGGGAGGGCTCGGTGCATCTCGCACCATGGCCCACCGAAGCGGAGCTCGCCCAGGCGGCCGGGGGAGCGGATCCGGCGGTCCTGGACGTGACGGCCGCCGTCCTGGGAGAGGTTCGCAAGTTCAAGGCCCTGAACAAGCAGTCGCTGCGGGCCAGGGCTGAGCGAGTGGTGGTCCGCGACAAGCCCGACCGTCTGGCCATCCTCGAGGCGGTGGCGGCCGATCTCCGCGAGGCAGGCAACATCGAGCGGCTGGAGACGATCGAGGGCGACGCGTTCGCCGTCGAGACGACGCTCGCGTCTGCCTGACACGGCCATGCGATTCGAAGAGGCGCTGGCGGAGCTCGACGGCCGGCAACCGGAGCGCATGGTCCCCGACCTCGCCAGGATCTCCGCGGTGGCCGAGCTGCTGGACGACCCGCAGCTCACGTACCCGACGATCCACGTCACCGGGACGAACGGCAAGACCACCACGGCCCGCCTCGTGGCGGACTTAGCCTGCGAGCACGGCCTCATGGCAGGGCTCTACACATCGCCGCACCTGCACTCGGTGACCGAACGGGTCGCCGTGTGCGACGAGGCCATCTCCGAGGAGGAGTTCGGCGAGGAGTATGAACGGCTGCTGCCGTACTTCCTGCTCGTCGACGCGAGGGGTGAGCGGGTCACGTACTTCGAGGCGCTCACGGCGCTCGCGTTCGTGTGGTTCTCGGACAAGCCGGTGTCGCTCGGAGTCTTCGAGGTGGGGATGGGCGGCTCATGGGACGCCACGAACCTCGTGGCCGGCGATGTCGCGGTGATCTGTCCCATCGCCATCGATCACCCCGAGCTCGGCTCCACATTGGACCAGATCGCTTCTGAGAAGGCCGGCATCGTGAAGCCCGGCAAGGTGGTGGTGTGTCGGGAACAGCCCCCGGAGGCCTTCAAGGTGATCCAGGACCGGTGCGAGGCGTTCGAGGCGCAACTACGGTACGAGGGACGCGATTTCGCCGTTTCGGACCGCCGCCGTTCGGTCGGGGGGCAGGTCATCGGAGTTCGCGGGCTCTTCGACCGGTACGAGGAGGTTCCGCTCGGGCTCTTCGGTGAGCATGCCGCCAGGAATGCTGCGGCGGCGATCGTTGCCGTGGAGTCGTTCCTGGAGAAGGGCCTGACGCCCGACGCCGTTCGATCGGCGCTGTCGGCCGCCAGCTCTCCCGGGAGGTTGGAGGTAGTGGCTCGCCGGCCGACGATCGTTGTCGATGGCGCGCACAATCCCGCCGGGGCGGAGACGCTGGTGTCGGCCCTCACCGAGGCCTTCGGGTGGAGCCGGCTGCACCTCGTCATCGCCATCTCGGCGAACAAGGACGTCGACGGCATCGTAGCCGCCCTCGCCCCTATCGCCGACCGGGCGTACGCCGCGCGCAACGCCAGCACTCGATCTGCTGTGGGGGAGCGCGTTGCCCAGTCTCTGGCCAGCGCCAGGATCCCAGTGGAGGCCTTCGGCTCGGTGGCCGAGGCGCTCCAGGCGGCGAGGGATAGCGCCGGGGCCGACGACCTCATCCTGGTGACCGGCTCTCTCTATACTGTCGCGGACACGCGCCGCGCGCTCGGAAAGGCTCCCTGAACATGGCCGTGGAGTCGACGCTGCTCATCGTGAAGCCGGACGCCGTGCGGCGCGGGCTCATCGGTGAGGTCCTCCGGCGGGTCGAGGCCAAGGGGCTACGCCTCGCCGAGTTGCGAATGATCACCATCGAGCGGGTCACGGCCGAGGAGCACTACGGGGAGCACAGGGAGAAGCCCTTCTTCGACGAGCTCGTCGAGTTCATCGGCTCCGGACCGGTGGTCGTGGCTCGGGTGGAGGGTGAGCGCGCCGTCCCGGTCCTCCGCTCGCTGATCGGTTCGACCGATCCCGCACTCGCCCCGCCGGGGACGATCCGCGGCGACTATGGCCTGATCATCACCGAGAACCTCGTCCACGGGAGTGACTCGAACGAGTCAGCCGACCGCGAGCTGAAGCTTTTCTTCGGATAGCCCGCCATGGGGACGACGGCGGATCCCGTTGCCCACGTCCGCCGGTTCATCGAACGCCATCTCCCGGCGATCCAGACGCCGGGGGTTGCCATCGGCCTCACGAACCGTGACGGTGCGCTCGGTGTGGTGACCGCTGGAAGTGCGGACCTCCGCGCCGGCCAGCCGGTCCGGGCCGCGCACCGTTTCCAGATCGGCTCGATCAGCAAGTCGTTCACGGCCATCGCCCTTCTCCAGGAGCACGAGGTGGGCCGGCTCGATCTGCACGCGCCGGTCACCGAATACTTGCCATGGTTCGATGTCCCATCGCCGTCGGCTCCGGTTACCCTTCACCACCTCCTGACGCACACCGCGGGATTGCCGACCGGCCAGGACTTCACCGGCGAGGGCGTGCACGAGCTGTGGGCCCTCCGCGAATCGGGGCTCGGGTTCGCCCCGGGGACCCGGTTCCACTACTCCAACGCCGGCTACAAGGCCCTGGGCATGGCCTCGAA
>Ga0307278_10000986_pt1 | contig 14047 bp, 13 predicted proteins | sample ER_DNA_117_FD_194482 | JGI IMG/M metagenome (GOLD analysis project Ga0307278, IMG submission 194482) | Bulk soil microbial communities from the East River watershed near Crested Butte, Colorado, United States - ER_DNA_117 | ecosystem: Environmental > Terrestrial > Soil > Floodplain | place... | reverse complement strand
GAGTGGCTTCCGCCGGTGCTCGAGTCGCCTGCCGTCTCCGGGGCGACCGGCTCCGGCGTCCCCGTCGCCGCCGGCGCCGGCGACCAGGCGGCCGGCGCCCTCGGCGTCGGCGCCGACCGGCCGGGCCCGCTCTCGGTCGTCCTCGGCACCTCCGGCGTCGTGTTCGCCGCGCTCCCCTCCTTCGCATCCGATTCCCTCGCCCGGGTGCATGCCTTCTGCCATGCCGTCCCGGGCGGTTGGCACGCGATGGGCGTGATGCTCTCGGCCGCAGGCTCGCTGCGCTGGTTCCGCGAGGCCTTCGCGCCCGGGGAGGAGTACGCGGCGCTGACGGCCGGGGCCGGCACCTGGGAACCGGGCGCCGAAGGCATCCTGTTCCTCCCGTACCTCGCCGGAGAGCGGACGCCGCACGCGGATCCGCACGCGCGAGGCGCCTTCGTCGGGCTCACCCACCGGCACGACCGCGGTGCGCTCGTCCGCGCCGTCCTCGAGGGAGTCGCGTACGGGCTGCGGGACTCGCTCGAGCTGCTTGCGGCGCTCGGGGTTCGGCCGGAGGTCGGCCGCGTCTCCGGCGGTGGCGCCCGCAGCGAGCTCTGGCTCCGCATCGCCGCCTCGATACTCGGCATCCCGCTCGAGCGCACCGCGGTCGAGGAGGGAGCGGCGTACGGCGCGGCGCTCCTCGGCGGCGTGGCGGGCGGCGTCTTCGCCGACGTCCACGAGGCGGTGGCCGCCTGCGTCCGCGTCCGCGACGCCGTTGAGCCGGATCCCACGTGGAGCGAGATGTACGAGCAGGGATACTTCCGCTTCCGGGCCCTCTACCCGGCACTCCGACCACTCGAGGAGCGATCACGGCCATGAGCGTGACATGGGGGTTCTCAACGGGGGAAACCGTGTTTCCCCCGTTCGCCCCCTTCTCGAACCGAGAGACGCGCTCCCCGCGGTGTGGCGCAGGCGGGCAGAGCCCGCCTGCGCCGATGGTTTGCTCATGAGCGTCAAGTGGGGGTTCCTGTCGACCGCGAACATCAACCGGCTCGTCCTCGCCGGCGCGCGCCAGTCGGACCGCGTCGACGTCGTGGCGGTCGCGAGCCGGGACGCGGCGCGGGCGCAGGAGTACGCGCGCGCGAACGGGATCGAACGCGCCTACGGGAGCTACGAGGCGCTGCTCGCGGACCCGGGGATCGAGGCGGTCTACATCTCGCTGCCGAACTCGCTCCACGTCGAGTGGTCGGTTCGCGCGCTCGAGGCGGGCAAGCACGTGCTGTGCGAGAAGCCGCTCGACCGGCGAGCAGCGGCGGTCGAGCGGGCCTTCGACGCGGCCGAGCGGGAGGGCCGCTTGCTGGCGGAAGCCTTCATGTTCCGGCACAACCCGCAGACGGCCGAGTTGAAGGAGCTCGTCGAGCGCGGCGCGATCGGGGCTCTCGAGGTCATCCGGGCCTGCTTCAGCTTCACGATCGACAATCCCGAGAACGTGCGGTTGGCGGCCGATCTCGACGGCGGGGCGCTCATGGACGTCGGCTGCTACTGCGTCAGCGGCTCGAGGCTGGTCGGGGGCGAGCCCGAGCGCGTCTACGGCGAGCAGGTCGTAGGGCCCTCCGGCGTCGACGTCCGCTTCGCCGGCACCATGCGCTTTCCGGGCGACGTCGTCGGCCAGTTCGACTGCGGCTTCGACCTGCCATCCCGGGACGAGCTGGAGCTGATCGGCGGCGAGGGCTCGCTCTTCCTCGACGATCCCTGGCATGCCCGCACTCCGCGGATCGAGCTCCGGCGGGGCGGAACCACCGAGGAGATCACGACCGGTCTTTCCGACTCGTATCGACTGGAGCTGGAGAACATGACCGACGCCATCCGAGGCGAGGCCGAGCCGCTCCTCGGCCGCGCCGACGCCCTCGGCCAGGCCCGAACGATCGAGGCGCTCTACCGCTCGGCGGCAGCGGGAACGGTCGTGGCCGTCCGGTAGCGCAGCAGCGCTCGGCCGAGATCTCCGCCGGCGTTTCGTAGTCAAGCGCTCGGGGCCTGCGCCGCGCGACGGGGCACGCGTGGCGCAACCTCCGTCGAGTTGCCGTATTTTCGCGGCGACATGCCGTACTTCGTGCTCGAGGCTCTCAGCCGGTACCAGGTGACGTGCCTGGCGGGGGCTGCGGCCACGACCGGAGTCTGGCTGCTCGCGGCGGCCGCGATCCGGTTCGCGCGCCGCCCTCGCGAGCCGGAGTTCGAGGCGCCCACGCTCGAGCTCGGGCCCGAGCCTCCCGCCCTCGCCAACCTGCTCGCGAGCGACTTTCGCGTGACACCGGATGCGGTTCCGGCGACCCTGCTCGACCTGGCGGCTCGAGGTGTCGTCGAGATCGAGCGGGTGGACGTCGACACGTACCAATGCCGCCTCCGCGCAACGGCAGGCGAGACCCACACCGACTACGAGCACCGTGTCCTCGAACTCCTGCGGAAACGCGCGAGCGACGGAATCGTTCCGGCGCAGGCGCTCACCACCGGCCCGGCCGAGGAGGCGTCTCGCTGGTGGAAGGCGTTCGTACGCGAGGTCGTGGCCGACTCCCAAAACCGCGGGCTGTCCAGGGACATCTGGGATCGCCGGACGATCATTGCGCTGGCGGTCATCGCGGCCCTGCCCACCCTGCTTTCGGGCCTCGCCTTCGGGTTCCGGGGCGCAGCCGGGTACGCCGCTGGGACGGCCTTCGTCCTCGCCAGCATGTCCTCGCGCCATCGGCAGCGCGACACCCCGGCCGGCCTGGCGGCGGCATCGAGGTGGGCGGCGGTGCGCGAGGCGCTCGAGCAGGACGAGGCGTTTCCGGCGCAGCCGCCGATCGCGGTCGCGCTCTGGGAGCGCTTGCTCCCGTACGGGGCGGCTCTCGGGGTGGCAGCCGGTGCGATTCGGCCGATCCCGATGGGCGCGGAGTCGGACCGCCGGGCGTGGAGCTCCTACGGAGGCCGCTGGCGCCAGGTGGACATCAGGTACCCGCGTTTGCTCCCGCCGGGATGGGGCGTGCACCCCCTCGCCGCGCTCTTCGGCGCCGTTCTCGTCGGTGGGGCCGCCGTCTTCGTCCTCTCCGTCGCTGCCTCGGTCGTCTCGTCGTTCGGCGATCTGAGTCGAGCCGGGGTGCTGGTCGTCTCGGCCTTCTTCGCCGTTCTGTCCGCGATCGTGCTCGGCGCAGCCGTGCTCGCCGTGCGAGCGGTTCCCGACCTCTGGTCGACGAGAGAGGTGACCGGCGAGGTCCTCCGCCTGCGAGACCGCGGCTCCGACAAGCAGCCTCGCCACTACGTTGCCGTCTACGACGGTACGTCGCGCGCCATCCGCGCCTGGCGCATCAAGCCGGAGGTGTACGCGACCCTCGAGCAGTACGAGGTCGTCGCCGCCTTGGTGACACGGCATCTCGGGTACGTGCGCTCGATCGTCGCGGTGCCCGCCGGGCAGTCGTCCGGAAGACCCGGCGGCCTCGCGGCGTCTCGAGGGTAGGGAGACGCCCGTGCGCGCGGCACGGGCGTGCCGCGACGCAGTTGGTCGGGGTCGCGTTGGTCACGCTGGCGGGGCTCTTCGCCCTCAGGAGCCTGCTCACGGCCCCGGGGGCGGGCCACCTCGACCACGGGCCGTAGCGCGAGGGACGGGGTCGCCGCCGCCCCTCGCGCGTGCTGAAACGGCTGCTGATCCGACCAGTAGGCGGCGTCCGCGACCATCGGCCACTCGCGCTCCGGGTCTGCCCGGTAGAGCGGGTTCGCCGCGAACGCGGTGATCCGGGCGGAGCTGCCGACCGCCGCGCTCGGTGCGTGGACGACCATCGGGGCATCCGCGGCGGTCGGGTGTCGCGGCTGCCGCCACAGGCCGGCCGCGAACGTGCTCGTCGTGTCGCCGAGCAGCCTCGCGTCGACCGTCGCGCCGGCCGGCACGGACGAGAACCAGGTCGGCGGGTCCATGATCGCCGTGTCCTGGCTGGGATAGACGCCGACGATCAGGCTGTCCGCGCCACCGATGTTCGTCCAGTAGAAGATCCCGCTCTGGCCCTGTCTGGGACGTCGTCACCAGGCCGGGCAGCTGACCCGAGCGGCGGACGTGAAACGCAGTGTGCCGTCTCAGAACGCTCTGCGGCGGCGGCGGAAGAACGGCCGCGACTCGTCGGCCGATCGCTCGCCGAGCGCACGTGCCGCGGCGTGGACGTCGTCGGCGGCGAGGTTCGCGAGCGAGTCGGCGTCGAGCGGCGGCATCGGGCCGGGGGCGCGAGCCGCGAGGCGGAGCGCCTGTGCGTTCAGCGCCTGCTCGAAGATCGTGCGCGCAAAGCGCGCGTTCCCGAAACCCTCGCCACGCTTGGCCGAGTCGAAGACCGACCGCAGCGCCGCCTCCGCCTCGTCGTCGAACGCGTAGTCCTGGTCGCGCCCGAACTTTCTCGCGATCGCGACGAGCTCGTCGGTCGTGTAGTCGACGAAGGTGATCTCGCGCGCGAAGCGGGAGCGCAGGCCGGGATTCGAGTCGAGGAAGGCGTTCATCAGCCGCGGGTAGCCGGCAACGATCACGACCAGCCGGTGGCGGAAGTCCTCCATCCGCTTGAGCAGCGCCTCGATCGCCTCCGGGCCGAAGTCCTGCCGGCCCCCGTCCCGAGCGAGGGCGTACGCCTCGTCGATGAAGAGGACCCCGTCCAGGGCGCGACGGACGACCCGATCCGTCTTGATCGCCGTCGTGCCGACGTATTGACCGACGAGGCCGGCACGGTCGACCTCGACGAGGTGTCCACGACGCAGCAGGCCGATCGCCCGGTACATCTGGGCCAGGAGGCGCGCGACCGTCGTCTTGCCGGTTCCGGGGTTGCCCAGAAACACGAGATGCTGGGTGGTCGCCACCTCCGCGAGCCCGTGCTCCTTGCGCTGCGCCTGCACCTGGAGAAAGGCGACGAGTGCCGCGACCTGCTCCTTCACGTGGCCGAGACCGACCAGGGCGTCGAGGTCGCGCTGCAGCTCGGGCAGGCTTCGCGGCGCCTCCGTGCGCCGGAAGCCCTGCACCTGGTCGGCGAGCCAGTCGGCGGCCGGGTCGCCGGCAGTTGTCTCGCGCAGCCGCTCGCCGAGCATGCGGATGCGGTCGAGTGGGCCCAGCGCCATGCTGCGAGCCTACCGCCGAGGCGGAGGCACGCAGCAGGCGATAGGGCGTGATCTACGCCGCGTCCAGGCGTACGGGGCCGACTCGGCCGCGTACCAGGAGCGCCCCGACCGTTGCAGCCAGCTGACGAGGGCTGAACGGCTTCGCGAGGAAGTCGCTCGCCCCGGCACAGAAGGCCGCGTCGCGGTCGGCCCGTCGGACCGAGCCCGAGAGCACGAGCACCGGCACGCCGGCGACCTCGGGATCGCCACGAAGCTCCTCCAACAGCTCGATGCCGTCGGAGTCGGGCATGCGCCTGTCGAGGATCACGAGATCCGGCCGCGTGCTCCTCACCGCCCCGATCAGGTGGCGACCCTGCTCGATCTCGAAGATGCTGTAGTTGCCCCGCGCGAGGCTGGCTCGGATCAGCTCCCTATGCGTTGCATCGTCTTCGCAGACGAGAATTGCTGCCGCAGTCATTTTTTCCTTTCTCTTCAGCTTTCTGCTGAAGGCCGCATCCCGAGTTTAGGACGAAACTGCGGAAAGGGCAACCCGAACGTCACGCATCCGGTGGACGGACGGGTGACGGAGCCGAGGGATGGGTGCAGGACCCTGCCCTGCACCCGCGCTCTCTGACGGCTGCGGCCCCGGCAGAGAAGCGGCTAACTCGGCTCCGCCCCTTACAGGAAGAGATGAACAGGTTTGAACTGATTATCTAGTCCTTTACGGTTATACGCGTCCCCCAAACGGGTGTCAAGTGTATTCGGTGACAAGGTCGAGCAGTCTCGTCGCCGCGCGCACGAGCGGGGCCGGCATCTCGGCGCGCTCGAGCCGGATGAAGTGCTCCCACGCGTGCTCCGGCTTGTGCTTATGACCGCGCAGCCCACTCGCTCCCTCGAAGTCGGGATCGAGCACCACCAGCCGGGCGTCGCCGACGGTTGTCCGGACCAGGTCGTTGACCTTGCGCTCCGCCGGAATGGGGGGCCCACCGCCCGGGCGCGAGTCGCGGTCGTGGACCGCGACGAACGGGATCCGGCAGAGCTCGCAGACCTGGGCGAACAGCGCGATCCGCGACTTGCCTCCGCACTCGACGATCGTGAGGGCGTCCTCGTCGACGTCGTGGCCGAGCGCGCGGAAGACGAAGGGGAACACGAGCTTCTCGGTGCGTCCTTCGACGAGCAGCGCGCCGCGTGCGAGGAAGAGCTCGGCGCGCTCGGCGTCGAACTCGTTCGCGAACTCGAACGCCTCGTCACGCGATGGGAGCGGACCGGGCTGGTGCACGTACGTGCCACGGTTCGAGTCGTGCCGCACGAAGGCGAGCTCCTCGAGCCGCGCGACGTTCAGGAACGCGGGCGAGTGCGTCGAGTACAGCACCTGGTTGCCCAGGTCCGCCAGCCGGTGCAGGAGTCGGTACAGGTAGCGCTGCCCCTGGGGCCGCAGGTAGAGCTCGGGCTCCTCGATCAGCAACACCAATCCGCCGGCACGATCACGGCACCGGGTCTCGATCTCCGCGACGAGCCCACGCGCTGCGCGACCCGGCGACCGCCGGCCTCCGACGGCATGCGTCCGCGATGCTGCGCGATGGAAGACGAGCTCGGGGGGTGCGCCACCCGGGTGGACGGCCTCGACGCCGACGTCCTCGCCGGCGAGATACGACGCGAGCGCCTCGAGCACCGCCGACTTGCCCGTTGCGGGCTCGCCGACGAGCGCGCACACGCTCGGCGGCGAGAACGCGAGGGAGGCGATCGTCCGGAAGCCGCTGATGCGGACCCGCTCGAGCAGCACGCTCACCGGCGCAGACTCGCACACACGACTTCTCGCCACGCGCCGGTCGAGCGTGCAATCTTCTGGCGGTGACGGCGCTGGGTGCAGGCCTTTTCCGGATCGCGCACGCGGTCCGCCCGCGGGTACTGCCGGCTGCCGCCACCCTCGCCGCCGTGGGGCTCGTCACCGGGGCGATCTTCCTCTTCCGCGAAGGTGTTCCGGTGCTCAGCCTGGGCACGCTCTACGTCTTCGCCGTGCTCCCGGTCGCGGTTGTCTGGGGGAGGGCGTACGCCGTTCTCGCCGCCGTCGCGAGCATGCTCGCGTTCAACTGGTTCTTCCTCCCGCCCCGGCACACGCTCCGGCTCGAGGATCGCCAGAACTGGCTGGCGCTGGCCGTCTACCTCTTCACGGCCGTTGCCGTCAGCGATCTCGCCGCCAGGGCCAGGCGGCGGGCCGACGAGGCCGAGCAGCGCGAGCGCGAGGAAGCGCTGCTGGCCGAGCTCTCGCTCGCGCTGTTGCACGGCCAGGGGGTCGAGGGCGAGCTGGGTCGTGCGGGCGCGGCGATCGCCGCGGCGGTCGGCGCCTCGGAAGCGCGTCTCGAGCTCGGCTCGGTTCGCGGCGCCGCGGCAGGTGAGCGGCCGCTCGCGCTCCGGACCGGAGATCGGCGGATCGGCACGCTGTACCTCTCGGGCAGCCCTGCGCAGGGGAGCCGGGGCCCTGGCCGCGAGCGGTTCCTGTCCGCCCTCGCCGCTCTGCTCGCCGTCGCGCTCGACCGCGAGGAGCTCGGGCGCGAGGCGCTCGAGGCCGAGCGGCTGCGGTTGAGCGACGCGGTCAAGACCGCCGTCCTCCGCGCCGTCAGCCACGACCTGCGGTCGCCGTTGACCGCGATCCGCGTCGCGGCCGAGAGCCTGGCGTCACCCTCGGTCCGCCTCTCGGACGACGAGAGGACACGCCAGCTCGAGACGGTGCGCGCCGAGTCGGAGCGACTCGACCGCCTGGTCGCGAACCTGCTCGACCTCTCGCGGCTCCAGGCGGGCGCCGCGAGTCCCGAGCGCGAGCTCGTCGCCGCGGACGAGCTGCTCGCGCAGGCACTCTCGGCCCTGCGGGACGACGAGGGAAGGGTCAAGGTGTCGCTCCCGGCCGACACGCCCCTCGTCGAGGTCGATCCCGTGCAGATCGAGCGAACGCTCGTGAACCTGCTCGAGAACGCCCTGCGCTTCTCACCCCCGCGCGACACCGTGCGCGTCGAGGTAAGCGCAACGGAAGACCAGGTCGTGTTCGGCATCGTCGACCGCGGTCCGGGGATTCCGCGCGGCCAGCTCGAGCGGGTTTTCGAGCCCTTCGCCCAGGCGGGCGACGACGAGCGGTCGGGGACGGGTCTCGGGCTCGCGATCGCACGTGGCTTCGCGGAGGCGAACGGCGGCCGCGTGTGGGCCGAGTCGCGACCGGGTGAGGGTGCGCGCTTCTCGCTTGCTTTCCCGCTCGTACGGGCGGCGGTCGGAGTCGAGCGGTGAGCGGGCCGCGTGTCCTCGTCGTCGACGACGAGCCACAGCTTCTGCGTGCGCTCGCCACGACCTTGCACGGCGCGGGGTACGAGGTCGAGACGGCGCCCACCGGCGAGGAGGCGCTCGTCCAGGCCGCGGTGCGCCCGCCCGATGCGGTCGTGCTCGATCTCGTGCTCCCCGGCAAGAGCGGGACCGACGTCTGCCGGGAGTTGCGCGAGTGGTCGGACGTGCCCGTGCTCGTGCTCTCCGCCGTCGGCGACGAGCGGGAGAAGGTAGCCGCCCTCGACGCCGGCGCGGACGACTACGTCACGAAGCCGTTCGGGATCGACGAGCTGCTCGCGCGGCTGCGCGCCGCCCTCCGCCGGACGCGACCGTCAGGCGAGCCGACGATCGAGGTCGGCGACCTGCGGATCGACCTCGAGCAGCGGGCGGTGTTCAGCGGCGGCGAGCGCGTCCGGCTCACACCTCACGAGTTCGCGCTCCTTCGGTTGCTCGCGCGCAACGAGGGGAAGCTGCTGACGCACCGGGCGATTCTCCGGGAGGTGTGGGGGCCCGCGTACGAGACCGAGTCGCACTACCTGCACGTGTACGTCTCGCAGCTGCGGCGAAAGCTCGAGCCCGACCCGGCCCGACCGCGGACGCTGCTGACCGAGCCGGGAGTCGGGTATCGGCTCGTCGCTCCGGCCGCGTAAGCGGCCTGTCCGCGTTAGCGGACCAGTGGAGGGGGTTCGGGGGAACCGGGAGGTTCCCCCCGCGCCAGCCGCGCGCGCCTGTCCGCGGTAGCGGACCAGCGCGCTCTTGAGAACTTCCTGAGGCGCTCGGCCGCGATCCTGAGCCGGCCCTGAGGCGGCCAGACCTACGCTCGCAACATGGCTTCCGGCCAGGACACGAGCGCCGCCGTCGCCGTCAAGCGGGCGCTGATCGGCCGTCCCCGGGCAACCGGCGAGCTCGGCGAGACGCTGCTGTCGAAGAAGCTCGCCCTCCCGGTCTTCGCCTCCGACCCGCTGTCGTCGGTCGCGTACGCGACCCAGGCGGGCATGGTCGTGCTCCATGCCGCGGCGGCTGCGGCCGCGGGCAAGATCTTGCCGGTCTCGGTCGCCATCGCGGCGCTGCTCGCGATCGTCGTGCTCTCGTACACGCAGACGGTTCAAGCCTACGAGTCGAGCGGCGGCGCGTACGTCGTCGCGCGTGACAACCTCGGGACGCTCCCGAGCCTCGTCGGAGCCGCGGCGCTGCTCGTCGATTACGTCCTCACGGTGGCGGTGTCGGTCACGGCCGGGATCCTCGCGCTCACGTCCGCGGCGCCGTCCGTCGCCGGCCACAAGGTCGAGCTGTCCATCGTTGCCGTCGCGATACTCACGCTCGTCAATCTGCGCGGCGTCCGGGAGTCCGGGATCCTGTTCGCGCTTCCGACTTACGCCTTCGTCGCCGCGATGTACGCGATGGTCGGGACGGGCGTCGCCAAGTGCGCGCTCGGCACGTGCCCGACCGCTCACGTGCCCGACCCGGTCGCGACCGGAACCGGGGTGGTTGGAGTCTTCGTGCTGCTGAAGGCCTTCGCGTCGGGAGCGGTCGCGCTCACAGGCGTCGAGGCGATCTCGAACGGCGTCAGTGCGTTCCGTCCTCCGAAGGGGAGGAACGCCGCACAGACGCTCGCCATCCTCGGCGTGATCTCGATCACCCTCTACATCGGCGTCTCGTACCTCGCGGTGCAGACGGACGCCAGGCCGAGCGACAGCGTCTCGCTCGTGTCGGAGATCGCGCGTGCCACCTTCCCCTCTTCCTCGGCTGCGTCGGCCATGTATTACGTCGTCCAGATCTTCACGCTGGGGATCCTGGTCCTGGCCGCGAACACGTCGTACCAGGGTTTTCCCCGCCTGGCTGCGGTGCTCGCGCGCGACGGCTTCTTCCCTCGCCAGTTCGTCAACCTCGGCGACCGCCTCGTCTACTCGAACGGGGTGGTGGTGCTCGCGGCCGTCGCGGCCGCCCTGATCTGGCTCTTCCACGCGGACGTGATCGCTCTGATCCACCTGTACGTGATCGGCGTCTTCACTGCGTTCACGCTGTCGCAGGCGGGAATGGTCCGTTACTGGCTGCGCCGCGACCAGCGCCGACGCGCCGCGATCAACGGCTTCGGCGCGAGTATCACCGGGCTCGTCACGCTGCTCGTGATCGAGGCGAAGTTCACGGCCGGCGCGTGGATGGTGACCGTAGCCGTACCGCTCCTGATCGGGCTCTTCCTCGTCGTCCACCGGCACTACCGGATCGTGAAGCGCCGGCTTGCAGCAGGCGCCGGGGCGGTTCGGGCAGCAGGCGCGCCGACGAACGACGTCGTCCTCTACGTCGACGCTCTGGACGAGGCCGGCCGGCTTGGTGCCTGGTACGCCAGGCAAATCGCGGGGAGCGACTTCCACCCGGTCTACGTCCCGGATGGGCGCAAGGCGGACCCCCGCGGGCAGTGGTGGGACTTCACCGGCGGCGGAGCGCCGATCGAGACGCTCCCGCCTGTCGAAAGCCCGGTCGAGTCAGTCCTCGACTACGTCTGGTCGCTCCCCCGCGGCGAATCGACCTTCGTCACCGTGATCGTGCCCGAGCAGTTCCGCCGCCGCTCGCTGACCTCCGCGGTGGTAGGGCGTCATACGACGTTCGCGCTCAAGCTCAGGTTGCTCTCGGAGGCCGGGATCGTCATTGCCGACGTGCCCGTGGTCGGGGCTGCCGCGGCCGCTGCCATGCCGCTTCCGACCCGGCTCGTCGTCCGCGTGCTCGTCTCCGGCGTCCACGCGGCCTCGATGCGTGCCGTGAACTACGCGCGAGTGCTCGGCGTGGACGACGCGGCGGCGATCTTCTTCGCGCTCGACGGCGACGAGGCGCAGCGACTCGAGCTGGACTGGCACCGAGAGGGGCTCGGGCTGCCGCTCGAGATCGTCGAGGCTCCCTATCGTGACCTCGGCGACCCGCTCCTGAAGCACCTCCGAGCCCTAACGGCCGATCCGGAGACGGTCATCTCGGTCGTCATGCCGGAGGTCGTCATTCCCGGCGTTCGCAAGATGCTCCACAACCAGCGGGCGTTGTTCGTGAAGCGGCTGCTCCTGTTCGAGCCCCGCGTGATCCTGTCCAGCGTCCCCTACCACCTGCCGTGAGCCAGACCGTCCTTGCGGCCTACGACGGATCGCCCTCGGCGCGGCGAGCGCTCGGATACGCCGCGGACCTCGCCGGGCCGGGCGGGACCGTCGCGGTCGTGAACGTGATCCCGGTTAGCGGCCTCAGCGCACGGGTCGAGACGGTGACAGCCGAGGAGCGGGCGCGTCAGCGGGCGCTCCTGCGCGAGGCGCGAGCCGCGCTCTCCCGGCGGCGCGTCGAGGTCGTGACCGTCCCGGCGGCCGGCGAGCCGCTCACCGAGATCCTCGACGCCGCGCGTGACGTCGACGCGACCGTGATCCTCGCGGGGCGCGGTGGCGCCGGCCGCCGGCACCTCCTGCACGGTTCGTTCGGTGTCAAGCTCGCGAAGCGGGCTGCATGCGACGTGCTACTCGCGGCGTGACGCAAGCTCGCTCGCGCATCGCACCCGGCGGACGCGCCGTCAACGTGTCACGAGTTCTTACGCCGCGGGCTGCTCCCGCGAGATTCGCTCGACGACCTCGCCGGTCTGCCGATCGAGGCCTTCGAGGGCGACGTCGGCCTGGGCCACGATCCCGACGAGTCGTTCGTCCTCGACCACCGGCAGCCGCCGGACCTGGTACTGCGCCATCAGCTGGAGCGCGGTGTCCAGCTCGTGCTCGGGCCGAACGGTCACGAGCTTGCCCGAGGCGACGTCGGCGACGGCAGTCGCGTGCGCGTCCCTGCCCTCCGCGACGAGCCGCAGGGCGATGTCGCGGTCGGTGAGCATCCCGACGAGCCGGCCGTCGTCCACGACCGGCACCGAGCCGACGTCCTCGTCGCGCATGAGCCGCGCGGCCTCGGCGACGGGCGCCGCGGGTGTAATCGAGTGCGGGTCTCTCGTCATCGCCTGCTCGACGCGCTTGCCGCTCTGCTTCGAGAGGGCCGCAGCACCGGACCGGCGGCGGCGGAAGAGGAGCAACCCCGCGATGAAGCCCGCGGCCGCAGAAACGTCCGCCACGATCAGGATCGGCAGCAGCTGCGATCTCCGCCGCCGCTTGAGAATGTTGAAGTCCAGCATCGAATCCCCCTTGCTTGCTCTCGAATGCCCCTACCCGGGCTGCGCACGAGCCTAACGTGGCCACGCGCACGTGTTCATGAACACGAGTTCGAGCGTTCGGAAGGTCCCGCCAGCTGGTAGAAGGTCGAGGCGTGGAGGCAAAGGACGCCGCGGGCGTTTCCCCACCGGTTCGCCGGCGGCGTCCGCTCGTGCTGCTGCTTCAGGCGACGGCGCTGGCGCTGGTGGCGGGCCTGCTGGCATTGCTCGTCTGGCGCGTCGTCGAGCGGGAGCACGGCTCGAGGTTCGTGTCGGCCATCGCGGCAGGCCGGCGTCCGGCTGCCCCGGGCTTCACGCTGCCGGTCATCTCGCGTGAGACGCGGCTCTGGCCGGCAGCGCTCGCGCCTGCGCTCGCGGACGGCGAGATCTCGCTCGACGAGCTCCGCGGCCATCCGGTGGTCGTCAACTTCTGGGCATCCTGGTGCCCGCCCTGCCGGGACGAGGCGCCCGCGCTCGCCGCCGCCGCCCGCGCGCACGCCGGACGGGTCGTCTTCCTCGGCCTGGACCACCAGGACCTCACCTCGGACGCGCGTGGCTTCCTGCGCAGGTACGACGTGCCGTACGCGTCCGTCCGGGACGGAAGCGACCGCACCTACGCCGACTACGGACTGACCGGAACGCCCGAGACGTACTACCTCGACGCCCGCGGGCGCGCCGTCGCCCACTCGCCCGGGGCCGTCGACCGCGAGTCGCTGGAGGCGGGCATCCGCGCCGCGCTCGCAGGGTGAGGCGCCCGACCCTCCTGCTCGCCGCGCTCGCGGTGCTCGCCGGGTGCGGCGGCTCGTCGGGGCCGGCGTACATCGGCAGCCTGCCCCCCGAAGGTATCCACCTGCCGTCGTTCTCGCTTCGCGACTACCGAGGCGGTCTCGTCACGAGCAAGAGCCTCGCCGGCAGGGCGGTGGCGATCACGTTCCTCGACACGGAGTGCAGGGAGGCGTGCCCGGTGATTGCCCAGCAGGCGGGTCGCGCGCGACTCCTGCTGACCGCCGAGGAGCGGTCCGAGACCGCTGTCTACGCAGTCACCGTCGACCCGCGGTTGGATACTCCCGCGACCGTTCGCGCGTTCCTCCGCCGGCAGCACGCCGAGGGCGCGCTCGGCTACCTGCTCGGGACGACCCGTCAGCTGCGCCCCGTCTGGCGGGCGTTCGCGGTCCTGCCGGCAATCGACACCGGCAAGGCCGCCGTCCACTCGGCGCCGGTCCGTATCTACGCCCGGGACGGAACCTGGGTATCGACGCTGGCCCCGACCGTCGACCTGACGGCGAGGAGCCTGGCGCACGACCTGCGCGAGGCGCTCAAGGAGTCGTAACGGTGACCTTGTTCGAGACGGCGCTCAGGTTGCCGGCGCCGTCCTGCGCATAGACGGTGTAGGCATAGGCGGTGGCCGGCGCGACCGAGGTGTCGGAGAAGGCTGTCGTGTCGCTCCACGCGTAGTAGCCGCCGTTGCGGTAGACGCGAAACCCGGCGATGCCGGTCGCGTCGTCGCTCACTGCGCTC
>Ga0307278_10000984_pt1 | contig 14063 bp, 7 predicted proteins | sample ER_DNA_117_FD_194482 | JGI IMG/M metagenome (GOLD analysis project Ga0307278, IMG submission 194482) | Bulk soil microbial communities from the East River watershed near Crested Butte, Colorado, United States - ER_DNA_117 | ecosystem: Environmental > Terrestrial > Soil > Floodplain | place: USA... | reverse complement strand
CGGGGTTTCGGCGAGCCGCGTTGGGTGGTCGATTTCCACTCACGGCTCATGAGGACTCGCCGCGTCACCGTCTTCGACTCGCGGCCTGCCGCCTGGGAGATCATGGCCGAGGCAGCGAGGGATGACGCGGTGTTCAAGGATCTCCGGTCGTGGCTCGCCGTCCAGTTTGTCGGAACTGACAACATCGTCGTCAAGGACCCCCGCACCGGGTGGTTCCTGCCTCTGTGGTTGCGCTGCGCGGACGACCTAGGCGTCGAGATCTCGTTTGCCACCACGCTGCGCTACCCGCCGGAGGTGGTGAGCAGCGCCCGCAGGTGGTACGGGACCTGGCAGACCGACCCCAGCCGAGCCGCGGCCTGGCTGAACCACACGCTGCAAACCGAGTACGCAACTCGCGGCGACGTGCGCGCCTTCATCCGTTACGAGGACCTGCTCGATGACTGGCCCCGCGAGATCTCGCGCGTTGCCGAGCTGCTCCGGCTCCCCTGGCTTGTCGGCGTCGATCGGTCCAGCCATCCGGATGTCGACGCGCTCGTGGATCCGAGCCTGCGCCGTTCCACGGTGGGCTGGGAGGACACGCAAGTCCCTCTCGCGTTGCAGTCCCGGGTCGAAGACGTCTGGCGCACAGCCTCGGGGCTCGCAGATCCCGACGGCGACAGTGAGGCCGCACGGGCGTCGCTGGACGTCGCCCGCGCCTCCTATGCCGAGTTCTACGCCGAGGCCGAGGCGATTGCGCAGTCGTCCGCCACGGCCGTCAAGCCGAGTCGCTGGAGCACGGGGACACTGTCCGAGCCTCCAAGACGAGCCGCAGGCGTCCACGGGGGACAGCCCTTGCGGATGCAAATCGCGCGACGGATCCCGGCGCCCTACCAGGAGCGCGTGCGTGTGGTGGCGCGCGGGGTGGCGCTGACTCGGGGGTTGCGCCTGCTCCTAGGGGTGCTCCTGCTCATTCCGCCGCGTTACCGCGAGCGCGTGCCGGTGCCGGTCGTGCGAGCGGGCTTCTGGATCTTTCGCTCACTCCGTCGGTAGGGGGCTATGAAAGCCCGGATCAGCGTCGTCGTGCCCATGTACAACGTGGCGCCGTACCTGCAGACGTGCCTGGAGTCGCTCGCCCAACAGACGATGGCGGATCTGGAGGTCGTCATGGTCGACGACGGCTCGACGGACGAAAGCCCCGCGATCGCCGAGCGCTTCGCCGCTCGCGATCCGCGCTTCCGGCTCGTGCGTCAGGCGAATGCGGGCCTCGGTGCCGCGCGCAACACAGGAGTCGTGCACGCGGTCGGCGAGTTCATCGCCTTCGTGGACAGCGACGACGTGGTGCCGCGGCATGCCTACGAGCTCCTCGTCGGTGCACTCGACCGCACCGGCTCCGATATGGCGGCGGGCAACGTCCGCCGGTTGACGCAGTTGGGAACCGTGCAGGTGGGATTCTTGGCCAGGGCGTTCGAGCGCCCGCGTCTCCAGACGCACATAACTCGCTTTCCGCTCTTGCTGGCGGATCGGATGGCCTGGAACAAGGTCTTCCGGAGGTCCTTCTGGGACCAGCACGGGTTTCGCTTTCCTCAGGGCGTCTACCACGAGGACATCCCGGTCACCTTGCCTGCGCATTACCTTGCCAGGGCGGTCGACCTCATCGATGAGACCGTCTATCTCTGGCGGTTGCGCGAGGGCGGCGAGCTCTCCATCACGCAGCGGCGCACCGAGACGAAGACCTTACGAGACCGCGTGGCCGCCGTCGATTACGTCAGCCGTTTCCTCGCCGATCAGCGGCTGCCCGTGTCCAAGGCGCTGTACGACCGCACCGTCGTCGCGCAGGACTTGCGCTATTCGCTGGACCTCCTGGCGAGCGCCGACGACGAGTACCGCCGGCTGTTCATCGACCTGGCCAACGAGTTCATTGACCGAGCAGATCCATGGGCGCTCGAGCAGCGACTCGCGATCGACCGGCTCAAGTGGCAGCTCGTGCGGCGGCGAGCCCTGCCGGAGCTGCTCGAGGTTTTGCGCTTCGCGGACGAGGAACTGGCCGAGAGGCCGCCGGTGCGGGAGGGACGCCACTGGTACGGCGACTACCCCTGCCGGACGGACGAGCGGCTTGGCATTCCTTCTCGCGTCTACCGGCTGAACGACGAGCTCGCTCCCGTCTTCAGGCTGAACGACGTGCGCTGGGAGGGGGACACCCTCCGGATCGAGGGCTACGCCTACATCGACATGATCGGCGCCCCCGAGCCTGACTCGCAGGAGGTCGAGCTGGTCGCGCGCAGCACGGACTGGTGGCCGCGGCGGCTCAAGCTGCGAACGCAAGCTGTCCACCGCCCGGATGTGACCGCGAGCGCGGCCCAGCAGCTCGTCGGGCTCGACTGGTCGGGCTTCGTGGCCACGCTCGACAGCGCGCAACTCCGCGGCGGCCGCCGCTGGCGAGAGGGCAGCTGGGAGATCGGTGTCGCCATCCGCGCAGGCGGCCTCGTCCGCCGGAGCTGGCGCTCGGAGCCGGCACCGCTCCACGCCGCGCCGGCTGCCGAGCTCAAGGTCGACGGCACGCGCGTGCGGGCGGACCTCACCCCAGGCGGAAGGCTGACCGTGCGCATTCAGCGTCGGCGTCCGGTCGTGCGCGACTACCTGCTCGATGATGCCGTGCTGCAACTGGAAGGAGACGCGGGCTACGTCCCGAGTGAGGCGACTCTGCGCGTCAGCCGTGCCGGCGGGGGATCGACACTGGAATACGCGGCATACGTCGATCGCTCGGGCGACCGGCCGACCTTCCTGGCCCGCCTACCGGTCCAGGACCTCGTCGGCGAGATCGACGTCGCCGACGAGGCTGCCCACTCGGAGCAGGAGGCGGAAGGCGTGGGCTGGGAGGTCCATCTCGGCGGTGGCGGACTCCGTCAGCCATTGCTTCTTGACGAGGGGGCGCCCGAATCGACCTGGACGGTCGACGGGCGCGAGATCGCCCTGGAGCGCATGCGCGAGGGCAACGTCAACCTCTTCGAACGGTCGTTCCGGCCCGTGCTCGCCGCGGCCGAGTGGTCACCCGCGAGCGCGCTCCTGGTGAGAGGCTCATTCCGCGCTCCCGCCGGCGAGTACGACCTCGTTCTGAGCGCACGCGCGCGTGACCAGACTTACACCGTTCCGCTCGACCGCGACTCGGACGCATTTACTGCAGAGCTGACGCCGGCCGCCGTCGCGTCCCTCACCGGCCCGCGGCCGCTCGCCGAGGGCGTCTGGGACTTTCACGTTCGGCCGCGCGGGGCCGCGCCCGAGGCCGGGGTCAGCGTGCTGCTCGACCGCGCGCTTCTCGGCGAAGTGCCGCTGTCCGCACAGGTTGGCCACAAGCGGTTCCACCTCGGTGTGGTCGAGGACAAACTCGCCGTCCTCGCGGTCGAGCGCGACCTCGCAGAAGGAGAGCGGGGCGGGTTTCGCCAGTGGCAACTTCGGACTACGTACTACCCCGGGCGGCGACGAAGCAAGCTACGCCCCGTCGTCCTCTACGACGGTTTCGGCGGCCGCGAGTACTCGGACAGCCCTCGCGCCATCCACGAGGAGCTCCTCCGGCGCGACGCTCCGTTCGAGCACCTCTGGGTGGTGCGAGACGGTGCCTGCCGAATCCCGGATACGGCGGTCCCTGTGCGCGAGCTCAGTCGCGAGTACTACGAGGCTTACGCACGTGCCCGTTACCTCGTGACCAACGATCACTGGCCGCGATGGCTCGAGCGCAGACGCGAGCAGACCTGCCTGCAGACCTGGCACGGGGCTCCGCTGAAGCGCCACGGATACGACCTCGCCGACTGGCCGAGCGCGCTCCGCGAATATCGCCGTGTGCTGAGGCAGCGGAGCGACAACTGGCAGTACCTCCTCTCGCCCGGTCCATTCGCCACGCCGATTCTCGAGCGGGCCTTTCCCGTCGGCGGCGAGATCCTCGAGACGGGTCTACCGCGCACCGATCTCCTGCTCCGGCCTGACCGCGACCGACTCGCCGAGGACGTCAGGCGTCGCCTCGGGCTCGCTGACAGACGAGTCGTCCTGTACGCCCCCACCTACCGTGATCACCGCCATTACCGGGTGGGTGGACGCCTGGGCCTGCGTGACGAGCCCACGTACCGCGCAGAACTCGCCAATCGCGACGGCTACCGACTCGGCCAGTTGCTCGACCTGGCTGCCCTCCAATCAGCGCTCGGTGACGACCACGTCGTGCTGTTCAGGAAGCATCCCGGGATCGTCGAGGCGCTTCCGGCCGACGCCGAGCCGTTCGCTCGTGCCGTGTCCGACTTCCCTGATCTCATCCAACTATTGCTCGTCGCCGACGTGCTCGTCACGGACTACTCATCGTCGATGTTCGACTTCGCTTGCACGGGCCGACCAATGATCTTCTTCACCCCCGACCTGGAGATCTACCGCGACGAGATCCGGGGATTTAGCATCGACTTCGAGGCCGACGCGCCCGGACCGCTGCTGCGGACGACCGCCGATGTGATCGACGCCTTGCGCGACCCTGGAGCTGTTGCGGCCGCGCACCGCGACCGGTATGAGCGCTTCGTTGCGTCGTACTGCTCATTGAGTGACGGCGGGGCTTCGAGCCGCGTCGTCGAGCACGTCTTCAGTTGGTGACGTCGATGGCGCCGCGGGTCAGCGTAGTCGTGCCGATCTACAACGTGGCCGCGTATCTCGAAGCTTGTCTCGATTCGCTCGCGCAGCAGACGATGGCGGACCTCGAGATCATCATGGTCGACGACGGCTCGACCGACGAGAGCCCCGTGATCGCGGAGCGCTTCGTCGCTCGCGATGAGCGCTTCCGGCTCCTGCGTCAGGCGAATGCCGGTCAGGGCGCGGCCCGCAATAGAGGGATCGGTCACTCTGGGGGTGAGTTTCTCGCCTTCGTCGATAGCGACGACGTCTTACCCCCCAACGCCTACGAGGCGATGCTGGGGGCGCTCGACCGGACCAGTTCCGACTTCGCGACAGGCAACATCCGCCGGCTGACATCCCTCGGCACGACGCGGGCGACGTTCCTGGCGAACGCTTTTGCGCGCGAGCGCCTGGAGACCCACATTACGCGCCTCCCGAGCCTGACGGCCGACCGCCTCGCCTGCAACAAGCTCTTCCGCAGGTCCTTCTGGGACCGCTACGGATTCCGCTTCCCCGAGGGCGTCCGCAACGAAGACATCCCCGTGATCATGCCCGCTCACTACCTCGCGGGCTCTGTGGACGTTGTTGCCGACACCGTGTACCTGTGGCGGCGTCGGGAGGCCGGCGACTTGTCCGGATCGCAGCGGCGCGTAGGGGTGAAGGCGCTGCGCGACCGCGTGGCCGCCGTCGATCACGTGAGCCGGTTCCTTGCCGACCGAGGAATGACCGAAGCCAAGGCCGTTTACGACAAGAGCGTCGTCGGCAACGACCTTCGCTACTTCCTCGACGTTCTCGACAACGCCGCCGAGGACGAGCGCCACCTGTTCCTCGACCTGGCCAACGACTTTCTCGACCGGGCTGGCGCGGAGGTCCTCGAGCAGCCGCTCGCGATCGACCGCCTCAAGTGGCAGCTCGTGCGGCGCCGCGCCCTGCCGGAGCTGCTCGAGGTGCTTCGCTTCGCGGACGAGGAACTCGCCGACACGCCGCCGGTGCGCGAGGGAGGGCACTGGTACGGCGACTATCCCTACCGCACGGACGAGCGGCTTGGCATTCCTCGCCCCGTCTATCGGCTGGAGGACGAGCTCGCTCCGGTCTTCAGGCTGAACGACGTGAGCTGGGAGGGGGACACCCTCCGGATCGAGGGTTACGCGTACCTCGACATGATCGGCGCTCCGGAGCCCGACTCGCAGGAGATCGAGCTGTTCGTGCGCGGCACGGGCAGGTGGGCCCGGCGGCTCAAGCTGCGGACGGAGCGCATGTACCGGCCGGACGTGACCGCCGACGCGGCCCAGCAACTCGTCGGGCTCGACTGGTCGGGCTTCGTGGCCACGCTCGAGGGCGCCCGGCTGCGCCGCCGCCGCCGCTGGCGAGAGGGGAGCTGGAAGATTGGTGTCGCCATCCGCGCAGGCGGCCTCCTACGCAAGACAGGGCGCCCAAAGCCAGCGCCTCTCCACGCTGCTCCGGCTGCTGAGCTCCCCGTCGACGGTGCACGCGTGCGGGCGGGACTGACCGCGAATGGAGTATTCGAGGTGCGAGTTCAGTACGAAGGTGGGCCCGCGTCGGCGCGCACACTCTCCGGCCGCGAGATCGCCGTCGGGCGATCGCACGACGGCGATTCCACGGAGCCTTCGTTCCGGCCCGTCGTAAAAGGCATCCAGTGGTCGCCCGCGGGGGAGCTCACGCTGACGGGCTCCTTTCGGGGCCCGGCCGGCGAGTACGAGGTGATCATCCGCAGCCGACGCGGCGGGGAGTCCTACTCGGTTCCGCTTCTGTATGAGGCTGAGGCAGAGCGTTTCACGGCTGAACTCAGCCCAGGCAGCGTCAGCTCGCTCGCCGGCACCCGGCCTCTTGCGGAGGGGCAATGGGAGTTCCTCATCAGTCCCCAAGGCCGGGCGCGCACGGAGGCGGTCAACGCGGTCCTGGACCACGGACTTCTTGACGCCCTGCCCGTCTCCGCGAAGATAGAGCACAAGTTGTTCCGGGTCGGCGTGCTCGGCGACGACCTTCCGGTTCTCCAGGTCGACCGCGACCTCGATGAGGACGAGCGCGGCGGGTTCCGGCAGCGACAGCTGCGCACGGCGTTCTACGCGAGGCAGCGACAGCGTGAGCTCCGCGATGTCGTGCTCTACGACTGCTTCGGCGGACGGGAGTACTCCGACAACCCCCGAGGTATCCACGAGGAGTTGGTCCGCCGCGATGCGCCGTTCGAGCATCTCTGGGTCGTGCGAGACGGCGGCTGCGTTCCACCCGGAACGGCCGTTGCAGTGCGCGAGCTCAGCAAGGACTACTACGAGGCCTACGCGACCTCCCGCTACGTCGTGAGCAACGACCATTGGCCGCGGTCGGTGGCCCGCCGGCCCGAGCAGACCTGGCTGCAGACCTGGCACGGGGCGCCGCTCAAGCGGATCGGACACGACCTCGCCGGGCGCCCCAAAGCTGTGCGGGAGTATCGCGGGGTGCTGAGGCAACCGAGTGAGAACTGGCAGTACGTCCTCTCGCCGGGAGCGTTCGCGACGCCGATCCTGCACCGCGCCTTTTCGCCGAATGCTGAGGTGATCGAGACTGGTCTTCCGCGTACAGACGTGCTGTTTCGGCCCGATCGCGACCGGCTGGCTGAAGAGGTCAAGCTCCGCCTGGGGCTGCCTGCCGACCAGCGGGTCGTCCTCTACGCGCCGACTTACCGGGATCACCTCGGCGCGCGCGATGGTTACCGCTTCGGCCCGCTGCTCGATTTGGCTGTTCTTCGCTCAGCGCTGGGCGAGGACGATGTGCTGCTCTTTCGAAAGCACCGGTCGATGGTTGGAGCACTCCCCATGGAAGCCGACGGCTTCTTCGACGTCTCGGACTTTCCGGACGCGACCGAGCTCCTGCTCGCCGTAGACGTACTCGTCACCGATTACTCGTCCGCCATCTTCGACTTTGCGAGCACGAATCGCTCGATGGTCTTCTTCACGCCCGACCTCGAGACCTACCGCGACACTATCCGCGGTTTCAGCATCGACTTCGAGGCTGAGGCGCCGGGGCCGGTCTTGCGCACAACCGACGACGTCGTTGACGCGCTCCGAGACCTCGACGCTGTCGGTGCCTCTTTCAGCGAGCGCTACGAAAGGTTCGTCGCGACCTACTGCGCACTCGCCGACGGCAGGGCCGCGAGCCGCGTCGTCGAGCGCGTCTTTCGTTGGTGATTGGCAGCGGGGGATCCGCTCCTAGAATCGCGAGATGAGCAGCCCCCCGAAGTCGCACGCGGCCCCAGCGCCGGACGTGTCGTCGTCGCCCGTACGCGAGCGTATGTCCCGCTTGAGGACCGAACAGTTCACGTTACTTCTTTCGGCAGCGGCGATCGCAGCCGTGGGAGGAGCCGCTTTCCTCTGGAGGATCCTCGCTTGGCAGCCTGCGGTGACCGTCGATGCTTGGGCCTATGCGGCGTGGGGGCAGGCGCTCGCCCGCGGCGAGCGCCCCCTCTTCGATCTGGGCGCGACGACGCCGAAGCCCCTCGCCGCCCTGCTCGGCGCCCTCGTCGTGCCCCTTCCGCCCGAGCGAGCGTTGGCGGTGGTCGTCGCGCTTGCCCTCGGTACGCTCGCGGCCAGTCTTTTCGCTGCCGCATACCGTGAGGGAGGCGCCGTCGCCGGGGCCGTGGCGGTTGTGGTTCTAGCGGCCGGCGCGCGGCTGAACGTCATCGCGGCGTTTGCGTACATCGACGCGGTCGTCGCGGCGTTCGTCCTCGCAGGGGTCGCTCTTAGGGGGCGCCTGCGAATCGGCGCCCTCGTCCTTGCCGGTCTCCTCCGCCCGGAGGCGTGGGCCCTGGCCGCGGTCGCGGGCTTCAGCGAGACAGCGGGATCGCTGAGGCGGCGAGCTGGTGGCGCACTGCTCGCCGGGGTGGTTGGTCCGGCGCTCTGGATCCTCAGCGATCTCGCTCTCATGCGCGATCCGCTTGGCACGCTGCACTGGCAGTCCCAGCGGCGACGCGAGCTGGGCGCCGGGCAAATCCCCTGGACACACGTGCCGGGCGACTTTTGGGCTGCTCTGACCAAGGAGGGCGGCGCTGTGCTTACGCTCGCCGGCGTGCTTGGGCTCGGTCTCCATTACGTCCGGGCCAAGCGGCGTGGTTCCCCGGACCCGATGCCGCTTGCTGTCGCCGTCGTGTGGTCGGTGCTTCTTGCTCTCGAGACGCACTATGGGGGAGAGCTGAACTCTCGCTACCTCCTTCCGCTCGTCGTTGTCCTCGCGCTCGGGTGTGGACTCCTGGCTGCTCCTTTCCTCCCGAGCCGGCTGCTGATGCGTTCGCCGTGGCCTGCGGTTGCTGTGGCGGCCGGGGCTCTCGTTTTTGTGACCATCTCGGGGGGCATGGGCGCCGGGATGCCGCGCGAGATGGCGAGGAACGCAGCGATCACAGCGACACGTCCTGCGGTCGAGTCTGTGCTCTCCTGCGGGCGGCTCGGAGTGACTCGAAGGACGGCGTCGCGGGGTGTGATCCCTCAGCTCGCCGCGTCCTCACGTCACTCGCTGTACGAGTTCGGGATATATCGGAAGGGCGGGCGCTTCGCGGCTGTCCTCCACGCTCCGCGTCGGGAGCGACCGACAAATCCTGCACTCCCACCGTGGCCACGCGAGGACACGCCGCTCGGACCCCTTGCTGTGGCCCCCGGGTGCGAGCCCTTCGAGTAACGTCGGGCCGCCGTGCGCGTCGTGTTCTTCGGGACCTACGATGCTCGTCTGCACCCCCGGGTCGATGTCCTGATGCAGGGATTCGCATCGGCGGGAGACGAGGTCGTCGAGTGCAACGAGCCGCTCGGTCTCGATACGTCTTCGCGGGTGAGGATCCTGCAGCGGCCCTGGTTGCTTCCCGTGCTGGTAACTCGGATTGCAGGGGCATGGTGGCGCCTTTGGCGAAGAGCGAGACGATTGGCGCGTCCAGACGCGGTCGTCGTCGGGTACATGGGGCACTTCGACGTCCACCTGGGCCGGCGACTCTGGCCGGGCGTGCCGCTCGCGCTCGATCACCTCATCTTCGCCGCGGATACCGCGGCAGACCGGCGAATCGAACCCGGCTTGCGTATTCGACTACTGACAAGGCTCGACCGAGCAGCGCTGGCTGCCGCCGATGTTCTATGTGTGGATACCCATGACCATTGCGAGCTTCTCCCACCCGACTTGCGGGAGCGGTCCGTCGTGGTTCCGGTCGGGGCGCGCTCCGAGTGGTTTCGGGTCCCCGAGGCTCGCCCGGTCCCCCCTCTGCGCGTCGTCTTCTTCGGCCTCTACACGCCTCTTCAGGGTGCTCCTGTGATCGGGGAGGCGATCGCGCTTCTCACCGAGAGCACGGCCAATGTGACGTTTACGATGATCGGCCGTGGCCAGGACTACGCTTCCACCCGGGAGGCGGCTGGGCCGACCCCGGACGTTCGCTGGCTGGACTGGGTCGACACGGCTGAGCTCCCGGTTCTCGTTGCCGCTCATGACGTCTGCCTCGGCATCTTCGGGACAGGCCCCAAGGCCAGCCGTGTCGTCCCGAACAAGGTCTTCCAGGGAGCGGCGGCGGGGTGCGCGATCGTGACTTCGGACACGGGTCCGCAGCGGAGGGCGCTTGGATCGGCGGCCGTCTTCATCCCGGCCGGCGACGGCGCGGCACTCGCCACCGTGCTCGTCGAGCTTGCCCGGGATGCCGGTCGCCTCAGCGAGCTTCGTCACGAGGCGCACCAACGGGCCAACCAAGCGTTCCGGCCGGGCACCGTCGTCGCCGGGCTGCGCGAGCGGCTTCTCGAGGTGGGGAGCTCGTGACTCTGCCTCCGCTGACGCTGAGGGCGTGGCTGCGCTACGACGTGATCGATTCGGCGCTCCGCGGTCTTTCCGACGTTCGCTCGATCCTCGAAGTGGGCTGCGGGCAGGGAGCGCTCGCTGCCCGGCTCGTAAACCGCTACGACTATGTCGGCGCCGAGCTCGACCCGATTTCCTGCGCCAAGGCACAAGAACGAATTGCACACGCTGGGCGAGGGCGCGTCGTCTGCGGGGACTTGTCTGCCATCCCAGTCGGCGAGTTCGATCTCGTCTGTGCCTTCGAGGTCCTGGAGCACATCGACGACGACGTGGGAGCGCTGAGAAAGTGGGGAGATCGACTGCGGAGCGGGGGGTGGCTCCTCTTCAGCGTCCCGGCGTACCAGAGGCGCTGGGGCCCGGCCGATCGCATGGCAGGCCACTACCGGCGGTACGAGCCGGAGCAAGTGGGGGAGCGCCTTGCGACCGCAGGCTTCACCGACATCAAGGTTTGGACCTACGGCTTCCCGCTCGACTACGCGCTCGAGCACGCTCGTAACCTGCTCGCACGGCGAGTCGCGGCCGGCCCGCCGATGGAGGGGCGAACTGCGGTGAGCGGACGCTGGCTTCAGCCGCCCGAGTGGCTGGCCTGGGGGACGCAGCTCGCGACGGCGCCATTTCGACGAATTCAGCGACGCTTTCTCGAAAGTGGCCGAGGAACAGGCCTTGTCGTCCTCGCCCGTAAGTCCTCTTGAGGACTACCGCTCGACCTCGTGGCCGGCGACCCCGATGGGCTCTTCGCTCAGGCCGTCAGGCCGCATTCCGAGCTCCAGCTCGACTTTCCGTACACGCTGCAGCGTGCGCTCGGCGAGTACGCGGTTCGAACGGAGCAGCTCGCTGATCACGGCGAGGAGTACGAGCTGGAGCGAGAAAACGATCAGCACCCCACCGACGATCAGTGACTGGACATGGCCGGTGGGGCCGGAATTGGTGAAGTAGTACCAGCCGAAGCGGGCGAAGAGCGCAGCTCCCAGCAGCCCCGTGACCGCCGCCGGCCAAAGGAACACGGGCAGCGGCTCGTACATCACGTAGATACGGAAGATTGTTCCGACCGAGCGTCGCAGGTACTGCGGAATCGACCGGAAGAGCCGGGACTCCCGTGTCTTCGGATTCGTCCGGATCGGGACGTGACCGACGGCGAGGTCGCTCTTGCCCGCCTGGATGATCGTCTCGAGCGTGTACGTGAAGCGAGAGACCACATTCACACGCAGCGCGGCCTCACGGGTGTATGCACGAAACCCGGAAGTGGTGTCGGGAATGTCGGTCTCGGAGGCTTGGCGGACGACCCAGGAACCCCACGACTGGAGGACCGTCTTCACCCGTGAGAAATCGTCTTGCCGCTTTAGGTTGCGCGTTCCCACGACCATGTCCGCCTCCCCGGCGAGGATCGGGCCGAGGAGTCTCGGAATGTCGCTCGCGCGATACTGATTGTCGGCGTCCGTATTGACGATCACATCGGCGCCGAGCTTTAGCGCCGCGTCAAGTCCGGCCTGGAAGGCCACCGCGAGACCGCGGTTCGAGCTGAACCGAATGACGTGGTCGACCCCGAGCTCGCGAGCGACCTCAACGGTCCGGTCACTCGACCCGTCGTCGATCACGAGCCATTCGACAGTGTCGAATCCGTCCACTTCGCGGGGCAGATCGGCGAGGGTCGCGGGGAGCGCGCCCTCCTCGTTGAGGCACGGTATCTGGATGATGAGCTTCATACGGAGTTGCCGCGGGGGAGAGTGTAGGTCTTACCGTGAGTGAGCCTAGGATAGGGCGAACGTGACCGTCGTCAGTCGCTCTGCGGCCGTTCGCGAACCGGCCCCACAATCGCAATCTCTTGTCTCAGGGGCCCGCCGAGGCCGCTGGATGCTCGTACTTGGAATTGTCCTGGCAGTCGCCCTCGGTCTTCGCGTCTGGGGAGCCGGGCAGGGCTTGCCGTTCTCCTATAACCCCGACGAGCAATACCACTTCGTGCCAAGGGCAGTCGGCTTCCACAAAACGGGGGATTTCAACCCGCACTACTTCATCAACCCGCCCGGGCTCACGTACATGCTCTACGGCGTCTTCGGGGTCCGCTATGGCGGGTCGGACGATGTCGTCGAAGCGTTCAAAAGCGATCCCGGAGGCGTCTTCCTGACGGCTCGGCTCGCGGTCGCGGCGCTCGGTACGCTCGCCGTGTTCCTGCTCTACCTGGCGGGCGCTCGTCTCTTCGACCGGCGTGCCGGTCTGCTCGCGGCGGCGCTGTTGGCGGTGTCCTTCCTGGCCGTTTCATGGTCGCACCTAGCGGTCAACGACGTGCCGACGACTGCGGCTGTTGCGCTTTCGCTACTCGGGACCGCCGGGATCCTCCGGCGCGGCTGGGCACTCGATTACGTGCTTGCCGGCGCGGGCCTGGGACTCGCCTGTGCGATCAAGTACACCGCCGGGATCGTGATCCTGCCGCTGCTTGTGGCCGCGGCTGTTCGGTTTCGCCGCGAGCGCGTGAGCATCGCAAGTATTGCCTCCCGCCTGGGACTAGCGCTCGGAGCGACGCTGGCTACGTTTGTCCTCTTCAATCCATTCGCCCTGCTCGCGCCACGCGAGTTCGTCGACGGACTCCTTTACCTCTCAGTGACACCTGAAGGCGAGCCGAAGCTGGGCCAAGCGGACAAGAACGGCATCCTCTACTACCTGTGGGTACTCAGCTGGGGGCTCGGCTGGGTACCGAGCTTGGCGGCGCTGGGAGGTGCCGCAACGGCGTTCCTCCGGGACCGCGTGGTGGCGCTGCTGCTCGTCCCGGCCCCGATCCTCTACATCCTCTTTATGGGCGTGCAGGAACGGTACTTCGGCCGCTGGCTCCTGCCGGTGCTCCCGATTATCTGTCTGCTTGCTGCGTACGGAACGCTGGCGCTCCTCGACGCTCTGAGGCGCCGGCGCGGAAGTGGTGTGGCCGCTGCAGTGGCGGCTGCGGCCGTTGTGGCGCTGCTCGCGCAGAGTGTTCTCTACAGCGTCCACAACGGCTTCGTCCTCAGCCGCTCTGACACCCGCAATCTGACTCGCGACTGGATGTTCGAGAATGTTCCGCCCAAGTCGAGTGTGTTTTTCGACCGGTTCGCTCCTCGGCCGTGGTTCGTGGATTCCAGGGCCGCGTCAACGGGGAAAAAGAGGCCGCACTGGAGGGAATTCCCCCTCCGCCGCGCCCTCGCCATCGGGCATCTCGCCCCGCCCGCCATTCTCGCTAAACGACTTCAGCCCGACGACTACACGCGCCGACTGCAACCGGGGCTGATCGACGTGTTTGAACAGCAGCGGGTCTGCTGGGTCGTGGTGGGGAGCTATCAATACGGACGAGCGTTTGCCGAACCCGAGGAGGTGCCCCAGGCGGTGAGCTTTTACAACCAGCTCGCGCGACGGGCGAAAGTCGCATATTTGGCGAGCCCCTATGATCCGGGCGAGGGTCCGGTCGCCTTCAACTTTGACTGGTCGACCGACTACTACCCGCTCGCCTACCACCGTCCCGGACCCGAAATGATCGTCTACCGGCTTTCGGGCGGTCGCTGCGCGTCCTGAAACGGCCACGTCCGGATGATTCAGCGCATCTAGATCAGGCTTCGGCCTTCCATGTCGGGGGGCACGGCCTCTCCGAGGAGCGTGAGGAGTGTGGGTGC
>Ga0307278_10000983_pt1 | contig 14064 bp, 10 predicted proteins | sample ER_DNA_117_FD_194482 | JGI IMG/M metagenome (GOLD analysis project Ga0307278, IMG submission 194482) | Bulk soil microbial communities from the East River watershed near Crested Butte, Colorado, United States - ER_DNA_117 | ecosystem: Environmental > Terrestrial > Soil > Floodplain | place... | reverse complement strand
GCCAGCGCAAGCGTGCGCACGATGCGCAGCCTCACCCGCGGAACTCTCATCTCGTCTCCTTGCTACGCCATCTCCGGCGTGCCGGTCTAGCTGGGGACTACCAGGAGCGCCGTGACGAGGGCGACGATCGTCTTCACGGCCCTCCTCCCGAACGGGCGTTGGTGCAGTCGTCGGTGCTCAGCCTCTGTTACGCGGAGCGCTTGGGCAGGGCAAGCCAATGCTGTACCAGTTCTCTCTCGGGCAAAGGCCGTAGTCGCGACACACTGGCGGACAGACCTGCGACGGCTTGCGAGCGCGGCCGCAAGGCAATCACCACAGATCGGCTGGCGTGTCCACACCCACTCGTCAGGGGCGAGCCGGGCGACCTGCCAGTCGAACGGGACCGTCGCAACCAGCCCTGCCTGGGTCCGGTCATCCGGTCATTCCGCCTGGGCGTAGCTCCAGCCCGCGGAGGAGGTCAAGCACCTGGCCGCGCGACACGTGGCGGCTCTGCACGAACAGGTTGTCGCACGGCGGCTCGTACGGTGCGGCCTCGACCTCGGCGACCAGCATGTCGGGGATGGCCGCGGTGCGGTGGAGGACGAAGTCCCGCGCGCCGACCCGGACGGCGCGGGCGCTGAAGTCGAGGTCGTCGAGCGCGTCCAGGAGGTCGACGCCGGAGTAGGTCTTGAGCTGCCGGCGCCCATCCGCGGTCGCGTAGGTGATGACGTAGCCCATGTGGTTGCCATACAGCGCCTCCACCACCGAGTCCGTCTTGGTGAGCCCTGGCGGCATGATGGTCAGCGCGATGTCGGGGCAGCGCGTGAACGCCGCGGGGCGGGTCACCGCCGGCGGGATCGGCGCCGACGCTGGCCCGCAGGCGGCCAGCAGCGCCGCGACCGCCACGACCGTGGCGGCGGTGCGCAGGAGTGGCCACCGGTGGGCCCTCGCCCACCGGTGGCCCGCCCTAGACGGGCTAGACGAAGATCGTGCCCGTCCCGAGATTGCGGATGTCTCCCGTGAGGTTGCCGGCGAAGTTGTTGCCCGGGCCGACGACGGTGCGGTTGCAGAGCGAGCTGCCGATGTTGAGCCCGTACTTCTGCGTCTTGGGTGTCTGGTTGTCGGTGGCGGTGTTGTTGGACACGACGTTGTCGTCGCAGGTGATCGAGTCGCTGGACGAGATGCGGATGCCGTCGCGGCCCGAGGTGACGTCGGCGCTGTTGGTGATGGTGTTGCCGGTGATCCGGTTGTCGTCGCTGCTGCCGACGTTGACGCCGTCCTGGCCGGCCTCGTCGATCACGTTGCCGGTGATGACGTTGTTGCTCGACTTCTTGTTGGGCTGGTCGGCGGTGGTCGACGACTTGACGAGCTGGATGCCGTGGAAGCCGGTGTTGGTGATCGTGCAGCCCTCGACCAGGTTGTCGCTGGAGGCGAGGAACTCGATGCCGTCGCCGGGCACCCCGTCGATCACACAATCACGCACGATGTTGTCCAGCGACGTCCAGTTGCTGTTCTTGCCGTCGAACACGATGCCGCGGCCGCGCGACGCCGTGATCTTGACCCGCTCGACCACCGACTCGTTGCCCTTGTCGAAGTCCAGGGCGTCGCTGGTGGTGCGAGGCGCGCCGTTGGCCGCAACGGTCAGGTCGGTGATGGTCACCCTGAGGGTACCGGTGAAGTTGAACGGCTCGGTGTCGGCGGCGGTGCTGTTGTCGTTCTGGATGATGGTGGCGTTCATCCCCGCGCCGTCGAAGACGATGTCGTGCAGCTCGTCGAACTTGAAGAAGTCGCTGCCGAGGTCGAAGGTCCCGGCGCCGAACTGGACCGTCCCGCCGCCGAAGCCCTCCAGGTCGGCCGCAGCGTTCTGCACCACGAACTTGAGCGTGCCCGTGATGGTGTTGCCGTTGGACCCCACCGCCTGGAAGGTGTTGCCGCTGACGTGGCTCACGACGTAGGGCGACGGCGAGCCGGGCGCCGGCGTGACGAGCTGCGGCTTGTTGGTGCCCTCCCTGCTGGTGAACTTTGTCGCGGTGTTGCTGGTGGAGGTGAGCGCGAAGCTCACCAGCCCGTTGCCGGTGATCGCCGACGACACGTTCACCTGCTGCCACGTCCCGGCGGTGATCGGGCCGGTCGAGGCGATGACCGGGCCGACCGCTGGCGCGTTGTTGAAGCTCGTCGACGTCTCGCCCCAGGAGTTGTCGCTCACCGTATGGACGTTCACGCCGATGTTGTTGCCGGTCTCGGCGAAGAACCGCAGGACCGCCGTGGGGCCGGCACCCTGCACGTCAAAGCGGAGGTAGGCGCGCAGCGTCGGCGAGTTGTCGGTGCGCATGTAGATCCTCGTGCCGAAGGTCGAGCTTGGGCTCGACCCGTCGACATAGGTGTCGGCGACCGGGTTGAGGGTCACCGCGCCGGCGGGAGCGACCCCCACCGTCGCCAAGAGCATCCCCCCCAACAGTGCCGCGGCAAGGCTGATCGCCACTCTTCGCAACATGGATACCCCCCGATCCGCGCCGGCGCCGCGCCGGCGGCCTCGTTCTCCACCAGGAAGCAAGCTGGTCAATGGCACTCCCCTGTGCCCGCGTCGGTGAACTCCTTTCCGGGCTCGGGAACGAACCGCCATTCGTAGCGTTCGGTCCCGAGCGTCAGCACGAGCACGCCGAAGGTGTCGCCGTTGCGGACCTCGCTGTTGGGCCTGACCGTCTCGAACCGGTAGTGGTTGGCGCCGCCGGTGCCGACCACGAACTGGCGGATGCCACGGGTGTCGTCGAGGATGCCCTGAGGGTCCTGGGGGGCGAACCGCTCGTAGTCGTGGTCGTGCCCGCTCAGCACGACCTCGGCGCCGGCCTCGTGCAGGGCGCGCCAGAGCCCGTCGAGGCTAGGCTTGTCGCCGTGGTGGCCGGAGCTGAACCGGGGCTCGTGCCAGTAGGCGAGCGTGCAGGCGGCAGGGTGGGCCGCCAGGTCGGCCCGCAGCCACTGCTCCTGGCGTGACCCGGGGCCGCACCCGCCGATGTGGGAACACTCGCTGTTCAGCGCGATCAGGTGCCAGCTCCCGAGGTCGTAGCTGTACCAGCCGTCTGCCGGGTCGCCGGCGACGGCGCCGAAGTAGGAGAAGTAGCCGGCCGCGTCCGGGGTGCCGTACTCGTGGTTGCCGACCGTCGGCCGGCTGATCGCCTTGAACCGGCCCCAGGTCGGGTGGTAGACGGCCTGGAACGAGGCCAGGTCGCCGTCCTGGTACTGCAGGTCGCCCAGGGGCAGGACGGCGTCGAGCGGCAGGCCGGCGAGCAGGTCGGCGGTGGCGCCTTGCCGGCAGGGCCGCTCTCCCGCCGCGATCTCGTCGGGATGGCAGGCGATGTCGCCGGCGGCCGCGACCACCACCTCGCCACCCTCCGCCGCGCCGGCGGGCCTCGCCGGGGTCGCCAGCGGCCGCTGGCTGCCGGTCTGCACCACGAGCTGCGGCGCCAGCGAGCCCGCCTCCCGGCTTGCGTACCGGATGGCGGAGGCGCCGAGCGCCACCAGCGCCATGCCGACCTCGCCGTTGCCCTTCACCAGCGGCGTCACGTTGACGGTGACCCAGGTGCGGGCCCGGACCGGACCGGTGGAGGCGACCGCGGACTGCACCGGCGGGGCGTTGGCGTAGCGCAGCGTGCGCTCCTGCCAGCCGGTGTCGGCCACCCCGCGGACCTCCACGCCGTTGCGGCTGCCGGACTCGGCGAACAGGTGCAGGGTCGCCGACCGGACGGGGCCCGCGAGGCCGGCGACCCGGAAGCGCAGGTAGCTGCGGACGGTGCCCGGGTCGGCGTCGGTGCGCAGCGCCCGCGCGCCGCCGTAGCTCCTGCTGGCGTGCTCGGCGCTGACGTAGCCGTCGGCGACGGGCACGAACGTCCCCAGCGTCGCCGCCTGCCGGCCGGCACCGTTGGTGCCCGCACGGGCGACGGTGAACGCGACGAGGGGGACCACCACTAGCCCGGTGGTCGCCAGCGCCACCCAGGTCCGCCGCTTCGGCCTGCTCAGTGGCACTTGGCCGCCCCGGCGTCGGTGAAGCCCTCCGGCGTGGTCGGCACGAAGCGCCATTCGTAGCGGTCCGTGCGGAGGGTGAGCTGGAGCACGCCGTAGGCGGCCGCGCTGCGCTTCTCGCTGTTCCGCTGGATCTTCTCGAACCCCTCCAGATGCCTGCCGCCGGTGCCCACCACGAACTGGCGGATGCCACGGGCAAAGTCCCGCTCGCCGATGGGGTCCTGGGGGGCGAACCGCTCGTAGTCGTAGGCGCGGCCGTTGAGCACGACGTCGACGCCGCCAGCGTGCAGCTCGTGCCAGAACGCGGCCAGGGTGGTCTGGCCGCCGTGCTGGCCGGAGCTGAAGCGCGGCCGGTTCCAGTAGGCCAGCGTGCAGCGCTGCCGGTTGGCCTCCAGGTCGGCCCGCAGCCAGCGGAGCTGGGGTGAGTTGTCGGTGCACCCGCCGATCTCGTCGCACTCGCTGTTGAGCGCGATCACGTGCCAGCGGCCGACGTCGAAGCTGTACCAGCCACGGCCCGGCTCGCCGGCAGCCGACTTGAAGTAGGCGAAGTAGCCGCCGGCGGGTCGGCCGCTCATGGCGTCCAGGTACTCCTTGTGGCCGGGGACCGGGTGGGTGATTCGCCGCAGCCGCCCCCAGGTGAGGCCGTAGGAGCTCTGGAACTTCTCCAGGGTGCCGTCGTCGTACTGCAGGTCCCCGAGCGCGAGCACGGCGGCGGGTCGCAACGAGGCCGCCAGGTCCGCGGTGGCGTTCGCCTGGCAGACCGGCCCGGACGACTCGCGGAGCTCCTCGTCCATGGGCTTCTCGGCCGGGTCGCAGGCGATGTTGCCGGCGGCGACGACCACCGGGTCGCCCGAGGCCGGCGAGTCCGCCGGCGCCGGCTGGGTGGAGGCGTCACCACCGACCGGGGGGTTGCTCGAGGGCACGCGGACGCGCACGTTCAGGACCGGCGCCAGGGCCGACTCGCGGCTTGCGTACGCCGTCGACGGTGGATGCAGGGCGGTCAGCGCGAGCGTGAGCGGCCCGTCGCCCTTCACCGCCCTGGTGACGTCAACCTTGGTCCACTGCTCGGCGACCACCGGCCCCGAGCTCCCGACGAGCGCACCGACCCTCGGCGACCGCGCGAACGTGAGCGTCCGCTCGTCCCACGAGTGCGGCGCCACCTCGCTGACCACCACGCCGTTCTCGCTGGAGGAGAGCGGATACAGCGACAGGGTCGCCCGCAGCACCTGCCCGGAGACGCCCCGGAGGTCGAACCGCAGGAAGGCGCGAAGCGTCTTGTCGTCGGCGTCCACCACGCGGACCACCGGCTGCACCCCGAAGCTCTCGTCCGGCAGCGCGGAGCTGACATAGGCATCGGCGCTCGGCGCGAAGACGTAGTGGCGCTCGACCGTCTCGGACCGCCCTTCCCGGACGAACGCCACGCCCACGAGCACGATGACGGGAAGGAGCAGGGCGGCGAGCCGGCCGGGCGACGGACGGGGCAGGCGGAACCGCCCCTTGCGGGGGATCACCGCCCCGTCGTACCTGCCGTCGATCACCTGACTGTCACCTCATTGCGTGCCACGCCCCGGGTTGCGCCGGCCGATCACCACGAGCGTGGATGCGATCACCCCGACGAACCCGACCGCCACCAACCACAGCGCCGTGGGGTGCCGGCTCCGGCCGGTAGGGTCGGAGGAGTCGAAGTCGGGCAGGCCGGGGACCGCTGTCTCCTGCATGTCGGCCAGCACCTGCAGATACCGCGAGCCGAACTGCCGGCTTGGCTCGATGTGCGAGTTCTCGCTGAACTCATTCCAGCTGATCAGGCCGACCGCGTCCGGCGAGGAGTCGAGCGCGACCTGGAACTGCGTGCGGAGCGTGTCCCCGTCCTTCCGCTCCACGACGGTGCTGCCGCCGATCAGGCGGGCGTCGAACCCGGGCGCGGCGGGAGCGATCCACAGGCCCCGGTTGGCGTGGACGAGGTCGCCCATCTCGTTGAGCTTGGGAGTGTGGTTCCGGTTGGTGTCGGGGTTCACCGACGACCAGTAGTACGCGTCGCCGTCGACCAGCCCGGCGATGCGCTCGTAGCCCTCCGCGGACTTCTCCGAGCCGAGCACGAGCAGGCCAGGGCGGAGCTGCCGGGTCACCGCGCCGATGTCCGCGGCGGAGTACTCCCAGGTGCCGGACCAGATCACCAGCGGCCGGTCGAACAGCTCGAAGACCGGGTCGCCGGCGTACCGCTTGGCGAAGCGGCCAAGGTCGGCGGCGACCCTGGCCGCGGGCTGCGGCCGCCGCGTGAAGTCGAGCCCCTGGTAGATGATCGCGAGCTTGAAGTCCTCCTCCTTGGCCACCCGCATGAGCTGCTCGAGCCGCCGGTTGAGGGGGTCGGTGCTCTTCCAGCTCACGATGAAGCCGTCGATGCCGGCCGCCTTGGCCCACCGTACGTGGGTCCGCATGACCGTCTCGTCGTCGCTCGAATAGCGACCGAGCTGGGGATAGTCCGTCTTCGCCCGGTTCCACGACGTCGGGTTGAACCAGATGTAGTAGTAGGCGAGCACCGGCACCGGGCTGTCCGCCGCCGCCGCGGGCCGCTCGGCGGCGGCGGGTCCGAGCGCGAGGCAGAGCCCGACACCGGCGGCGAGCGCCGTCCGGACGGCCCGCCGCCTCATTCCTGCTCCTCCGCCGTGGCTCGCCGCCGCAGCCGCCGCCGGAGCAGTGGCAGCCCGGCCAGGAACGCGGCCCCGACGGCCAGGACCAGCGCGAGGTCCAGCCAGGTGACGAGCTTCAGCGTGAGCCGCTGCGGCCGCGTGATCGACACCGGCGCCGACACCGGGATTCCCGGCCCTTCGATGGTCGCGTCGTACTCCCCCCGCGGCAGCGAGTCGACGACCACCTCGTGGCGGGCGTCGAGCGGGAAACGACCGCGCTGCCCGTCGGGGTACCGCAGCCGGACGGCCGAGCCGACCCGGAACCCGAACACGGCGTCACGCGCCTCGAACGTTGCGCGGTAGAAGAGCAGCTGCACCTTGAGGGCGGCGGCCTTCTCCGGCTCGTAGCGCTGCTGCGCCTCGTTGACGACGTTGGCGCCGCCGACCGTGACGCGCTGCACGGTGTAGTAGATGGACTTGGCGAAGGGCCCCGATTGCAGCGTCACCACCCTGGTGCCCCACAGCCACACGGGCCGCCTGAGCTGCTCGCCGGTGAACCGGTGGAAGACGCCGGTGGCGTCCTTCATCTCCACGCTGGAGACCTTCGCGTGGTCGACGGGGTCGTTCTCGAGGTCGATGAACGACATGCTGCTCCGGTAGTCGATGTCGAAGCCCGCGGTCACGACAATGTCCCGCCTGGGGATGTGGCTGAACTCCAGCTGTCCGAACCAGCGCGAGAACCGGGCCCGTTGCCGCGCCGCCGCCGGCGGGGGGACCACCTTCATCTTGGCGCGCAGGTCCACCCAGGACCCGGGCGCCATCCGGGCCGTGCCGTTGGGTCCCGCCGTGGCGGACTGACCGCCGAGGACGAACGTCGTGCCGGGGAGCTCGGGGCTGGTCTGGATCACGAGCGTCGGCCGTGCTGGCGCCGACTGGGCCGCCGCGGCGGCGGGGACCGTGGTCGTGAGCGCGGCCGCCAGCAGCGCAGCGCCCGCCAGCCGCCGCGCCGCGCGCCTCATCGGCCTCCCTCCAGTCCACGCTTCAGGCGCCGCAGCAGGAACAGGGCCCGCAGCGGCCCGGCGAGCTCGTCGGCCAGGCCGGTCAGAGCCTGCACGTCCCGACCGGTGAAGAGGGGGACATGACCATTGCCGGGCCGCGGATGGCGGACCACCACGATGAGGCCGAACGCCTGGTCGCCATGGACCAGGGGGACGGCCAGCAGCGGTTGCCGCCGGCCTCCCGGCAGGGGGGTGAGGATGCTCAAGGGCACCGTGACCGGGTCGGTGTGGAGCTGCTGGAGCAGCAGCTCCACACCGTCCCCGGCCTCCGGGGCCGATCTGCCCGGGGGGAGGCCGATCGACCCGGAGACCTTCAGCACACCCGTGCCGTCGTCGAGCATGACCATGGCCGCGTCGGCGCGGGCCCGCTTGGCGGCGCGCGCGGCGGTGGTCCCCGGGAGCCGCCGCGCCGTCCGGGCGGGGAGCTGCTGGGGCAGCAGCCGGATCAGCTCCTCGATCGGCGCGCCGAGCCGCTCGGGGGCGGGGAAGCTGTTGGTCCTCGACCGCCTGCCGATGGGCAGCGGGCGCGGCCGCTTGGGCCGGCGCGCCCAGATCCGCTGGTGCACCCCGGCGCCTGCCGGCAGCGGCCGCCACGGCGGCGTCGCGGGCTTGGCGCCGTTGCCGCCGGCGGGGCTGGGCGCGGGGCGCGGCGGTGGCTGGCGCGGCCGCGCCGGCCGAGCCGGCGCCGGCCCGGTGGCGGCGGCGGGGACCGGCGTCGCACCCAGCGGCGAGACCCGCGCGCCGGCGAAGATGGCCACCGAGAGCGCCAGCGCCAGCCCGTAGGCGGTATAGATGACGGGTCGGCGGCCCTCAGGCGGCGCCGCCGGGACGCGGACGGTCGAGATGTACTCGGGGGGCCGTGGGCCGGCGCGGAAGTCGAAGGCGACCCCGATGCTGTTGGCGGCCGCGTCCCGCTTCGCCAGCGGGCGCAGGTTCCAGTTCTCCTCGATGAACTTGAGGATCGAGGTGAAGTCGAGCTGGGTGTGGTCGACGTGGCCGCGGCGGGCGTAGGCGCTGACCACCAGGGACGGCGCCCGGAACCCGTAGCCGTACTTGTCGACCTTGGGTGGCTTCACGTGGTCGTACCAGCCGCCCCAGTCGTCGTAGGTCCAGGTGAACGCCGAGTCCTTCCAGGAGCCGCTGGAGGCCAGGGCGTTCAGGAGGCTGCGGACGAAGCGCTCGCCGGCCTGGATGCGGCCTGGCGGGTGCTCGCTGGCCCCGGACGGGACGATGTAGGAGACGGCCGGCAGCGTGCCGCGCGCCACGTCCTGGTAGTACTCGCTGAGGTCGACGATGTGGCTGCGCAGCCTCGGGTCGTCGACGTAGCGCGCGTAGCTGAGCGGCGGCACCCAGACGACTTGCGAGGCGCGCTCGCCTTTCTCTGCCGTCCTGATGGTGCGGAAGTTGATGGTGGGGTCGTAGTTCTGCACGTAGAACTTCCACGACACCCCCGCCTGCTCCAAGCGGTCGAAGATCGTCGGCAGGTCGCCGAACCCGCCTGGAGGGATCGAGTCGTCCCGCGGATTCCCCGGCGTGCCGGTGACCCAGAACATGTGGTTCCACACGCTGCCGGCACCCGACGACGTGAAGAACCGGTCGAACAGCACGTAGTTATCGGCGATGTTCCAGTAGTAGGGGATGTCGCGGTCGTCGTAGTAGCCCATCGAGTGCAGGCCGCTCTGCCCCTGGCGCCGGTAGGAGCTGATGAAGCCGTCCATGCGGCCGCCGTCGTACTGAGCGTTGAACACGGTGCGGGTGTGGCCGAGGTCGGTGACCGAGCGGTTGCCGAGATGGAACGGCTTGACGCAGCCGCCCTTGGGGTCGTCCGCGTCGAACGGCATGCAGACCCCGGGAGGGGTGCCATCGGCCCCCGGGTAGGACCCGAAGTAGTTGTCGAAGGAGTGGTTCTCCTGCATCAGCGTGATGAAGTGCTTGATCGGCGTCCGCGGCGCGTGCTTGCCGCTGCCGAGGCTTGGGGCCCCGCTTGTCTCCTGGCCGGCGCGCGCCGGCGGGACGGCGAGGACCGCGACCACGCCGAGGAGGCCGGCGACGGCGAGGAGGCGCAGCCGGCTCACTGCTGGCGCACCCGGTAGATGATGATGACGGGCTCCTGGACGGTCTCGCCGGCGGCGTTGCGGATGGGGACTGTCTCGCGGTGGACCTCGTTGGCCCGGTAGCGGCGCACGTACCGTAGGAGGTTGTCGGCGAAGAACTTCGACCGCCCCGCGGAGTACGAGTCCCAGATCAGGTACTGGAGACGGCCGTCTCGCAGCAGCCGGTCCGGGTTGGGCACCGGGTCGTAGGCCGGGTTGCGGTGCAGCGGGTTGGGGCTGACCGACAGCCCGTAGACCCGCTGGTGGGAGTAGAACTGCAGGATGTTGGCCATGGACGGCCCCAGCGCGAGCATCTGCGCGCCGGCCGGCACGTTCTCGCGGAGCCACAGCCCCGCCGCGCGGCCGCCGGGCACGCCGCCCGAGCCGGCGAGGAAGCTGGTCGAGTTCGTCACGTTGACGCGGCTCCAGCTCGATGCCACCAGCGTGGCGACGACCAGGGTCACGGCCACGACCTGGAGCGCCGCGGCCGGGACGCGGCGGCCGCCGACGCGCAGGGGGGTGGTCGGCCAACCGGCCAGGGCCCGTGCCGCCAGGATCACGATCGCGGGGATCACCGGCAGCAGGTACTGGAAGCCCTTCACCGGCCAGGTCTGGAAGAACAGGATCGGCATCGCGATCCAGACCACCAGGAGGTTCTCGCGCCACGTCCACTCGCGGCGCAGCAGGAACAGTGCCAGCGCGGCGGCGAGGACCACCAGGAACCCGACGGCGGCCGGCACGTACTGCAGGTAGAACCCGCCGCTGTGGTTGGGCGGGCGGAAGAGCTGCCACGCCAGGAACCCCTTGCCGGCCTTGGTGCCCCCGCCGAGCAGCAGCGACAGCGGGAACGGCGCGATCACGACGGCGAAGCATGCGCCCGAGATCGCCAGGTCGCGCAGCTTCACCCTGATGGACGGCGACAGCGCCAGGAACGCGTACACGGCCGGGAGGAAGACGACGGCCGTCTCCTTGGCGAGGAACGTGAGCCCCAGGCCGGCGCCGGCGGCGTAGAGCCAGCGCGGCTGCTCGGTGACCGCGTACCTCGCCACCAGGTACAGCGTCAGCGCCGCGAAGGTCGTCATCGGACCGTCCAGCAGCGCCTGCCTGCTCACCACCACGTGGTAGGGCATCACCGCCAGCAGCAGCGCGGCGACCACGCCGACCCGCCGGCCGTACAGCAGGTTGCCGGCGCGGTAGACGAACCACAGCCCGACCAGCGCGAAGCCCACCGCCAGGATCCTGCCCGCCAGGTCGGTCAGCACGAACTGGTAGACCAGCGCGAGGCTGAACTGGTAGAGCAGCGGGTGGGCGCGGAAGATCGGGAAGATCGTCCGGTAGTCCGGGTGCCCGACGATCGAGGCCGCCTGCCCGGCGTAGACGGCCTCGTCGCTATTGAAGCCGAGCAGGCCGAGCTGCCACACGCGCAGGAACACGGCGGCGACGGCGATCACCACAGTGGCGAACGCCAGCACCCGGCCCGACAGCTCGGCCGGGTTGCGGGTCTCGACCGGCGCCGCCTGGTCGGCGGCGCCGCGCCCCGCGACCGCCGCTCTGGACTTGAAGTTGATCATGCCGACGACGACGACCCTGGCGGCCGCCGCAGCCGGGAGCCGTTGCCGTTGCCGTTGCCGAGGAGCTCCGGGATGGCCTGCGCCCATGAGAAGTCGTCCCGGACGATCCGGCGCACCGTGATGCCGTCCAGGAACCGCGCCAGCAGCGCCTGCTCCCGCGCGCGCAGCGTGGGGTAGTCCTCCCCGCCGATGGTGATCGCCGGCGCGAAGTAGCGGAACGGCGGGAACCCGTAGGCGTCGTCGGTGTTGGCGACCAGGATGTCCAGCGCCCGGCCCGGCTCGACGTTCTCCAGCTCGTAGGGCCCACGCTCGATCACGAACAGGTTCCGCACCGTGGTCGAGCGCGCGAACCTGCACGGCACCAGCCGGTCGGCCATGTACTTCGGGGGCGGGACGATCGCCTGGGTGACGGCGTTGAGCGCCATGATCGGCAGGTTCATGTCCGCCAGCCTGCTGCCGAACGAGCGCCCGCCCCTGGAGTGGATGCGGCTCTGCACGGCCAGCTTGAGCTGCTCCTGGAGCCCGAGGCTACGCTGGTTGACGGCCCGAAGGGTGTGGGAGCTGATGGTCAGCGGCTTGGGGTAGCACCACGCCCGGCCGCCGGGCTCCACGATCGTCATGTCGTCGGACAGGAACGAGGCGCCCTGCTCGCGCAGCAGCCGCAGGACCGTGCCGGTCTTGCCGGTGTCGGTGGCGGCGGTGAGCATCAGGCCCTGGCCGTCCAGCTCCAGGGTCGCGGAGTGCAGCAGGACCCGGTCGCGCGAGGCCAGCATGAACCGCAGCAGCGCCTCCACGACGTTGGTGTAGACGACGTGGGGCGAGCGCGCCAGCAGGGGACCCAAGGTCACCTCGATCCGGTCGCGGAAGTCCAACCGGAAGTTCGCGCCCAGCCGCCCGAGATGCTCGTCGTAGGCGACGAACGTCGGCCCGTGGGTGACCTGCGACCGCATCCGCGGCCCGGGGCTGCCGACCGCTCGGACGCGGATGTCGACGTCGGCGGACCGCTGCAGCGACGGGACGCGGAAGTACTCGAGCTCGCGGATGCGCACCGCCGAGACGATGGCGACCAGCCCGAGGACGTCGTAGTGGTGGTGGCCGACACCGGCGCCGTTGTGGCCGGCGGGCGTGACGGGCGCCTGCTCGCGCTCGAGGGCCGCCAGGTCCAGGACCCGCCCGCCGGGGGCCTCGGGCGGTGCGGCCTCCGCCTCGCCATCCTGCAGGGTGGCCTTGGCCACGCTGGCGGTGGTCGGCAGGTCGCTCTCCTTCCAGATGAAGCGGTCGCTGAGCACGTACCGCAGCACGAACAGCACCAGCAGCGTGATCGGGTTGGAGACCAGGTAGTGGATGCCGAAGGTGCCGGTCAGCACCGCGAGCATCGGGACCCGCAGCAGCAGCGTCGAGTTGTTGACCGTCATGAAGGAGATCAGGCGCACGGCCGGCCGGCGCGCCTTGGCGTGCAGGAACACCAGCTTCTCGATCAGCAGGAAGTTCCAGAGCGTGGAGCCCTGGGTCGCGACCACCGCGCCGACCAGGTAGTGCCCGCCCACGCGGGTGACCCACAGCCACAGCAGGAGCTGGTTGACCACCAGGCCCGAGAGGCCGACCAGACCGAAGCGACCGACGGTCAGCAGCTTCCCCGCGGCGCCGGCCCGCGAGCTCCGCGCCGGCCCGTCGTAGGTGGCGACCAGCACGGGGCCGTCCCTGGGAACCTTGCCCTCCACGAGCGGCGGGACCATGGAGGCCGACACTCCGTGGCCGCGGCCGGTGTGACGCAGCGAGAACCACCTGGTCACTCGGCCACCACGGCTAGTAGGCCGTCCAATGCTCAGCGTAGTCACCCCCCCTTAGGCGGTTGCAACGGGGATGAGAGTTCCTCGAACTCTCATCCCGTTGTCATCTACTTGTTGCGAGAAAGACATGCATGTCCCACAGAGGATGTTGGGGGAGGGTTCGTAGGTTTCTTTAGTGCCGTCTTTACCAAACCCGCATACGGAAATTTACGTAGGCCAGCCCGGAATCCGGCGATGCGTTACAGTTGGGGGTGCGTAGACGCTGCGGGGGAACACGGCCAGGTGGCACACGAGGAACTGAGGATCCCGTGGTAGAGCCGACGTACCGGTGGGTCTGCACGTACTGCGAGGCGTCCGACCTGGTGGAGAGCCCGGAGATGGCCCGGCTCGCCATCGACGTCCACGTCTCGGTCTTCCACGCCCAGCCTCGCGAGGCGATCACGGCGCAGGGCGAGCCAGACGGCCGCATCCTCGTCGAGCACGGCGGCGGCCCGGGAACGCCGCGCGCCGCGCGGCCCAGGCGCGAGCTCCCCCCCGACGACCGGCCCCCCGAACCGCCCCCCTCCGGCGCCCGGCTGGTCCTGTCCTGGTGGCGGACGGTCCTGCGGCGCGGCGGCCGCCAGCCATAGCCGACCGCGACCACGCCACCACCGCAGCCGACCGCGCGCTGGTGGACGCCGTCCGCCGGGAGCTGCGCGCGGCCGCCGACCCCGCCAAAGCGCCCGGCATGCAGGCCTACATGAAGTCCGCGATGCCCTACCACGGCGTGCGGGCGCCCGCCCAGCGGCGCATCTTCCGGGCGGTCTTCGCCGACCACCCCGTCGGCTCGTTCGCCGCCTGGCGGGCCACCGTTCTGGCGCTGTGGCGGGAGGCCAGCCACCGCGAGGAACGCTACGCCGCCGTCGCGCTCGCCTCCGACCGCCGCTACC
>Ga0307278_10000982_pt1 | contig 14074 bp, 9 predicted proteins | sample ER_DNA_117_FD_194482 | JGI IMG/M metagenome (GOLD analysis project Ga0307278, IMG submission 194482) | Bulk soil microbial communities from the East River watershed near Crested Butte, Colorado, United States - ER_DNA_117 | ecosystem: Environmental > Terrestrial > Soil > Floodplain | place: USA... | reverse complement strand
CCAGACGAAGATCGACACGATTACTGTCATCGGATGCAGGCCGACGTAATTTCCTACAATACGCGGGGCGTAGAAGATGCCTTCAAGATTTTGTATGACGATAAAAATCACCGTTACACCAATCGGGTGCAACCAATCGCCCCATTGAAAAGCAGCAATGAGAACGGCTGGCACCCAGCATACAATTATCCCGATGTACGGGATCATGGTGAGGATGACAACGAGCACGCCAATCAGTGGCGCAAAATTGAGTCCCATGACCGTCAGCGCGGTCCCGATGAGGATTCCGTCCACCAGGCAAACAAGAAGCTGCCCGCGAAAATACGCTGTGACGTACTTATTGATCTCCGACAATGCTTCCGCGACTTCGTCCCTGAGCGGAGATGCGCGCAGTGGCAGGTATTCCTTCCATTTCTTTTCAATGCGCGGTTTTTCGTTGAGCAGGAAAAATAAATAAATTGGCACCAGGATCAGGCTAAGCAAAAACCCTGTGACCCCAAGAAATCCGCCGATGCTTTGCTTTAAGACCCCCCAGAGTTTGTCCATCAGCGTCGGAAGCGCCCGCTGCAGATTAGGCATTTGTTTTTCTACGTAAGCTTGAATGCGCTGACGTTCGGCGGTGGTCAGCTTTGGTGGACTTGGCGCGATTGTCTCGCTTCCAGGGCTGATCGCTTGGGGTGTCGCAGATCCCTTTGGCGAAGGGGCGGCAGTCGCAGTTGGTTGCTCATGAGGAGTAGGGGCCGCTGGGCCGATGAGCCAGTTTGTGAGACTCGTCGATGCAGACTTTCCATGTGCTCCGCCAAGTAACCCGAAAGTTTGGTCGAATCGATAGATAAGATCGACAATACGATCGCGCGCTTTTTCTGTGTAGGCGGGGACTTGCTTTGCGAAATTTGCGCTTTGGATGGAGATCGTTGGGACGAGCCAGGCAATCAATCCACCCAGCGCAAAAAAACCGATCGCGAAAATGAGCGCGACTGCTTTGGTGCGACTGAACGTCTCTCGAGACATTTTCGTCACCAATGGGTCGAGCAGATAAGTGAGAATCCCCGCGATGGCGACCGGAATCAAGATTGGCTGAAGGAAGCTGATGATATTGGCGCCAGTCCAGATCACCGCGCCAACGATCATGATGAGAAGAACAACAAAGAAAGCAGTAAGGGCTGCCCACATCGTTTTGCGCTGCCAGGGTGTCGGATAATCCTTCATTTGCGCATTCTGCGCCGCTTCAGTTTTGTAGAACGCCTGCGCTGGGTTCGGCATTTTAATCACTGAGTCGGGTTCGTCTTTGTCGGCGAACCTTTGCTGATTGTTGTCCTCGTGCTCTCGATCTTCTCTGCGAGTTTCTTGTTCTTCGGATCGAGCGCCAGCGCTTTTTGCCACGATTCCAATGCTTCTGGTAGGCGATACAATTTCAAATAAATGTCGCCAATGTGTTCGAACACAATGGGGTCGTCACGATCCATGCTTTTCGCCGCGCGAAGCAGGTCGGCCAGGGCTTGGTCGAACTTGCCCTTTCGAAACTCAACCCAGCCGAGGCTATCGAGGTAAGAGCCATTGTTGGGTTCGATCTCCAACGCGTGTTTAATCATCTCCTCGGCTTCGTCGAGGTGCATGTTGTGCTCTGCCCACATGTAACCAAGGTAATTGTAAGCCTCCGCGGCGTTGGCAGGATCGAGCGCGATTGATTTGCGAAGCAGATCCGCCGCTTTGTCATACAAGCCTGCCTGCTCGGCAGTCGCGCCGTAGTTGAAGTAAAACTTGGCATTTACAATTTCGTTATCCTGATCGAGTTCCGCGTCGTGCAGCGCTTCTTCGAACGTTGCCACCGCTTGTTGGATTTGCTTCGCTTCGCGCTGAGCAATGGCCAGGTAATAAACGATTTCCGGCGCGCCTGGGAATCGGCGACGGGCTTCCGCCAGAAATTTCAAAGCGCGCTGCGGATCTTTGAGCGGCCCAAGGAGCAGCTCCGCCAGGCGCAAATATGTGCCGGCATGGTTGGGATTGATCAACAGGCTTTGCTCGTAATTCGCGGCCACCTTGGCAAACTTGGCCTTGGCTTCATCAGGGTGGTTGGCGCGCTGAAGTGATCGCGCTTCCTCATCCAGTACCTGCGCAAGCAAATCGTACGGCTGATATTTTTCCGGATGCTCCTTGATAATTTGCTCGAGCATCTCAACTGCTTTGTCGCGCTGGTTCGTTAAAATGAAACCGGTCGCCAGCTTTTCCTGTGCATTAGCATCATCTGGTTGCAGCTCCAGCACGCGCAGATAAAGCGGGATCGCCTCTTTTAGTTGCTGCGATGAAGCGTAGTAATCCGCGACGTCCTTGAGGACCGTGGAATCGTCATTGGCGTGGTCCGCTGCTTTTTTGAAAATTTCGTTAACCCGCCTCAATTCATCCGGCTTCGGCTGCGAATCTGGTTTGAAAAGGACGGCTACGTAAAGTTTCCCGAGCCGCGTCCAGAAATTTGGGTCGTCGCTCCGGACTTTTGTGGCGCGATCCAAAACTTCGAGCACTTTTTTTTCTTCGCCTGCCGCAAACTCGATTTCGACGAGACGCTGGTAAGCCTCTATATCTCGCGGATTCAGCGCGACGGCGCGATTGGCGTAATCGATCGCCTGGTCCGTTTTTTTAAGATACTTCGCGTAAATGTAAGCTAGCTGGCGGTAAGGCTCGGCATCGTTGGGATTTGCTTTGATTGCGTCCTTTAGAACGTCAATCGCCTGTGGAAAATCTTCCTGCCGTATCAGCAAAACGGCTACGCGCGACGCCAGGTCCGATTGGCCCGGATCGACATTGAGCACTTTGCGGTACGCCTCGAGCGCTTTATCCATCTCGCCGTTCTCTTCGAACGCCATTCCTTCCACAAAATGCGCGAGCGCCCCTGCTTTGCGTTCGCCCTCTGAATGCAAAACGAGGTCGGGCGCCGGTTTGCGACTGAATGAATCATCCTGGCGACCGATTTGTTTTGTTCTTGAGGGCGAAGGCCCAATCTGAGGGGCAAGAGTGCGAGGAGTTTTGGCGATCGTAGCGCTCGCGACGGCAAGAAAAACAAGCGCGAGAAGAAAACCCCAGCAGGCGGAAACGCCGCACTTTTTATCCTCCCTCATTTTTTAAAGCCTACCTTTCGGTGCCGCTCCCCGCAAACCAGCACCGAAAGCTTTCGGTGCTACGGCTTAGCAGGCCAGCCTTTGCTGAGAACGAAGTAATGGAGGGCTGGAGTGACGAAAGGAAGGCCGCAGAGTCCCATTACTCCATTATTCCATTACTCTAGGGTCGCGCACTCTAGCGAACAATCGAAACGTGACGTGCGCACTACGTCTTGTAACGGAGACGCTTCTTATGCCGACTTTGCTTCATCCGCTTGCGGCGCTTGTGTTTTGCAATTTTCGCTTTGCGTCTTTTTTTGAGAGAGCCCATTCAGGTTTTCCAGATTTGCGAGCGGGATTCAACCATCTAATGCGCTGCGTTGCAACTTACTTCTTTTCTGCGCAGTGCTGGTTAGACCTCTCACGCCCTTAAATCCGACTTATCCCGGCGACGACGCGATACTGAGATTTCTGCCATCTGCCGTTTACGAGTTGCATCTCGTTGTATTCCCCGATGTGGGGATAATACACCAGCCCGTCCACAAACCGGAATGCCCTCAACTCTCTCTGGGGAAGCGCACGAACAACAGCACCTGCGGCGAAGACGAGCCAAGTTGAACGGAGCGTGCCACACGCACGGGTCACAATCTGATCACTTCTTCATCATCTCATCTCGCTTCGCTTTGAATTCGGTGCTGGGCTTCCATTCCGGAAATTTTTCGGCGTTCGCGACTTGGTAGCCGACCTCGAAAAGAAGCTGAATATCTTGCACCGCGCCGGAGAGGTCCCATTCTGGATTCACCTCATCCGATGCCTGATGATAATGATGCGCGACGTAATCGTCTCTCTTTTGTTGACCGAAATTTGCCGGCTTGCCGATGGAATCTTTGCCGCCGCCTGTGTAAAGCGCAGGGACGCCGCGCTTCGAAAATTCAAAGTGATCGGCGCGATAAAAACTGCCTTTCTCTGGCTGACTGTTCGGTGTCATTTGCCGCCCATTGCGCTTGGCAGCCGTTGCAAGCATGTCATCAAGCGTTGAATTGTTGTTGCTCAGGTCTTCGATGTCGCGCGTTTTGCCCCAAGGATTCACGGTGTCGATGTTGATATCGGCGAGCGTTTTCTCGAGCGGATAAAGCGGATGTTCCGCGTAAAATTTCGCGCCGAGCAATCCCGCTTCTTCGGCTGTCGTGGCCATGAACAGGACCGATCGTTTTGGCGACGGATTCAATTTTGTGAACGCGGTTGCGAGCTGGATGACCGACGCGACGCCGGATGCGTTATCGATTGCGCCATTAAAAATCTGGTCGCCTTGCAATTCGGGATGACGCCCAAGATGATCCCAGTGCGCGGAATAAATGACGTATTCATCCTGCAACTTCGGATCGCTCCCATCGAGCTTGCCGATGACATTGTGCGATTTAAATGGGTGAACCTGTTGCTTGATGTCGATGTTGGCTTTCGCATTCAACGCCACCGGTCGGAATTCTTTTGTGATCGCCGACTTTTTCAGTGCATCAAAATCCTGACCGCAATCGGCTAGCAATTTCCTGGCGACATCGGCCGTGATCCACGAGCGCACTTCTACGGCGTCCTTGTTCTGGTTTGGCGCATCGATCTCATAATTCTCCTTGCCCCAACTCGATTTTACGACCGAGTAGGGATAGGCGGCCGGTCCGGTCTCGTGAATGATGACGGCAGCCGCGGCGCCTTTTTGCGCGGCGATTTCGTATTTGTAAGTCCAGCGCCCGTAATACGTCATCGCTTTTCCCTTAAATATTTTGTCATCGAGTTTTGATGAGTCCTTCGGATCGGGAATCGCTGGGTCATTGATCAACATCAAAATCGTCTTACCGCGCACATCGACATCTTTGTAATCGTTCCACCCGTATTCCGGCGCGACGATGCCATAGCCGACAAAGACCACGTCCGAGTTGTTGACCTTGATCTCCGGTTGGAGACGCGCCGACGAAGCAACGAAATCATCGGGATATTTCACCTCGATGGTTTTATCGCCGACCGTGAACGACATTCTTGGTTCGCTCTTGATGCCTGCCAGAGGGACTTCCTGCACATAACTTCCGTCGAGATTTCCCGGCTTAAGACCGATCTGTTTGAACTGATCGCTGATGTACTTGACCGAAAGTTCTTCGCCCTTTGTTCCCGGCGCGCGACCTTCGAATTCATCCGACGCAAGAATCTTGATGTGCGCAAGTAATCCATCGGGAGTGATCGCCTCCAGCGCGGGCTGCAATCGCAAAGCCAATTCATCGACCGCTAGACTCGACGCGGCGACGCCAAAAAGGATCGCGACCACACAGCGTCCAATTTTCATTTCTCTTCTGTAGCGGCGCTCTGTGAGCGCCGCAAGATAATGACCAAAGCACGAATGACCAAAACAGTCAGCGCGCCGTCATGCTATTGTTTTTGTCACTTCGTTCTTCGTTATTCCGATTTCGTCATTCGACGTCGGCTTCGGCGCGAGAACACGCCGTGCTACAAACGAGAAAAAGACCTAGACACAGATTCCTGACCCCTGATTCTCAAATCTCGCCCCTTTTTCGATCTGTGTTCATTTGTGGCGAAACTCTGCTATCTGCTTTTCTGTGATGACCCCGCTGGCGCTTTCTTCTTGTCTTGTTGTCGATGATACGCAGCAACGCTCGAAAACGAATTGGACGCGGGGATTAGTGGGAGATGGGGAAGTCGCCTCGTCAAAGTCTGTGCAGACGAGTAGCGGCATCAAGCCGACTGACTTTGCCATTGAAATCATTTTCGCCGGCGAAAATAACTGCCATTCGAACTGCTCCGAATAACCATCCGGGTAATCCAACTGCACGAAGAGCCGGTCGCCCTCTATATGTTTGTGCTCTCGAACCACTCCGCGAGGTAATTTGAGCTCGCGGTCGCCCTGATGAACTGCAAAGAACTCCGGGCTCCACAAGTCGAGAATGACACGACCGCCTTCGCGCAATCCCGCTGCCAGGCGCCCAAGCACCTCGCGATTTGTTGTCGCATCGAAATAGCCGAAGCTCTGAGACATGATGATTACAAGGTCGAACGCGCCAGACTCCGGTCGGTAGTCGCGAATGTCCGAGTTCAGATAGCTTGACCCGCCAGCCAGCGCGCGAGCCTTTGCAATGGCATCATCATTGCGGTCGATTCCGATCACTGAGTAACCCCGGCCAGAAAGCGCCCGGGCGTGTCGTCCCATGCCGCAACACACATCTACAACTTTGCGGAAATAAGGCAAAGGAGCGCGATGGCAAACGAATGCTGTCTCTTGCATCGTGCGAGCCTCGCTTATACCCATGTGGAAGATCTCAAACCACTGACGAGAATACTCATTCGGCTCTGGGCGCATAATTGTGAAGTCGCAGGGCGGGCTAAGTTTGGTCAGTTTTCCTCACGCTGAATAAACCAGTCAAACGTTGCACAAAGAGCGTGCGCACCGGATTCGTCGTAGATATCTACTGTAATCGGAATGACCGAACGGCCTTTCGATGAGAGCTCTGCGTCGAGCCGAGCGAGAGATCCAGGCGTGGCACTCGCGGTGGACATGATGCTGCCATTTGCTGGCTTGCGAAATTTCGCCTCCACGCGGCGTACGACTGCCACAACGCTAGCAGAGGAACCGAAATGCCTGAGCAAAGAACTCACCGCTGGATGCCTCGGCGAGCGCGAGTTGAGCGCCCGCGTGAACTGTGCCGAGATGATTGAGATACTGGCTGCCTGCTGGCAGTTCCAGTAGATACGCAGAGTCGCCAGCGGAGCGAATGCCAAGAAAACTATTAAAGGGCAATTCAGTGACCGTGGTTTTCACACGGCGTTACAACTGGACTGCCGTCGGCATGATCTGGGCTCGAATCTTTTCCAAAATCTCATCTCTATCCATGCCGATAATTGGCTTCTGAAACATTCGCCGGGCCCAATCCATCAGTCGCGGGCCGGAAATCTCGGTATCATTCGAATGAGCAGCAAAATACTTGGCCGTTAGCCATGCCGTCCGAGGAAAAAGGTGAAAGTGAACGACGCGTGTCTGCTCAGAGAATAAAGTGCAATACACTCGCTGCGGCTGGACGACCGCCTGGATTGCAGCGGTGACCACTGCCAACGTCGCTCCGAGCGAAGCGAGAGCTGCGGGAGTCATCTGCGACAGCGACTCGACAGCATCTCTCGGCATCACAATCAAATAGCCCGGGATGTAGCAAGTGCTGCACGCTTCCACGGTAAAATGCTCATTGGCGAGCACTGGTAGTTGTTCGCCTGCCCGTGGACGCGAAGATGTCATACGGTTGCAATATTCCTTTCACGCTACCGAGTAGAGGAAAACCTAGCCACAGATTGATACAGATTTTCACAGATAGGCATAAGGAATCTGTGTCTCATCTGTGTTCATCTGTAGTGGGACTCTGCTATCTCCCTTCCTGCGATGGTCCCGCTGGCGCTTTCTTTTTGTCCTGTTGGCCGATTCCGATCTTTTTCAGGAACGGCTGTACCGATTGTTTGCGGCCGAGGAACTTCTCGATGGAGACGTTAACGTCGCGCGAGTCGCCCGGCTCGTAAATTTCGCGACGCAGTTTCATGCCGGCTTGTTTGTCGAGATAACCATCTTTGGCATTTTCGAAGACGGTTGCCATATCGGCAGCAATCGCATCCGCCCAGGCGTACCCGTAATAACCGGCATCGTAGCCATTCAAATGCCCAAAGTAGGCGACGAACGTCGTGCTCGGATCGATTGGCAGAAAAACTTTTTCCAGGATCGGATTCGAAATCGCGACGGAGTCGTAGGAGTCATCCTCCGGGTGTTGATCGTGCAGTGCGAGGTCGAGCGATGCGAACGCAAACTGGCGTCGATAGAAAACACCAGCATTGGCCAGCTTGGTGTCATTCATTTTCTTTATTATTTCCGCTGGAATCTTTTTCGAAGGATCGCGGTAATCGGCGGCAAATGTATCGAGCACCTTTTTATCCCAGACCCAGTTTTGCAGCATCTGCGAAGGCGCCTCGACAAAATCCCCGGGAACATGAGTCCCGGAAAATCGGCCATACTTGGCGCGCGTGACAATCGAATGCAGGGCGTGACCGAACTCGTGGAATAACGTTTCCACATCGCTGTGTGTCAGCAGAGATGGGTTGTCTGCAGTTGCAGGTGGAAAATTGCAGAGCAACGCCACTGTTGGCCGCTGATATTTTCTGTCCGATAACAGCTTGCCACCGATAATTTCGAACTGTGCGAAATGATTGAATTTTCCTTCGCGCGGAAACATATCGAGATAAAACATCCCGAGCGGCTCACCCGTGGCAGAATCGGTCACCAGAAAAAGCTGCAGATCATCGGTCCACTTGTAAGGCGCAGTGATCTTTTCGAACTTCAGGCCGAAAATGCTCTGATAAATATGGAACATGCCATCGAGCACTTTCTGGAACGGAAAATACGCGCGCAACGCTTCCTTATCGACGGAGTACTTTTGTTTATTCCGCTGGTTGCTGTAGTAGCGCCAGTCCCAAACCTCCAGCTTGGTGTTGGGATCGTTTGTGTCGGCGGCTTTTAACTTTTGTAATTCCACCACTTCGCTGTCGAACTTCGGCTGGATACCGGCGACCAAGTCATTGATATATTTTTCCGCACCGGCTCCGGTCTTCGCCATTTTGATCTCGGTCTGGAAGTCGTCCCAGGATTTATAACCCAGCCGCAACGCGATCTTATTCCGGAGTGCGAGCATTTGGTTGAGAATGGGCACGTTTGTATCTTTCGCGAGGGTCTCTCGAACGACGTAGAGTTGCTTGCGAGTGGCTTCGCTCTTCGCGTTTTCTTCCACGGTATTGAATTGCCAGGTAACATTTGCCATTACCGTGTAGGCATCGTCTCCAGTCCTAATACCCGGCGAGGCGAAGAAACTGTCCGGCAGACCGTCGAGGTCGGCCTTTGTAAACATGACCGGCGCGTTTGCCTTGACGATGTTCGTGTCGAAATCAGATCCTAACTTGGACAACTCCTTGCGCAGCTGCTCGACTTCTTTGCGCTGATCGGGCGACAAATCCAAGCCAGCGCGGCGGTAATCGCGCAATGTTTCGTTGAGCAGCTTTTCGTCTTCGCCGGAAAGTTTCGGATGTGTGTCCGCGAAAGCTTTGATCGCCTTATAAACGTCCTCCCGATAATCGATTCCGACCGCCCACTCTTGAAAGGCCTTTACCGCGTTCTCCGCCGCACTGCGCATTGCCGGATCCGTGTTTGTCTCTTTGATGATCGCTGCTTTGTTCGCCGCAATTCCGGCCTGATACGCGAGGTCGTCGAGCGCGACCACGGTGCTTTTAAAAGTAACTTTGCCCAAATCCTGGGCGCCGATCTGATCCAGTGCCTTGTTCGCTGTCGCGATCGCCTCTTTCATGGAAGCTTCGACCGCCTTCGGCGTTTCGTCCCAATCGGGAATCGTTAAGACCGCGTTTGCTTTCGCGGCAGCGGAGCGAAAATCATCGACAGTTTTCACCTCAGCGGCGGAAAGATTTGAACTTAAAGAGGCAAGGATTACTGGCAGGCAAACAAACGCGGATTTCATACAGTTTTGAGCGCGGGATTTAGAGAATAAGAATCGGCGACAGACTTACACAGATTTTCACAGATGGGCGAAGGAATTTTGATGAATCCGTGTTCCATCTGTGTTCATCTGTGGCGAGAACCAATAGCCGGATGCTCGCGCCACGATGATCGAGAAATTTTTCCTCGCCTTTATTCCGGTCTTTGTCGCCATCGATCCGATAGGGCTCGTCGCGATTTTTTTAGGCCTTGGCACGAGCGCTTCGCCTGAACAGCGAAAGAGGCAGGCAGTCCTGGGACTTTTCACAGCCCTCGGCATCGCGGTCGGTTTTATCTTTCTTGGGAAAATCATTTTCGCTGCGCTTGGGATCACGGTGGCGGATTTTCAAGTCGCGGGCGGTCTTATTCTGCTTGGTCTGGCAGGCCGCGAATTGCTGAGTGTTGGGCCACAGGATCGCGGCAGCGGCGGCGAATTCGGCGTCGTGCCGCTGGGCATGCCGTTGATCGCTGGGCCGGCATTGCTCACGGCGCTCCTCATTTTAGTCGATACCGTTGGCCTGGTCTTTACGCTCACGTCCCTCTTGGTGAATCTCGCGCTGGTTGCGATCGCGTTCTGGAACGCCGACCTATTCACGCGCTGGATGGGCCAACAGGGATTACGCGGCGTGTCCAAGATAATCGCGCTCCTTCTCGCAGCGATCGCCGTCAGCCTGATCCGGCGTGGCTGGCACGGCGTCTAACTGGCGCGGACGAGGCTAATCTTCGGAGAAAACTTTACGCGCCGACTGCATCGTCGGTTCGCATCGTTTCTACATCACCCCACGCGAGGTTAGAAACCTGTTTCTACACGAGACCCGCTGGCGATGTGCCGCCGTGCGCTGGGCCAGAACTCCTTCAGTTCCGCCGTTTTATCACCAGCCTGGTACCGCCGGTTGAGCTCAACTTCGATGGCCTTGATCTCATCCTGTTGCGGAAGGGGCTGGCCATGATAAATGTATGCCGGCACTCCTTCGCGAGTCTGGGTTAACGGAGTCATTCCGTAGAGGTCGAGACGGCGCTGCTGCAGTTGAGCTGTGGTCCACTGCCTGTAGACCGGATTGGGATAGCCCCATACTTCGGCCGTCGTAGAATAGCGGCTGTACGGGTAATTGCCGGTTGCTACCGGTGGTGGAGGTTGTTCCGCGCAGCCAATCAGGCCGGCGGCAAATACTACTAACAATAATCGTTTCATACTCTTCATTTTATAATTCGTCTTCTGAGACAGCTTTGGTTGCGAATTATTAAACCACAGGAGTTGCCTGTAGTCGCACATTTATTTGCCTTGCCGCGGCGATCTCTTAATTTTCGACCGGCTAAATCCAAAAACAGGGCCGGAGCCGATTCAATGTCACAAACTGAGAGCTTAACTCGGGTTATTGACACGCTGGCAGCCCTTGTTACTATCGTCGCTCCTATGAGATTTCCTCTCCCGCTCACGGCAAAGATCGCGGCTTACATGATCGGGCACAAGTTGCGTGGTACCAAGAAGTTCGCCACGGTGCTTCAACTCGAGCCGCTGCATACCTGCAACCTGACGTGCACTGGCTGCGGACGAATCCGAGAGTATTCCACTTCGCTCAAGGACATGATGAGCCTGGAGGACTGCCTCACGGCGGCGCAGGAGTGCGACGCACCGATGGTCTCAATTTGCGGGGGCGAGCCCCTTATCTACCCGCATATCGAGGCGCTGGTGAAAGGATTGCTCGAGCAGAAGCGTATCGTTTACATCTGCACAAACGCCATGTTCATGCGCAAGAAGATGCGCGAGTGGCTCACCAAAGAATTGCGGGCAGCGGAGAATGCCAGTCCGGCTCGGACCGGATTGCGCAAAGAATTAGAAGAAAAGATCGACGCCTTGCTCGCGAAAGGGTTGGTCTCAGAAAAAGAGGCTGCGACGATCCGCAATCCGCAGTCGCCAATCCGCGATTATCCAATCGGACCGACAGGTTGGATGTATTGGAACGTGCATCTCGATGGTCTCGAGCGAACGCACGATCTCATCGTCGAGCGCGAAGGCGTTTTCAAGGAGTGCATCCTCGCGATCAAAATGGCGAAGCTGCTCGGCTACCAGGTCGCGACCAACACGACGATTTACAAGGAAACCGATATGCAGCAGATCGAGCAGATGTTCGATTATCTTTCCGATCTCAGGGTCGATGGCCACACTATTACTCCGGGATACGATTATGACGCCGCGAAGAAAGACATGATCAAGCGGCTTAATTTGCGCCCGGAAAACTTCTTTCTCACCCGCGCGATGACGATTCAGAAGTTCCAAAAAATCGAGAAGTGGATGAATCGGTATAACTTTTTTGGGACGCCGGTCTATTTCGAATTCCTCGGGGGCAAGCGTGATTTGACCTGTTCAGCGTGGGCAATTCCGACGCGGAACATTCGTGGCTGGAAGGGGCCATGCTATCTCATGACTGACGGGCATTACTCGAGCTACGCAGAATTACTTGAAAAAACCGAGTGGGACCGATACGGAGTCGTGAACGGCGTGGCGCGCGACAGTCGTTGTGAGAACTGCATGGTGCACTGTGGTTATGAGCCAACTGCAACTTTGGGTCTGCAATCGCAGCGCGGCGACACTTGGAAAACGGTCAGATTCAACTTCGGCCCGAAACCCAAACCAACTGGCCGCGGCAGCGAAGTTCTTGCGTTTAATGGCGTAAGCTCTGGAAACGGACATCTCACAGGAAAAAGCGCCGAGGCTTCGGCGCAGGCATCGTAACATCTGGAAGTTATTAGATCGACAGGTCCGAGATCGACATCATGAACCGGTCCTCTGACGTAATTCCTTTGCCGAGCGCACGGCGAGATCTCGCCCAGTCGTATGCGCCTAACGATATCGAGCTTTCCCAGGCCATATCTCGCGCGCAAGAAAATCTTCTGCGCCAGCAAAAGCCCGACGGTCATTGGTGCGGCGAGCTGATCGTCGATAGCACACTCTGCTCCGATTACGTGCTCTTCATGCACTGGTGTGGCGAAGTCAATACGCAGTTGCAGCGGCGCTGCGTTCGTCACACTCTGAAACGCCAATTGCCGGACGGTGGCTGGAATAATTATCATGACGGCCCGAGCGAGATTAACGCTTCGGCAAAGGCATATTTTGCGCTGAAACTCGCCGGCTGCTCGGCGGACGCGCCGTTCATGCATGAAGCGCGCTCCAATATCATGCGGCTCGGCGGCATTCCGCAGATGAACACCTTCAGCAAGCTTTATCTTGCGCTCCTGGGTCAGTTTCCGTGGAAGTATTTGCCCACGACTCCTGTGGAAATGGTGCTTCTGCCAAGCTGGGCGCCGTTTCACATCTACAAAATGTCATCGTGGAGCCGGGCGATGTTGGTGCCGCTCGCCATCATTAACCATTTCAAACCGACTCGCGTGCTGCCTGGCGAAAAGCAATTGCACGAGCTCTATCCGCTTGGCACCGAGCAAGGCGATTTCCGGCTGCCGCGCAGCGAGCGTTTCTGGACGTGGCGCAATTTCTTTCTGCGGGTTGATGATGTTCTGAAGTTCCTGCGTCCCCTCGGGTTTCGCCCGCTGCGCCGGCGCGCGCTTGAAGAAGCGGAACGGTGGATGCTCGAACGGATCGGCGAAGGCAGCGACGGCCTTGCGACGGTGTATCCGGCGATGCTGAATTGTCTGATCGCGTTGCGCGCTCTCGGTTACTCGAAAAAAAATCCCGTTTACGCGAAGGCGGAAAAAGATTTCGCAGGCCTGTTTGTCGACGATCCCGATGATTTCCGGATACAACCCTGTCTTTCGCCTGTCTGGGACACCGCGATCAACATCATCTCGCTCGCGGAATCCGGCGTTTCCCCGGAACACCCCGCGCTGCAAAAGGCGGCCGATTGGCTCGTCAACAAAGAAGTGCGAATCCGCGGTGATTGGACGGTAAATAATCCGCATCCGGAAGCGAGTGGCTGGGCGTTCGAGTACAACAACGTTTACTATCCCGACACGGACGACACGGGGATGGTGCTGATGGCGCTGCGCCTAGTGCGGCCGAAAGATCAACAATCACTCGATGAGATCTTTCGCCGCGCACTTGGTTGGCAGCTGAGTTTCCAATGTCGCGATGGTGGCTGGGCAGCGTTTGACAAGAACGTGACGACGCCATGGCTCGAAGATATGCCGTTTGCCGATCACAATGCGATTCTCGATCCCACGTGCAGCGACCTGACGGCACGCACGCTCGAACTGCTCGGTTACATTGGTTTCGATGCCAAAGCGCAGTGCGTGCGCGACGCCGTCCAGTACTTGATCGATACCCAGGACGACGACGGTTCCTGGTACGGCCGTTGGGGTGTGAATTACATCTATGGTACCTGGCAAGTGCTGCGCGGCTTGCGCGCGATCGGCCAGGACATGACGCGGGACTGGATACTGCGAGGACGTGACT
>Ga0307278_10000981_pt1 | contig 14079 bp, 9 predicted proteins | sample ER_DNA_117_FD_194482 | JGI IMG/M metagenome (GOLD analysis project Ga0307278, IMG submission 194482) | Bulk soil microbial communities from the East River watershed near Crested Butte, Colorado, United States - ER_DNA_117 | ecosystem: Environmental > Terrestrial > Soil > Floodplain | place: USA... | reverse complement strand
CAGACCGGACCGGTTCCCGAGTCCAGATGACAACCGTGTGACGACCGCATGACGGCGCCCCGCGGGCGGGCCCGCGGGGCGGCTGGGGCGCCAGGCCTATCCCTGGAACTGCTCGTGCTCGGTGGAGCCGGCCAGCGCCAGGGTGGACGCGGTGCCGGCGGAGATCACCTCGGCGACCGCGTCGAAGTAGCCGGTGCCGACCTCGCGCTGGTGCCTGGTGGCGGTGTAGCCGTCCGCCTCCAGGTCGAACTCGCGCTGCTGCAGCCGCACGTAGGCGGGCATGCCCTCGTCCGCGTAGCCGCGGGCCAGCTCGAACATGGCGGCGTTGAGCGCGTGGAAGCCGGCCAGGGTGATGAACTGGAAGCGGTAGCCCATCGCGCCCAGCTCCTTCTGGAACTTGGCGATGGTGGCGTCGTCCAGGTGGCGGCGCCAGTTGAACGACGGCGAGCAGTTGTAGGCCAGCGGCTTGCCCGGGTGCTCGGCTCCGACCGCCTCGGCGAAGCGGCGCGCCTGGTCGAGGTCGGGCGTGGAGGTCTCGCACCAGAGCAGGTCGGCGTAGGGCGCGTAGGCCAGCGCGCGGGCGATGGCCGCGTCGAAGCCGCCGCGCACCAGGTGGTAGCCCTCGACGCTGCGCTCGCCGCTGCAGAAGCGCCGGTCGCGCTCGTCGACGTCGCTGGTGAGCAGCGTCGCGGCCAGGGCGTCGGTGCGGGCGATCAGCACGGTGGGCACGCCGGCGACGTCGGCGGCAAGCCTCGCGGCGGTCAGCGTGCGGATGAACTGCGAGGTCGGCACGAGCACCTTGCCGCCGAGGTGGCCGCACTTCTTCTCGGAGGCGAGCTGGTCCTCGAAGTGGACCCCGGCCGCGCCGGCCTCGATCATCGCCCGCGTCAGCTCGTAGGCGTTGAGGGCGCCGCCGAAGCCGGCCTCGGCGTCGGCCACGATCGGCACGAACCAGTCGCGCTCCGCCCTGTTGGCCGGGGGGCTACCGCTCGGCTCTGCGTGGCCACCCGGCACCTGGGTTCCGGCCTCGCTCTTGAGCCCCCCGGACCCTTGATGCACCGGGGGGCTACCGCTCGGCTTTGCGTGGCCGCCCGCCGCCTGGGTTGCGGCCTCGCTCTTGAGCCCCCCGGACCCCCCGCCGTCCAGGCGCTCGACCAGGTCGGCGCGGTGCAGGGCGTTGTTGATGCGCCGCACCACCGCCGGGACGCTGTTGGCCGGGTAGAGGCTCTGGTCCGGGTAGACCTGCTCCCCCAGGTTGGCGTCGGCCGCGACCTGCCAGCCGGACAGGTAGATGGCCTGCAGCCCGGCCTTGACCATCTGCACCGCCTGCCCGCCGGTGAGCGCGCCGAGGCAGGCGACGTAGTCCTCCTCGGACAGCAGCGCCCAGAGGCGCTCGGCCCCGTGCCGGGCGAGGGTGTGCTCGACGGGGAGGGACGAGCGCAGGCGCAGTACGTCCTCGGGGCGGTAGTCGCGGCGGATGCCCCGCCAGCGCGGGCTCGAGTCCCAGGGACCCCCGGGCGGGACGGTGTCGTGCGTGCGGGTCGTCGAACGGCTCGGCATGATCGGTCCCACCTCCTTGCTCGGCGTCCGTGCGAGCGCTGTGGTCGGGCTGGTGACCGTGTCTCCTACCTTAGGATGGCCTTCAGCCATTCTTCCAATCGTTTGTTACGATCAGATCGATCAACAGAGCTGATATCAGGTGGCAAGGGGAACGTTTCGCAAGCTTCCCGACTCGGGTATGTTGGGCCCCGTTTCCGCTGCTCACAGAGCCAACGAGGAGCCCGGATGCCGATTCCAAGCTCGTCCTGGTCGATCACGATGCGGGTTCACCTGGGCGCCGACCCGCTCGGCATCGGGCGGATCACCACCGCGGTCGGCGAGGCCGCCGGCAAGGTGGTGGCGGTCGACATCGTCGAGTCCCATCCCGACCTCCTGGTGGTCGACCTCACCTGCAACGCCGCGGACGCGCGCCACGCCGAGGCGATCAGCGAGGCGGTCGCCGCCGTCGAGGGCGCCCGCGTCCACAAGGTGAGCGACCGCACCTTCCTGCTCCACCTGGGCGGCAAGCTCGAGGTGACCTCCAAGGTGCCGCTGCGCACCCGCGACGACCTCTCCATGGCCTACACCCCAGGGGTCGCCCGCGTCTGCCAGGCGATCGCCGCCAACCCGGCGGACGCACGCCGGCTCACCATCAAGCGCAACACCGTCGCGGTGGTCACCGACGGCTCCGCCGTGCTCGGCCTGGGCAACATCGGCCCCGCCGCGGCCATGCCGGTGATGGAGGGCAAGGCGGTGCTGTTCAAGCAGTTCGCCGGCGTCGACGCCTGGCCCGTCTGCCTGGACACCCAGGACACCGACGAGATCGTGCGCACGGTCGAGCTGCTGGCGCCGACCTACGGCGGGATCAACCTGGAGGACATCGCCGCCCCGCGCTGCTTCGAGGTGGAGCGGCGCCTGCGCGCGCTGCTCGACATCCCGGTGTTCCACGACGACCAGCACGGCACCGCCATCGTCGTCCTCGCCGGGCTGATCAACGCCCTGCGCTGCGTCGGCAAGAAGCTCGCCGACGTCCACGTGGTGCTGTCCGGGGCGGGCGCCGCCGGGGTCGCGATCATCAAGATCCTCCAGGCCGAAGGCGTCGGCGAGATCGTCGCCTGCGACCGTGCCGGGACCATCCACCCCGGCCGGGAGGGGCTGGACGACTCCAAGCGCTGGGTCGCCGAGCACACCAACAGGCGGCACCAGCGCGGCACCCTGAAGGAGGCGCTGGCCGGCGCGGACGTGTTCGTCGGCGTCAGCGCCCCGAACCTGCTGGAGCCCGCCGACGTGGCCACGATGGCGCCGGACGCGATCGTGTTCGCCCTGTCGAACCCCGACCCCGAGGTGGACCCGGCCGGGGCGCGGCGCTACGCCGCCGTGGTCGCCACCGGCCGCTCGGACGAGCCCAACCAGATCAACAACGTGCTGGCCTTCCCCGGCGTCTTCCGCGGCGCGCTCGACGCCCAGGCCGGCCAGATCACCGAGGCGATGGAGGTGGCGGCGGCCGAGGCGATCGCCGGGCGGGTGGCCGACGACGAGCTGCGCCCCGAGTACATCGTGCCGAGCGTGTTCGACCGCGGCGTCGCCCCCGCCGTCGCCAAGGCGGTGAGCGAGGCGGTCGGGCGTGACCGCCGCGCCAGGGCATGAGCAGCGGGCCGGGTGCGCGGCCGGCCGGGGCGATGGCCGGCATCCGTGCCGAGGCCGTCACCGAGTGGTTCGAGGGGCACGTGCCCGGCGTGTGCCCGCCGCTGGCCTTCACGCCGGTCGTCGGCGGGCAGTCCAACCTCACCTACGTCGTGGTCGACCAGGCGGGCGGGCGCTGGGTGCTGCGCCGCCCGCCGCTCGGCGGGGTGCTGCCCACCGCCCACGACATGGCCCGCGAGCACGGCGTCATCAGCGCCCTGCACGGCACCGAGGTGCCGGTGCCGCGCGCCTTCGACCTGTGCGCCGACGAGTCGGTCACCGGCGCGCCCTTCTACGTGATGGAGCACGTCGACGGCGTGGTCCCGCGCGACGAGGCCACCGTGGCGGCCAGCTTCGAGGAGGCCGCGCGGGCCACGGCCGGCTACGCGCTGGTCGACGTCCTGGTCGCGCTGCACCGCGTCGACCCGGAGGCGGTCGGGCTCGGCAAGCTCGGGCGTGGCCATGGCCACGTCGAGCGCCAGCTCGCCCGCTGGCGGCGCCAGTGGGAGCAGTCCAAGACCCGCGAGCTGCCGGTGATCGAGGAGGTCCACCGGCGCCTGTCGGCCAGCGTCCCCGCGCAGGACCAGGTGGCGATCGTCCACGGCGACTACCGCATCGACAACCTGATCCTCTCCCCCGCCGGAGAGGTGCGGGCCGTGCTCGACTGGGAGCTGTGCACCCTCGGCGACCCCATGACCGACCTCGGCCTGCTGATGGTCTACTGGTCCGAGCCGGGCGACGAGACCCTCCCGCTCGCCACCACCCCGACCCACCTGCCCGGCTTCCCCACCCGCGCCGAGCTGGCGGCGGCCTACGCGCGCGGCAGCGGCCGGCCGGCCGACCAGCTCGACTTCTTCGTCGCCCTCGGCTACTGGAAGCTGGCGGTCATCCTCGAGGGCGTCTACGCGCGCTTCGCCGCCGGCGCCTACGGCCACGGCGACCAGCGCTGGCGCGACCTCCCGGGGATGGTCGAGCGCCTGGCCGGGCTGTCCCTCGACGCGACGACCTAGGGAGCTACGCCCGCCCGGAGCTGGCCCGCGGCGTGGTGGCGCCGCGCTCGCGGAACCAGGGGCGCAGGGTCAGGTAGGCGGGCGGCAGGTGGTGGTAGAGGAGCACTCCGTGGCCAGGGTAGATGCGCCGCAGGGCCTCGCCCGGCGACGGCTGGGCGGCGGCCGGCGCCGGCTGGCGCCCGCCGGCGTTGCGCTCCTGCTGCCCGGGGCGGGGCGGCGGCAGCGCCGGGTGCCGCAGCGACTCGTCCCCGAGCATCTCCGCGACCAGCGCCAGGGTGGGCTGGTCGGTGATGCCGCTGAGCAGCACCTTGGCGCGGTGGTTGGCGACCACCGCCTCGGCCGACTCGCCGTAGCGCGACTGGATCTGGGTGAGGTGGCGGAAGGTGGTGACGAGCTGGACGCCGTGGGTGGCGGCGGTGGCGGCGAGCACCTCGAGGTGGGGCAGGGCCGCCGAGACGGCGGCGTCGTCGAGCACCGCCAGCAGCGGCGGGTCGAGCGGCGCGCCGCGCGCGATCGCGCGCTCGTAGGCGAGGTCGATCACCTCCTGCACCAGGGCGACGAACAGCGGCCCGAGGCGGCGCTGCTCGTGGGCTGGCGCGCACACGTAGGCGGTGTTGGCCCCGCCGTCGAGCAGCCGCTCGGCGGTGAGCTGGGTGGCCGGCACCACCTCCCTGACCGACGGGTCGGCGTAGGCCGAGACCACCCCGAGGACGCTGGCGTAGACCTGGCTGCGGCGGGCCTCGCCGAGACCCCAGACCGACTGCACCGCGTCCTGGGCGGCGGGCTCCCCCGCCACGTTGAGCGCGGCGGTGACCTCGGCCCGCTCCTGCCGCTGCGCCCAGCGCACCACGTCGCCCATGGAGCGGCCCGAGACCGCCGCCGCCAGCAGCAGCGGCGCGAGCAGCGTCGGGGCCATGTTGGCGAGGAAGTCGGCCTCCGGGGTGGTGTGCCCGCCACGCCTGCCGGCGCCGACCAGCGCCTGGGCCATGCGGTAGGCGCCGTGCCAGGTGCCACAGCGGGCGAGCGGCGACCAGGTGTTGCGGTCGAGGCCGGTCACCCCGACCGGGTCGTAGAGGTACACCTCGCCGCGCTGCCAGCGCTGGTCCACGGTCGCGCGGACGAGATCGGACTTGACCGAGGCGGCGAGCACCGGCCCGTCCCACTCCAGGACCGCCGGCACCGCCAGCCCGGCGGTCTTGTGGCTCTGGGTCGGCCCGAGCGCGATCACCGCCGCCAGCGGCTGGGCCGCCACGTAGCGCCCGCCGACGCGGCCGAGCGTCACCCGGCCGGGCATGGGCTCGCGCACGAACAGGTCGCGGAAGAGCTGCGGCCGCGCCCAGCCCGCCGACGAGGGCGCGCCGCCGGGCGCGCCGGGGATGACCATCTGCTTGCCGACCCGGCGGCGCATCGAGCGCATGCCGTTGATCAGCCACAGCACCAGACTGGTGAGCAGGGCGAGCAGGATCGCGAAGACGAGGTAGAAGGTGCCGGGGCCGGGGAGCTGGGAGCGTACCCGCGCCGGCCAGGCGGCGGCCGGGTCGCCCGGGTTGCGGGGCAGGCGCACCATGATCTGGCCCATGTCCGAGCCGGTGACCCGTGGCCAGGCGCCGGCGTGCAGGTAGCCGGCGACCTCGCCGGTGAGCCACAGCACCAGGCCCGCGCCGAGCACGACCGAGACCGCGGTGAGGAGCCCCTGGTCGACGGGGCCTTCGCGCTTGGTGACCTTCTTCGCGCTCATGACGCCGGCTCGACCGCCTCGGCGGACTGCTCGCCGGACCAGCCGGTGAGCGAGCGTGTGACCATGTTCGCGTCGGTGTCGACGATCTCCCGCTCGGTGGCTGGCTCCAGGCGGTGCTGGACGATGAACGAGCGCCGCCCGACGCGCCACAGGGCCTCGCCGCGCTCCAACGTGGGGATCTGGTCGACCTCGGTCTGGGTCAGCCCGAGCAGCTCGCGGGCGGCCTCCACCTCGCCGGGAGACTGGCGGTAGATCACCCGGGTCTCGGAGTCCTCCAGCAGGCCCTTGGCGAGCTGCACCTGCTCCGAGCCGGCCTCCCCGGCCGCGGTCAGGTCGGAGAGCCGGTGCATCACGGCGATGTTCTGCACCCCGTACTGCCGCGCCAGCTTCCAGCTCTCCCGCAGCCAGCGGGCGATCGCCAGGTGTCGCAGCACCACCCAGGCCTCGTCGAGCACCACGATGCGGCGGATGCCGTCGTCGCGCGCCCAGGAGCCCTGCAGCCAGGCGGCGGTGCACGCCATCAGGATCGGGCGCGCCTCGTCCTTGACCTCGCGCAGGTTGAACACCACCAGCCGGCCGGCGAGGTTGAGGCCGCGCGAGGTGGGCCCGTCGAACATGCCGCGCAGGTCGCCGGCGCCCATGCGGCGCAGCGACAGGGCCAGCTGGCGCCCGTCCTCGGCCATGCGCGCGATCGAGGTGCGCAGCTCCTGCGCGGCGGCGTCCGAAGGCTCCAGCAGCCGGGCGACCACCTGCGGCACGGTCGGCTGGGCGCCGCGCCTGGCCGCCTCGATGACCGCCTCGTCGTGGGCGCGCTCCAGGCAGGCGTCCTCCTCGGGCCGCAGGTTGCGCCCGAGCATCACCTCCGAGATCGAGCGCAGCAGCGCGAGCTGCGCCTCCCCCCCGATCATCGGGTCGAGCGGGTTCAGCCGGATGTGGCCACCCGAGACGAAGCGGATCGGGGTCACCCCGCAGACCTCGGCGAGCTTGTCGTACTCCCCCTTCGGGTCGATGATCCAGGCGGTGCGCCCGAAGATCATCTGCCGCCACAGGTAGGTGTTGTGGACGACGACGTCGTTGGCGACGAAGCAGGCGGTCGGCTCGACGGTGAGGTCGTAGACGTGACGCTCGCCGACGTCCTCGATCGAGACGATGCGGTCCCAGAAGACGTCGGAGTCGAGCAACCAGCCGTATTCGTGGGTGAGCCCGAACACCTCGCAGAACGCCCGGAACGCCGGACGGTTCAGGCGGCCGGCCTTGTGGTTCACGATGTGGCTGAACTGGAAGTGGTACGTCGCGCCGAGGCGCTGGGCGACCTGCTCGAACCGCGCGGTGTCGGCGCGCCCGTCGGGAAGCCGGGTGGCCACGTCGAGCCGTGCCCGCAGCCCGGCCGACAGCGACGGCGCGCCCACGTTGGCCTGCACCGGGCGGGAACGGGCGGTACAGAGTGCCGCGAGCCGCTCTCGCTTCGTTCCCCAGAGCGGGATGACGTCGAAGAACCGCGGATCGCACTGGGAATAGACGCGGAGGGTCCATGACGGGAAGGCCTTCCCGTTCAGGGTGGACCGGTGGAAGCGGACTCCGCTCTGGATCCCGAAGCGGAGCAGCAGGTGCTGCAACTGACGGACGAGCCGCTCGGACGCGAGGGTTATCGAGACGCCGACCTCACCGACGGTTCCGTCACACATCCAGAAGACGCCGAGGAAGCGGGCGAGCTGGTCGGGCGGCAACCGGTAGATGCTGTCGGGCAGGACCTTCCTGCGCGAGAGCGCCCGTGGCACGCCGTGATGGCGAAGAAGGGTGGCTGCCGCGCCGCGCCGGCTCGAGTGGCCTTCGGCGTACCGCCGCGGCTGGCCCTTGACGTTCCTGTTCCGGGTCCGGGTGGCGACCGGGGTGGGCCGGCCACACCCACAGCCACAGGTGCCGTCGGGCGGCTCGATGAACCGGGCGTGGCCGGTGAGGTGCCACTCGTACCTGGAGACGTTCCGGATGACGAACCCGAGGCGCTCGCCGGAGGCTCGCATGCGGGCGACGATCTCCGGATCCGCCGAGGTGAACCTCACCGCTCCGGTCTGGCCTGGAACGTAGCAGCCCTCGGCGAGCATGATCGCCAGGAAGTCGACCTCCTCGTCGGGGAGGCGAGCGGGCTCCTCCGGGAAGGGAATCCTCGCCGGCACCGCCGCGGTCTCCTCCACCGCGAGCTGGTCAGCGCGCCGCCAGCCGTCCGGCATCAGAAAGGGATGCTCAGGTGTGGTGATCACCGAGCGCCCGGAGGCGAAGGTCACCTTCAGGCAGCGGGAAAGGCCAGCGTCGACCTTGGCGGTGATCGGCATCACGGTCACGCGCCGCTGGTCGTCGAGGGTCAGCACCCTGGTGACGCCCTCGTCCTTGAAGACCTGACCAATGGTCATCGGCACGCCGGTCACCGGGTCGGTGATCTCGGTGTCCTCGTCGAGGCACTTCACGAGGCTGCTCTTGGCGTAGCCGATCTGGCCGATCACCAGCATGTTGGGGCCGGTGATCTCCCTGCCGTACAGCTCCCAGGGGTCGTAGCAGAAGCTGCCGCCGAAGACGTCGCGGCCGATGTAGACGCCGCGGGAGCCGAGCCCGCCCTCGGAGATGAACGGGTAGGCCGCCTGCAGGTGGGCGGTGGTGACCCGGTGGGCCGCGCGGCGGGGTTTGGTCCTCACGGCGAGCTCACTTCAGCCCTCTCCCGAGCGGCAGGGTGTAGGAGAAGCAGATGTCCTGCTCGCCGTCGCAGCGTTGCAGCTCGAGGCGGGACTGGCCGGCGGCGTGCTCGACCTCGGCGCAGGCCTCCTGGAGGCCGTCGATGCTCTCGGCGGTGACCGTGATCCAGCCGGAGAAGCGCACGTCGGCGTGGCCGTCGGCGAGCTCCTGCTCGCGGCGGGCCACGGCCTCGCTCTGGTTGCGGCGCTTGGCGGTGCCGATGAAGCCGAGCTTCTGGCGCAGCTCCTCGTCGGCGACGTCGGCGGTCTTGGCGAAGCCGACCGCGCGCATCGCCTTCAGCGGCGGGACCGGCTCCATGATCACCGACACCGTGCGCATCGAGCGGGTCTGCACCAGCAGCGGGGCGAGGAAGTCGGGGCCGACCTCGAGACGCGGCCACTCCGCGATCCAGTAGGTCGAGTGCACCACGTCGTTGGTGCGGTAATACGACCAGCGGGTCTCGGTCTCCCGCGGCCAGGCGTTGCGCGCCGCGACGCCCTCCTCCCGGCTGGGGTCGAGGGTGGCCAGGCGCGCCAGGCCTGGGCGGGAGTGCGGGTCGAAGGCGAGGCGGATGGTCGCGGCCAGGCGGCGCGGCCCGAGCGCGTGCAGCACCTCGATCTCGGCGCCTTCCAGGCGGCGGGCGAACGTCTCCAGCTCGCGGGCGAGCACCACGCAGGCGCCGGTGTCGCGGCCGCCGGCCTGCTTGATCGCCCTGGCCGCCTTGCTCGCGCTCACCTGCACCACCACGTACAGCTCGTGCTGCTCGGTGACGGGGCTGGCCGCCTGGGTGAGGCGCAGGTAGCTCTGCAGCGGCGCGGCGTCCAGGCCGATCGACGGGTCGATCGCGTCGCGCACGTAACGGGTGAGGCTGTTGCGGTCGTCCGGCACGGTCCGCTCGATCCACTGCACCCGGCTGACCGGGCTGCCCTCGCGGGCCAGCCCGGCGACCACGCCGGCCCAGCCGGCCAGCCGGCTGGCCTTGTCGGCCGGGTCGAGCAGCACGAACGAGCGCGCCCTCGCCTGGATGGTGGCGGCGTAGGTGCCGGCGGCGCGGTCGGCGATCACGCCCAGCTCGACCCCGCGGAAGGGGAACGCCAGCAGCTCCACCTTGCCGATCGAGTCGGGCAGGCTGACCGGCACGTCGCCGCTCTTGAAGCGGGTGCCGGCCTCCGGGGCGGGCGAGCGGTAGCGGTGCCTGCCGCCGAGACGGCGGCCGAAGAAGCTGGCCAGCACGGGCACCCACTCGTTGAGGGTGCGGCCCTGGTAGGGCACGAAGCTGGCGAGCGCGCCCCCGGACAGCACCACCATGCCGAGCGCCAGCCCCGCGCCGCTCTTGAGCGCCTGGACCAGCACGATCGTCAGCAGCACCGCCGCGGCGAGGATCAGGAGCTGCCCCGGGCCGAGGCTACCGATGAGGCCGCGCCGCTCCAGCGGGCCGAAGCGGTAGCGGACCTCGGAAGGGCTATGCATCCGGGTTTCTTCCCTCCGTCACCAGCTCGGACGTGCGAGGCGGGCGCACCCCACCCCCGGTGGCGCCGCCGGCCGACGGTACACCCCGGGAGGCGTTGCCGCTGCCGCCGACGTTGACCAGGCCGGAGCCGCCGGTCGCGCCGCCCCCGGCGGCCTCGCCCATGGCGCCGAAGCTCGAGGCGGCCCGGTTGCGCGCGGCGGAGACGACCGTGGCGCCGGCGGCCACCGGAGCCCCCCAGGCGGCCACGCCGGCCCCGGCCCCCGCGCCGCCGGCCGCCGACCCGGCCCGGAAGCGGGACTGGATCATCTGGGTGACCATCGACGAGCCGGTCAGCGCCGTCGCCCCCGAGGTCGCCTGCCGCAGCGCCGCCCGCTGCGTCCCGGCGGTGACCACCGCCGCCTCCGCCAGCGGGATCAGCTTGAGCAACGCGATCGGGGTGAACGAGGCCATCATCAGCAGTGCCCCGCCGGCCAGCACGCCCTCGAACTTGTCGGTCAGCCCGCCGCGGGCCAGCCCGGACGCGGCCAGGTTGATGATCGCCACGATGAACACCTTGGCGAAGATGATCGCCACCAGGAACTCGATCAGCCGCTTGCACCAGGGCCAGCCGCGTGGCCACACCATGGCGGCGAAGGCGATCGGCAGGAACAGCACCGCGATGTAGATGGCGGCCGACCGCAGGATCAGCTCGATCCAGATGGAGATCGACGCGACCACCACGATGATCGCGGCCAGCAGCACGCCGAACACGGGCGCGACCGGGTTGACCGTGCCCGCGCCGAGCGCCGCGAGCCAGCCGCCGGCGTCGTGCAGGAACTTCTCGGCGTTGGCCGAGCCGTTGGAGCCGATCGCCGTGGTCAGCCAGTCGGTGGAGTCGATCAGGATCTGGGCGCAGGCCGGCGCGGCGAAGGAGAACACCCCGGCGATCGGCAGGTACACGAAGGCGGAGCGGATCGCCTGGCTGAGGTCGGACTTGACGATCGCCTGGGCGACCGAGACCAGCAGCATCGGCAAGGCGAAGATGATCGCGACCGCGAGCATGATGCGGTACTGGGCGACGAACCAGCCGGCGTTCGCCACGTTCGGCGAGGTGGTGCCGTTGATCAGCTTGCCGACCTTCTCGAGGAACCACTGGCCCGCCTGGGCGACGGCGTTGGTGAAGCTGCGCAGGGCGCTGTCGCCGGCGGTGGCCACCACGCCGGCGGTCGCGGCGGTCACCGCGCCGCCGACGGCGCCCGCCGGGGCGGTGCCGGCCTGGCACACCTTGCGCAGCACCGGGTTGGAGACGTTGTCGCAGCTCCGCTGCTTGGCGGTGGTGTCGCCGGGCGGCTGCGGGCCTGGCGCCTGCTGGGCGGCGGCCGCCGGAGCGGACAACAGGAGCAGGGCGAGGACGCCGGCGAGTGCCAGCAGCCAGCGCCCCCGTGCGCGCCTACGGTCGCGGAGCATAGTCGTACTCCTTGAATTGCCTTGTCTGCTCGAGGAACTGCGTGAACGAGGAGGGCACCTCGTCGGTCGGGACCATCGGGATGGCCGCGGGCCGGCTGCTCACGGCGACCTGCTTCCAGTCCCTGGCCACCCATTCCAGGTCGACCACGGTCACGCCCCATCCCTGCGACACCGGGACGCCGGAGACCGAGCCGGCCAGGCCGGTGGTCAGGATGGCGACGCGGGCGCGCTTGTCGTCGTAGCGCTCGACGTTCTGGCCGACCGGCACGGTCACCATCACCGCCTGCTGGGCGCCCGCCGCGCCGGCCGGCACGTGCAGGCCCGTGCGGATCAGCTTGGCGGCCTCGTCCGAGGCGCGCTGCAGCGCGGCCTTGGCCCGCGGCGCGGCCAACTGGGCGATCGCCTGGTGCCGGCGGGCGTCGTCGAACAGCAGCGCGCCGCCGAGCACACGGGTGTACTCGGTGGCGGCGGCGGCCGCGCCCGCGCGCGAGTGCGACCAGCCGACCCCGACGCCGGCGACCGTCCCGGCGGGGCCCACGCCGGCGCGGGCGGGACCCGCCGCGGGGGTGTCCCGGATGGCCGGCGGGCTCTGCGCGGGGGCGGTCGCCTGGGACGGAGCGGCCGGCTCCGCCGCGCCGCCAGAGCGCGCGGTGCCCCGGCCGATCACCAGCCCGCCGGAGAACAGCACCAGCGCAAGCAGCAACAGGCTGAGCCGGGTCGGCGCCAGCGCCGGCCCGGCGGCGCGGCTGGCGCGCTGGTCGGGCAGGCGGTAGATGACCCGGGCCCTGCTGCGCTCGGTCACCGCCACGGTCGGCTGCTCCTCTCGGTCACGTCCTCGGTGTCAGGGGTCGGGGGGCTTGTCGGGGTCCGGGTGTCGCTCCCGGTGTGCGAGATGGTCCGGCACCACGCCGGACCACCTCAGGCGCGCGTGCTGGTCAGGCCGACTGACCCAGGGTGAAGGCCCAGTTCACCAGGGCCGCGGCGGCACCGACGATGACCGCCCCGACCACCGAGTAGAGCGTGGCCCGCTTCCCCACCGCGGCCTGGTGGTAGTTGGAGCTGAGGGACCCCACCCCCCACATGGCACCCCCGATCACGATGCCGACCAGCGAGAGCAGCAGCGCGAAGCCGCCAATGCCATTGATGACCTGCTGGAACGGCCCCGCGCCAGGGATCGCATTGAAGTCCGGGGTGAAGTTCACCTTCGTCCCGGCGGCGACCAACAGGTGACGCATCAGGTGGATCCTCCTTGGCAAGGCTCAGCGCCGATACCGTCGGCGGACGGTCCCCCCGGTTCGGGTTGCCTCTGTCATGGTCATGACCGGTCTCACTGCGCGAACCCGTCGGCCACGGCGGCCGCGACCTCCAGGTAGGCGCGCCGCGTGGCCGGGCGCAGCCGGTCGACCTGCGTCTCCGCCCCGGCGCCGAGGTGGGGGTCCCACGGTACCTGGACGACCGCACGGCAGCGGCCGGCGAAGTGCTCTTCGATCTTCTCGACCTCCACCAGGCCCTCGCCGCGGACCGCGTTGACCACCGCCACCGCGGTCTGCACGAGCTCGGCATGGCCGTTCTCGTTGAGCCAGTCCAGCGTGGAGCTGGCCGCCCGGGCCGAGTCCAGGCTCGGCGCCATCACCACCACGATCTGATCCGCCAACTGCAGGATTCCCTTGGTCGCCGACTCCAGAACTCCGGTGCCGGTGTCCAGGCAGATCAGATTGTAGTGGCGCTCGAGCAGGGTGATCGCCCGGCGGTAGTCCTCCTCGCCGAGCGCCTTGGTGATCCTCGGGTCGTCGTCGGAGGCGACCACCTCGAGGCGGGTGGGCGCCTGGTTGGTGTAGGAGCGGATGTCGGCGTAGCGGACGATCTCGCGCTCGTCGGCCAGCAGGTTGGTGATCGTCGCCACGGTCTCCTTGCGCACCCGGTAGCCGAGGGAGCCGGCGTCGGGGTTGCCGTCCAGGGCGACCACCCGGTCGCCTCGCAGGGACGCGAAGGTGTGGCCCAGCATCAGCGTGGTGGTGGTCTTGCCGACCCCGCCCTTGCGGCTGATCACCGCGATCGAGCGGCAGCCGGCCACCGGCGTCTTGGCCCGCGCCATGAGCTGGCGCTCGGCGACCTCGGCGGGGCTCGGGCCGGGGTTGATCCTGCCGCCGGTCAGCCAGTACACCACCCGGCGCCAGCCGTCCCGCGGCGGGACGCCCTGGCCGCGCAGGTAGCGCTCGGCGGTGAAGTCGGCCGCGGTGCCGCCGGCGCCCCTGGCCGGCACGGCCATCGTCCGGCGCTGGCGCCGCGACGGCGCGGCCGCCGCGGCGCGCTCCACCCGCGACGGCGGCATGGCCCGCTCCGGCGGCATGGCCCGCTCCGGCGGCATGGCCCGCTCCGGCGGCATGGCCCGCTCCGGCGGCATGGCCCGCTCCGGCGGCATGGCCCGCTCCGGCGGCATGGCCCGCTCCGGCGGCATGGCCCGCTCC
>Ga0307278_10000980_pt1 | contig 14086 bp, 17 predicted proteins | sample ER_DNA_117_FD_194482 | JGI IMG/M metagenome (GOLD analysis project Ga0307278, IMG submission 194482) | Bulk soil microbial communities from the East River watershed near Crested Butte, Colorado, United States - ER_DNA_117 | ecosystem: Environmental > Terrestrial > Soil > Floodplain | place... | reverse complement strand
GCCCGACCAGCGCCGTCGCGTCCAGCAGCTTGCGGTCTGCCCGCTCAACACCCTGCACGCCAAGCCTCCCAGTCCAGCCAGCACCCGGGCGGAGACTATCGCGGATTGTTCAGGGGCCTCCTAGGTGCCCTTGGCCAACGTGTAGCGTCTACGAGCCCGGGACCGTGTGATGCGCACGGGATCGGGCGGGGGCGTTCGCAACTCCTCCTTGGGCGACTGCCGTTTCCCGGTGCCGGCCCGATCCCGCCGATGGGTCGGCTCTCAGCCTGGCGACCGCCTCTGTGACGATCGCGACGACGTCCTGGGAGGACTCATGCTCCCAGCACCGCAAGACCGTCCACCCTGCCGCTCGCAGGGCCGTGGTGTTGCGCCTGTCCCTGGCCCGGTTCCCCTCGACTTTGGCTCTCCAATAGTCCCCATGGGCAGCAGGCGGACGCCCATGCAGCGGACACCCGTGCCAAAAGCACCCGTCCAGAAAGACTGCAAGCCGGATGCCGATGCAATCGCTCAACGTCGATACCGGCGCGGTCGCCCGGGCGACCGCGCTGTTCCGCGGCCTGGCCGACCCCACCCGCCTGGCCATCCTGCTCGAGCTCCGCCAGGGCGAACGGCGCGTGGTCGACCTGGCCGCCTCGGTCGGGCTGGCCCAGCCCACCGCTCCGGGCACCTGGCCTGCTTGCGCGACTGCGGCCTGGTCACCTGGCGGCCGGTCGGCCGCCAGTCCTACTACCGCCTCGCCATCGGGGACCTCGACGCGCTGCTCCTGGCCGCCGAGCAGGTCCTGGCCCTTACCGGCGACGCGGTCGTGCTGTGCCCCAACTACGGCAGCGCCGCCACCACCCCAGCCTCGGGCGCGCCCGCCGGCGCCGCAGGATGACCGCGCCCGACCCGGCCCCAGCCCCGGCGCGGCCGGCCGCCCGCCGAGCAATCCGGCTGGAGCAGCTCACCATCGGCTACAACGTCGCCGAGGGCCTGGTCGCGGTCACCTTCGGGCTGCTGGCCGGCTCGATCGCGCTGACCGGGTTCGGGTTCGACTCCTGGATCGAGGTCGCCGCCGCCACCGTGGTCCTGGGCCGGCTGCGCGGCGGCCACACCGATGCGGCCAAGCAGCGCCGCGCGCTGCGGTTCGTCGCAATCACCTTCTTCGTCCTGGCCGCCTACGTCACCGTCGAGGGCATCCGCGCCCTGCTCACCGACGCCCGTCCAGAGACCTCCCGTGTGGGGATCGCGCTCACCGCCGCCTCGGTGCTGATCATGCCGGCCCTGGCCCGCGCAAAGCGCCAAGCCGGCCAGGCGATGGGCTCGGCGCTGGTCGTCGCCGACGCCGCCGAGACCCGGCTGTGCGCCTGGCTGTCGGTGTCCACCCTGGCCGGGCTGACCGCCTACGCGCTGGCCGGCTGGACCTGGCTCGACCCGGCCGCCGGGTTCGTCATCGCCGGCTTCGCCACCTGGGAGGGCCGCGAAGCCTGGCAAGGCGAACTCGCCGACGACGACGATGATGCAGAGAGCCCCTGAGCCCGGCGGGAATGCCGCAGCCGGAGTCCCACGGCGAGGCGGGTCGCCACGCTCGACGTGAACGCTCAACTCGACGCGATCGTCGATGCCCGGGTCAACGCCCGGCACCGGCGGTCGGGTCGGCGGTCGGCTGCTATTGCAGGGCGGTGCGGCGGTCCGCCGGCGGTCCAGCCGGCCGGGGCCGGAGGCTGCGTTCGGTCAGGGCGCCGAACCCCAGACCGATCGTGGTTCACACGGTCGCTTGGATCCCGACCGAGGCGATCCGGAACCTCCACAGCACGTCGGCCGGGAACTCGGCACGGGTCTCGTGCACCACCGGTAGGGCCGCGTAGGCGACCGCGAGCACCGCCAGTCCGCCAGCGGCGGCCAGGAGCGCCGCGTCCCAGCCGTCAAGCCCGAACCGTGCGGTCAGCCGCCGCGCCGCAAGCGCGCTGCCGATAACCCGAGCAGGCCGGCGGCGACGCCGAGACCAGCTGAGGGTCGAGGCAGTTCGGGCCGCTTCGTCGCCTCGCCTACGCCTTCGGCGGCCAGTACAGCGGCTGGTCCTTCTCGTAGACGGTCACCCTGTAGCCGTCCGGGTCGGCCAGGATGAACTGCCTGCCGAACGGCCCGTCGAACGGCTCGCGCACGATCGCGACGCCGGCCGCCTTGGCGCGCTCGTAGGTCGCCTGTGCGTCGGCGGACCGGAACCACAGCGAGATCGTGGTCGTCTCCGGCGATGGGCGCCCGCGCGCCGGATCGCTGCTGACCGCGAACGCCGGCCAGCCCAGGAAGGCGGTCGAGTGCGGCCCGAAGTCGTAGGGGTCAGGCCGGGCTCCCAGGAATTCTTGGTAGAACGCCGCCGAGCGTTCATGGTCGCTGACGATGATCGAGATGAAGCCCGGACCGCACACGCTGTCGTCTGGCACAACTTCCTCCCGAACGAACGAGGCAGATCGCTACTACCGGGATACACCGGGATCGCCGCCGGGGCGGCGGCAACGACAACACTACTGACGGTGGCGGCATGGCGCTGCCGCTGCTGGTGGCTGTAGCCAACACCAGTTGGGCGAGCGAAACGGTAACACCCTGCTTCTGCCGCCTCACGCGTCAAAGACTCGCCGGCTGCTCGGCTGTGGAACAGCCACGCCGCCGTGCTGGTCGGTCCCCTGGAATGCTGCCACGCCGAGGTCGAACCCTTGCTCCGGCTGCGGCTTGCAAGTGCTGGGGTAGACCTTGGAGCGTGCTCCAAGGTCTACGCTGCCGGCATGGCCACCTTGACCGTCTCGATGCTCGCCAAGCGGGCCGGCGTCAGTGCCGGCACGGTCCGCTACTACGACCGCGCCGGCCTGCTGCCGCCAACCGCACGCACCCCGGCCGGCTACCGCCAGTACGGCGAGGACGCCGCCGACCGGGTGCGCTTCATCAAGGGCGCCCAGCGGCTCGGCCTGCGCCTGCGGGAGGTCGCCGAGCTGCTGGCCGTCCGCGACCGCGGCGCCTGCCTCTGCGGCCCTGCCCGTGCGGCGACGCCGTGCTCGTGCTGCGGCCGACGCGACTGACCGTTGGCCGGTCGCGCCCCTCGGCTGAAGGCCTGACCGGCTGCGCGCTGGTCAGGCCTTCAGCCCGGCGACGGCCTGCTCGACCTTGCCGAACGGCACGTGCATTTCCAGCGAGACCTCGCGGAAGCGGATCTGCCCGTCGCGGTCCAGCAGCCAGAACGAGTGGGTGGAGTAGGGCCCATGCTGCCGGGCAGGTCGTAGATCCCGAACGCCTTGGCGACCTCGGCGGAGGTGTCGGCAAGGATGGGGACGTCGACCCCGAACCGCTGGGCCATCTCCCGGGAGGTGTCCAGGTCTTGGACGGAGACGGCGAACACCTCGGTGCCCTGCTTGTTGAAGGTGGCCTTGGCCCGTTGCAGCTCGACCAGCTGCGCCTCGCAGGGGCTTCAGCCGGCGTGCTCGTAGAAGTACAGCAGCACGTTGCGCTTGCCGCGGTAGCTGGTCACGTCGACGGTCTTGCCGTTGGTGGCCTGCAGCCGCACCGGCGGGGCGGCCTGCCCGACGGCCTTGGTGCCGCCGGAGGCGGGCTGCCCGCCGTCCTGGCCGCCCGGCCGGCCGGTCAGCCACACCAGCGCCACGACCCCCACGGCGACCGCGACGGTCAGCAGCAGCCACGGCGCCCGTCCGCTCGTCGGCCTCCTAGCCGCGGAGGCCGGCCGCTTCTTGGCGGCGCCGGTCCGTGCCGGCTGCTTGCGCGGGGGGTTGGCCTTGCTCACTGCCGGTGCTCACCTGCCTGACCGATGCCCGACGTTGCCGAGTGGCGCGCGATCCGCCGCCGAGCCGTATCCTACACGTCGTAGGAGCAAAGCGGAGGGAGCGCCCGTGCCGGTATCAAGCAAGCCGTGCGGCCCGACCCTGCGGCGGCTCGCCGGCCAGGGACGTGCCCGCGTGGCGTGGCGCGGGGGGCCGGCCGGGTGAGCGGCACGATCGTGCTCGCCCACGTCGGCGTGCACGGCGGCGCGGCCGCGGAGCTGCTGCGGCTCGGGCCGCTGCTGGCCCTGCTGCTCGTGGCGGCTTGGGCGTGGCTCGCGCGGACGGGCACGCCGTCGGCGCCGCGTCAATGGCTCGGCGCGGGGGCGGCGGTCGCGCTCGGCGCCGCGGGCGGCATCCACCTCGCCCTGGTCGGCCAGCACACCCGGGAGAGCCTGGCCGCCGGGGTGTTCTTCGCCGCCGCGGGGATCGTCGAGCTGCTGCTGGCCGTGGCGGTGTGGCGGGTCCCGGGATCGCGCCGGGCTGCCCTGGGCGCCGCGATCGTAGTCGGCGGGCTGCTGGTGCTGTACGGGGTGTCGCGGCTGGCGGACGTCCCCGCGCTCGGCGGACAGGAAGCCGTCGACGCCCTCGGACTGTTAACCAAGCTGCTCGAGCTGGCCGGGGCGGTCCTTGCCGCCGCCGCGGCCGGCGGCTGGTCGCCCCGGCCGATCCCGCCGAGCATGGTCGTCGGCGCGACGACGCTCGCGGTGGCGCTGGCCGCACAGGGCCTGTTCGGTCTAGGCGCCGAGCCCTGGACGGTGGTCGCGGTCGTCGCGGTGACGGTCGGGGTCAGCCTGGCCGCCGGGGCGCGGGACGGGGAGGACCTCGGCGTGGGCGCCGCCGACGGCGCGGTTCTGGCGCTGCTGCTGCGGGCCGACGGCCTCGCGCCGTACCTGCTCGCCGGCCTGGTGGCCGGGCTGCTGCGGGTTGCGGCCTGGCGGTCGGCGCGCTCGCCGCTGGCGCCGGTGGCGGTGGCGGCGCTGGTGGTCCTGGCGGTGCCGGCCTTCGACGCCCGCATGGAGATCCTGCACGTCGCCCATGCCGGCGACACGGTCGCGTGGATGGCGACGTTCCTGGCCGCCGCGGCGCTCACCCTGGGGGTGTGGCGCTCGGGTCGCCTCCCGGTCGTGGCGGGGTTCTTCGCCGCCCACCTGGGCCTGCAGGCGCTGCGGCTGCTCGCCGGGCAGACCAGCGTCGAGGCGGTCGAGATCCCGGCCACGTCGCTGGGGCTGTTCCTGCTGGCCACGGTGGTGCTGGCCGACCCGCAGCGGACCCCTGGCAGCGCGGTCCCCGCGGTGCTGGTCGGGGCGCTGGCCGGCGGGATCGACGTGGCGTTGCGGGCGCTGGGGGTGCCGTACGCGCCGCTGCTTGCGGTGGCGAGCGCCCTGGCGGTCGCCGCCCCGTTCGGGTCCACACCGTCCCCGGGAGGCGTCGACCAAGACCCCGGCGAGGTGCCGGCCGGAAGCGCGCCTGCAGACGGCGTGGCAGGCCGCGGCGGGGCAGGTCGGACCGGTCCGGCGTGACCGTGCGGCCGCCGAACCCTACTGCTCGGATCCCGCCGCCGGCCCGCCCATCATCCTCAGCATCGCCGGGCCGCCGGTGCGCGCGAAGCGCACCACCAGCACGGCGGCCAGGGCGAGGAAGACCAGGTCCAGGACGGTGGTGTAGTTCCAGGTGACGCTCGCCTCGACCACCTTGGCGGTGCGCTCGTCCGGGACCAGGCCCAGCGCGCCGAACAGCAGCTCCACCACCAGGCCGGCCGCGACCATGGTGGCGTAGAAGGTGGCCAACAGGAAGCCTGCCATCCCCGGGCCGTAGTAGCGGCGGTAGATGTCCAGGACCGGCAGGACGATCAGGTCGGCGAAGATGAACGCCACCACCCCGCCGAAGCTGATGCCGCCGTTCCACAGCACCGCGGCCAGCGGCACGTTGCCGATCGAGCAGACGAACGAGACCACCGCCACGATTGGGCCGACCAGCGGCCCCCAGAGCTTGGCGAGCAGCGGGTGGTCGACCAGGAAGAAGCCCTGCCAGAACTCCTCGGGGACCCAGGCGGCGAGCGCGCCGGCTGCGAGCAGGCCGACGGCGACGTCCACCCAGACCGACGCCCAGTCCATCACGAAGTAGTGGCTGGTGGCGGTGAAGCCCTTGGCCGAGCGGAGCCGCGACCAGACCGAGCCGCCGGTCACGGCCATGTCCATCTCGGCATGGCCCTCCATGCGCCCGGCGACGCCCCGCTCGGCCTGGCGGCGGGCCGCGGCGACCAGGCGGGGCCGCAGCGTGGCGCGGAACACCAGCGCGAGCAGCAGGATCATCAGCGGCCCGCCGACGAACTCGGCCACGGTGAACTGCCAGCCGAGCAGCACCGCGAGGATGACGCCGAGCTCGATCACCAGGTTGGTGGAGGCGAACTGGAAGGCCATCGCCGCGGTGAAGTCGGCGCCCTTGCGGAAGATCGACCGGGCCAGCGCCACCGCGGCGTACGAGCACGACGACGAGGCGGCGCCGAGCCCGCTGGCGAGGCACAGCGACCGCGGCGAGTCGTCGGGCAGCAGCCGGCTCATCTCGCCCTTGGAGACCACCGCCTGCACGACGCCGGACAGCGCGAAGCCGAGGATCAGCGCCCACAGGATCTCCCAGAGCATCGCGAACGCCAGGCCCAGCGCATGCCCGAGCCCGCCCAGCAGGACGCTCATGGCCGCGCCGCCGGGACGGCTCGGGCCGATGCCGGCGGCGCGTCCGTCGTCTCGTGATCCATCGCGCCGCCTTCGCTCGTGCGGATCGGCCGCCGGCCGGCTGTGCTCCTACGCAACGTAGCAGACGGTTGTCGGGCTGGATGACCAGTTGCGTCTCGCGATCCCCCTTGTGCCCAGGTCAGAGGAGCGGGCAGGTGGGGGTGCCGGCAACGCTGACCAAGGGGGCGGTGACCGCGGCGAGCTCGGCGACCAAGGGCACGGCAATCACCAGAATCGCGAGCAGGAGTGTCCCGGCCCGGCCGGTCGGAGGTGGGGCGGTCAGCCGGCGGATCCGTTCGGGCGCGCTCGGACCGCCGGCGCTCAGCCCGACCACTAGGGTCGGCGCGGCGGCGAGCGTGGCCAGCGCCGCGACAGTGTCGCTGCGGCCGTGGCGGTGGACGGCGGCGTCGTCGGCGGCCAACTCGACGAGCCGTCCGACGGCGACGCGGCCCGCCCTGGCCGCGGGCAGCCAGGGGAACCCGGTGCGCAGGACCTCGGCGGCCAGCAGCAGGCGGTGGTGGCGGCGGGCCTGGTGGGCGCGCTCGTGGGCGAGGACCGCGGCGAGCTGGCCCGGGCCGAGCCGTTGCAGGGCCGCGGTGGTCAACACCACGGGGCCGGGCCGGCCGGGCAGGCAGTAGGCCAACGGCGCGGGGTGGTCCAGGACGGTCACGCCGGGCAGGTCGGGACGGCGCTGGCCGGCTAGGGCGAGGAGCTCGCGTTGGCAGCGTGCGGCCCGCCAGGCCCGGGTGCCGGCGACCACGGCACCGGTCAGCAGCCCACCCGGGACGAGGGCAAGCAGGGCGAGCCCGAGCAGGGGACCGGGCTCGCCGCTGGAGGCGTCGAGCGCGTGCCGCAGCGCCATCGAGCAGGTCCGCAGCAGGACGGCAAGGTCCAGGGCGAGATCGCCGGCCGGCAGCACCAGCAGGAAGCCGGCGAGGACCAGCGCGACCAGCGCGCCGGCGGTGGTCGCAAGCCACAGGTAGGCGGCTGGCTGCGGCGCGTGCTCCAGGCGGCGCAGCCGGCCGAGGGCCAGCGGTGCGGCCACGCCGAGGGCGGCGCCCGACAGCAGCACGATGCCGAGCGGGGTCACGAGCGCTCCTGACGGGGTTCGGCCTGCAGCGCGCTGCGGAGCTCCTCGGCCTGGCTGGGGGGGAGCTGCTCGACGAAGCGCAGCAGCACGGCGGTCGGGTCGTCGATGCGGTCGAGCATCCTGGCCATGAGGCCGGCGGTGTAGGCCTCGCGCGACTGCCGCGCCCGGTAGGTGTGGGCCCGGCCGGCCGGCTGCTTGGCCAGCAGCCCCTTGCGGGCCAGCCGGTCCATCACGGTCAGCACGGTGGTGTAGGCGATCGGGCGGGACGCTGCCAGCGCGTCGACGACCTCCCGGCCGGTGACCGGGCCGTCGGCAGCCCAGACGACCTCCATGATGGCCTGCTCGAGTTCCCCGAAGCCTCGCCGCGGCACGACCGCACCCCCGTTCACGTCACCGGCGCGGCCCTACGATACCCGGTCGGCGCTGGCCGTCGGCCGGGAGGGCTCGCCAGCCACGGCGTCCGCGTCGGCGGCCTGAGCGGCGGCGTGCTGGGCGCGAAGCTCGGCCAGCTCCCGCTCCAGCGCCGCGATCCGGGCGGCCGTGTCGGTCGGGGGCCGTTGCTGGCCGTTGGAGCCGCCCATCCGCCGCATCGCGGTCATGCACGCCAGCATCAGCAGCGGACAGGCGAGGACGGGCAGGTACGGCAGCAGCCGGGACATCAGCTGGGTCCTTTCTCGCGCCGTGAGCAGCCGCTCGGATCCCCAGGCGGCCGTGCCTCCTACGAGTCGTCGTAGTATAACTCCTACACAATGTCAGAGCCGCCCGTCGTCCAGCATGCCGAGGGCACGCCGCCGAAGCCGACCACCGAGCGAAGGGGACGGCTGGTCCCCGGGCTGGTGCTGGCCGCCCTGCTGCTCGTCGCCGCCGCCGCCGGCGTCCGCGCGGTCGCCCAGCGGCTGCACAACGACCCCGACGCCTCCGGGTTCACCGTCGCCGACCGGCCAGCGGTCGACAGCGACGTGCGCCACCGGCAGGCCACCTTCCAGGGCACCCTGCTCGGCGACGGCGGTCGCTGGTCGTCGACCACGGCACGCGAGCACGTCCTGGTGGTCACCTTCTGGGCCTCCTGGTGCGGCCCCTGCCGCGCCGAGCAGCCAGGCCTGACCGCGGTCGCCCGCGCGTTCCGTGACCGCGGGGTGGAGTTCGTCGGCGTCAACATCCAGGACAACCGGCCGGCCGCGCGCGCCTATGTCGAGGAGTTCGCGGTGCCGTACCGGTCGCTGTTCGACCCGGGTGCGCTGACCGCGACCGAGCTGCCGGCGGTCGCGCTGCCGACGACGTTCATCCTGGACCGCGACGGGGTGATCGCCTACCAGCTCACCGGCAAGACCACCGTGCCGGTCCTGACCGCGCGCCTGCAGGCGCTGCTCGCCCATGGCGGCCGGTGGCAGCGGTGAGCGGCGCGTTCCTGGTCGCGGCGGCGTTCCTCGCCGGCCTGGTGAGCTTCTCCTCGCCGTGCTGCCTGCCGCTGCTGCCCGGCTACGTCGCCTACGTCGGCGGCGACGGCAGCCAACCGACCGGCCGGGTGCTGGCCGCCGCCGGGCTGTTCACCCTGGGGTTCGGCGCCACCTTCACCGCACTGGGGGCGAGCGCGTCCTAGCTTGGCGCGCTGCTGCTGGCCGGCCGGCCGGGGCTGGTCCGCGCCGCCGGCGTCCTCGTCGCCGCGGTCGGGGTCGTGACGCTGCTCGGCGCGGAGCCACGCCTGCTGGCCCGGGAACGCCGCCTGGTCGCCCTGCACCGCGTCCCGCGCGGGCCCGCGTTCGCCGTGCCGTTGGGCGCGGCGTTCGCGCTGGGCTGGACGCCGTGCATCGGCCCGGTCCTGGCCGGGCTGCTGACCGCCGCGGCCGCCACCCGGACCGCGGCCGTCGGCGCCGGCCTGCTGGCCGTCTACGCCGCCGGGCTCGCCGTGCCGTTCCTGCTGCTGGCCTGGGCCGTCGCCCACGGGCGCGGGCCCGGCGGACTGCTGCGCCGCCACCACCACGCGCTCGCCCGCCTCGGCGGCGGCCTGCTGCTGGCCATGGGCGCGGCGATGGTCGCCGGCTGGTGGACGCGGCTGTTCGCGCCGCTGGTCCGCTCGTTCGCCCGCGCCGGCTGGCCCCCGATCTGACATGCCGACCCGCGCGCCCCGCCGGCTGCTCACCCTCGCGGTGAGCCTTGCCTGGCTGCTGGCCGCCTGCACCACCGGCGCGGGCAGGGCGGCCGACCCGGCCGCCACGCCCGGCGCCGCCCGCGACGCCCTGCGGGTCACGATGGCCGGCTTCGCCGGCGGTCCCGGGTTCACCCTGCCCGACGACCTGCACGGCCGCCCGCTGGTGCTCAACGTCTGGGCGTCGTGGTGCGCGCCGTGCCGCACGGAGATGCCCGCCTTCGAGCAGGTCCACCGGCAGCTCAAGGACACGGTGGCCTTCCTCGGCCTGGACCAGAACGACCAGGAGGACGCTGCCCGCCGCTTCGTCGCCGAGACCGGCGTCACCTACCGGTTGGCGGCCGATCCCCACGGCCAGGCCGGCGCCAAGCTGGGCGTCGCCGGCCTGCCGACCACCCTGTTCATCGCCCCGGACGGCACCCTGCGCGGCCGCAAGGTCGGCGCCATGACCGCCGCGCAGCTCCGCGCCGCGATCCGCGGCTACGTTGGTGCCTGACGGGCGCAGCAAGGAGGCTCGCATGGCTGGGGTGTCGCGGCGGCAGTTCCTGGTCGTCGCCGGCGCCGGCGCGGCGGGGCTGACCGCGAGCGCCTGTACCGGTCCGTCGACGCCTCGCCCGGTCGGGCCGTCCTCGGCGGCGGTCGGCCAAGCCGAGGCGGGACACCGCCGGCCCGGCGTCGCCACCCGTGCGGTGGCCTTGGTCGCCGGGCCGGCCACCCTCGACCTGGCCGGCACCAGGGTCGCCACCTGGGCGTACAACGGCACCGTGCCCGGCCCGGTCGTGCGCCTGCGGGCGGGCGAGGTCCTGCGGGCCGAGCTGACCAACCGGCTGCCCGAGCCGACCACCATCCACTGGCACGGCGTCGCGCTGCGCAACGACATGGACGGCGTCCCCGACGTGACCCAGCCACCGGTCCCGCCCGGCGGCCGCTTCACCTACCAGTTCACCGCGCCCAATGCGGGCACCTTCTTCTGAAACCGCAAGGTCGGCGGTTCGATCCCGTCCCTGCCCACCAGGTTTGCCCAGCTCAGCAGCTAGCTGCCGAGACTCCCCCGCTGGACAAGCCTCCGGATTGGGGCATCGTTAGGGCCTTGCCCTCGCCGCCTTCGAACCGTACGGGAGCATCCGGCGGATGGGATCTACTGCAACACCTGCGGCATCGAGCTGCGGAATCCCCGACCGCATTCCCGACCAGAGTGGCCATCGTGCCCGGGCTCTCCTGCCGCTTCGAGGTCACAGCGCCAGTCGTGGCGCACGGGAGTGTCCAAGCCAACGACCCGTCTCACCGTGGCCCCGCTCCGCGACCGTTCAGGCGCGCAGCCTGCCGAGGCTGTAGCAAGGGCCTGGCTGCCTGCCAGTTGACATCTACACGCGCGTCGGACCCTGGCCAACTCTCAAGCGGGTCTCCCGCACTTCCGATCCAGGAGACATGGCCGATGTCGGGAATGATGACGCACCGGGCCCCGCGGCCATCACCGGGACCCCGCAATGGACGGCGAGAGCCATCTGGGCTCAAGGAGCGTCCTCCCTCGGTCGTGGCCTGGCCACACCACGCGCCATGAGGCCGACCCCGGGCGAGGCCCGCATCCTCATCGTCGATGACGAGCCGGCCAACGTGCTCCTGCTGGAACACATCCTGGACCGGGCTGGCTACACCGAGCACACCGCCACCACCGACCCCCGCCAGGTGCTATTCCTCCACGCCCAGTACGACCCCGACCTGATCCTGCTCGATCTGGCCATGCCCCACCTGGACGGGTTCGCGGTCTTGGCCCAGCTACGCCAGGTGGTCCGCGCGGGAACCTACCTACCGATCCTGGTCCTGACCGCCGACGTGACGACCCAGGCCAAGCAGCAGGCCCTGTCCGGGGGGGCCAGCGACTTCCTGGTCAAACCGTTCGACCCCACCGAGGTGCTGCTGCGCATCGGCAACCTGCTACAGACCCGGCGGCTGCACCTGGAGCTCCAGGGTCAGAACCAGCTGCTGGAGCAGCGCGTCCGTGACCGCACCGCCCAGCTTGAGGCGGCCCGCAACGAGATCCTGGAGCGGCTGGCGCTGGCCGCCGAGTATCGCGACGACGAAACTCACCAGCACGCCCTGCGGGTCGGGGAGGCCTCGGCCCTGCTCGCCGTGGCACTAGGGCTGCCTGACGAGCAGGTCCGCCAGCTGCGCCAAGCAGCCCCGCTGCACGACATCGGCAAGATCGGCATCTCAGACGTCGTGCTGCTCAAACCGGCCAAACTCACCCCAGAAGAATTTGAGCACGTCAAGACCCACACCGTAATCGGCGGCCGGATTCTTTCGCACAGTTCGGTCCCGGTGCTGCAGCTGGGTCGCGAGATCGCGCTCACCCACCACGAACGCTGGGACGGCGGCGGCTACCCACAGGGCCTCAAAGGGGAGCGCATCCCCCTCAGCGGCCGGATCGTGACTGTCGCTGACGTGTTCGACGCTCTCACCCACGACCGCCCCTACAAGCATGCCTGGCCGGTCGAGCGGGCCGTGACCGAGATCACCGCGCAGCGGGGACACCAGTTCGATCCCGAGGTGGTCGACGCCTTTCTTGGGCTACTGGAGGGAGGAGTGCTGCCGACCGAGCGCCCGGTGGCGCGATCGAGCGCAGGGGCCGTCGGTCCCCAGCGGTGATCATGCCTTCCAACCTCGGTCCCATGGACCGGTGGACAGTGCCCTGGCGTGATGACCAGCTGGTTTGCCCAGGTCCCGAGCGGCCAGGATTCTGGACTTGCGCCTTCCACCCGCACGTCGGCCTGCAGCTCGACCGTGGCCTGTACGCCGCGCTGCTGGTCGACGACCCCGCCGAGCTGGGCGCCTACGACCACGAGGCGGTGGTGGTGCTCGACGACTGGACCGACGGGATCGGCCCCAGCCCCGAGCAGCTCCAAGCGCGGCTTGCGCGGCAGGGCGGGATGATGGGCGGCGGCATGGGCATGATGGGCACGGGCACCAGCCGGGCCCTTGGCGGGAGCGGCGGCCAGCTCGACTACCCGGCCTACCTGCTCAACGGCCGCCGCCCTCCGACCCGCCCACGATCTGCGCCAAGCCCGGCCAGCGGCTGCGGCTGCGGGTCATCAACGCCGCCGCCGAGACCGCCTTCCGCCTCGCGCTCGGCGGCCACCGCCTCACCGTCACCCACACCGACGGCACGCCCGTCCGCCCGGTCACCGTCGATGCCCTGGTGCTGGGCATGGGGAACGCTACGACGCCGTCGCCACCCTCAAAGACGGGGCGGCGCCGCTGGTCGCCGTCGCCGAGGGCAAACGCGGCCAGGCGCTCGCGGTGGTGCGCACCGGCGCCGGCCCGACGCCCGCAGCCGACGCCCACCCGGCCGAGCTCGACCGCCGGCTCCTCGACCTGGCCGACCTACATGCCGCTCCGAGCGTCGCCCTGCCCAGCCGGCCGGTGGACCGCCGCCACCAGGTGGTGTTGTCCGGCGGGATGATGGACGCGCGCTGGACGATCAACGGCCGCACCGCCGACGACGCCGTCCCGCTCACGGTGCGCCAGGGCGAACGCGCCCGGCTGCTGTTCGCCAACCAGTCGATGATGTTCCACCCGATGCACCTGCACGGCCACAGCTTCCAGGTCCGCGGCGCCTCGGGCACCGGCAACGGCCCGCGCAAGGACACCGTGATCGTGCGGCCGATGGTGCAGCTCGCCGTGGACCTGGCCGCCGACAACCCGGGCCAGTGGATGCTGCACTGCCACAACCTCTACCACCAGCAGGCCGGCATGATGACGACCCTGTCCTACGTGACCTGAAACCCTCGACGGGAGCCCGGCGTCCCGTGCGCCCATGATTGCTTCTGTCCACTGCCGACCACCTTGGTTCGGCACGACCGAGCGACCGGCACCTGGGGACGACGGGCCGAACTGCCATGGCGCCCGCACCGAACCCACCCTCATCTTCTACGATATGTAGGAGGCGAGCGGCCGTACACCTTGACGTCCGGAGGCGGGACATGAACAGGCGGCGCGCGGCCCGACCGCGCTTGCTGCTGGCCCTGGTCGTGCTGGTGGGGTGGCTGGCGGTCACCGCTCCGGCGGCCGCCGCGCACGCGCTCCTGCGCGGCTCCGACCCGCCCGCGGGGGCGTCGCTGGCCCAGCCGCCGCGAGCAGTCCGGCTCACCTTCACCGAGGCGCCCGACCCGGCGCTGTCCAGCGTCCGGGTGCTCGACGCCGGCGGCCGGGCGGTCCAGGCCGGCCGCGCCGTCCCCGTGCCCGGCCGGCCCCTCGAGCTGCAGGCCCCGGTCGGCGAGCTCGCCGACGGCACCTACGCGGTGGCGTGGCGGGC
>Ga0307278_10000979_pt1 | contig 14092 bp, 14 predicted proteins | sample ER_DNA_117_FD_194482 | JGI IMG/M metagenome (GOLD analysis project Ga0307278, IMG submission 194482) | Bulk soil microbial communities from the East River watershed near Crested Butte, Colorado, United States - ER_DNA_117 | ecosystem: Environmental > Terrestrial > Soil > Floodplain | place... | reverse complement strand
GATCACCCGCAAGGCCTACGGCGGGGCATACGACGTCATGAGCTCGAAGCACATTCGGGCCGACTTCAACTTCGCGTGGCCGACGGCGGAGGTGGCCGTGATGGGGCCCGAGGGGGCGGTGAACATCGTCTTCCGGAGGGAGCTCGAGGAGGCGGCGGACGCGGACGCGCGCCGAGAGGAGCTCGTCGCCGATTATCGTGAGCAGTTCGCGAATCCGTACGTCGCCGCCGAGCGCGGCTACGTCGACGAGGTGATCGAGCCGCGTCGAACCCGTCCGGTGCTGATCGACGCCCTGGAGACGACGCTCACGAAGCGCGAGCCTCGCCCGCGGCGCAAGCACGGCAACATCCCGCTCTAGCGCGGCGCCGCCTGGCCGCGGTACCCATGACCTCCTCCCCGATGCGATCGTAGCGGGAGAAACCGCACGCGTGGGTGACGGGTCCGTGCCGAAAGTGTGACGGCGAGCTGCGGCGCTACGAGGCGAGCGCCGCGCGTACCGGCTCGGCTTCTTCGACGCCGTGGAGCTCTTCGGCCAGGGCGGCGACCACGTTCGGATCGAACTGCGTCCCGGCGCACCGTTCCAGCTCCGCCAGAGCGTGGTCTTGAGTGAGGCGGCCTCGGTAGACGCGGTCCGAGGTCATCGCGTCGAAGGCATCGACGACGAAGATGATGCGCGCTCCGAGTGGAATTTCGGGGCCGGGGAGGCGGTCGGGGTAACCGGTGCCGTCCCAGCGCTCGTGGTGGTGGAGGATCCACTTGGCGACGGGGTCGATTCCGAGGCTGTCGAGCATCCGGAAGCCGATCTGGGGATGGCGCTCGAGCACGAGCCGCTCCGGCCCGGTGAGCGGGCCCGGCTTGCGCAGGATCTCCTCGGGGATTGCGAGCTTCCCGAGGTCGTGCAGGCTGCCCGCCAGCCGCGAGAGCTCGATCTGCTCCTGGTTGAGGCCGAGACGCGCGGCGACCCTCGCGGCCAGCTCGGCGACGCGAGCCGAGTGACTGCCCGTGTAGGTGTCGCGGAGGTCGACCGCCTTCGCCAGGCTCGCGGCGGCGCGGAAACGGGCGGCGCGGTCGGGCCCTGCCGCGAGTCGCCGCAGCTCGGCGAGCTCGACGACGTCCGGGCGGTAGACGTGCACGCGATTCTTGCCGTTCTCCTTCGCCCAGTAGAGCGCGCTGTCGGCGAGGCGGATCAGCTCGCCGCGGTCGGGTGCCTGACGAGGGAAGGTCGCGACCCCCGCCGACACCGTGACCGAGCCGACGTGGTCGAGCTGGATCGCGGCGATCCGCTCGATGATCGCGCTTGCGGTCTGGATTCCCTCGGTCTCGTCGTAGTCGGGGAGCAGCAGCGCGAACTCGTCGCCGCCGAGGCGGAAGGCTTCGCCGTTCTGGCGCAACGTCGTCGCAAGCCGCGAGAGGACGCGGTCACCGGCCGGATGGCCGAAAAGGTCGTTGATGCGCTTGAAATCGTCGACGTCGACGAGGCAGAGGCTGAACTCGCGTCCGCCGCGCTCCGCCTCCGCCAACTCGCGCTCGAGCCGTTCGTGGAAGTGACGGTGGTTACCGAGCCCGGTCAGGGGGTCGGTGAGCGCCAGGCGCATCGCGCGCAGTGCTCGATAGGTGGAGCGCTGGTAGAGCGCGATTGCGAGCAGCGGCCCAACGAGTGCCGCCGAGAGGAGGGGAGACCGCTGCCAGAGCACGACGAGCACGAGTGCCGCCGACGCCATCAGCGCGAAGATCATGATCGTCCAGCGCAGGCTCGCGTTGATCAGCTCCAGGAAGGGGCGACGCGAGGTGACCGCGATGATGAGCGAGATGAGGATGAGGTTGATTCCGTACTGCGTGGAGGCCGAGATCGCAACCTTCGCGATGAGCGCGTCGGTGCCGTCGCCGCCGATGAGGCCGACCAGGAGCCCGCCGATCGCGGCCGCGCACGCATAAACCGAGCCGTTGTACGCGATTCTGATCAGCGGACGGTGCTCGGTCAGCTGGATGACAACGGGTGCCGCGAAGGCCACAAGCACACCGGCGGCCCAGCCGAAGAGAACGATTGCGCTCGCCGCGAAGACGAACGACAGTGAAACGCCGCCGCTGTTCGGCCCCTCGATCGGGACCGGGTAGTGGCTGGCGAGCGTCGAGGCTGCGAGGAGAGCGAAGACGCCGAGCAGCATCGACAGGTCGTGCTGCTCGGTCGTGAACGAATATGCAGCCACGAGCACGGAGCCCAGTCCGAGAAGACAGACCGGGGCTACGATCGGTGCGAGTCGCGGTGTCATTTGCTCAGCTCCTCCCTCTCCTCAACCGGCTACCACTCCCAGTTGTCGAAGCCGATATCGGTGACGGAGTAACCTGCGGAGAGCGCAAAGACGACGATCAGGAGCAGAAGAAAGATGAGGCGGGGACGCCACTCGAGCATCTGTTGTCCTCCCAAGGTTGGAGACTGCGGATAGCCGATTGTCGCCGCCCTTGATCTTCCGGCCATCACCCATTCGGGGGAATGTGTTTCGGAGGCGAAAACGCTGCTCGGCGCGCTGTTTTAGAGACCGGCTTCAGCGAGCGGCCTGCGGCCCCAGGCAAGGCGCTGTTCGTACCAGCCGGCGACGGGCGCAAGCGCGACGCCGTAGCGCGAGGAATGGATCTGCCAACCGTTGCCGAGGTAAAGCGCCATGTGGTCGATCCGAGCGGGCTTGGCGCGTCGTCCTCCCGGCCCGAAGAAGAGGAGATCGGCGGGCATCAGACGTTCGATCTTGATTCGCCGGCGGAGCGGCACTTCGCCGGCCATCGCGGCGGCGGTGCGTCCGCGCAAGGTGTTCGCGAGCTGCGGCGCCCCGGGATAGGCCTGGAGCTTGTAGACCCGCCACGCGAAGCCCGAGCAGTCGAAGCCACCTCGCGCTTGCACGCCGAAGGGTGACTCGGGCAGTTCGCTCTCGCCGCCCCAGACATACGGGAAGCCGATGAAGCCGACGGCGGTCGTGAGGACGCGTCGCTGCCAGGGGGTGAGGACGGGAAGCTCGAAGCCTGCGGCCGCTTCCTCGACGCTTCGCTTGTCCCAGTCCGACAGCCGGAGGACCTGGGCGGCGGAATAGGCGGCCTCGGCGCGCGGAGCGGGATCCGAGGGCACGCGCTCGAGGTCGTCCTGATCTGCCAGGTGATTCGTTCGGAGGCCGAGAAGACGGGCTACGACCTCGGAGCCGAAGCGTGCCGGCGGTCGCAAGCCCGCCGTCGCAGCTGCCCGGTAGAACCTCGAGGCCTCATCGCCGAAGCCCAGCGTGCGAATGAGTCTCGCGTCGAGCTGGGCCATCGTCACCGACGGGCCGGGTCTCGCGGGCGGTTGCGGGGAGGGCGGCGAGGATTCCTGACTCAAGCCGGCGAGGAGATTGCGCAGCTCGCTCTGTGTCAGCGGATCGTTTGGGCGGAATGCTGCGACGCTCGGGGCCATCAGGCCGTGGGCAACGACCGTTCTGATCTCGGCCTGCGCCCAGGAGCGCTTCGCGCGCGCCGGAGCGGCGCTGGGTGCAGCCGACAGGCCGGCGAGCAGGCACGCAAGGAAGGCGAGAAGGCGCAGACGTCTCACGCAGGGAGTCATCGTCGGTTTTCTCAGACGCCTTTAGTCTGTAAAGAGTTGTGGTGGAAATCACCCCTGAGCCGAGCCACGCAGAGCGCGAAGCACTGCTCGGCGCGCTTGCGCGCGGGAGCCGCGCGGCCCCAGGGTCTTACGGCAGTGTGTGGCGGCTGGCCGGGTTGCTCGAAAGCGTTGAATCCGACTTTGCCGCGCCGGTCCGCGCCACCCCCGAGGGAGCGCCGCGGAGCAGCCCCGGCGCCAACCGGGCATAGTCGAGCCTCGAGATCCACGTCAGTGCAGGTGCGACTCCAAGGCCCCAACGGGCGATTGAAGCGTCGAGAGCACCGGCGGCCGCGAGGCCACCGAGTCCGTTCGAGCCAGTCGGTTGCCATTGCGACTCCGAATACCGCCGTCCCCCAGTAGTCGTGGCCGCTGAAGCTCCAGACGTAGAGCACGACGACGAGCGGCACCATCGCCGCCCGGGCCACAGTCAGCTGATCGGCAAAGGTCACGGGCGGAGAGAATGCGCTGGACATGGCGCCCTTCACCAAGGTGCTCGTCGCCAATCGGGGCGAGATTGCGATCAGGATCTTCCGGACGCTGCGGGAGCTCGGGATCGCGACGGTCGCCGTCTATTCCGAGGCCGACCGGGGTTCATTGCACGTCGGCTTCGCCGATGAGGCATTTCTCGTCGGCCCCGGGCCACCTGCCGAGAGCTACCTGAACCAGGATCGAATCCTCGAGGCCGCAGACCGTGCCGGTGCGGAGGCGATTCACCCGGGCTACGGCTTCCTCGCCGAGAACGCCACCTTCGCGCGGTCGTGTGCCGAAGCCGGGCGGGTCTGGATCGGGCCGCCGCCCGAGGCGATGGAGCTGATGGGCTCGAAGGTCGCCTCTCGCGAGACGATGCGCGCGGCCGGGGTGCCGATCATCCCCGGCACGACGGAGCCGGTCGAGTCTGCGGACGAGGTGCGGAGGCTCGGCGACGAGCTGGGCTGGCCGATCGCGATCAAAGCGTCCGCCGGCGGCGGCGGGAAGGGTCTGAAGGTCGTCGCCTCGCCCGAAGAGGTCGAGCGTGCGTTCGAGGCAGCCCGGCGCGAGGGGCAGGCCTATTTCTCCGACCCTGCGGTCTACGTCGAGCGCTACCTCGAGGACCCGCGCCACGTCGAGGTGCAGGTTCTCGCCGACGAGCAGGGCGCTGTGATCCACCTGGGAGAGCGGGACTGCACGATCCAGCGCCGCCACCAGAAGCTCGTCGAGGAGACGCCTTCACCGGCGATCGACCCGGAGCTACGCGGCGAGATCGGCCGGATCGCGGTCGAGGGGGCTCGCGCCGTCGGGTACCGCTCGGCGGGCACGATCGAGGGCCTCCTCTCGCGCGACGGCGACTACTTTTTTCTCGAGATGAACACGAGGATCCAGGTCGAGCACACCGTGACGGAGCTCGTGACCGGCCTCGACCTCGTCCGCGAGCAGGTGCTGATCGCGGCTGGAGAGCCGCTATGGCTGCGCCAGGAGGACGTCCGGCTGAACGGACACGCCATCGAGTGCCGCATCAACGCGGAGGATCCGTCCAACGGCTTTCTGCCCGCGCCGGGGAGGATCACGAGCTACCGGGAGCCGGGGGGCCCGGGAGTAAGGGTGGACTCGGGCGTCCAGGCGGGCAGCGAGGTCGTCGGCCTCTACGACCCGCTGGTGGCGAAGCTCTGCGTCCACGGCGTCGACCGCGAGCACGCGCGCGAGCGCATGCTTCGGGCCCTGTCCGAGTTCGAGATCGGCGGAGTGACGACTCTCGTCGGCTTCCACCGCGCCCTCCTCGAGCACGAGTGCTTCGCCGCCGGCAAGACGTGCCGGGGAGTGACCGAGTCGGAGGAGCTGGCGAAACGTGCTCAGCAGTTGTCTCATCTGACAACAAGTCTAGTGAGCGAGTCGGACGGCCGCGTACGCGAGCGGGTCGTCCAGGCCGAGGTCGACGGTCGCCGGTTCGAGGTCAAACTCTTGGCGCCGGAGCCCCCGTACGCCGAGCTCGCCCGCCGCCGCCGTGAACGCAGCTCCCGGCAGGCGCATCATGGAGCGGCGCGTGACGCGATCGTCAGCCCGATGCAAGGGACGGTGCTCACGGTCGAGGTGACCGAGGGCGAGGACGTTCAGCCCGGCCAGGTCGTCTGCGTGGTCGAGGCGATGAAGATGGAGAACGAGATCACCGCACCGCGAGCGGGGACGGTTTCCGAGCTGTCGGTCGCCCCAGGCCAGCCGGTCACCACAGGCCAGGTCGTCTGCCTCGTCACCCAGGAAGCCGATTGACGTCGTCGAGGCCTTTTTGCGCCGATCTCTCGCGCGAGAACGATGAGCCCCTAGCCGCGACGGCGAGCCGCATCGACCACTGGTTCCTGATCGAGTATCGCGGCCTCTGGACGCGTGACGCGCTGCCGGGCAGCGGTCTCTCAGACCAGGTGAAAGAGCACCTTCGCGACCAGGTCGGCTCGGTCCGGCACGGCCGGCTACTGTTCGTCCGCCGTCCCGATCGACGCCGCCGGTCCGAGCTCGTGGCGTTCGCCGCGGCCTCGCGACCGGGCCAGGAGTCTCTGACACGGCTCGTCTTCGAGAGCTACGAGGACCTGCGCGGCCTCGACCTCCGCGCCGGCGCTCCCGCCGGCCACCCGCTCTTCCTCGTCTGCACGCATGGCAAGCACGACCCGTGCTGCGCGCGCTACGGCCGGCCGCTGTACGAGGCGCTTCGCGACGAGCTCGACCCGGACTGGGTGTGGCAGTCGAGCCACATCGGCGGCGACCGCTTCGCGGGCAATCTGGTCTGTCTCCCTGAGGGGCTCTACTACGGGCGGGTCGGTCGGGAAGCGGCCGGGACAATCCTGGACGAGCACCTCGCCGGCCGGATCGAGCTCGATCATTACCGTGGCCGCTCCGCCTACACGTTCCCCGTGCAGGCTGCCGAGCGCCACGTCCGCGAGACGGCCGGCCTCCATGGGGTCGGCGACCTCGCACTGGAATCGGTGTCGAGGATCGGAGACACCTGGGAGGTGTCGTTCACCGCGGCGGGAGAGTCACGTACGGTCCGAATCGAGGCTGAGCTCGGCGACCTGACCCTCCTGACGTGCAGCGACGAGAAGCCGAAGCGCCCCCGTCGCTTCGTCGTCAGGTGATCCGCAGGACGCCTTCGCGAACGAGCCGGCGCGCGAGCACGAGTCGTCCCTCGTCGTCCAGCCGCCCCGGCAGCTCGGAGAGCCGGAACGGCTCTTCGGCCGCAAGCACGAACTCGAGCTCGCCTGCGATCCGCGCCGGAAACCGGAGGTCGCGCCCCTCGTACGTCAGCGACGCGGTCTCGTCGTCCACGGAGAGCTCCGCGATCACCATCTCGTTCCTGGCAAGCGGCGTGTCGAGATCCAGCTCCTCGAGCGCCCGCAACTGATCGAAGAGGTCGTCGCGCACCGGCCGGCGGCTGCGGGCGAACCGCCGGCGCATCCGCGTCATGACCGCCTCCGGCGAGAGGCGTGGTGCGACGAGCTGGAGCAGCCGCTCAGGCCGCACTGCGTTCATGGACGCGGCTCGCCGCAGCTCGACCTCCTCCCGTGCTGTCTCCTCCAGCGCCGCCTTCAAGGCGTCAAACCAGGTGTAGGTGGCGACGCCGATCGTGAGGTGCAGCGAGTGTGAGTCCGAGGTCTTGGCCTCGTGGAGCCAGCCCCGCGGGAGGTAGAGGGTGTCGCCGGCACGGAGTGTGACGTCGAGGACGGCCTCGCCGGGCTCGCCCATCGTCTCCGTGTACTTCTGGTCTCGGAGCGGCAGCTCCAGGACCGGCGGATAGACGAGCCAGCGCTTCTCGCCCTCGACCTGGACGCAGAAGACGTCATGCGTGTCGTGGTGGATCTCGAATCCCTGCGCCGAGCGCGGGGTGTAGTAGGCGTTCGCCTGCGCGGGGTGGCCGAGCGCCCGCTCCAGGTCGCGGCAGAATCGGGCGAGCGGAGGGTGGTAGACGTGGAGCGCCTGGAGGACGATCGTCGCGCCGCGTTCGAACTCGTCCGCGACGCGTTCGACTCGAGCGGTCCCGGAGAACGGCACCGGCTGCCAGGAGACGTCCTCGGTGTAGCCCCCGAGCAGGAGCTTCTCGCCCTCCTTGGCGAGCCGGAAAGCGGGTCGGCGCAGCCCGCCCGAAGCTACGAGCCGCTCGACCTCCGCCACCGAGAGCAGGTCGTCGAAGCGCCCCTCCTCGTCGCGCGGGACGAGGAGGGGCTGCTGCTCCCAGTACTCACCGAAAAACCGTTCCGCCTCGACCGGCTCGATGCAGCGGTCGAGGGAATCCCTATGTGTCCGAGCCGTCTGAATCGGAATCGGACGAGTCCGTGTCTGAGTCTGTGCTGTCGGTGTCCGTACTGTCCATGCCGTCGCTGTCGCCCTCTTCGGGCTCGGCGACTTCCCCGCTCGGCTCGAAGCTGGACTCGCTGCGGATCTCCTCTTCGTTCAGCGTCATGTCTTGCTCGCTCAAAATCGCCTCCTCCATTCGATGACTCCAGGACTCTAAGGCACCGCTTGCGGTGCCGACGTCAGCATGCGCGGCTCTGCTGCGCATGCGTCTGAAATGACCGGTCGACCCGATCGAACCTAAAGCAGAGCGCCTCTAAGGCACCGCTTGCGGTGCCGACGTCAGCATGCGCGGCTGCTGCGCATGCGTCTGAAATGGCCGGTCGACCCGATCGAAGCTAGAGCAGAGCGCCTCTAAGCTAGAGTCGCCGCCCGGTGGATCTCTACGAGTATCAGGGCAAGGAGCTCTTTCGCCGGTTCGGCATTCCGACCTCGGAAGGCCGGCTGGCAACGGGTATCGACGAGGCGCGCGCGGCTGCAGACGAGCTGGGCGGACAGGTCGTCGTCAAGGCCCAGGTGCTGACCGGGGGGCGAGGAAAAGCCGGCGGGATCAAGCTCGCCGACGCACCCGAGGAGGCCGCGCAGCACGCCGCGGCGATCCTCGGCATGGACATCAACGGCCACGTCGTCCGCAAGCTCTGGATCGAGCGCGCCTCCGAGATCGCGAAGGAGTACTACCTCTCGGTCACCTTCGACCGGAGCGAGAAGAAGGCGCTCTTCATGCTCACGAAGGAGGGCGGCATAGACATCGAGGAGGTCGCGGCCAACCGTCCCGACGCGCTCGCGCGACTGCACGTCGATCCGCTCGAGGGCTTCCAGCCGTACCAGGCGCGGCGCCTGATCTACGCGGCCGGGATCGACGATTCCGACGAGCAGAAGCAGATTCTCTCGATCGTCGGACGCCTCTACGACGCGTTCATCGGCGCCGACGCGATGCTCTGCGAGATCAATCCGCTGATCGTCACGCCGGAACGCGAGGTCAGGGCGCTCGACTCGAAGTTCACGGTCGACGACAACGCGCTCTACAAGCACGCGGACATTGCGGAGATGCGCGATCTCGAGGCCTACCCGCCGGAGGAGCGTGCTGCACGGGAGAAGGGCGTCACCTACGTGAAGCTCGAAGGCGACGTCGGAATCCTCGGCAACGGCGCTGGTCTCGTCATGTCGACGCTCGACGTGATCGCCCTCGCCGGCGGGCAGCCGGCCAACTTCTGCGACCTCGGCGGGGGCGGTGACGCGCAGGGAGTCGTCGACGCGCTGGAGATCATCAGCGCCGACCCCCAGGTGAAGTCGATCCTTTTCAACATCTTCGGCGGCATCACCCGCTGTGACGAGGTCGCGCGGGGGATCCTGCAGGCGCTCGGCCAGATCTCGATCGAGGAGCCGATCGTCGTCCGCTTCGACGGCACGAACGCCGATGAGGGCAGGCAGCTGCTCACGGAAGGCGGTCCCGAGAACATCCACGTCGAGTCGACGATGCTCGACGCTGCCAGGCGCGCCGTGGAGCTGGCGGCATGACCGACGTCTGGTCGGAGCGCGCCGAGGCGTATCGGCAGAGCGAGGCACACCGCCGCGGCCGCGACCTCGAGCTCTTCGCTGAGTGGGCGGAGGGCGAGACCGCGCTCGACGTCGCCACGGGCGGCGGTCATGTCGCGCGGCGCCTTCGCGAGGTTGGGCTCAACGTCGTGACCATTGACCCCGCGCCCGGGATGAAGCCCGACGTCGTCAGCCGTGCCGAGGAGATCCCGTTCGCGGACGCAAGCTTCGACGTCGTCGCCTGTCGCGTCGCCGCGCACCACTTCCAGGACCCGGGTGCGGCACTGAAGGAGATGGCTCGCGTCAGCCGCTCGCTCGTCCTCGTCGCCGACAACCTCTTCCTCGGCGAGGCCGGAGAGGAAGCCGACCGGCTGCGCGACCCGACCCACGTGCGCAACTACTCCGAGGAGGAGTGGCGGCGCTTCTTCGACGAGGCCGGGCTCGACGTCGAAGCCTTCGAGCGCGAGGACAAGCGCATCGAGCTCGAGCCGTGGCTCGAGCGCGCCGGTTGCACGGGCGAAGAGGCGACCCGTGTGCGCGAGCTCCTCGTCGACCGGATCGAGGACGGACACGTCAAGCTCGACCGCGGCGTCTTCAAGGGACGCAAACGCTGATGGCGATCATTGTCGACAGCGAGACGCGTCTCGTCGTCCAGGGGCTCACGGGGAGCGAAGGCTCGTTCCACGGTGTCAGGAACCGCGACTACGGGACGAACGTCGTCGCCGGCGTGACGCCGGGGAAGGGCGGCCAGGGCGTCCAGGGCATCCCGGTGTTCGACACGGTTGCCGAGGCAGTCGCCGAGACGGATGGGAATACGGCGATGGTCTTCGTGCCGGCGCGGTTCGCGGCCGATGCGATCTACGAGGACATCGACGCCGGGATCGAGACGGTCATCTGCATCGCCGAGGGGCTTGCGGCACACGAGATGCTCCGGATCTACAACTACATCCAGCCCCGAGGGATCACGATGCTCGGCCCGAACTGCCCCGGCGCGCTCTCGCCGGGGAAGGCGAACGTCGGGATCATTCCGGCGGAGGTCTTCCGCGAGGGCCGGATCGGGCTCGTCAGTCGCTCGGGGACGCTCACGTACCAGATCGGCTACGAGTTGGCCCAGCTCGGCCTCGGCAACTCGACGATCGTCGGCATCGGGGGCGATCCCGTCGTCGGGTCGTCCTTCATCGACGTCCTCGGCCGTTTCGAGGCCGATGAGGAGACCGAGATCGTCGTCATGGTCGGCGAGATCGGCGGCGACGAGGAGGAGAAGGCCGCCCGCTTCATCGAGGGGGAGATGTCGAAACCGGTCGTCGCCTACATCGCGGGCTTCACCGCGCCACCCGGCAAGACGATGGGGCACGCGGGCGCGATCATCTCGGGCTCGTCGGGGACTGCGCAGGCCAAGAAGGAGGCGCTCGAAGCTGCGGGTGTCAGGGTTGGGACGACGCCGACCGAGGTTGCCGAGCTGGCCGCGGAGACGGCCGGAGCCCGCGCCTAGGCGACGCGCGACGAGGCGACCCTGGATGTCATCCGTCCGGGATTCTAGGGTGGCGGTCGTGGAGCCGATCTCTTTCGCTCGGGGCGTCCCGGCGCCCGAGTGCCTGCCGGTGGCGGAGCTCGCCGACTGCGCGCGCGCCGCGATCGAGAACGACGGCGAAGTCGTGCTCAGCTACGGGCCCGGCGGGGGCTACGCACCTCTTCGCGAGTGGCTTGCGGAGCGACACGGCGTCGAGCCGGCGCAGGTCGTACTCACGAACGGCTCGCTTCAGGGCTTCCAGTTCCTGGCGGAACTGCTCGCTACGAAGGGGCCAGTCCTCGTCGAGGCCCCGACCTACGACCGTCCGCTGAAGATGCTCTCCGCCCTCGGCGCCGAGGTTATCTCCGTGCCGCTCGACGAGGAGGGGACGTTGGGCTCGGGTGCGTTTCTCTACACGATTCCGACGTTCCAGAACCCGACAGGCCGGACGCTGTCGCTCCCGCGCCGAAAGCGGCTCGCCGAGCTCGCGAAGGATGGTCTCCTCGTTCTCGAGGACGATCCTTACGGGCTCGTCCGTTTCGAAGGCGAGGCTCTGCCCACCGTCTTCGAGCTGGCGGATGGCGAGAACGTCGTCTACAGCTCATCCTTCTCGAAGACGATCGCGCCGGGCCTGCGTGTGGGCTACCTCGTTCTGCCGTCTGGTCTCGCAGTGGAGATCGAGGCGGCGGCAGGCGGCACGTACATCACCCCGGCCCTGCTCTCACAGGCGACGATTTACGCTTTCCTCCGTCGCGGCAAGCTCGAGCCGAACCTCGAGCGGGTCTGCCGGCTGCTGCGGGCACGGCGCGACGGAATGATCGCCGCGTTGGAGCGGCACTTGCCGGAGGCTCGTTGGAGCGAGCCAGCCGGTGGTTACTTCCTCTGGCTCGAGCTTCCTGAGGAACTGGCAACCGCGGAGCTCGCAGTCGAAGGAGTCACGTACGTCCCCGGGACGGACTTCTTCGCAGGGCCCGGAGGCGAAAACGCGATTCGACTCGCCTTCAGCTTCGCCACGCCGACCGAGATCGGCGAGGGAGTGCGAAGGCTGGCCTCAGCGGTCCGGGCCGGTCTGTTCCTCCGCCAGGCTGCCTAAGATCCGGCGCCGCCGGCGATACAGCTGAGAAAGCATGACGCCGCCGAGAAAGCCGATCGCCAGCAGCAAGATGATCAGCCAGATCAACGACGTGCTGGCGCTGAAGAGGACGAAGTCGATGCTGATGCGATCGTTGTTCTTGACGATGAACGCGATCACGTAGGCGACGATCAGGACGAGGCCGATGAGGATCGCGTAGAGCCGCGGCTGCCAGTCCTCGAGCTTGTCGCTCGGATGTCGGCGAAACAAGCGCATTTGCGGCTGAGTCTACGACCGGGCGCTACGCGGTGTGGCCGGCGAATGCTGTGGCGGTGCGTGGAATCAGGCGGGCCTGACGCGGGGGGGAGAGCGTTCCTCGGCCGACTGGACGATAAGTCGGGCAGGGAGACTCGGGGAGGGCGCACAGACCCGCCTGTCGGAAGTAGCAGAGTTCGCAGGTTGCTCTAGCTTTTTTGCTCATTCTCTATTTTGCTCCGGAAATTGGACCCTTGCCAACCCGGCGATCATAGGGCCATGCCAGCGCCTGGCAAGGGGTGCCGGTGCTAAAAACCGAGCAATTTCCGGTAGGAACGAATCTGCCGAAAATTTACGTTTTCGCTCGTTTCTTGGGCAGGGTTGCCAGCACATGCAACGCCTGTCGAAAACTGTGCACAGGCAGGATCCGCATGCTTCCGGCATACCGGAGTGCGTCTCTCGTGTTTTCCCCAGCCGGGACGAGGAAGACATCGGCGCCAGCGCGTTTTGCGCCGATCGTCTTCTGTTTCAGGGCTCCGACGGGCATGACGGTCCCGTCCACGCAGAGCTCACCGGTCGCCGCCACCTTGTGGCCGCCGTCGACGTCGCGCCCGAGCTCCTCGACGAGGTCGAGCGCAAAAGCAAGCCCGGCCGAAGGCCCACCAACCTGCCCCAGATCGATGTGGACCGGGAAGGGAAGCCGGATCCCGCTCTTCTGAATCGAGCAGGACGTCAGCGTTCGCACCCCGATGATCGGTCGCCCCGGATGGTCAGGATCCGCGATCGTGTTGACGGGGACCCGCCGGATCCGGTCGCCACGGCGTACGGTCAGCTCGACGGACTGCCCCGGCTCGTGCTTCCCGATCAACCGGCGCAGATCGCCCAGGGACGGCGCGCGGCGCCCGTCGACGCGGACGACGATGTCCTTCGGCTTCAGCTTTCTCGCCGCGGGACTGCTCGGCTCGACGCTGGCGATCGTCGTTCCGGGCGCGCGGACGTCGACGTGGTAGCCGAGCGCTCTCAGGGCGACCGCGGCGGCGATCTCCTGCGATTGCGCCATCGCCCGCAGCTCGACGCGCCGATGCTGCGACTCGCTTTCTCCTGGGGAGCGCACCTCCGACTCCGGGACGAGCGTCGATCCGTGGTGCAGCCCGGGGAAGAGCCGTTCGAGGACGCTCGCTTTCCTGATTTCGACGGCGACGTAGTAGATGCCGCCTCCGTCGTGGTCGCTGCGCTCGCCCTTGACCTTGACGAACGGCGCGACCGCCCGCGCCCGGTCGGGAAGAAAGATGTACTTGCCGGACGGCGCGAAGTTGAGGATCCCCGCTACCGCGAGGAGCACGATGCCCGCGACGACGAGGCGCACGGGCGAGTAAAGGCGGGCCACGACTCTCAGGATACGGAGAGGTGTGCCGGTTCGGTTTGGCTACAGGAGGCCCCGCGTCAGGCCGCCGTCGACGGGGACGACGGTTCCGGTGACATACGAGGCTCGGTCGGAGGCCAGGAAGCACACGACCTCTGCTACTTCTCGCGGGCGGCCGAAGCGCCGTAAAGGGATGGTCGCGAGATCCTCGGCCGCTGAGCGGTTGACATAGACCTCGGCGAGGCGAGCGGTCTCGATCCGGCCGGGTGCGATGGAGTTGACGGTCACGCCGTCGGGGCCGATCTCGCGCGCGAGCGTCTTTGCCCAGCCGATCACTCCCGGGCGCACCGAGTTCGAGAGCGCGAGGTTGTCGATCGGCTCGCGGACCGAGCTGGAGGTGATGTTGATGACCCGCCCGTTGCCGCT
>Ga0307278_10000978_pt1 | contig 14098 bp, 15 predicted proteins | sample ER_DNA_117_FD_194482 | JGI IMG/M metagenome (GOLD analysis project Ga0307278, IMG submission 194482) | Bulk soil microbial communities from the East River watershed near Crested Butte, Colorado, United States - ER_DNA_117 | ecosystem: Environmental > Terrestrial > Soil > Floodplain | place... | reverse complement strand
CTCAAGTCACCGTACACGAACGCGTATCGCGCCTTCGTCTCATCGGCAGCGCCCTCCGTCAGCCCCAGGAACCAGCCCGCGTATTCCTGCCACGAGTGTTCCTTCAGGAAGGCGTTCTGATCGGCGGCCTTCGGCTGAACGTCGCCCCAGTTGCTGTTCAGCACGTATCGCTTGGCGTTGATGAGCTTGCGAGCCTGGGCCACTCCGCGTCTGTTCACGGTGTAGGAAGCCATAAGCCTCCTCATACCCCCTGAGATGCTCTGTTACGCGATGACGATGACGAGGAGCCAGATCCATACATCTCGCTCGAGTGCGCGACGGTGGCCGAGCGCAGAGCTCTGGAAGGTACGGAGAGGACTTGATCCTCAGTCGCGGTCCGGCCACGGAGCGACGTCGGCCTCGTTGCCCTCTGCGTCGGCCAGGGTCCACCACTCGGGCGCGTTCTCATCGCTCACCAGGTGACCACCCGCGGCGAGCGCCGCCGCGACGCGCGCCTCCGCCAGGTCGTGCGGCACGTAGACATCGATGTGGATCCGGTTGCGTTGGGGGCGCGGCGCGTCCATCTGCTGGAACCAGAACGGCGGCCCCTGGAAGTGGGGGTCGACCAGATCCTCGTCATCTACCTCCTGGTAGCCGAGCACGGCGCGCCAGAAGGGGAGCACATCCGGGATGACCAGCGCGTCGATCGCGACCTGGATGCTCTGCATGCCGTTGAGGTCGATCGGCAGGTCCAGCTCGCTCGCCGCCGCCGAGATCTGTCGGGCCAGTGCGACGTCGCGCTCGCTCAGGCGACCGTCGCTGCCCGATCGCAGACGCACCGTCACGCCGTCGGATCGGAGGTCGACGTCGGGATGATGGTTCGCGGCGTCGGCGAGTCTGCCGATCGCGCCAACCAGCGCGAGGCCCGCCGCGAACGACCCCGTGCGGAAGTGTGTGCACGCATCGTTCCTCACGACGCGCCAGTCGACCTCGTGGAACTGCTTGGGTCTGACCGTCTCGCTCATGGGCCCCTCCGTATGTCAGGCCGATGAGCCTAACCCGCAGCGGGAGACGCCTCCTCCGCTTCCTCCCTCGTGTAGGCAACGAGGAGCGTCGTCGGCGGATCCGAGACGGTGGGAGACCGTAATGTTTGACCAGGAGAAGGCGGTTCTCGAAGCAGGTTAGGTTGGAACTGCTGAGGGTGAAGCCGATCTTAAGCGAGAACTTAGCAAGCTGGTTCTGGACTGCACAGCGTGCGGCATGGAAGTCCCATTGGGTGTCTGGCATCAGCATGGCGGACCCAGGCCATTGGGGGCACCGCTTCCCTGCGCCGCACGGCGAGCCCGCCGTGTAGCCAATCGTGCTTTTCGGTCAGTTCAGAGCGACATTCGGTAGCGAATCTCGTTCATCTCGGTTGGCAGGACGTCGTGGGGACGGGTGCGCTCGGCACCATCTACGCGCATACCGTGCTTTTCGTAGAAGCGGCGAGCCCGGTCGTTCTCTCGGCGTACCCATACCGTGAGGACGCCGTGTCCGGCGGTACGTACTCGCTCGATCGCCTCATCCATCAGGGCTGGAGCCACCCTGGTCCCCGCAACCTCTTCCGTAACGTAGAGGCTGCCGACTTCGGAGGTCTCGGCGGGGACGTCGGCGTCGGGGCTCGGCAGCACGTACGCGTAGCCAACGACACGACCGTTCAGCTCCGCGACGACGACAGTCGCACCGGGAGGAAGCCCGGCGAGCCCTTCGGCGAAGTCGGCGGTGGTTTCCTCTACGGACAGGGCTTCCAGGTCCGCCTCCGCGACGAGATCGCGATAGCTCCAGCGCCGCGAAGCCACGCTCACCTCCGCGATCGCTCGGGCGTCGCCCGCTCGTGCTTCACGAACGACGAGTTCGTCAGCCATGACGACAGGGTAGCCAGACAGAGCTTCCGGATGGACCGGCCTCATTGCCCAAACTGGGAGCGTGAGACCGGTCACGTTTCCAAGACGTACATGGCCATCTGTTCGACATCCGCCGAGGTAGGCGACATCATCGAGTGATGGCGACGAATATTAGGCCGCCCCGGGGACCGGGCTCTGCCCTCGGCTACGCGATCGTGCTCCTCGGGGCGGGGCTATTCGTGACGAGTTGTTTCCTCCCCTACAACGGGTTCAATGTCCTCGGAGAGCTGACGATTTCGCTGTATCAACAGTTGACGCTAGGGCCGAACGGCAGCAGCTCCGATCTCGGTGCGCTCCTGTACCTCTTCGGCGGAGTGGCTCCCGTCGCTGTCGTTGCCACCGTCGGCCTCGTTCGCCGTGAGGGACGGGCCGGTCTGCCCTCCCTGCTGGTGGGCGCGGTTGCAGCCTGGTCACTCACATGGATCGGCGTCTTGCTCCGCCTAGGTACGTTCGCTTCGTGGGAGGTGGGCTTCTGGCTACAGGCCGTGAGCATCGGCGTGGCAGTCATCGGAACCATCCTCGTCGGGTTCGGCAGGCGGAGCGAAGTCAAGGACAGCCACGACCGATACGCGAACAAAGAAGGAGCAGACACGGACGCGTGACGCCCGGTCTCGCGACGGCGGCGTACATCGTGAGTCAGGCGAATACTGAGTCACTGTGCGCGACCTAACGGTTCAGATTAAGGTCCTCGGCGCGCTTTGCGGTTCTCGAAGTCAGTCATTCCGTCGCGGACGCCGAATCGGACCGCAAGATACAGAACGGCGAAAATGACGGCTACTTCGACCAGCACGACTAGGAACGGTATCGCCATGTGGCCAAAGTGTACGCCCCGGCAGGTCCCGGTGGTCGAGACCGGCCGAGTACCCGAATTGGTAGAAACGAGGCCGGAAACCCTAGGATCCGGAACCGATGCAGAGCGTTCATCCGGATGTCCAGTCGTATCTCGACCAGGTCGTCTCAACGCTTACGATCCATGTCGGTGCCGAGCTCATCGGCGTGTACTTACACGAGTCACTTGCCATGGGCGCGTTCCACCCCGGACGGAGCGACATCGACATCCTCGCCGTGTGCGCCGAGCCGCTTCACCATGCGCGGCGCACGGTCCTAGGAGAGGCACTGGTGGTTATCCCGACGTCTCCGTCCGGTGGCGATCTGGAGTTCAGCCTGGTCACCGAAGCTGCCGTGCGCGCACGGTCTGCCGCCCCGTTCTTCGAGGTGCACGTGAACACCCATGAGGAGCCTTCGTGGTCGATGGGTCGGATCGTCCGGGTGATCAAGACCTGGTGATCCACTTCGCCATGGTGCGGGCGCGAGGGCGCGCGCTCATCGGGCCCCAACCCGGCGAGCTCTTTCTGGAACCGGTTCGAGATTCGCTGCTCGAAGCGTTTCCGGCGACATCCAGTGGGCCAAAGGAGAAGGAGCGGCCGCATGGGACGGCCACGACATGCCCGAACTCGCCTCGATGGCGTACCAAGTGTTGAACGCGGCACGCTGCTGGCGATACCTGGAGAGCGGCGAGCTGGGTTCGAAGGTCGCAGGCGCGGCGTGGCTCGAGCGCAGGGACCGGGATTCCGGATACCCGGGCGCTGCTCGATGCGGCCTTGGCGTACCAACGGGGCGGCATTCCCAATCATCCGGACTAGCGGATGGTGAGTGAGTTCGTGGAACGGGTGGAAGCGATGCTCCGAGCCGCGGTCTCCTGATCTCCGGCGGAAGGCGACAGAGTCGCTCTTTGCGATCCTGGAACAGAGAGGCCGTCCGGCTGACGAGGCCGCTCGTCAGATACCTCAAACTCCTCTGGGGTGATGGTCAACGGCCCCGACGCGCGTATGGAGCGGGACTACGGACTGCCCCCGACAAGAGCAGCCTTCACCTGCGCGAGGTTCGAATCCCAGATCGCTGCAGGTGTCGGGGGCAGCATGTCGTCCCATATTTCGGCGAAGCTGCTTGCGAGTTGGAGCATCCGAGACGGGCGAGCGAGGAACCACCAGTGAAGGTGTTCCGAGCCCTCTCCCCATCGACAGATGTGGACCCGTTCGATGCCGTCGATTGAGGAGACGGCGCGGTCGATGAGGCTGATCATCACCCCCAACTCAGCGGCCAGATCATCGGGGAGTTCTCCCGGTTCACCGACGTGCAGACGCGGCTCCAGGAAGAGCACGAGCGGAAGGCCGCTTGGCTCGGCGGTGGGACGGACGCGCCAGTTGGCGTTGGTCCACAGGTACTTCTCATCGGGCGTAGTACAAGCCTCACAGTCGATGGCGCCCTGACCCGAACGTGACACGTCCTGGGGCGATGGGGGCTCAACGGTTCTGGGGCGGATGTCTCCCTCAAAGGGGAAGGTGTCCCACTCCTCAAGGGCCGGTCTACGGATCGACCCGGAGACTCGCTCGTAGAACTGCTCCGGGGTCTCGCTCATCGAGCGAGCCTAGCCCGATTCTGGAGGGCATCCACGGCAGAGGACGGATAGGCTCGCTGGATGGAGTGGCCTTCAGCCTTCTACGAATGGAAGTCGGGCAAGGGCTGTCCCGCTTGTGAACAAGGGCGACCTGACGAAACAGACGACGGTGTACGTTTCTTCGCTGGGGAGGTTGTGGATGCCTACCTACGGCGCCCTGACATCCAGCGCGGCCTCACCGTCGCGATCTGGCGCGGCCACCACGTAGTCGAGCCGACGGAACTCACTGAGGAAGAGACGTCGAGCTATTGGCGCGAACTTCGGCTCGTCGCTGCGGCTATCGAAGAAGTGATGCGACCCGTCAAGATGAACTACAACTTGCTCGGCAACAGCGTCCCGCACCTGCATGCCCACATCGTCCCTCGGTACGCGGACGACCCGAAGCCTGGCTGGCCCTTCCCTTTCCCTGATTCAGAGCCACCGAGCATGCCAAAGGAGCGACTGACCGAGGATGTCATTGCGCTTCGAACCAGCATCGCGGCGACGGGGCGACGCCGTGAGGAATGAGTTGCCGGAAGGCCTGGTCCTCGATGAGGCCGAATCTCCGGTCCCCTTCTCCTGGTACGCGACCAGCTGCAAGGCGCCACCCAGTGCTCGCTGGATCCGGTGTGTAGGCCGATGGCCCCCTTCAGGGCCGCCCCCTTTGGCTTGACTCCGATCCAGACACGTTGAGGCAACCGCCTCGATCCACCGCACCTGGGGAGTGGCGTTCGGCGCCGTCTCACCGGAGATCGAACGCGTGGAGATCAGGAACGAACGAGGTGAGGCCTTCGAAGGCAGGATCGTCCCGCTACCTGCATCCTTCGATGAGGAGTTCCGAGCTGCTTGGGGCGTGGCAACGAGTTGTCGGCAAGACTGCACCCTCAGCGGTTTCGACGATACGGGGCGCTTGCTAGACGGAGCCATGCTCCGACCAAGCGGGCGCGATCTGACGGCCGAGGAACGGCTGGAGTTGATCCGCGGCCAGTGCGACAGCAGCATGAAGGACCACACCTGGGCGTTGAAGCGCATGCCCTCGATCCCGGAGCAGGCCGAACACGTTCGAGAGGTCGAGAACAGCAGACGTGCCGTTGCGATGTGGCTCGCCTATGTCGAGGGCGCCGACGACCCGCGGTCAGCCCTTTCCGCCGTCGACGCCATCATCCAACGATACGAGGCGGCGCCGGACTGGCAGGAATGGGACCGGGGAAGTGCAGCTTCTGCGGCGAACGTCCCGTGGCGGCGTGGTTCGAAGGTCCGACCTTCAAGACGTTTGTCCGTAGCTCGGCCGACGTCCGAGCAGACGAGGCGTGGTTGGCGTGGTCGACTTGCCTTGCCTCGTGGAGGCGGACGACCGCGGCGGCCTCGTCCGACGGGGTGCGACACGAGAGGGAAGGTCCTGGAGCGAGAGGGCCGAGACGATGTCCCGCGAAATGCAGAACGAGGGCTTCTGGAGCAAGCGCGATCAGGCGTGAAGCAGCCTCCGGCGCCGCCACGACGATGGAATTGCTGGAGAGATGATGCTTTCGGCGTTTCCCCAGTCCCGCCTGTAGCCGCTTCGGATCTCGGTCACGGTGCTTGGTGGCCGCGGCGCCATAACATGAGTCCAATGCGGCGAGTCCTTGGGTGGTGGGGGGAGCGGCGCTGGCGTCAGATTGGTGAGCTGGGTGGTAAGCGTCGACCAGGGTCGACTGCGCAGGCGTGCGAGCCTACCCGTCGACCGAGCCAGTCTCGGTTCCTCGCCACCCACCGGTAGACGTGGTCGGTCGTGCGGGGGAAGGTCTCGGCCAGAACAGCGAGGGGGAGGCCCAAGGGAAGGAGACGAGCGAGCGGACCTGCGGCTGAACCACCCGAGAACCGCCGTCCATCGGGGGTGACGAAATGCCAGGAAGCGAGCCGCTCGTCCTCGCTCAGGTCGGCGAGTAGCCGGTCTCCCTCCTCGCTCTGGATCGCGACTGCCCGAATCTGACGGCCCCGATCCCATTGGAGAATCTTGTCGAGCGACCATCGGCAAAAGCCGCAGTCCGCGTCGTAGAGAACGACGTGACGTTCCATCACTCAGAGACTACGTCAGGGAAGGAACTGCAAGAGATCGGCGCGGGCCCCAGGACTGAGGCGGGACACCTGACGCATCGTCCGCCGGGTCAATCGAGGAGCGGACTCGAGAGCAGCAAAGGACGAAGGGGCTAAGCCCTTGTGCGGAGAAGCAGTTACCATCGCCGGATGCAAGTCTCGCTACGACCGCTCGTGGACGCCGATCTCGATGCGATCTATGAGCAGATGAAAGATCCAGAGTCGGTCCGGATGGCCGCCTTTACCCCCGACGACCCGGCCGATCGTCACGACTTTCTTGTCCACATGTCGCGCGTGCGTGATGACACGAGCGTCGTGGAGCGCGTCATCCAGCCCGACGGAACGATCGCCGGGACGATCGCCTCCTTCAGGATCGACGACCGGACCGAGGTGACCTATTGGATCGATCGGGCGCTCTGGGGCAGAGGTATCGCTAGTGCCGCGCTCCAGAGCCTCCTTTCAATAACCACTGAACGCCCACTGTTCGCCCGCGCAGCCTCGGACAATGCCGCCTCGCTGCGGGTTCTTGAAAAGGCCGGGTTCCGACGCATCGGCGTCAATCGCGATTTTGCCCATGGTCGCGGAGAGGAGATCGAGGAGTCCACCCTGCGTCTCGACTGAGAGCTCCAGCGTCGCTCGAGGTTCGCTCAGGATGTGGCCGTCCCAGTCCTCTCGACAGGTAGCGGACCACTCAGCCGGGCGACCATGCCACGAAGTCGCCGTCCGCGACGAGGACCGCTGCGCGGCCCGGGCGGGCGGACTGGATCCAGATCCCCTCCTCACCGTCCTCGCTCGTCCCCGGGTACGCAAACGCGCTGCCATCCGGCGACCACAAGCTCATGCTCTGCGCGTACTGCTCGAAGAACTGCAGGTACTCGCGCGCCAGCCGCAGGCTCGGGACGAACCGCGGCGTGAGGAACGACGACGTCCCGTCCCACACGCCCCAGCGGTACCAGAACTGCTCCGTGTCCGGATCCGGGTCCAGGAACAGCAGTCGCTCGCTATCGGGGCTCCAGAAGAACGACGCCACGGCGTGATCGGTGATGTCGACGGTCTCGCCGGTCCCGACGTCGATGACCGAGAGAGGGAGCGTGCGCGCGGGCTCGAGCACCTGGAACGCGATCCGCTCGCCGTCCGGGCTCACGACGAAGGCGATCAACCCGTCGTACGGGACGAGCGTCCGTTCCCTCTCGGCCTCGGCGCCCCGCGCGACGAGCCGCTGGTCGCCTGCGTCGATCGAGGCGTAGACAAAGGTCCGGCCGTCCGCGGTCCACACCGGCGCGGAGAAGGTGCCCGGTCGTTCGGCGACCGGGGCGAGCGAGCCGTCGAGGCCGAGGCGCTCGAGCCGATCCTCGTCGACGTGCACGAGGAGCTGATCGCCGGCCGGTGCCCACGACAGGTAGAAGGGCTGCCCGGTGTCGAGCGGTACCCCCGAGCTCCGACCGGCGACCTCCAGGATGCCGAGCTCGATTGCGTTCTCGTTCGGCGCCCCGAGGTAGGCGATCCGGGACGACGTGGGGTCCCACGAGAGGTAGAAGGGGACCACCGCGGTCCTCGCCTCGGTGGAGTTGCCGCCGTCGCCGCCGGCCGTGGCGATGGAAGCCGCGAGGGCGCCCGCCTCGGTTACCTCGACGTGGACCCACCCGAGGCGGCGACCGTCGGTGGACCACGTCGGTTGTCGGACCTCGCTCCGACCGGGCTCCGCCTCGGCAAGCACAACCTCATGCGAACCATCCGGGTTCACGGTGACGAGGTTGCCGGATGCGTCCAGGACGGCGAGGCGACCGGGGAGGCCGCGGATCTTCGAGGCAACCGTGGGGGCAGGCCCTTCGGACGGGGCAGCGGCTGATTGATCCGCCGGGACGTCGATCTGGACGTCGGGCAGATCCGGTCGCTCCGGCTCGGACGTGCACGATGCGGCGAGCACGAGCATGAGCAGGAGCGTGGCGACCGTTCGTGGGGTCAGGAGGCGTGCGCTCCGGACGTGCATCGTCGAAGTGTCGACCGTGGATCGACGCCGTGCAACGGGAACCGTGTTCCGTCGCGCCGTTCGCGGGCTCGATTACGATGTCCGACCAGGCGTCCGGCGAACGCCCGGAGCGAAAGCGCTCCGACGTGGCGCCGGCTCGACGCACACCCACGGCCATGCTGACGAACGGCGATCTGGGCGAGCTGCTCTGGAGCGCCGCCCGCGAGGAGGCCGACCACCGACGGAGGGCTCTGGAGCGAGCCTCGAGGGCATCGCGGTTCTGGCCGGAGGAGGCGGGCGAGATCGCGGCCTCCGGCCGTCCGCTTACCGAACTCAGATCTGTCGGGCCGTGGGTCGCCGCGCGGATCGAGGCGTGGCTCGAGGCTCCACCCCCGATCCCCGAACCCGACGAGACGCGGCGCGGATTCCTCACCTACGCGGAGGTCCGACGGACCCTCGATGCCGATCCCGCGTGGGAGTCGAGCCCGTGCGCCGACCTCCAGATGCACACCACGTGGAGCGACGGCAGCCTGCCGCTCGAGGAGATGGTCGCCGCCTCGAAATCCCTGGGACGGCCGTTCGTGGCCATCACCGACCACTCACAGACGCTGACGATCGCCAACGGCATGACGCCCGACGAGCTCTCCGAGCAGGGCCGCGCGATCGACGCGATGAACCGCGGGTTCGAGAACGACGGCGACGCGTTCCGCGTGCTCCGCTCGATGGAGGTGGATGTCTTCTCCGACGGCACGCTCGACATGGACGACGACTCGCTCGCGAGCCTCGACCTGGTGCTCGGCGCGCTCCACTCCGCGTTGCGGCTGAAGGACGACCAGACCGAGCGCTACCTCACCGCCCTCAGCCAGCCGCGGCTGCACGTGCTCGCGCACCCGAAGGCGCGGATGTACGGCCGGCGGGCCGGCACCGTCGCCGACTGGCGCCGCGTGTTCGCCGAGGCGGCGAGCCTCGGCAAGGCGCTCGAGCTGGACGCGACCGTGTGGCGCCAGGACCTGAACGTCGAGCTCGCGACGCTCGCGCGCGAGGAGGGGGTGGAGTGGTTCTCGATCGGGAGCGACGCCCACGCGGCGCAGGAGCTCGAGCTTCTACCGTTCGGGATGGCGACCGCGGCGCTCGCCGGGATCCCGCGCGAGCGCATCCTGAACTACCGGCCGGTCGCGTTCGTCCGTTCGTGGGCGCTTCGCGGCTGACATCACAGCAACGAGGCCCCAAACCCGATTCCAACAATCGAGAACGCCGACGGGATCGGGTCGGGCCTGGATCCCGTGTGCTCAGTCGTTCTGAGCACGCCGACGGACACCCACAGCGAGGGCGACCTGCGTGAGGTCCGAACGCATCGCGTCCACGGAGGACTGGAGCGCTTCGAACCGACCGTCGAGGTGGGACTGGAGGGTATCGTCCGGCCATCAACCCTTGACTGGAGCGTGTCGATCCAACCCTCCTGGTGTGACTGGAGGGTGTCGATCCGGCCATCGAAACGCGCTTCGAGCGAGTCGAACCGGCCATCGAAACGCGCTTCGAGCGAGTCGAACCGACCATCGAAGCGTGACCCGAGAGCGTCGGCCCGATCATCGAGGCGGGCCTCGAGTCGATCGACCTTGCGATCGACCGCGTCGAAGCGGCCTTTGCCGAGCCAGGCCACGATCCCACCGACGACGGCGACCACCACCGCGTTGATCGTAGCCACGAGCAGGTCCATTGTTCGTGCGTCCTCTCCGCGGGAGACGCCGCTGGCAGCACCCCGAGGCTAACCGAGGGCCGACGCTCCGCGAAACCCGAACCGCTATACCGAGCGCTCGAGGTCGAGCTCGAGCAACCCTCGCAGCCCCGCCGAACCCGCCTCGGTCAACGCCGCGGCACGGCCCGACCCAAGCCGCTCCACCCAGCCGAGCTCGAACAGCCTGTCGCACAGCTCGGCGCCGAGGGCACCCGCCAGGTGCGACCGGCGCTCGGTCCAGTCCAGACACGCGAGCGCGAACGCCCTCCGCCGCTCGCGCGCGTCGTCGACGTCCACGCCGATCGACCCGAGCAGACGCTCGCCGGAGCCGGTCAGGTCGAACCCGCCGTCCGATCCCCGAATCGCGCGGCGCTCGAGCAGGGCATCGGTGATCCCCACGCCGAGACGGCCGGCCAGGTGGTCGTAGCAGGTCCGCCCCTGTCGCAGCCGCTCGGCCGCCGAAGCGGCGCGAAGCGAGGACACGCGCCGGCGGGGCGCGATCACCGCGAGCGCCTCGATCGCCCGCGCGACCTCCGGCCGCGAGAGCCGGTACCGGCGCTGCCGGCCTGCGGGCTCGGCCTCCACCAGCTCGGCCCGGGCGAGCGCCTGAAGATGACCGCTCGCCGTCGAAAGCGCGACGCCTGCCTCCCGGGCCAGGTCTCCGGCCGGATGGGCCCGGCCGTCCATGAGCAGCTCGAGCATCGCCAGGCGGGCTCGGTTCGCCAGCACGCGGGTGACGGCCGCGACGTCGGCCTCGGCATCCATGCTTCGATAATACCCGAATGGTCTCGGTCGTACCCTTGGTCCCGACCGAGACGGACGGAGGTGCGCGATGGCCGACGAGCGACCGCAGGTCGACGAACGGGATCCCGCGGACGCGGTGGCGCAGATGGTGGCGCACGTCCTGCGGCTGGCCGAGACGTGGGGTGCTTGGGACGGACGCCCACTCCCTATCGACGACCGCGTCTACACGCCGCACAAGGCGATCCGCCGGGTGGCCGACCACATGATCGATCACCTCGCCCAGCTCGAAGCCCACATCGCAGGCGCAGTGCCCCTGCCCGACCGCTGGCGCGGCTCGTCCGTGACGACGCCCGCGGACCTGGCGCCGTTCACGCCCGAGGACCTGGACGAGGCGAGGAGCCGGCTCGAGCGGCTCGCCCGGGTGTGGCGGCTCCGGCTCGCGGCGATCCCGCCCGAGGAGCTCGACCGGGCGGAGGGCGAGGCCTACACGCCGCGCGAGATGGCGTTCTGCGCGGTGGGCTCGACCTACTACGCGGACGCGATCGGCGAGCTGCCAAGGCCCCAAGAGCCGGGTCCGATGACCACGTCTCCACGTCGAGAACGATAGCCCTCGAACGATCGCTGATCGCAAAGAGCGCCAGGGACCGGGCTCAGGACGGGTGAGCCATGCTCTTGGCGAGGTCACGCATCGAGACCATCCCCACGACGGCTTCGCCGTCCATCACCGGCAGGTGCCGGAATCCACCGAAGAGCATCCGATTGAGCGCCTCCGCCACCGTGGTCTCGGGGTCGATCGCCTCCGGGTCTTTCGACATCCACTTGGCAACCGCTGAGACCCTGGCCAGGTCCGCGCTCGAGGAGTCCCCGAGAGCCCGAAGGATGTCTCGCTCGGTGAAGATGCCGACGAGAGAGCCGTCGTCGAGCACCAGCACCGACCCCGCCCTCCCGGCGAACATGACACGCGCGGTCTCGGTGAGGTTGGCCGTGGGATCGACCGTGATCAGCGTGGTGCTCATGATCTCGCGAACGGTCGTCAACGCCACCACCACGCCCGGATCCTTGGGCTCGGATCGCCTCCATACCTATCACCTCGGTCAAGGCCTGGAACCGATGTGAGTCCTCCCCGAGGATGACGACGCGTCCACCGACGCCGGGTACGGTTCGGCTCGTGGACGGCGGGTGGTGGGAGCGTCTCCGGCGACCGGCGACGAGAGCCACAACGCTTGGGTTCGGCCGCTCCCCAAGAGCCGCGCGCAGCGACGTTTCCCCACGGTTGGGGTATGAACGTGTGATGAGGGAGCGGCCGGTTCGCGCCGCCGCCGCGGCCGTCGTGGCGGTCCTGAGTCTGACGGCGGCCGCCTGTGAGCGCGTCCCGACCGCCGAGCAGCAACCCTCACCCGTCGCATCGGCGCCGGGGTCGGCCGGAACAGGGGCCAGCGAGGCGCTGCTGTCCATCACGCCGAGGGAGGGCAGGAACAGGGCCGAGCCGGGGGACGGGATCTCCGTGACCGTTTCGGGTGGCACGATCACCAGCGTGACGGCGATGGCCTCGGGTGATCCGGTCGAGGGCCGATTGAGGGCCGGCGGTACCGCGTGGCACAGCATGTGGGCACTCGAGACCAACACCCGCTACACGGTCCGAGCGACGGCGGCCGACGACACCGGGCGAACGGTCACCGAGCGCAGCACGTTCCGGACGCTGGCACCCTCGCGGACGTTCTCGACCAGGATCTTCCAGGGGTACCGGAAGACGTACGGCGTCGGGATGCCGATCATCCTCACGTTCAGCTCCCCGATCAGCAACAAGCGGGCGGTGGAGCGCTCGCTCGAGATCCAGAGCTCCAGGCACGTGGTGGGCGCCTGGTCCTGGGACGGCGATCAGACGCTCTACTTCCGGCCGAGAACGTACTGGCGGCCGCACACCAGGGTGCGGTTCGTCGGCCACCTCGACGGTGTCGAGGGCTCCCCACACGTGTATGGGGTGCATACGCTCACCCAGCGTTTCGTGATCGGCCGATCGCTCATCGCCGTGGCGAACACGCAGGTGCACCACGTGGAGATCTACCTGGACAAGCGCCTGTTTGCGACCTGGCCGATGAGTGCGGGCAAGCCCGGCGACGACACGCCGAACGGCACGTATCTCACGATCGAGAAATCCAACCCCGAGGAGATGGTCGGCCCCGGCTACGACATCGAGGTCCCCTGGTCGGTTCGGTTCACCCAGGGAGGGAACTTCCTCCACGATGCCTATTGGTCGGTCGGGGACCAGGGGTTCGCCAACGTGAGCCACGGGTGCGTGAACCTCTCCCCGGAGAACGCCGAGACCTACTACAAGCTCGCCGTTCCGGGAGATCCCGTGACGATCACAGGGAGCCCGCGGGCCGGGACATGGGGGGACGGCTGGACCGTCTGGTTCCTCAGCTGGTCCGAGCTCCTCGAGGGGAGCGCGTTGCACCAGGCGGTGCAAGCGGGGCCGAGGGGGAGCTCGTTCGTCGAGCGCGCGGCCCTTCGCCCGCCGCATGCAAGGGCGCCGATCGGGACGTCGAGTCCTGGAAACGCCGACGCGGAGCCGAGTTGACGCCCATCGATGAGAGCACGGTGGGACGGGACCACTCGAGTTCGGATCGAACCCGACGTGGGTCAGCCCGGGGCCGAGCCCTCGAAGATCGCCCGGACGGTGTCGATCGTGTCGGCGTCCTCGGGCCGCTTGTCGTGCCGGTACCCCTTGACGCGGGCGAACCGCAGCGCCATGCCGCCGGGGTACCGGGGGCTCGCCTGCAGGCCGTCGAACGCAACCTCGACCACCACCTCGGGCCGGACGTGGACGACGATGCCCTCGCGCGAGGTCTCGAGCTCGAGCAGCCGCTCGGTCTGCCAGGCGAGCATCTCGTCGGTCATCCCCTTGAACGTCTTCCCTAGCATCACGAACCCGTCGTTCGGGTCGCGCGCGCCCAGGTGGAGGTTGCTGAGCGATCCCTGTCGGCGACCGTGGCCCCATTCGGCGGCAAGCACCACCAGGTCCAGTGTGTGCGCGCGCTTGACCTTGAGCCAGCCGGCGCCTCGGCGGCCGGCCTCGTACGGGGCGTCGAGCGCCTTGACCATCACCCCCTCGTGACCGTGCGCGAGGGCGTCGTCGAGGAACCGTTCGGCGGTCCGGGCGTCCTCGGCGACCGTGTGGGGAACGCGGAGCGTCTCGGGGAGCCGCTCCCTCAGGATGC
>Ga0307278_10000977_pt1 | contig 14099 bp, 14 predicted proteins | sample ER_DNA_117_FD_194482 | JGI IMG/M metagenome (GOLD analysis project Ga0307278, IMG submission 194482) | Bulk soil microbial communities from the East River watershed near Crested Butte, Colorado, United States - ER_DNA_117 | ecosystem: Environmental > Terrestrial > Soil > Floodplain | place... | reverse complement strand
CGAAGTCATCCCAAGCACGGCCTCGAAGGTGAGCGACCCCATGGTCGCACCCGTCTTCGCGACGCCTGAGGCGACCTGGACTGTCGCCGCGACTGCGAGCGCCGTCGCCAAGACGGCGAGAGCAAGACGTCGCTTCGTTCGACTCTCGTTTTCGGTCATTCCGTGTCGCTCCTCAGATGAGGTGAGCCAGCTCGAGTCTGGTCGACTCGTGCCTTGAGGTCAAGGACGGGCGTGGGCGTCGATCTAACTGCTTGGAAGCCAGCCGTCACGGTAGCGCGCCGGTGCCCCCGGGCGGCGGGGGTAGGCCACGGTCTGCGGGGTGGGGCGCTTCGGGGCTGCGATCTTGGACCTGCGGGTCTACATCGAGCAGGAGCTTGGCAAGCACACGTACGCGAACTGCACGATGACGGGCTGTCACTGGTGGGTGGAGTTCTGAGGACCCCGCGAAGCAGGGACGCGAAGTCTTCCACTCGAACGGGAACTTTCTGCGAGCCAGTCCCGGACCCCTGGGTTAACTCGCTGAGCCCAAGAGTCAGGCCTCACCGTGCGCCTTCGGAAGCCTCTCGGGAGAGGCCGATCAACGATGTTGTTGTTCGCTTCAGTGGCATGTCCCTTGACCCAGACGAACGAAACGTCTCTGGCCTCATCTTCAACTAGTGCGAAGAGACGCTCACTTGTCGTCCCGGCGCCACCGGATATGCCAGCTGTCGCTGAAACACTTCTCGATGTAGGTGCTGTCAGTCCGTTTCCGCGGACGACCCGTCTCAGACAGACAGCGGCCGACGACGAGGGCCGCGGCGAAATCCTCAGACGTGACCGGCTTGGCGTCCGGCCAGCCCCTGCCAAAACGCTTGTCCAGCCCTTGCGTGAAGATCAGCGCGAAGCGTTCGCGGCGTAGGCGCGGGCGTACTCGTCCAGTCGTGTTGTGCGTTCGTCACTACTCATGAGACGAACGGTAGGGGTGTATGACCCTCGGTCAGAAACGCGAAAGCGCCCCGAAGGGCGCTCCGCGATGAGTAGTAACAACGTCCCTCTAAGAGTGGCGGCCGGACCGCCTACGTTCGCCCGAAGGCTGCGACATTGCTGCGACAGCCCTCCCCGTCAACCTCGAGGGAGGGCCGCTTTCCGCGTAACCATCGGATGGGCGGTACTGGGCTCGAACCAGTGACCCCCAGCTTGTCGAGCTGGTGCTCTCCCAACTGAGCTAACCGCCCTGGAAAGCGGATTGTAGCCTCGTGGCGGAAGCCTCGTACCCTGCCTCAGATCATCGCTGTTCAGCGCCGGCGGCGAGGGTCTCGAGCGCCTCGGCCAGCTGCAGCAGAGATGAACGCACCCTTGGCAGGTCCGCGGCTGTGGACCCGGCGGAGAGGGCCTCCCAGCGCTCCTCGTCGCGAGCGCCGTAGAGGAGGCTCGTCGCCACGCGTGCGCGCAGGCCACCGTCGCCGAAGGCCGCCCCGGGAAGCACGGCCACGGCGAAGTCTTCGAGGAGATGCTCTGAGAGCCCGGTGCTCGTCGTGATTCCGCGCTCGGCGAGCGGCGCTTGCAGCGACTCGAAGTCGGGATAGAGATAGAACGCGGCCGACGGCGGGCGGCAGGCGAGACCGGCATCGGTGACAACTGCGTAGGCGGCCTCGCTCACCGTCGCGTGCAGCGTTCTTGCCGCAGCGACAAACTCGACCAACGCTTCTGGCTCGGCGTAGGCGACTTCGGCCGCGGCGGCGATCGGTGCAGGTAGGCACGACCAGATCTCGCTGGCGGCCGACGTAAGCCTGTCGATGAGCGCGTGCCCGAACGCGTTCGGCGGAGCGCGCAGCACGCCAACCCGCCAGCCGCCAAGCGCGTGCGACTTGCTGAGACCCCCTGTAACCACGACGTTGTCGGGATCGAGAACTGCCGCGCTGACGAACGTCTCCGGCAAATGCACGAGCTCCGCGTAAATCTCGTCGCTGAGGACAAACAGGCCGCAGTCGCGGGCTACGGCAAGCACTTCGGCAAGGAGATCCGCATCGGCATGAGTGCCCGTTGGATTGTCGGGGTGGTTCAGGATGAGGATGCGCGGGTCAAGCCCGCGCTCGCGCGCCAGTCCAACCTCGGATCGAAGGGCCTCCGGATCAGGTACTCCGCCCGCGGCCGCTGGGATATCGACGCGCAGGACCTCCTTGCCGACGAGGCGCGCCTGCGGCTCGTAGCTGACCCAACACGGACGCGGCAACACGAGGTCGCCGTCCAGAACGAGAAGCAGCGCATAGAGGAGTGCTTTGCTACCTGGCCCGACGACGACCTGGCTCGGCTCCGTCTCAAGCGCCCGGCGTGAGTAGTAGGCGGCGACGCTGGACCGGAGCCTGGTGCTGCCGGCGACAGGCCCGTAGGCGTTCGCGTGGCTCGAGTCGCGGAGGGCGTCGCGCAGAAGAGGGTGCACGGGCAGCCCGGCTTCGCCGAAGGCCAGGTGGACGACCTGCTCGCCACGGGTTTGGCGAAGGCGAACGGCCTCATTCATCGCCAAGGTCGGCGAGAGCATGTGCACCGGCGCGCTCACAGTTTCGGCATGTGTCCGTAGCGAGTCATGACGGCAAGCAGATCGTCGAGCGGCAGGGCCGGCGCCCAGTTTCCATTCAGGCCGGTGAACTCGTGGGCGGCGCAGAGGGCATTCCAGATCGCCTCTTCGGTCGCTTCGCACGTGGCGTCGAACAGCGGTGAGACGACACGGTCGTCCAACTCGCTGACAACCTTTAGTGGCCCATCGAGCTGGAGGCGGTTGCCAGTCGAGAAGGCGAGTGCGAAGTCACCGCTTCCGTTTTGCCCCGTCGCGCCGGTACGGGCCAGCCCGAGGAAGCTGCGCTTGGCGAGCCGCCGCAGCTGACGAGGAAGAAGAGGTGCATCGGTAGCGACGATGATCACGATTGAGCCCTGAGCCACCCAACTCGGACGCGCAACGTCGAGCTCGCGCCCGACCGGGACACCGTCGATGCGCAGCTGCTCACGCAGGCCGGTGTTGGTCGAGACCAAGACCCCGATCGTGTACTCCTGCTCGGCGATCTCCGCCCGCCGCGAGGCGGTGCCGATGCCGGCCTTGAACTCATAGGAGACGAGCCCCGTTCCCGCGCCGACGCACCCTTCGGGAACGGCGCCGTCCGTCGCGTCGTGCCAGGCAGCCACAGTCTCCGTCTGGCCGACTGGTCGGGCACCAAGATCGCTGAAGTACGCGTCCGAGCACTCCGCGACGAACGGGTGCACGAACCGATCCCCCTTCCCAATCTCCGGATGCGAACGGATCGTCTCTGTGATCACAGCGTCCGCGACCCGCGCGACGTTGAGGGAGCCGGTCAGCATGATGGGCGAATCGAGCACGCCCATCTCGTCTACGAACTCCCGGCCATAGACCTCGCCGCTGCCGTTCAGGACTTCGAAGGCGGCGGGCACACGCTCGCCAAACAGATCGCCCTCGTGAGGGAGGATTGCCGTCACGCCGGTGTTGAAAGGGCCGTCCGCTCCGTCGAGCCGAGTCACCTGGCCGACGCGAACCCCGACGACGTCGGTGATCGCGTTCAACGGGCCAGGTGGCATGAGACCGGGCGCGAGCCCGAGCTCCCGCAAGCGCCGCCGACCGTTCAATCCGACGCCGCTTTCGCCCACGTGGCGAAGCCTACGCGCCCTCGCGAGCGCGGCGGGTCAAACCCGCTCCAGCGGCGCGTATTCGAGCATCAGTCGGCGCTCGATGCCGTCCGCGAACTGCACCGTGACGACGCCACCCGCGTCGATCGCGGTCACGACGCCTTCGCCGAGCGTCCCATGCCTCACACTGTCGCCGGTCGATAGATCCGGCACGTCCGCACGAGGCGCGACCGTCCGCGCGCCGTAGCCCGTCCACGAGCTGGGCCGGAGCCGCTCGCGCTCGACGCCCTCCTCGGGCAACTCGTCCAGGAAGCGCGACGGCAGGTTGTGGTTCCGCGCGCCCCAGAGCGACCTCGACGAGGCGTGGGTGAGCGTCAACCGCTCCTGCGCACGCGTCATCCCGACGTACGCGAGTCGCCGCTCCTCCTCGAGCATCGCCTCCTCGAGCGAGCGCGAGTGCGGAAAGATCCCCTCCTCCATCCCGATCATGAAGACGGCGCGAAACTCGAGCCCTTTCGCGTTGTGCAGGGTCATGAGCGTGACGAGGCTCTGCTCGCCGCGCATCGCGTCCTGATCGGCGAAGAGCGAGATCTCCTGCAGGAAGTGCGAGAGGCTCGGCTCGTCCTCGGCCGCCTGGTACTCCTGGCCGACTCCGACGAGCTCTTGCAGGTTCTCCATCCGGCCCTGCGCCTCGATCGTCCGCTCGGCCTCGAGTGCGTCCATGTATCCGCTGCGCTCGAGCACGCGCTGGACGAGCTCCGGCACGGTCAGCTCGAGCGCGCCGGACATCAGCGACTGCATCAGCGTCCGCAGGCCCTGCACCGCGCGGAGCGGCGCCGCTCCCACTCCGGCTTCCTCGGCGAACTCGGTCGCCTCCCAGAGCGAGATCCCGTGCGCGTCGGCGTACGTCTGCAAGCGCGCGAGCGAGGCGTCGCCGATCCCGCGCCTGGGCCGGTTCGCAATCCGGAGCAGCGAGACCGCGTCGTACGGGTTGTCGATCACCTGCAGGTAGGCGATCACGTCCTTGATCTCCGCCCGCTCGTAGAACTTAGGGCCGCCGATCACCTGGTAGGCGATCGCCTGGCGGACGAGGACGTCTTCGAGCACGCGCGACTGGGCGTTCGTCCGATAGAAGACCGCGATCTCGGAGCCGGAGAAGCCCTCCTCGACGAGGCGGGCGATCTCGACGGCGACGAAGCGCGCCTCGGCGTGTTCGTCCTCGACCTCGAGCACTCGGACCGGCTCCCCCTCCCCCAGCTCCGACCAGAGCTCCTTCGGCTTGCGCTCGCGATTGTTCGCGATCACCGAGTTCGCGCCGCGCAGGATCGTGTTCGTCGAGCGGTAGTTCTGCTCGAGCGGGATCACGCGCGTGCTCCGAAAGTCGTGCTCGAACTCCATGATGTTGCGGATGTCCGCGCCGCGGAATGCGTAGATCGACTGATCGGGATCGCCGACGGCGAAAAGGTTCTTGTGCTTTTCGGCCAAGAGCTGAAGAAGCCGGTACTGCGCGTGATTCGTGTCTTGGTACTCGTCGACGAGGACGTAGCGGAAAGCGTTGCTCCACTTCTCCCGCGCCTCGGGAAAGTTCTCGAGCACCTGCACGGTGAGGAAGAGCATGTCGTCGAAGTCGACGGCGTTCGAGGCGAAGAGCCGCCGCTGGTAGAGCTCGTACGCGTCCGCGACCGTCTGGTCGTAGAAGGACGCGACTCGCGTGCGGTACTCCTCAGGACCGACGAGATTGTTCTTCGCCGCCGAGATCTGCCCGTGGATCCCGCGGGGAACGAAGCGCTTCGGGTCGCGCTCGAGCTCCTCGAGGCAGGCCTTCGTCAGGCGGATCTGATCGGCCTGGTCGTAGATCGTGAAGTTCGTCCGGTAGCCGAGCCGCGGCGCCTCGCGGCGGAGGATGCGCCCGCAGGCGGAGTGGAAGGTGAGGATCCAGATCGCGCGCGCGACGCCGCCGAGCATGCCCTCGAGCCGCTCGCGCATCTCGCCCGCGGCCTTGTTCGTGAACGTGATCGCGAGGATCTCCTGCGGTTTGACGCCACAGGCGTTGATCAGGTGCGCTACGCGGTGCGTGAGGACGCGCGTCTTGCCCGAGCCCGCGCCCGCGACGACGAGCAATGGCCCCTCCGTGGTGAGCACGGCTTCTCGCTGGGCGGGATTGAGGTCGGCGAGATAGGTCTCGGGCGAGGCAACGGACACTGTCCGTCGATGCTAGCGTCGCAGCGCGAGCCGGCGTCCGAGCGCGGCGAAACAAATCAGAACCGCGAGCCCCTCGAAGGCGCCGCGGGCGATGCCGCTGCCGGGATCTCCCTCCGCCGTCCAGCCCAGCGCGAAAGCGAGAAGGCCGATGCTCGTGGCAGACAGGAGAGCAAGGCGCCAGGGATGGCCCGGGAACGTGCGCAGCGGGCCGAGCTGGAAGACGGGAGACAGGTCGTCGAAAACGTCGCCCGCCGGGCCGGGTGGCGCCTGCGGCCCGGCCGAGCGCACAAGCGCGAACGAGCCGAGCGCGAGCGGAATCGCGAGCACCCCGCAGATGCCGAGAATCGTCGGGGCAACCCACGAGGCCAGAGGCGCGGCACTGCCGAACTGGACGGCGTAGGAAGCCCAGGAGCCGATGCTCAGCCAGCCGGCGCCGAGCGCAACCGCGGCCCTGGATCGCATCACCGACAGCTCGTCCGCCGGCAGCGCCTCGCCACGGCGCAACCGCAGCGCGCGCACCATCGCGAGACAACCCGCGACGAATCCGACCTGCGGAAAGACGAACATGCCGATGCCAGAGAGCAGGCCGAGGACGGCGTCTCGGCCGTCGAAGATGTCGGGCCAGCCGCCGCCGAGATTCACCACCGCGAAGAAGCCGAGGTAGCCGGCTCCGGTGAGCGCAAGCGCGGCGAATGCGCCAAACGTCGCCCGCCGCGTGCGACTCGTTGCGAGCTGAGCGGCAACCTGCTCTGCGAGTGCGCGCGCATCGCCGAAGCGCGACAGAGCTTCCTGCTCACCGTTCTCTCGCGCGAGCTCGAGCAGATGGTCGCGAGACTCTGCGAGGACTCGGTCGGCGGCGCGGCCCTCGACTCCGCTCGCCTTCAATGCACGGCCCAGAACGGTCAGGTATTGCTCGATCACGTCACCACCGCTTCGATCGCACGAGCGAAGGCCTTCCACTCCTTGCGCCCACGGGCGAGCTCCGCGCGGCCGCGGTTGGTGAGCCGGTACACGCGCCGGCGCCGTCCACCGAGGCTCGTCCACTTGCTGGCCAGCAGCCCCGACCCCTCCAGTCGGTAGAGCGCGGGGTACACCGTCCCCTCGGCGAGATCGAAAGCGCCCTCGCTCGCTCCACGCAGCTCCTCGACGATGCCATAGCCATGCAGCGGGCCGCGTCGAAGCGTCGCCAGCATGAGCAGGTCGACATGGCCTTTCAATGCCTCGGATCGCAAAGTATAGAGAGTCTAGGCTTTTAGGCCTTGCCGGTCAAATCAAGGTTCTTGGAGAGCCAGCGTAGGGAATAGGCCCAAGCCTTGTCGTTCGGAACATGGCCTGAGTCGTACCAGCGCACCTCCTTCGGCTTGCTGCCGGCTCGTGCGAGGCCGGTCAGCGCCTTGCGCGGGACGACCTCGTCCTTCCGGCCCTCCTGGAAGAGGAGCGCGGACGGCGCCGCGTGCGGCGCGTAGCGCAGGGGATCGGTCTTGCTCAGGAAACCCTCGAGCTTCGGGCGCAAGTCCTTCGGCTGATCGGCGAGATAGACGGAGACCGGCAATGCCCCGCCGGAAAGCAGGTCGAACGCCTGGATTCGATGGTCGACGCCCGCCACGATCGCCCCGATTCGAGCCCCCGCGCTCCAGCCCACGTAGCCGATCCGGTCCCCGTCTACGAAGGAAAGCGAACGCAGCACGTCGACCGCCCGGCGCACCTCGACCACGGACACGATTTCGTTGTTCGTCGCAGCCTCCAGAGCATCGACCCCCTCCGGCGGTGATCTCGGGGCTCGCTCGGCCGAGTAGTTCATGTCGAGCGCGACTGAGACCGCACCTCGCTGCGCAAGACCGAAGGCCGAGATCAGAAGGTCGCGTCGACTGCCTCCCGATCCGTGGACGTAGATCGCTGCCGGATGACGCCCCTTTCCCCGCGGCAAGACCAGATACGCCGGAACGGTCTCGCCGTCGGCGCCCTTGAACGAGATATCGCGAATCTCGAGCCCACGCTCACGGGTCGTCTGCTTCGTGCGCACCTGGAGCGGCTTCGACGTGTCGTAGGCGAAAGGCGCATCGAGACTCGTCTGCTTGTCGGACTTCGAGCCTCCGCCACCGCAGCCCGTGAGTGTCGCGACCGCAACGAGCATGAAGATCAACCACCGATAGATTTGGGACGGCACGGCTGTGCCGATAGTAGCTATGGGCCATTCCTTCGGATCGATCGACCAGATGGGCGACGGAGCCTTCCGGAAGGTCCGCCGCGAGCTCGGCGTGAAGGCCTTCGGCGTCAACGCGCTCGTGCTTGCGCCGGGCATCGTCGGCCGGCCGCACTACCACGACGAGCAGGACGAGCTCTACTTCGTCCATCGCGGGCGAGCGCGCTTCGAGGTCGGCGGCGAGACCCGCGAGATCGGGCCAGGCGGCCTCTGCCACGTCGAATCGAAGACTCCGCGGCGCGTGACGAGCGTCGGCGAGGAAGACCTCGTCATGCTCGTCGTCGGCGCGAAGGACGGCTACGTCGGCCGCGACGGGCACCTCGCCACTCTCGACCAGTTCTAGGAGGTCGCCTCCTCGAGCGCCTGCTCGATCCAGGCCACGGCTGCATCGAGCGCGGCCGGATCCGACGACTTGACGACGACCTCGACCGTCGCGCCTTCGACGTGGAACTTCGGATACGAGCCGACCAGCACTCCCGGGTAGCGGTCGCCCATCGCCTCGAGGACGCCGACGATCCTCGCCTCGGTCGTCTCGTACACGCGCCGCCACGAGGTGATCGAGCTCTCCGTCCGCAGCTCCGGCACGACCGTCCCGAACATGGCCTTCATCTCCGCGGGCAAGCCGGGCAAGACGTAGACGTTCCCGACCACGAACCCGGGTGCCCCGCCGAGCGGGTTCTCGAGGGGTCGAGCGCCAGCCGGCAGGTTCGCCCAGCGGGCCGCATACTCGGGGTCGGCAGGGAAGCGTGAGCGCAGGCGCTCGGCGAGGTCGAGCACCTCGCCTTGAGGTGCCTCGAAGGCCGCGGCCATCGCTTCGCGGGTGACGTCGTCCGGCGTGCCCCCGAGCCCGCCCGTGACGAGGACGAGGTCGGCCCGCTCGGCCTCGGTGCGGACGAAGTCCGCGATCCTGTCGATCTCGTCGGGCAGCGAGGCCATCAGAGTGACCGTCACGCCCAGCTCCTCGAGCTGCTGCGCGAGCCACGCGGCATTCGTGTTGATCGTGTCGCCGGCGAGCAGCTCGTTTCCGATCGTGATGATCGAGGCGGTCACGCGCCCGGCCATGGGGCGAGCCTAACCCCTAACGGAAAGGAAACGGGCGCCGGGCGAGCGCCGGCAGCACCTGAGCGGTCACCCACACGGGTGTCGTGGCATAGCGCTTCGAGTAGCGATAGCTCCCGTCGGCTTGACGCAGCCCGGCGAGGTAGCGGAAGGCCGGCCGGCCCGGTTGGCGACCCGCGGCGACGAAGGCTTGAATCGCCCACGCGGTCGACTGCGCGTCCGAGGCGCGGCCGGGAACGAGCGGGAAGCCGCCGTCACGGCGCTGCAACCTCCGCAGATAGGCGAGCGCCCGCCGGATCGGTCGCGACCTAGGCCCGACCCCACCCGCGCGGAGCGCCTGGACGGCGGCCGCGGTGTCGTTCGAGTCGGGCGCGCCGCGGTGATACCAGGCCCAGCCTCCGCTTCGGTGCTGCGCGCGAAGCAGGTACCGAATGCTGGCTGTAGCAGGGCGGTCGGTTCCGCGGAGGGCGAGGACGCCCCAGATCGTGGAATTGACGAGCGAGCCGATCCTCCCGTCCGGCCGGCGAAGTGCCTCGAGTCGCGCGACCTCCGCGCTCGTCGCGCGCCCCAGGGCGTCCAGCGCGAGGATCCGCAGGGCGAGATCGACCGCCCCCGAGACCGGCTTTCCCGCGAGGTACTCGCCGGTTGGGCCGGTCGGCTTCTGCCCGGAGGCCACGAGACCGAGGGTCGCCCACGCCGTCAGCACCGGTTCGGACTGGCCGCCTGGCTCGGCGAACCCGCCGTCGGCTTGCTGGTGAGAGGCGACGTAGCCGCCCGGAGACGCGGCGAGCGCTACGGACACGGCCGCCGTCGCCACTTTCACGCCCACACGACCTCCGTCCGGAGCCTGCGCGCATAGCGCTCGAGGAGCCGCTTGAGCTCGGGCCCGATCGCAAGCGCGATCACAACGTTTCCGACCGCGTGCGCCGCCTCGTACCAGACACCTTGGCCGAGGACCACTGTGAGCGCCTGCCATGTGTGCGGCCAGAAGGCGACCCAGAACCAGAGGTCCATCATGGCGCTGAACGCGAAGCCGAGCACGAAACAGACCGCTGCGAACGGGGCGCGGCCCCGGAGCATGGGCGCGAGGGCCGCTCCGGCAAGCCCGCAGGCTCCCCAGCCAAGCATCTGCCAGGGAGTCCAGGGCCCCTGGCCGAGGAAGAAGTTCGACGCAAGCGCAGCGAGCGCGCCGGTGGCGAAGCCCGCTCTCGCACCCAGCGCCGCACCCGCTGCGACCACGATCACCGTGACGGGCTGTACACCTGGGACGGCGGCAAAGAGGACACGACCCGCTGCTGCCACTGCTGCGAGAGTCGCGACGAGCACGATCTCCTTCGAAGCGCCGGAGCCTGTCTCGAGCCACGCCGCGCCGGCAAGGATGAGCCCCATCGCGGCAAGCAGCAGCGGCAGGCCCGAGTGCTCCGGGGCGACAGCGACCCAGGCGGCCGCGGCGACAGCGGCGCCACCGGCTGCCAGAGCGGCCAGCCTAGGCATGGGCCAGCTCCCGTGCGCCGAGCTCGACGCCGCGGTCTGCGACCTCGCCGGCGAAGACGAGGTCGTGCGTGACGACGATCGTCGCGCGGTGCGATGCGCCGCGGCGGATCAGCTCGGCGAGCTCGGCCTTGCGAGGCGGGTCGACTCCGCGAGTCGGCTCGTCCAGAATCAGGATGTCGGGGTCGGTGACGAGCACAGAGGCGAGAGCAAGCCGCTCGCGCTCGCCGCTCGAAAGGTCGCGAGGGTGGCGCCGTTCGAGTCCCGCGAGCCCGACTTCGTCGAGCGCGCGACGCGCCTTGCCGAGGTCGCCCCCGACCCCAAGCGCTACCTCGTCCTCGACTCGATCCGTCACCAGATATCGCCCGGGGTCCTGCGAGAGGTAGCACGCTCGCCCACGGCGTTCCACGGTGCCGTGGTGGGTTGTGAGCAGCCCCGCCGCGATCTTTGCGAGGGTCGTCTTGCCGATTCCGTTCGGGCCGGTGAGCGCAACGACCTCCCCGCGCCGAGCCGCGAGCGAGACACCCCTAAGCACCGGCTCCTCGAGGTAGCTGTAGGCGACGTCGTCCAGCCGGCACAGCTCCTCGCCGTCGACCTCCCTGTCGCCGAGCGTCGCCGCCTCACCCGGCAGGTAGCCGGGGCGGTTGGCCGACAGCCACTCCAGGGCAGGTCCGCGCGGAGCATCGAGAACGATGCGGCCGGCTTCGAGAAAGAGGACGCGGTCGCAACGTTCCAGGGGCATCGACGGCCGCTGCTCCGAGACAACGACGGCGCCGTCGAGCTCGACGGCAAGATCGAGGAGCGCTTCCGCTCCGTGCGGGTCGAGTTGCGATGTCGGCTCGTCGAGGAGCAGGAGCGCGGGCTCGAGCGCGAGGACGGACGCGAGACAGACACGCTGCAGCTCACCGGCCGAGAGTGTCTCCGTGCGCCGCTCGGCGAGGTGCCCGATTCCCGCCTCGGCGAGCGCTCCGTGCACCCGGGGCCAGATTTGCTCCGGACGCGTTCCGACGTTCTCGAGGCCGAATGCGACCTCGGCCGCAACGCGTCCGAACACGACCTGGTCCTCCGGGTCCTGGAAAAGCGACGCGACCCGTCCCGCGAGCTCGGCCGGGCCGGTCCGCCGGGTGTCGCGGCCGTCGACCTCGACCCTGCCCTCGAAGCGGCCGCCGTGGAAGTGCGGGACGAGGCCGGCGAGCGCTCGCAGCAGAGTGGACTTCCCCGATCCGGACGGGCCGAGCACTGCAACAACCTCGCCGGGCTCGATGCGAAGGGAGACGTTCGATAGCGAGGGGACTCTTGCGTCCGGGTACGAGAAGGTCAGGTCGTCGATGCGGACTAGGCCCATATCGCCGCCAGAACGATCAGGACAGCCATCGCGATCGCGATCCGGTCGAGCCCCGACCAGGCAGGTGAAGGCGCACGCGTGCGACCAGGTCGGCCAAAGCCCCTCGCTTCCATCGCCTCGGCGAGGTTGAGCGAGCGCTCGAGCGAGCCGGCGACGAGCGGCGAGAGCAAGCGAGCCCGGCCGCGGACTCCGTTCACCTCCACCCCACGCCCGCGGAGTGCCTCCACGAAGCCGGCCGCATCGCGCTCGAGGGTCGGTACGAGACGGGTTGCCAGGCCGACGGCGAGCACGGAGCGCCGTGCGAAGCCCGCCGCATGCAGCAGGCGATCGAGGTCGAGCAGGAGAACATACGCGGCGAAGGCGAGCCCGACCGCGGCGAGCCGCAGGGCCTGCGTGCCGCCCGTCGCAAGCTCCTCGCTCGTCACGTCGAGAAGCCCGAGCACCGGTACGCGCGGGCCTTCCCAGATCACGTGCGAGCCCTCGGTCGAGACGAACGGGCTGAGGACGAACACGAAGAGGGACGAAACGAGCGTTCCCGCTAGATAGACGAAGCGCCTCGTCCGTGGAGCCCGGAGGCAGGCGACGAGCAGGCCGGCTGCGATCGCCGCGACGATCCAGGTGCGTTCCGCTGCGAGCGCGAGCACGGCCAACGAAGCGAGCACGGCAGCTGCCGGGACCGGGCTCACGGCACCTCATACCGGTAGCGGAACTCCGCCGGGTCGCGAGCCAGCCCAGCCGCGTCGCCGGCGAAGACGAACCGAACCGCCGAGCCGGCCGCGCTGTCCGATTCCCTGAGCGAAGCCGTAAAGCGCGGCGGCCCGTTGACGACGGAGAAGACGTTCGCTCCGTCCGGAGGCGGCGTGGCAAGAGGTTGGACGGAGCTCGCATGGAGCAGCCGCCCGATCGCCCGCGCGCCTGCTCTCCGGCCGGGTGCGTAGCGCACCGCGACCGCCCGAACCTTCCCTTCCCAACCGTGCAGGAACGGCTCGGGGAAGGCGCCGACGACGACGGGCTCGCGCAGCTCGTCGCTCCACGAGCGCAAGTCCCACCACTCGATATCCCCTGGGCGAAGCCGATAGTCGGCCGCGCTCCGGTCCGCCTCGATGCCGTTCAGGAACCAGAACCAGTCGCGGCGCTTCGAGATGTCGCCCTCGACGCCATCGATCGACTGGACAAAGCGGCCTCCGTAGCGCTTCGAGATGTCCGCTTCCTTGTCGAGGGCCTGCATCGCGGTCAGCCCGGCCGGCACCGTGCGGACGAGCACGACGGTCGCTCCGCGGTCGCGTGTGATCCAGAGCGAGGCGCGCCCCGAGCCCGCGCGCTCGTGCCCGCAGCCCGGAAGCAGCAGGACGAGCGCGAAGGCCGCAAGGGAGGCACGGGTCACCTGAGTGCGTTCGAGCGGACCGCACCCTCAACTGTCGCGCGCACGAGCCCGCGATGCTTGCCGACACATCCTCTGCCGGCACGAGTGGTGACACGTCGCCCATCCACGACCAGCTTGGCTCCGGTAGCGGGCGTGGCTTGCCCCAGGTCGTTCTGCGAGAGTGCCGAGTAGCAGTTACGCGCCGCACGGCGTCTGAGGAGCAGGGTCGGCGAGCCTCCCTGCTCGGTGAACGTCGTCCAGTACCAGAGCACGGTGTTGCCGTCCTTGACCTCGGCCTGGTCGGCCGCGATCGGCGGCGCGACGCCGTTCACCTTGTAGCTCCAGCCGCTGAAACCCGCTCCGGGATAGCGGCCGATCTGGTTCACGAACGGCCCTGGGTTGACGTGGTAGTAGAACTCGCCGGCGAGGCTGGCAGCCTCGAGCGCCGCGAGCGCATTCGGACCCGATTCGAGCGTCGGCTGCGTCGGACCGTAGATGGTCGTCGTCTTGCCTTCGACGCGAACGTGCACGCGCACGGCGAGCGCGGCCGGGACGAGCACGGCGAAGAGCGCAGCCGCGATGCAGGCGGTCGCGCCGGCCAAGCCGACGCGACCTCTTAGCGGCATCGCAAGCGACGCCGTAGCCAGAGCGGTGAGTCGTCGGAGCACGAATCCTCCTTCCGCGAGGGGTTCGGGTATCCGGCGCGCGACAGGTCTTCTGACTCGGGGCTCCCCCCTCCGCCGCCTTCCCGGCCCGCAGGCCAGTGGCTTCCGGCGGAGGAGCAACTCCCCTTACAGCGGCGGGACCGTCCCGGATTCGCACCG
>Ga0307278_10000976_pt1 | contig 14100 bp, 12 predicted proteins | sample ER_DNA_117_FD_194482 | JGI IMG/M metagenome (GOLD analysis project Ga0307278, IMG submission 194482) | Bulk soil microbial communities from the East River watershed near Crested Butte, Colorado, United States - ER_DNA_117 | ecosystem: Environmental > Terrestrial > Soil > Floodplain | place... | reverse complement strand
GCGCGGGCGGGGCCCCCCGCCCCCCCCCACACGGCCGTCTACCCTCGCCGGGCACTGGGACACGCCGTCCTCGTGTTACGGCTTCGACCGGAAGATGATGAGCCCAAGGAAGAGAAACAGCAGTTCACAGGCGGTGCGGACCGGCCGCTGGATGGCCACGCGGGACGAGCCGTTCGCCGTGTTCGTGTTCGGCATGCGGCTCAACCGGCTGCGCGGGCTGCCTCGCTTCGTCTGGGGCCTGCGGGTGCTCCGCGGCGTCCTGCGCGACCTGGACGCCCACCCGGAGCGCGGCTTCCTCGCCGGGCGGGTGTACCGCGCCGGGCGCACCCTGGTCGCGGTGCAGTACTGGGAGTCGTTCGACGCCCTGGACGCCTGGGCCCGCGACCACCGCCTCCCCCATCGCAAGCCGTGGCAGCGATACCTGCGGGAGGCGCTCGGCGACGAGGCCATGGGCCTGTGGCACGAGACCTACCTGGCCAGCCCCGGCAGCTGGGAGGGGGTCTACGCCAACATGCCGCCATGGGGCCTCGCCGCCGGCGTCGAGGCGGTCGAGATGCAGGCGACCAAGGGATCAGCCCGGCAACGCCTGCGCGAGCCTCACCCGCCGGCCGCCACCTTCCGCTCGAGACCCCACGGATCGGGAATACGGGCTGCCATGGCCGCGCTGTCGTCGTCAGGGATCAGCTCGGAACGGCAGTCGGAATCGAGGGTGGCTTGGGCGAGAGGGTGAAGGGTCCCGATGCCGCGGCACTGGCGAGCTTGCGGAGGGCCGACCCGGTGATCGCCGCGCTGATCGACGCGAACCCGGACTTCGACCCGGACGCGTGGCTGGAGCAGCTGCCGGTGATGGACGCCTTTGGCGTGCTGATCTTCCAGGTGATCGGTCAGCAGCTTTCGGTGGCGGTCACGCGGACGATGCTCGGCCGCCTGATGGACCGCTTCGGCGGACGGCTGCCCACGCCCGACCAGCTGCTGGCCGCCGACCCCGAGGACATCCGCGCCGCCGGGCTCTCGCGCCGCAAGGTGCAGACGCTGCGTGAGCTCGCCGAGCGGTTCGTCGACGGCCGGCTCAGCCCCGCCGAGCTGGAGCGGCTCCCCGACGAGGAGGTGGTGGCGCGCCTCACCGAGGTCTCGGGAGTCGGCCGCTGGACCGCCGAAGGGTTCCTCGCGATCGCCCTCCACCGCGACGACGTGGTGCTCCCCGGGGACCTCGCGCTCCGCAAGGCGATCCAGCGCGCCTACGGGCTCGACCATCTCCCCAGCCAGGCCGAGGTGGTGGCCATCGCGGAGGCGTGGCGACCGCATCGCAGCCTGGCCGTGAGCTACCTCTTCGCCTCCGCGTACGGCGCCTGACCTCGGCTGCCGGCGGTGCCACCAGTGGATCGTCGCGTCCAGCTCGACGTTGCGTCGTTGAAATCGTCGGCACCTGCTGAGAGCGCCCGGCGTTGTGACTCGCGCCCACCGTGTCGACAGCGGGCGAAACTCGCTCGCGGAGCCGCTGACGCTGCGAGAGAGTACGCCCATGGCTGAGGACTTCTTCGGCGAGCGCGTGGCAGAGCGGTACGACGAGTCGGCCGCCGACATGTTCGAGCCAGCGGTCGTCGGTCCCGTCGTGGACTTCCTTGCCGACCTGGCCGGCCACGGTGCCGTGCTCGAACTCGGCATCGGCACCGGCCGGATCGCGCTACCACTGGCGCGGCGCGGCATCCTCGTGCACGGGATCGACCTGTCGGAAGCGATGGTCGCCAAGCTGCGGGCGAAACCAGGTGCGGAGCAGATCGGCGTGACGATCGGCGACTTCGCGACGACGAGCGTCGATGGTCGGTTCTCGGTCGCCTACCTCGTCTTCAACACGATCAACAACCTGACGACGCAGGACGAGCAGGTCGCGTGCTTCCAGAACGTCGCCGCGCATCTCGAGCCAAGCGGGTGCTTCGTGATCGAGGTCGGGGTTCCAGCGCTCCAGCGGCTCCCACCAGGAGAGACCGTGCGGGCCTTCAACGTGAGCACCACGAGGCTCGGCTTCGACGAGTACGACGTCGTGACGCAGGGCCTGATCTCCCATCACTACTCGGTCGTCGACGGCAAGCTCGAGGTCGCATCGGTGCCGTTTCGCTACGTGTGGCCGTCGGAGCTGGACCTGATGGCGCGGCTCGCCGGAATGACGCTGCGCGAGCGCTGGAGTGGCTGGAAGCGGGAGCCGTTCACCAGCGACAGCACCAAGCACGTCTCCGTTTGGGAGAAGACGGCTTCATACACCCGGGGCTAGCACGCCGGGTGTCGCCACGGAATGTGCGGGGGCATAGGCTATTCCCCTTGAGTGGAGCGGCTGCGGACAGGTGCCTGATGCGCGCCGGATCCGTGTGTTTGCGGACTTCTCGGGCGACAGTGCTTCCGGTGGGGAGAGCGTATGACCACGGCCGACGCGCTCGATCTGGCTCGGGACTCGTTCGATCGGTTTGCTTGGGCGGACGCCTATGACCAGTTCTCGGCCTTGGATCGCGAGGCGCCGCTCGCGCCGGCGGATCTCGAGCGGCTTGCGATATCTGCCTACCTGGTCGGTCGGGACGACGATAGCGCCGACGTCTGGGCGCGCGCGTCTCACGGGTGGCTGCGCGTGGGCGATGCGCCTCGGGGCGCCCGGTCCGCGTTCTGGCTGGGCTTCACGCTGGTGCACCGGGGCGAGTTCGCCCGCGGCGGCGGCTGGCTCGCCCGAGCCCAGCGGCTGCTCGACGACGGTCAGCTCGACTGTGCCGAGCACGGGTACCTGCTCCTGCCGGTCGCGATTCGGAGCCTTGCCGGAGGCGACGCTGCGGCGGCCAACGCCACGTTCAGCCAGGCCGCCAAGATCGGCGACCGCTTCGGCGACCAGGATCTGACGACGCTCGCGCGGCTCGGCCAGGGTCAGGCCCTGACCCGGTTGGGCGAGACCGCGGAGGGCGTGGCGTTGCTCGACGAGGTCATGGTCGCCGTCACTGCCGGTGAGGTGGCTGCGATCGTCGCAGGGATCGCCTACTGCGGAGTGATCGCGGCGTGCCAGGAGGTCTTCGACGTCCGCCGGGCGCAGGAGTGGACGGCGGCGCTGAGTCACTGGTGCACGTCCCAGCCGGACCTGGTGCCGTTCCGCGGCCAGTGCCTGGTGCACCGCTCCGAGATCCTGCAGATGCACGGCGCCTGGCCGGACGCCATGGAGGAGGCGCGGCGGGCGTGCGAGCGACTGTCCCACCCTCCTGGGCCGCCAGGGGTGGTCGGGATGGCCTTCTACCAGCTTGCCGAGCTGCAGCGGCTGCGTGGCGAGTACGCCAAGGCCGAGGAGGCCTACCGCTTGGCCAGCCAGCAGGGACGAACCCCGCAGCCGGGGCTGGCCCTGTCGCGGTTGGCACAGGGTCAGGTCGCTGCCGCGACCGCGGCCATCCGTACCGCACTGGACCAGGCGCAGGACCGCGCCACCCGGTGCAGGATGCTGGCCGCGTTGGTCGAGATCATGCTCGCCGCTGGCGACCTGCCGACGGCACGCGCCGCCGCCGACGAGCTGGCGGGGCTCGCCGGCGACGCCGACGCGCCGCTCCTGCACGCCGTGGCCGCGCACGCGCAGGGTGCTGTCCTGCTCGCCGAGGGCGACGCCCGAGCCGCACTGGCCACGCTACGGCGGGCGTGGACGGCGTGGCAGGAAATGGAGGCGCCGTACGAGGCCGCGCGGGTCCGGGTTCTGGTGGGGCTCGCCTGCCGGCAGCTGGGGGACGAGGACACCGCGGCGATGGAGCTGGATGCGGCGCGCTGGGTCTTCCAGGAGCTGGACGCGGCGCCGGAACTGGCCCGGGTGGAGCAGCTCTCCCGGGCGGCGGCGCCCAAGGCGGCGGGCGGGCTGAGCACGCGCGAGGTCCAGGTGCTCGCTCTCGTGGCGGCGGGCAACAGCAACCGGGCGATCGCCGCCGAGCTGTTTCTCAGCGAGAAGACCGTCGAACGGCACGTGAGCAACATCTTCACCAAGCTCGGCGTCGGCTCGCGCACCGCCGCCGCGGCGTACGCGTTCGAGCACGGGATCCGCTGACCCGTACATGGAACCACCCATCCTGGCCGGACCAGGAGGATGCGGGGTTCCCCCGAAGTCGCCCTCCCCCCTGCCGTTCTAGCGTCGGGGCAGTCCTGACGTCGGAGCTGCCGACGTCGAACGCTGCCGACGCGGAGGTGCGGGATGCGGAAGATCGGCGACCACGTGGTGGTCCTCGGAGCCAGTATGGGCGGGCTCCTCGCCGCCCGGGTGCTGGCCGACGCGTACCAGCGTGTGACGGTGGTGGAACGGGACCTGCTCCCGGAGACGGCCGAGCATCGGCGCGGTGTCCCCCAGAGCCGGCACGCCCACCTGCTGGTGCCCCGAGGTGCGCAGCTCCTTGACGAGCTGTTCCCCGGACTGCTCGACGACCTGCGTGCCGGCGGCGCACCGGTGATCCGCGACCTCGCGGAGCTCCAGTTCGCCCCTGGCGGACATCCGCTCCGCCTCGAGGGCCGCCCGGCGGAGTTCATCCTCTGCTCAGCGAGCCGGCCCTACCTGGAGGCGCACGTGCGCGCCCGGGTGCAGGCCCTGCCGGCGATCGAGATCGTCGACCGGTGCGAGGCCGTCGGGCTGTCGACCACGGCGGCCCGGGATCGCGTCACAGGGGTGCGCGTGCTCCGCCGCGCTGTCGGCGGCGCCCAGGTCGAGGAGGCCCTCGACGCCGACCTGGTCGTCGACGCGACCGGGCGCGGCGGTCGCACCCCCACTTGGCTGGCGACGATCGGCTACGACCCGCCGCCGGAGGAGCAGCTCCATATCCACCTGAAGTACGCCACCAGACACCTGCGCCTGCGCCCCGGCGCCCTGGACGGCGTGAAGGTCGTCGGCGTCGGGGCCGAGCCGGGCCGGCCCACCGGCCTAGCGCTGTTCGCCGAGGAGGAGGACCGGTGGATCCTGACGGCGTTCGGGTACGACGGCCACCACCCGCCGACCGACCCTGAAGCCTTCCTCGGCTTCGTCCAGACCGTCGCCCCACCAGACGTCTTCGCCGCAGTCCGCGACGCCGAGCCACTCGACGAGATCGTCCCCTACCGGTTCCGAGCCAACCTTCGCCGACGCTACGAGCGGCTGCGCCGCTTCCCGGCCGGACTGCTCGTCTTCGGCGACGCGATCTGCAGCTCGAACCCGGTGTACGGCCTGGGCATGTCGGTGGCCGCACTGCAGGCGGCAGCGCTGAGTGACTCGTTGGCCGGCGGCGACCGCGACCTGGCCCGGCGGTTCTTCCGGGCCGCCGCGAAGCCGGTCGGCGTGGCCTGGCAGCTGACGGTCGGCGCCGAGCTGTCCCTGCCCCAGGTGCAGGGCTCACGACCGCTGCCGCTGCGGGTCATCAACGCCTACGTCGACTGGGCACAGACCGCGGCCGAACACGACCCAGTGCTCGCCTTGCGACTCCTTCGAGTCGCCGCTCTCCAAGACCGGCCCACGCGGATGTTCCTGCCCTCCACGGCGGGACGCGTCCTGCTCGGCAACCTGCGTCGGCGCCGCGTACCAGCGATCGACGCCGCGCCGCGGGCGCCGTCATCGATCAACACGCCATAGCAGGTCGTACCGGCGCACAACCTACTGCAACCGCCACCCAACAGCGTCCCGGATCTACCAGCCCCTAGCTGCAAGTACCGTAAATCAGTCAAGACCGAGAACAAGCGGCGCGAGGCACAACACAAGCGGCACCAACGTTCGGCGGACCCGGTCATGCCGCTCAGCCGATCCCCAGCATCCCCGCCAGCTCCTTGCACCGCGGGCACACCGGGAACCGCTGGGGGTCCCTCACGGGCTGGAACCGGTGGCCGCACAAGTGCACGTTTCTTGCGGACCAGACGGAGGGCGACGGGATGGGCGGGAGGCGTTTGCTGCTCCGCTGGACCCCTCCACCATTCCCGACGAGCAACTGGCCGAGCTGACCCCAGCGTTCACGATGGTCGGCGGTCGTGCCGTCCACAACCCGGTGGTGCGTGCCCACGCGGCCTGTGCTATGCGACGGTCCGCCTGTTGGTGAGGAAGTACACGAGCAGCGCCGAGAGCGCGACCTCCAGGATGATCGCGATCAGCCAGCCCGCGCCGATGAGCCCGGCGATCAAGCCCCCGACCAGCGCGCCCGCGAGCCCCACGCCGATCGTGGCAACAATGCTCATCGGGTTGGGGCCGGGCACCACCAGGCGTGCCAGCGCGCCGACGATCAGTCCGGTGATGATCAGGCTGATGATGTAGCCGATCCATCCCATGACAGCAGTCTCCCTACTTGGCGGCCTCGAGCGAACAACCCGGCGCGGACCTGCCCCGTCCCGCCCGGCAACGCGGTACGGTCGCCACCCTCCGGGTAAGGCAAGCGTACATGGTGGACGCCCCATGTCGCGCGCCCTGCCAGCACGTACCACCTCGTGCAGCGCCGCCATGGTCTCAGATCGGCGTCCGGATGATGATGCGGCGGGTCGCGGCGTCGTAACAGGTTCCTACGGAGGCGCCTCACCGTTGAGGGCGCGGCAGAAGTCTGGGAGCCTCAGTGTGCTGACCGCGAGGTCGGAGGGAACGATGGCGGCCAACGACGGCGACAACCTGTTGGTGGGGGCTGGTCGTGGTGTGTTCCGCGACGAGCCGGTCCCCCGGCCCCGACCCCAAGGGCAAGCGACGGCGCTGGTCGCTGTGCTGCTGGCCACTGCCCTCGTCCTTCCCGGGTGTGCCCGGCGTGCCGGGCCTCCCCAGCCCAACCGCCCGGTTGGACATGCCCCCGCGGTGTCGGAGATCCCGCCGCCGGCTCGCCTCCGGCCGGGCCCGGTGGTCCCATGGCGTCCGGTGCCATCCGTCCAGCGGCGACCCGCACCGGCCGCGCCGGAATGCCGCAGGGCCGCCATGCGCACCGGGCTCACCTGGCGAGGCCTCCACCAGGAGGCCGTGACGGCGACGGTCCAGCTCGTCAACGGCGGTGCGGTCGACTGCTCGCTGCCGCTCTCGCCGTACCTGTCGTTCGAGTTGCTCGACGAGCGGGGCGCCCTGCTGCCGGTGACCTTGCCGTGGTCCCGGCCGGCGCCGCCACCCCACCCCACGCAGGTCGTGCTCCGGCCGGGCGGCGCGATCACCGCGGAGGTGTACTGGTTCAACTGGTGCAGGCCCGCACCCAAGGCGGTCGCGATCCGGCTGCCACTGTCCGCGGGCCCGTCGCCGCGGACCAGCACGTCAGCGCCGGTCGCGGTCACCCCGCCACCATGCGGGCAGCCGGGGCAGCCGTCGACCGGCGACGGGAAGGCGTTCACCCTGGCCGAACCAGCGGCCGGGACGATGTACGGGGATGCGACGTCGTTGGACCTGCGGCTCCAGGTCCCCCGGTCGGCGGCGCCCGGGGCGACGCTGCCCTACCGGGTGACGCTCGCCAACCGCGGCGACTGGACCGTCCCGCTGCGTCCCTGCCCGAGCTACACGGTGACCGTGAACCTGCTCGGGCCCGACGGCCGCTGGACCGTCCACCGCCAGCACCGCTACGGACTGGCCTGCGCGGCGTTGGGTGATGCCTTGCACCCAGGGGAGCAGGCGACGTTCGAGCTGGTGGCCACCATCCCCGCCGACGCCCGTCCCGGCCGCTCACTCCTGAGCTGGATGGTCGAGGGCCACGACGGATCGCTTGGTACCGAGGCCGAGTTCCGGGTCAGCAAGCGCGCTTGAATGGTGGACCCCGTGACCTCCAAAGCCGGGCGGCGGTGGTCGCGGCTGCTGGGCGATGCCCGACGGCAGGCAACCGCGCACCGGGTCGGGCGAGGCGGCCGACGGCTGCCAGGTGGCAGGATCCTCGCAGGGGGGCTGGTGGTGGTCGTGCTCGGCGGCCTGTGGGGGACCGCCGCAGCGGTCCTGATCCCAGCCCCGACCGATCCCGCACACCCAGCCGACGCCTTGGTCGTCTTCGCTGGCGGCCGTGGGGAGCGCCTCAGCAAGGCCGTCACGTTGCTGCAGCAGCACGTCGCGCCGGTGCTGATCATCTCCAACGGCCGCGACGCGCGCTGGCCGGCGGCCAACCGGCTGTGCGTGTCCCGCCAGCGGTTCGAGGTGTTGTGCCCGCAGCCTCGTCCGGACACGACCCGAGGAGAGGCCCGCATGGTCCGCGACCTCGCCGCGCGACGAGGATGGCGATCGGTCGTCGTCGTGACCTCGACCTACCACGCACGGCGGGCGCAACTCCTGCTGCACCGCTGCTTCGACGGGCAGCTCCAGGTCGTCGCCGCAGCCCCACGCGAGCAGTGGCTTCGCACCTGGGCACGTGCCAACGTCGAGCTTGCAGCACTGGTTCGCGCACTGGTCACCGCCCCGGACTGCTGAGCCCCCGCCGTAACGACCGCCGGAGACCTCCACCGCCGTCAGCCGCCGACCGGACGCCGGGCAGGCGAACACGCTGCCAAGTGCCGGAGGTAGCCTCCGCCGCTCGGACTCCTCAGCCCCCGATTCCCAGCATCCCGCCAGCTCCCTGCACCGCGGGCACCCCGGAACCGCTGCGGACCCTCTCGCGGGTTGGAAGCGGGTGGCCGCACAGGTGGACGTTTCTTGCTACCCGCCCAGATGGAGGAAGGCCGCTCAGACCCAGCGGATCTCGTGGATTTGGTTGTCGGTGCCCCGGTAGATGACGTGCTGGCTGTTGGGGCCGTCGATGGTGAACGCGGTGGGCCGGTCGACCGCCGGTGGGGCGAGCGCCGCCACCGTGGTGGGCGTGTGCGCCGGCGTGCCGCCGAGGAACCACCAGAGCTCGTTCAGGTGCCCGTCGGCCGACCGGTAGATGACGTGCTTGGTGTTGGTGCCCGCGCTGTAGTAGACGGCCGGGTCGCTGGCCGCCGGTGGGGCGCCGGCGATCGTGCTGAGGTCCCAGTAGGTCACAGGGGCCACGTTCGGCCAGTACAGCTCGTAGATGTGGCCGTCGACGCCCCGGTATGTGACCTGGTGCACGTCGGCGTCGTGCAGGTAGTAGGCGACCGGGTCGCCTGCCGCGTTGGGTGCCTGGGCGAACCCGGAGAGGTCGTCGTGCCCGACCTGACCGCCGCCCCGCCAGTACAGGCTGTGCACGTGCCCGTCGCTGCCCCGGTACACGACGATGTTGTCGCCGCGCCTGGTGTCGACGTAGGGCGAGGGGTCGCCGGCCGCTCGCGGCGTCGAGGACACCTGGGTCAGATCCCCGTGCCCGACCGGGTCGGGCCCGGACCACCACAGCTCGTGCAGGTGCCCGTCGGCCGACCGGTAGATCACGTGGTGGACGCCCGTGGCGGTCTCGTAGTACCCGCGCGGGTTGCCGGCGGCCTTCGGCGCCCCCACCGATCCGGTGAGGGCGTCGTGCCCGACGGCGCCAGTCGACCAGTACAGGCTGTGGACGTTGCCGTCGCCGGCCCGGTAGAGCACCACCAGGTTCCGGCCGGCGGCGTCGAAGTAGACCGACGGGTCGCCGGCGGCCGGCGGCGCGCCTGCCAGGTCGGTCACGTTGCTGGTGCCCGAACCGTTGGCGTCCTTCCAGAGCTCGTGGATGCGGCCCTGGGTGTCGCGGTAGACCGCGTTGTCGACGCCGAGCGCCGGCAGCCAGATGGCGGCCGGCGCCCCCTGCGCCTCGGGCACCCGGTGCCGGCGCGACCGCTCGGAGTGCCGCAGGCGGCGCGGCGGGTCGGGCCGCACGGCCTCCTCGAGGGGCAGCCGGTAGCCGTGCGCCTCGAGCCGGGCGGTGGAGATGGAGCGGATCTTGTCGATGACGTCGCCCTTGACCGACAGCAGGCGGAAGCCGCTGAGGCTGACCTGGGAGTTGTCCTGTGGCCCGAGGGGGGCGGTCTGCAGGACCAGTGGGCGGTGGCCGGCCCACCAGGCGCGCGGGTCGGCCGCCTCCGACAGCGGACTCGGGTAGGGCGGTACCTGGACCTGCCGGCTGTGCTTGGCGGCGGAGGGCATCGGCCACGGCGTCGAGTCCCCGTTCGCCTCGGCGTCGATCTCGACGTAGGTGACCTCGCTGGTCGGGATCAGTTGGTCGCCGGATGGGGAGAGCCGGTAGCCGGTGACGAAGGGCGTCGGGTAATACCTGGTCGGGTTGCTGGTGTAGAAGTCCATGAAGTAGGCGAGGTCCCCGGTCGGCATCCGGCTGACCGTGAACTCGTTGTGGCGGTGGGTGTGCCCCGCCAGGACCACGTCGGCCGCGCGCGGCGACCCGACCCCGGCCAGCAGCCGCACCAGCTCCTCGGCATGACCGCGGGAGACCGCATAGTCCAGGAGATCCTGGGTCCCGCCCCGCTTGACGAACGAGGGGTGGCGGTGGTCGTGGTCGCCGCTGAACCACAGCGGCCAGAGGCGCTCGATCGTCTCCTCCACCGGCGGCGGGGGCGGCGGGATGATTCGCTGTCCGTGCCTGGCCAAGTAGCCGTAGTCCTGCCCGCGCTGCTGCTGGCGCTGCGTCTCGCGCAGGAAGTACGGGTACTCGTCGTTCCACAGGTTGAACAGCGGCGCGTGGATGCCGACGATGAACAGTCCGCCAGGCGACTCGGCCAGCGCGCCGCTGACCAGCCTCAGCTCCGAATCCTCCACGCCCTCGCTGTTGGGGGAGGCGTCGGCGAAGGTCCGCTCGTTCTCGGTCAGGGTGATGACCGTGAGCGCCCGGATCAGGTCCGGGATCGAGTCCAGGACGCCGACGTCGTGCGCGCTGTCGACCATCACGACCCGGTGCGCCCCCAGGCGGACGACGTAGGAGCCGCCGTCAGCCAGGCATGCCCGGAACGGCCTGGCGTCCGGGTCGATCTCCACCATCCGCGCGGCGCCGTCGGTGTCGAGCCTGGGAACGCCCTCGCCGCCGTGCAGCCCCTGCCACAGCGCGATGGCGTCGCTGGACCGCAGCCGGTAGTTCTGGAAGTTGTCGAACCGGTGGACGCCGATCCCATCGACAGCCAGGTCGAAGATCAGGTAGTAGGGGTACTTGCGGTAGTCGTGGTTGCCGGGCGTCATGAAGATCGGGACCCGCAGCTCCTCCACGTCGGGGAAGTCGGGTCCTGGTGCCTGCCCGAGGATGAGCCGGCGCAGGAAGCCGGCGTTGCCCAGACCATCGAGGTCGTCGTCGAGCTCGAACTGGTAGTCGCACAGGTCCCCGGTGGCCACGATCACGTCGAGGGCGCCGATGCCGTGCAGGTAGTTGGCGTAGCGCACGAAGCCGCGGAAGCGGTCGTTCCAGTTGAGCAGCAGGGCGGCGGCCCGGCGTAGGCCGAGGTTGCGCAGCGTCGGGCGGAACGCGTCGATGCGCCTGGCCACGTGGAGGTCGGTGACGTGGGCGAGGCCGAAGTCGGTCCACGCGCTGCGGTGGTACACCGCGTGCGGCGCCACCGTCAGCCACTGCCCGCCGTCACGGGCCAGTGCCACATCGTAGAGCTGGCGCTCGCGCAGCGAGCCGGTCAGGGGCACGCCGTACACGGCAGGGATGACGACGCCACCCGGGCCGGGCCGCTCCGGCTCGACGACCTCGAGCGGCCCGACCGCCAGCGGGGTGGGCGCGGCGTGCTCGCCGGTTGGGACCAGGGCGACCCGCCCGGCGAGGGCGGCCTGCACGAGCGGGACCAGGGCGGAGAGCTCGTAGTGCTCGCGGCGGAACCTGATCACGCCGGCATCGAGGGCGGCGCCCGCACCCGTGGAGACGTGCGGCCTGCCGATCATCGGGAACCTGAGCTCGACGACGACCTCGCCGGCGGCGCCGTTGATCACGACGCCCCGCTCGTACAGGCGAGCCGTCCCTCCTGGGATCGGGTAGGGCCCGGTCAGCACCGGGCCAAGATCCTGAGCGGGCATGACGCTCCCTCCTGGTAGAGCTGCGTGTTCGACTGGTAGGTGTCCGTTGCGGCGGTGGCGCCAGCCATCGATCCTCCGCCCCCGAGAGCAGTGGGCCGCTCAGGGGCAGATCGGGTGGGTCATCGTTGCGACGATCGGCTGCCCGTTGAGGCCGGGCGGGGCGAGGATGTGGAGGCGGTCGATGACCGTCTCGGTCGGCGAGTCAGCGCTCCCGCTGACCGTGTCGCTGAGCCGCACGTGGACCGTCACGTACGCGTAGGCCACGCCGATGTCGTACGCCGTCGCGTCGGACCGGACGTCGTCGGCGCCCCTGCCCCACTGGTAGCGCACCGTCCCGACGCCGATGCTGTCGACCGTGACGTGGAACTGCACGTGGTAGTGCCAGCGGCCGTCGGGCCCCGAGTAGCACGATTCGCTCGCGCTCCAACTCGTGCCCTGGACCACGATCGGCGGCAGGGTGGTGCTCTGGGTGGTCGTTGGCGGGCTGGTGGTCGTTGGCTGGCTGGTGGTCGTCCGCGGCGTGCCACCCCCGCCCGTGCTACCGCCTGGGGCCGGTTGGCCGCCCGACCCGCCCCCGCCCGCGGCCACGCCGGTGTCCTGGCCTCCGACGGTCGTGCCGACCCCGCCCGCCTCCGCCGCCTCTCCGGGCGGGCGGTCGTGCCCGCCCGCCGCGCCGAGCGCCGCGCGGACCCCGACGGCGGCGGCGGCCAGCACCACCGCGCCGGCGACCAGCAGCGCCACCTGAGCACGCCGCGATCCTGCTGGGAACGTCGGCTCGCCGTCCATGCCGTCCTCCCCAATGATCCGTGAGCCTGCCGCGGGCGTCCGCCACTCCGGGCACCCTCACCACGAGAAGCCGGGGCTCTCGGTCGATCGTCCGATCTAGACAGAGGATTACCTCGTGAGGGCTGACTGTCAAGCTAGATCGAACGACCGAACGAACCATGTTGGCAGGTGGCCTGCACCGTGACCGGGGGCCGCATCCGGTGGGTCGCCGCTTGCGGTCCGGATGCTAGGGGTAAGGGGGCCGGCCAGTCCTGAGGGTGAAGGCTTTAGGTCGCCGACCCGGGACGCCGTAACTTCGTGTCCCGCGGGCTGCTCCGACCTGGGCTCAGCTCCGGAGTGCCATGCATCAGGTGAACCCGGTCACCAGGTTGGTGATGGCCGACTGATCGGAGGGCACCTTCGAGGCGGCGTGGCGGCGTGGAATGTCGCCGTACTCGAGCCAGGGTGCAAGGGTGGCGGCGCGGTCGTGGTTGGAGGCGAAGACCTGGCTGTAGGCCCACTCGACCTGCAGAATCGTGCGCACCATGGCCACCGAACCCGCGATCTCGGTCGCGCCCGCCAACGAGGCGACCTGGGAAGACCTGCAGACGGTCTTCGGCACACGGGGCGCGGCGTCCACCTGCCAGTGCCAGCGGTACAAGCTGCGGCCGCGGGAGTCCTTTGCCTCGTTCCCCGCCGAAGAACGCGCCCACCGGCTGCGCCAGCAGGCCGACTGCGGCCATCCGGAGTCGGGCACGACCAGCGGCCTCGTCGCGTACCTCGACGGCGAGCCCGTCGGCTGGTGCGCGGTCGAGCCGCGCACCGCCTACGCGGGCCTGCTGCGCGCCTTCCGCGTTCCCTGGGAGGGACGGGCGGAGGACAAGACCGACGACGGCGTCTGGGCCGTGACCTGCTTCGTCACTCGCGTGGGCTTCCGCAAGCGCGGCGTCAGCCGGGCACTCGCGCGCGCCGCGGTGGACTTCGCCCGCCAGCGCGGCGCTCGCGCCATCGAGGGCTATCCCATGACCACCAAGAACGTGATCGTGGAAGAGCTCCACGTCGGCACCGAAGGCGTGTTTGCCGACGCTGGCTTCACCCAGGTCAGCCGGCCGACCTTGCGACGCGTCGTGATGCGGGTCGACTTCTGATGCCCTAGCCATGCCCGGCCATCAGGTTGGTGACAGCCGCGCCCTCCCCCGGACCTACGCGATTCGAACGCTCATCCCCCGATCCCCAGCATCCCCGCCAGCTCCTTGCACCGCGGGCACACCGGGAACCGCCGCGGATCACGAACCGGGCTGAAGCGGTGGCCGCACAGATGCACGTTTCTTGCATGCCCCGCCCAGGACCGACCACGGCTTGGTTCACCCTGCTTCACCTTGGGTGTAAGGGGCCGTTGACGCCGAACGTCGCTGCCGAGCGCCCGGGGTACGCGCCGTCCGTAACGGTTTCGAGACGCAGGCCGGCCAGGCTTACGGGTGACCGATGACACTGGGACGGTGACCGGA